>Ga0209207_1001205_pt1 | contig 12565 bp, 13 predicted proteins | sample SaghotsprinmetaG_FD_184140 | JGI IMG/M metagenome (GOLD analysis project Ga0209207, IMG submission 184140) | Hot spring microbial communities from South Africa to study Microbial Dark Matter (Phase II) - Sagole hot spring metaG (SPAdes) (version 3) | ecosystem: Environmental > Aquatic > Thermal...
AACGTAGGCGAGGCAGGCAAGACAAGGCAAAAGCGGCCGAAAAAGCGGAGTGTACGAGTTGTACATGAGCATTTTGAGGCCGCTTTTAACGCAGGATTGCCAACGCAGGTAGTTTTTCAACAGCCTGCTAGTGCCCCATCAGCCAGTGCTGGTGCGGGCCGGGCAAAGTCCACAGGCCGAACAGCATGACCAGAATGCCGCCGGCCACACGGATGCCCCGCTGGCGCAGCAGGGCGGTGATGCGCTCGGCGGCCAGGCCTGTGGCCAGCAACACCGGCAGGGTGCCCAGGCCGAAGGCCAGCATCAGCGCTGCGCTATCCAGTGCATTGCCCTGGCTGGCGGCCCACAGCAGGGTGCTGTAGACCAGCCCGCACGGCAGCCAGCCCCACAGGCCGCCCAGGACCAGCGCCCGGGGCAGGCTGGTGACCGGCATAAAACGCCGGGTCAGTGGCTGGATATGCCGCCACAGGCCGCGGCCCAGGGCTTCGATGCGGGTCAGGCCGCTCCACCAGCCGGCCAGGTACAGGCCCATGGCGATCAGCAGCAAACCGGCGATCAGGCGCAGTCCGGTGGCCAGTGGGCCGGCCGCCAGGGCCCAGCCGGCCAGGCCCAGGAGCAGGCCGGCCAGGCCATAGCTGAGGATGCGCCCGGCGTTATAGGCCAACAGCAGATGCAGGCGGCGGCTGCGCTGCTCGGGGGGGATGGCCAGGGTCAGGGCGCCCATCAGGCCACCGCACATGCCCAGGCAATGGCCACCGCCGAGCAGGCCGAGAATCAGGGCGGAAATCAGCAGCGGCAGCAGTTCAGCCACGCTTGGCGTCCTCGTCCTGGGCTTCGTCCGGCTGTCTGGCCTGATCGACGGCCGCCTGATGCTTGGGGTCGTCGTCATCGAACAGGATGCTGTGGGCCGGCCCGTCCAGGTCGTCGTACTGGCCGCTGTCCACCGCCCAGAAGAACAGCCAGATGGCAAAGGCCACCAGGGCGATGGCAATCGGAATCAGGATATACAGGGCGGGCATGGAGTCTCTCGGGGTAAAGGTAGCTGCAAGCTTCAAGCTACAAGTCAAAGCAAAAGCGCTACAGGTGTTTACTCGGTTCCGTGCTTCGGCCTCAGGCTGATGTGCTTGCAGCTTGCAGCTTGCAGCTTGCAGCTTGCAGCTTGCAGCTTGCAGCTTGCAGCTTGCAGCTTACCGGGTTAGGCGCAGGGCGTTGAGCACTACCAGCAGCGAGCTGAGCGACATGCCCAGGGCGGCCCAGAGTGGGGTGATCCAGCCCAGGGCGGCGAAGGGCAGCACCGAGCAATTGTACAGGCTGGCCCAGCCCAGGTTCTCGATGATGACACGGCGGGTTCGTTGCGCCATATGTAAGGCCTGCACCAGGCTGCCCAGGCGGTTGGACAGCAGCACGGCATCGGCGCTGGTCTTGGCCAGATCGGAGGCCGAGCCCATGGCCACGCTGATATCGGCGGCGGCCAGTACCGGCACGTCGTTGACCCCGTCGCCCAGCATCAGCACGCGCCGGCCCTGCTCGTGCAGGCCTTGCAGTACCGCCAGCTTGGCGTCCGGGGTGAGGCCGCCGCGGGCATCCTCGATACCCAGTTGGCGCGCCACTTCGCCGACCATGGGCGAGCTGTCGCCGGACAGCAGCATAATCTGCCAGTGGCGGGCGCGGGCGTCGGCAATCAGCTGGGCGGCGTCCTCGCGCAGGCGATCATCCAGCACGAACCAGGCCAGCGGCCCGTTCTCGTCACCCAGCAGCAGCCATTGACCGTGTTCGCCGCTGATGACCGGTGCGCGCTGGCCACTCAGGGCACTGACGAAGCTGGCCTCGCCGATGCGCAGCAGGCGCCCGCCGACACGGCCCTGCAGGCCCAGGCCCGGATGGTTGTCGACTTCGCTGGCGGCTTCGCGGGCCTGGCCAAAGGCGCGGGCAATGGGGTGTTCGGAGCGGTTTTCCAGGGCACCGGCCAGCTCCAGGCAGGCGTCGGCATCCAGGTCGCCCAGGGGATGGATGGCGCTCAGGGTCAGGCGGCCTTCGGTCAGGGTGCCGGTCTTGTCCAGCACCAGGGTATCCACCTGATTCAGGCCTTCCAGCACATGGCCGCGGGTCAGCAGCATGCCCAGCCTGTGCAGGCTGCCGGTGGCCGCGGTGAGCGCCGTGGGGGTGGCCAGGGCCAGGGCACAGGGGCAGGTGGCCACCAGCAGGGCCAGCACCACCCAGAAGGCGCGGTCACTGTCGATCTGCAGCCAGGCCAGGCCGACCAGGGCGGCGGCAATCAGAATAAACAGCAGGAACCACTGTGCCACCCGGTCGGCGATCTCGGCCAGACGCGGCTTCTCGCTCTGTGCCCGTTCCAGCAGGCGGACGATGGCGGACAGGCGGGTGGCATCGCCCAGGGCCTGTACCTCGATGGTCAGCGGGCCTTCCACATTGAGGGTGCCGGCGGTGACCCTGTCGCCCGGGCTGCGCGGCTGTGGCAGGTATTCGCCGGTGAGTACCGACTCATCGACACTGGACTGGCCCACCAGCACGCGGCCGTCCGCCGGGATCAGTGCGCCGGGCTGCACCAGTACCCGCTCGCCGATGTTCAACTCGCTGAGCAGGATGCGCTGGCTCTGGCCGCTGTCATCCAGGCGCAGGCAGGAGGCCGGTAAGAGTTGCACCAGCTGCGCGGTGGCCGCCGCCGTGCGTTCCCGGGCGCGGCGCTCCAGATAGCGGCCGGCCAGGAGGAACAGGGCGAACATGCCCACCGCATCGAAATACAGCTCGCCGCTGCCGGTGACCGTCGACCAGATGCCGGCCACATAGGCGCCGCCGATGGCCAGGGACACCGAAACGTCCATGGTCAGGTGGCGCGTACGCAGGTCGCGCAGGGCGCCACGGAAGAACTGACCGCAGCAGTAGAAGACGATGGGCGTGGTGAGAAACAGGCTGACCCAGCGCAGGATCTGGTCCAGCTCGGGGCTCAGGTCGACATTGAACTCCGGCCAGGTGGCCATGCTCGCCATCATCACCTGCATCCACAGCATGCCGGCCACGCCCAATTCGCGCATGGCCCGGCGATTTTCCCGCTGTAGCTGTTCGGCGGCGGCGTCGGCCTGCCAGGGATGGGCGGCGTAGCCGATGCGGCGCAGTTCCTTGAGCAGCTGGCTGAGCGGCAACTGGCTGTCCTGCCAGCTGACCTGCAGACGGTGGTTGGACAGGTTTAGCTGGGCGCTGGCGACGCCGGGCAGGGCGCGCAGGTGTTTCTCGATCAGCCAGGCGCAGGCCGCGCAGCTGATGCCCTCGATCAGCAGGCAGGTCTCGCTGAGCTCGCCCTTGTGTTCGACGAAGGGCTGCTGCACGTCGCTGCGGTCATACAGGGCCAGCTCATCCGGCAGGGCCTGGGGCAGGCTCTGCGGGTTGGCGGCATTCTCGCTGCGGTGCTGGTAATAGTGCTCCAGGCCACCGGCGACAATGGCTTCGGCCACGGCCTGGCAGCCCGGGCAGCACAGCTCGCGCCGTTCACCGAGGATCACGGCGTGGAAACGGCTGCCGGCAGGTACCGGCAGGCCGCAGTGGTAGCAGGGCAGGGGCGTGGCCATGGACTGTCTAGCGCTCGTCAATCAGGCAAACCGGGTGCTGTGACAGCATGGGTGTGGGCGCATGGCTTACTGGGTGACTTGTGTGTCATGCGGGTACAGGGCGGCATCCAGGTGAACTTCCTTGCCGCTGACCAGGGTTTCCTCCTGGAACAGGCGCCAGTCATTACCGCCTTCCTGGCCGAGTACCTCAACGAAGCGTCGGCCTTCTACCGCGTCGATCATCTGCCCGCTGTAGCTGCCATCATCCTGGGGCTGAAGTACCACACGGCGATCACGCTCTGGCTGGGTCGGCGAGATCAGGTTGAGCACCAGATGCTGCGGGCGGCTGAAACCTTCCAGCTGCAGGCGGGCGGTACCGGTTTCGTTATCCAGCAGCAGGCTGGCGCGCAGCTTGAGGCGCTCGGCGTGGTTTTCCCGTTCCAGCGACTGGTTGATGCCCTTGCCCACGTCGTAGTAGTTGTCGGAAATCAGCCCGGGCGGGTTCTTGGTGGCGATGGTCAGCAGGGTCAGGCCCTGGACCACCGAGTAAGCCAGCATGGCGATGATGAACCAGGGCCAGAACTGCTTGTACCAGGGCGTGACGGGAGTGGTCTCGGTCATGGGTCTCTCGAATCAGCGGACGCTAGGGCCGATAAAGCGGCTGTCGGCGTCGGTATGGATGCTTGGGTCGTCCACCGCCTGCAGGCGGAAGAGAATCTTGTTGGCGCTGAAAGGCAGCTTCTCGGGCTCGATGGACAGCTCCACCGGCAGCGAGAGGATCTCGCCGGCCAGGGCGGTGACTTCCTTGCGGCCTTCGTAGACCAGGCCGTCCAGGCCACTGGCTTCGATCACGTAGGTCACATCGTGCTGCGCCTTGTTCATGATCTTCAGGGTGTAGACGTTCTCGATGCGGCCTTCCTCGTTCTCGCGGAACAGCACGCGGTCCTTGATCACGTCCAGCTCCACCAGGGAGCGGCTGGCTACGGCCCAGGCGAAGGCACCCATCATCACGCTCAGCGCCACGGCATAGCCGATCAGGCGCGGGCGCAGCATATGGGTCTTCTGCCCGGAGAGGTTGTGCTCGGTGGTGTAGCTGATCAGTCCCTTGGGGTACTCCATCTTCTCCATGATGCTGTCGCAGGCGTCGATGCAGGCGGCGCAGCCGATGCACTCGATCTGCAGGCCGTCGCGGATATCGATGCCGGTGGGGCAGACGTGCACGCACATCTTGCAGTCGATGCAGTCGCCCAGGCCCTGGGCCTTGTAGTCGGCATCGCGCTTGCGCGGACCGCGCGACTCACCGCGGCGCGGGTCGTAGGAAACGATCAGGGTGTCCTGATCGAACATCACGCTCTGGAAGCGCGCATAGGGGCACATATAGATGCACACCTGCTCGCGCAAATAACCGGCGTTGCCATAGGTGGCCAGGGTGAAGAAGCCGACCCAGAACAGCGCCCAGCCGCCCGCCTGCAGGGTGAACAGCTCGGGAATCAGCTCGCGGATCGGGGTGAAGTAGCCGACGAAGGTGATGGCGGTGGCCAGGGATACCCCGACCCAGATGCCGTGCTTGGCCAGCTTGCGCAGGAACTTCTGCGCCGTCATGGGCGTCTTGTCCAGCTTCATGCGCTGGTTGCGGTCACCCTCGGTGACCTTCTCGGCCCACATGAATACCCAGGTGAACACGCTTTGCGGGCAGGTGTAGCCGCACCAGACGCGGCCGGCGAATACGGTGATCAGGAACAGGCCAAAGGCGCAGATGATCAAAAGCCAGGACAGCAGCATGAAATCCTGGGGCCAGTAGGTGGCGCCGAAGATATGGAACTTGCGCTCGGGCAGGTTCCACCACACGGCCTGACGGCCGTCCCAGTTCAGCCACACGGTGCCGAAATACAGGATGAACAGAAAGGCGCCGCCGACCATGCGCAGGTTGCGAAACAGGCCAGTGAAGGAGCGGGTATAGATCTTTTCGCGACTGGCGTAGAGATCGACGGATTCGACCTTGGCCTTGGCGGGGGTGACATCTTTGACGGGGATCTGGCTGTTCATCAGTACGTACCACAGCGGTTGGTTGGCTGCCCGGGTCGATGCTTGCCGGCCTGGGTCGTTCTCGCAGCTGCGCTATGGTACGCCTGTGAAACGGGCCGGGAGGCTGCGACCGGGGGTCGCGCCTCGCGGCGGTGGAGAATCACTTCTCCACTTTTTCTTGCGACAGGCTGTACACATAAGCCGCCAGCAGATGCACCTTGTCGTTGCCGAGGAAGTCTTCCTGGGCAGGCATCTTGCCGGTACGGCCATGACGCAGGGTCTGCTGTACCTGGGCGAAGCTGGAGCCGTACAACCAGATCTTGTCGGTCAGGTTGGGTGCGCCCATGGCCTGTTGGCCCTTGGCGTCGGCACCATGACAGACTGCACAATTGGCGGCGAAGATGTCTTGACCTGCGGCAAGGTCAACTTCGATACCTTCCGGGTTTTTCAGACCGGACAGGCTGCGTACATAGCCTGCGACGTTACGGATGCCATCTTCGCCAATCACCGCCAGTTGCGCCGGCATCATGCCCTGGCGCCCCTTGAGGATAGTGGTCTTGATGCTTTCCGGGTCGCCGCCCCACAGCCAGTCGTTGTCGGTCAGGTTGGGGAAGCCGTAGGCACCCTTGGCGTCGGAACCGTGGCAGACCGAGCAGTTGGAGGCGAACAGGCGGCCACCCATCTTCAGGGCTTGCTCGTCCTGAGCGACCTGTTCAATGGGCATGGCTGCATATTTGGCGAAGATCGGCCCGTAAAGGGCGTCGGCCTTGGCCATTTCCTTTTCCCACTGATGCACCCCGGTCCAGCCGCTTTCGCCAGTGGCAAAGGCGGTTTCGTTCTTGCTGTCGAGGTAGCTGTAGCCCGGCAGGAAGCCCTTGAAGTTGCCCAGGCCCGGATACAGGGCCAGGTAGCCCAGGGAGAAGATGATGGTGCCGACAAACAGCATGAACCACCACTTGGGCAGCGGGTTGTCGTACTCCTCGATGCCGTCGAAGCTGTGCCCGACGGTTTCCTCGGTGGTCTCCTGGCGCTGGCCCTTGCGGGTGCCGAAGATCAGCCAGGTCAGGGCGAAGATGGTGCCCAGCGACAGAATGGTGATGTACCAACTCCAGAACGTGGTCATTGGTTATTGCTCCTGGAAGATTGCTCGTCACGCTCTTTGGGTTGGGGATCGTCGGCGAAGGGCAGGTTGGCGGCCTCGTCGAAGCTGTCTTTACGCTTGCTGCTGTAGGCCCATAGCACCACGCCAACGAAGGCAATGAAGACTATGGCTGTGCCTATGCCGCGGATCATCCCGATATCCATAGTGCGTTACCGTTTGTTCTTGATGGATGTGCCGAGAACCTGCAGGTACGCCACGATGGCGTCCATTTCGGTCTTGCCTTTCACTGCGTCCTGGGCACCGGCGATGTCCTCGTCGGTGTAAGGGATGCCGAAACCACGCATCACTTCCATCTTCTTGGCGGTCAGTTTGCCGTCGAGCTTCTTCTCAACCAGCCAGGGGTAGGCCGGCATCTTCGACTCCGGCACCACGTTGCGCGGGTTGTACAGGTGGGCACGCTGCCACTCGTCCGAGTAGCGGCCACCGACGCGGGCCAGGTCCGGGCCGGTACGCTTGGAACCCCAGAGGAAGGGATGATCCCAGACGCTTTCACCGGCTACCGAGTAGTGGCCATAGCGCTCGGTTTCGGCGCGGAACGGACGGATCATCTGCGAATGGCAACCCACGCAGCCTTCCTTGATATAGACGTCACGGCCTTCCAGCTGCAGCGCGGTGTAGGGCTTGAGACCCTCCACCGGCTCATTGGTGACGTCCTGAAAGAACAGCGGGACGATCTGGGTCAGGCCGCCGATGCTGACGGCCAGAACCATCAGCAGCGCCATCAGGCCGATATTCTTTTCAAGAATTTCGTGTTTCATCAGTGCGCTACTCCAGCAGGGATCTGTGCAGCGGCTTCGTATTCCGAAGCCTTGGCGGCACGCACGGTGCGGTAGGTGTTGTAGGCCATCAGCAGCATGCCGGCGACGAAGAAGGCGCCACCGATCATGCGCACGATGTAACCCGGATGGCTGGCTTCCAGGGCTTCAACGAAGGAGTAGGTGAGGGTGCCGTCTTCGTTGACTGCACGCCACATCAGACCCTGAGTGATGCCGTTGACCCACATCGAGGCGATGTACAGCACGGTGCCGATGGTGGCCAGCCAGAAGTGCGCGTTGATCAGGGCGATGCTGTGCATCTGCTCGCGGGCGAACACCTTGGGAATCAGGTGGTAGAGCGAACCGATGGAGATCATCGCCACCCAGCCGAGGGCGCCGGCGTGTACATGGCCGATGGTCCAGTCGGTGTAGTGGGACAGGGCGTTGACGGTCTTGATCGCCATCATCGGGCCTTCGAAGGTGCTCATACCGTAGAAGGCCAGGGACACCACGAGGAAGCGCAGGATGGGGTCGGTGCGCAGCTTATGCCAGGCGCCGGACAGGCTCATCATGCCGTTGATCATGCCGCCCCAGCTCGGTGCCAGGAGGATGATCGACATCACCATGCCCAGGCTCTGGGCCCAGTCCGGCAGAGCGGTGTAGTGCAGGTGGTGCGGACCGGCCCAGATATACAGGGTGATCAGTGCCCAGAAGTGCACGATGGACAGGCGGTAGGAGTAGATCGGACGCTCGGCCTGCTTGGGTACGAAGTAGTACATCATCCCCAGGAAGCCGGTGGTGAGGAAGAAGCCCACGGCGTTATGCCCGTACCACCACTGGATCATCGCATCGGTCGCGCCGGCGTACATGGAGTACGACTTGAACAGGCTGACCGGCATGGCCGCACTGTTGACGATGTGCAGCATGGCGGTGACCAGGATAAAGGCGCCGAAGAACCAGTTACCTACATAGATGTGCTTGGTCTGGCGCTTGATCACGGTGCCGAAGAACACCACGGCATAGGCGACCCAGACGATACCCAGGAGGATATCGATGGGCCATTCCAGCTCGGCATATTCCTTGGAGCCGGTCAGGCCCAGGGGCAGGGTGATCACGGCCAGCACGATCACGGCTTGCCAACCCCAGAACACGAAGGCCGCCAGGCCATCGGAAATCAGGCGGGCCTGACTGGTGCGCTGCACCACATAGAAGGAGGTGGCCATCAGGGCGCAGCCGCCGAAGGCAAAGATCACCGCGTTGGTGTGCAGGGGACGCAGACGGCCGAAGCTCGTCCATTCCATGCCCAGGTTGAGTTCGGGCCACACCAGTTGTGCGGCGATAAACACACCCAAGGCCATGCCGATGACGCCCCAAATCACCGTCATGACGGCGAATTGGCGAACCACCTTGTAGTTATAAGCGATTGCTGAGCTCATGCTGGGTTCCACGGTTAATGGAGTTTTTAGGGGACAAAAAACGGCGGCAAGTATGGAGAAAGCAGGTAGCCATTGCAACGACGCATACCGGCGTGGCAAGGCGCTTGAAGCCTGATTCATACGGGCCGACGGGGTCTTGTCGGTAGCATTGAGCGCCCATGACGGCGCAGCGCAAAGATAGGAATCGCCTTGGAGTTATGGCAGCTGGCGACTGTGAAACAGATTAGCCCAAGTCAAGGCGCTTGCAGGTCACTGGTCGGAAGGGTGCGACTTTGGGTCGCATGGGGCGGGCGTTTGGAGGGGGCGAGGGAGGGGAGGAGCGGGCATGGCCCGCTCCTGAGGGCTCTGTCGCTATCAGTCCTGCTTGGTCTGGCTCAGGCTCAGCACATAGGCGGCCAGCAGATGCACCTTGTCGTTACCCAGGTACTGCTCCTGGGCCGGCATCTGACCGTTACGGCCGTAGCGGATGGTCTGCTGCAGCTGAGTCAGGCTGCTGCCGTAGATCCAGCCGGCATTGTTGGTCAGGTCCGGGGCGCCGAGCATGGCCATACCCTTGCCTTCGGCGCCGTGGCAGGCCTGGCAGCTGCTGGCGTAGATCTGCGCGCCTTTCTCCAGGTCGAAGGACTTGTCCGCCGGCAGCGGCAGACCGGCCAGGCCGTTGCGTACATAGGCAGCGACCTGCTGTACGCCTTCTTCGCCGATGATTTCGCCCCAGGCCGGCATCACGCCCACGCGACCGTTGAGGATGCTGGTCTTGATCGAGGCAGCATCGCCACCCCAGCGCCAGTGGTTGTCGGTCAGGTTGGGGAAGCCCACCGCGCCCTTGGCGTCGGAGCCGTGGCAGATCGAGCAGTAGGTGGCAAACAGGCGACCGCCCATTTTCAGGGCCTGCTCGTCTTTGGCCACTTCTTCCAGGGGCATGGCAGCATATTTGGCGAAGATCGGCCCATACAGCTCATCGGCCTTGTCCATCTCCTTTTCCCACTGGGCGACCTGGGTCCAGCCGTCTGTATAGCCCGGCAGCCAACCCTTGAAGTTGCCCAGGCCGGGGTACAGGGCCAGGTAGCCAATGGAAAACACCAGGGTGCCGATAAACAGCATGAACCACCACTTGGGCAGCGGGTTGTCGTACTCCTCGATGCCGTCGAAGGCGTGGCCCATGGTCTGCTCGGTTTCGCTCTTGTGCACTTCGCTCTTGCGGGTGGCGAAGATCAGCCAGAACAGGGCGAGCAGGGTGCCGATGGTCAGCAGGGAGATATACCAACTCCAGAAAGTGCTCATGGGGTGTTGCTCCTCGATGCAGCAGGCTTGGTTTCATCGGCAAAGGGCAACAGGGCCGCTTCGCTGAAGGCTTGGTGACGTTTGCCGCTGTAGGCCCACAGGGTGACGCAGACAAAGGACAGCATGACCAATGCCGTACCTATGCCGCGCACCATGCCGATATCAATCAGTTCAAGTGTCATGGCCTTACCTCTTGTTCTTCACGGCAATGCCGAGCACTTGCAGGTAGGCGACCATGGCGTCCATCTCGCTCTTGCCCTTGACCGCGTCGGCGGCGCCGGCAATATCCTCGTCCGTGTACGGCACGCCGAGGGTGCGCAGGGCCTGCATCTTCTTCGGCGTGTCCTGGCCGTCGAGGATGTTTTCCACCAGCCAGGGGTAGGCCGGCATCTTCGACTCCGGCACCACGTTGCGCGGGTTGTACAGGTGCGCGCGGTGCCACTCGTCCGAGTAGCGGCCGCCGACCCGGGCCAGGTCCGGGCCGGTGCGCTTGGAACCCCAGAGGAAGGGGTGGTCGTAGACGCTTTCACCGGCTACCGAGTAGTGGCCATAACGCTCGGTTTCGGCGCGGAACGGGCGGATCATCTGCGAATGGCAGCCCACGCAGCCTTCCTTGATGTACACGTCGCGGCCTTCCAGCTGCAGCGCGGTGTAGGGCTTGAGGCCGGCCACCGGCTCGTTGACCACGTCCTGGAAAAACAGCGGGACGATCTGGGTCAGGCCGCCCACGCTGACGGCCAACACCATCAGCAGGGCCATCAGGCCGATATTCTTTTCGAGTATTTCGTGTTTCATCAGTGGGCTCCTTCAACCGAGAACTGCGCGGCGGCTTCCATTTCGGCTGCCTGGGTGTCGCGCACGGTCTGCCAGACGTTCCAGGCCATCACCAGCATGCCGCTGAAGAAGATCGCGCCGCCGATCAGACGCACCACGAAACCGGGGTGGCTGGCTTCCAGGGCTTCGACGAAGGAGTAGGTCAGGGTGCCGTCCTCGTTTACTGCACGCCACATCAGGCCCTGGGCGATACCGTTGACCCACATCGAGGCGATATAGAGCACGGTGCCGATGGTGGCCAGCCAGAAGTGCAGGTTGATCAGGGCGATGCTGTGCATTTCCTGACGACCGAAGACCTTGGGCAGCAGGTGGTAGAGCGAGCCGATGGAGACCATGGCCACCCAACCCAGGGCGCCGGCGTGTACGTGGCCGATGGTCCAGTCGGTGTAGTGGGATAGGGCGTTGACGGTCTTGATCGCCATCATCGGGCCTTCGAAGGTGCTCATGCCGTAGAAGGCCAGGGACACCACGAGGAAGCGCAGGATGGGGTCGGTGCGCAGCTTATGCCAGGCGCCGGAGAGGGTCATCATGCCGTTGATCATGCCGCCCCAGCTGGGGGCCAGGAGGATCAGGGACATGATCATGCCCAGGCTCTGGGCCCAGTCCGGCAGGGCGGTGTAGTGCAGGTGGTGGGGGCCGGCCCAGATATACACGGCGATCAGCGCCCAGAAGTGCACGATCGACAGGCGATAGGAATAGACCGGACGGCCCGCCTGCTTGGGCACGAAGTAGTACATCATCCCCAGGAAGCCCGCGGTGAGGAAGAAACCCACGGCGTTATGCCCGTACCACCACTGGATCATCGCGTCGGTGGCGCCGGCATAGGCCGAGTAGGACTTGGTCAGGCTCACCGGCATGGCCATGTTGTTGACCAGGTGCAGGATCGCCACGGTGAGGATAAAGCCACCGAAGAACCAGTTGCCCACATAGATGTGGCTGACCTTGCGCTTCATCACTGTGCCGAAGAACACGATGGCGTAGCTGACCCAGACCACGGTGATCAGGATATCGATCGGCCATTCCAGCTCGGCGTACTCCTTGGAGCTGGTCCAGCCCAGGGGCAGGGTGATGGCCGCCAGCAGAATCACCGCCTGCCAGCCCCAGAAGGTGAATGCGGCCAGTTTCGGCGCGAACAGGGTGGCCTGGCTGGTACGTTGCACCGCGTAATAGCTGGTGGCGAACAGGGCGCAGCCGCCGAAGGCGAAGATCACCGCATTGGTATGCAGCGGGCGCAGGCGACCGAAGCTGGTCCATGGCAGGTCAAGGTTCAGTTCAGGCCAGACCAGCTGTGCTGCAATCAGCACCCCGACCCCCATCCCGACTATGCCCCACACCACCGTCATAATGGCGAATTGGCGAACCACCTTGTAGTTGTAGGCGGCACTGGTTGTTGTGTTCATGTCTGGGCTTCCATCCACGGTTTATTGGCAAAGCGTTGAGAAACTTCCGGTCGTGCATGGACAATTCGCCATGGCGCAGGCCGATAGAGTCCTAGCAGGTCGTTGAAAA
>Ga0209207_1001207_pt1 | contig 12547 bp, 10 predicted proteins | sample SaghotsprinmetaG_FD_184140 | JGI IMG/M metagenome (GOLD analysis project Ga0209207, IMG submission 184140) | Hot spring microbial communities from South Africa to study Microbial Dark Matter (Phase II) - Sagole hot spring metaG (SPAdes) (version 3) | ecosystem: Environmental > Aquatic > Thermal...
GTTGGACAGCACGAACTCACACTTGCCGCCGAACAGGTGCGCGGACTTGTAGCAGGAATCCCAGGGGGTGATGTGGTCGGTGGTGCCAGCGACGACGAAGAAATCACAGGTGACCTGCTTCAGGTCGATCGGTGTGCCGCAGACTTCCAGCGCGCCCGGACGGGTCAGTGGGTTGGTCTGGAACATGTCGATGAACTCGCCATGCAGCGCGGCCGGCAGACGAGTGGTGTCGTTGTTCCAATAAAGGATGTCGAACACCGGTGGCTCGTTGCCGAGCAGGTAGTTGTTGACCCAGTAGTTCCAGATCAGGTCGTTGGGGCGCATCCAGGCGAACACCTTGGCCATGTCGCTACCCTCCAGTACGCCGGCCTGGTAGGAGCGGCGTTTGGCGGCTTCCAGGGTCTTCTCGTCGGCGAACAGGGCAACCTGGGTGTCGAGTTGGGTGTCGAGCACGCTGACCAGCAGGGTCAGGGCGTTGACCTTCTGCTGGCCAAGCGCTGCATAGTGACCGAGCAGCGAGGCAGTGGTCAGGCCGCCGGAGCAGGCGCCAAGCATGTTGACGTCCTTGCTGCCGGTGATGGCGCAGATCACGTCGATGGCTTCCTTGAGCGCCTCGATGTAGGTGGACAGGCCCCACTCGCGCTGCGCCTTGGTCGGGTTGCGCCAGCTGACCACGAAGGTCTGTACCTGGCTGCGCAACAGGAAGCGCGCCAGGCTCTTGTCGGGTGACAGGTCGAAGACGTAGAACTTGTTGATCTGCGGTGGCACCACCAGCAGCGGGCGCTCGTGCACGCTCTCGGTGATTGGCTTGTACTGGATCAGCTCCAGCACATCGTTGCGAAATACCACGGCGCCGTCGGTGGTGGCCAGGTTCTTGCCGACCTCGAAGGCCTCCATGTTCACCTGGCTGGGCATGCCGCCGTTGTGCACCATGTCCTTGGCCAGGTGGGAGAGACCATCGAGCAGGCTTTTGCCGCCGGTTTCGAAGAAGCGTTTGACCGCGGCCGGGTTGGCCATGCTGTTGGACGGCGCCATGGCTTCGGTCATCAGGTTGATCACGAAGTGGCCGCGACTGGCGTCCTGCTCGGACAGCGAGCTGTGTTCGATCCAGTCATGCAGTTCCTTGCGCCAGGCCAGGTAGGTCTGCAGGTAGCGGCGATATAGCGGGTTCTGGCTCCAGGCCGGGTCGGCGAAACGGCGGTCGCCGTCTTCGGGCTTGAGCGCGGACTGACCGAGCATGACGTTCTTCAGTTCGAGGCCGAAATGGGCGACGTGCTTGGCGCTGTGGAAGGGTTGCTTGAGTGCCTGGGAGAGAACCATGCGGGCAGAGGTCAGGAGATCCTTGCCGCGGATACCAATCACCGGGTTGAGTCCCAGGGTGTTTTCCGAGGCCTGGCGTTTCAGGTCTTCGTTATTCTTATCACTCATCTACGACGCTCCAAAGGGTTGCTTGAGTGCCTGGGAGAGCACCATGCGGGCAGAGGTCAGGAGATCCTTGCCGCGGATACCAATCACCGGGTTGAGTCCCAGGGTGTTTTCCGAGGCCTGGCGTTTCAGGTCTTCGTTATTCTTATCACTCATCTACGACGCTCCATTGTCCTGAGACGAATACCGGCCTGAGAGGGCGCACGGCGACACAGGGCCTGGTACTGCTCGGGTTACCGGGGGCGGATCGAGTCCGCGTATTTCGTTGCACCTGGCACTGCCAAATGCAGGGAACCTGCCAGTTCCTTGGTTACCCGAGTTTGTGAAGTTAAGCAAGCTGATCGATGGCGCAGGAGTATGCCGCGATAGATTAGAAAACTCGCCCTAACTGTCGTTAACGTGGTCGTTGGCGGATCTGCCGAGCGCTCTGTGGCGAGGGTTTGCCTGTTGCCTTAGAGCATCAAGCGTACGACGGATTCGCTGGGGTCGCGGGATTTCCCGGCGGCGCTGAGCTGCGCCAGATAGTCGGCCCACAGCTGGTCATGCCGGGTGGCCAGCTCGTGCAGATAGTCCCAAGTGAACAGGCCGCTGTCATGGCCGTCGTCGAAGCACAGTTTCAGTGCATAGTTGCCGGCCGGTTCGATGCGCTCCAGGCCGACGTTGAGCTTGCCGGTCTGCAGAATCGGCTTGCCATGCCCCTGCACCTCGGCCGAGGGCGAGTGCACACGGAGGAACTCGGCGCTGAGCGAATAGCTCTGCTCGCCGTAGCGCAGTTCCAGGGTTTTCGAGGCCTTGTGCAGTTTGATCGCGCTGGGGATGGGCATGCTGGATTTCCATCATGGGAAGCCCGGATGCGACCCGGGGGCTTTCAGGGGCCTCCGGGTTTCATCCGAGCTACGGGGCTTACAGAATATAGCGCGACAGGTCTTCGTCCTGTGCCAGCTCGCCGAGGTGACCGTTGACGTAAGCCGCGTCGATATGGATCGGCTCGCCGTTCTGCTGGCCTGCCAGGTCGCCGGCACTGAAGGATACCTCCTCCAGCAGGCGCTCGAGCAGCGTGTGCAGGCGACGGGCGCCGATGTTTTCGGTCTTCTCGTTGACCTGCCAGGCGATCTCGGCCAGGCGCTTGATGCCGTCTTCGGCGAACTCGATGTTCAAACCCTCGGTCTGCAGCAGCGCGCTGTACTGCTCGGTGAGCGAGGCATGCGGCTCGCTGAGGATGCGCTCGAAGTCCTGCGGGCTCAGCGCCTTGAGCTCGACGCGGATCGGCAGGCGGCCCTGCAGTTCGGGCACCAGATCGCTGGGTTTGCTCAGGTGGAAGGCACCGCTGGCGATGAACAGGATATGGTCGGTCTTGACCATGCCCAGCTTGGTGTTGACCGTGCAGCCTTCGATCAGCGGCAGCAGGTCGCGCTGCACGCCTTCACGCGACACATCGGCGCCACCGGTGTTGCCGCGCTTGGCCACCTTGTCGATCTCGTCGATGAAGACGATGCCGTGCTGCTCGACGGCTTCCAGGGCGCGGGCCTTGAGTTCTTCCTCGTTGACCAGGCGCGCGGCCTCCTCGTCGCGCACCAGTTTCAGCGCGTCGGCGACCTTGAGCTTGCGGCTCTTCTTCTTGCCCTTGCCCATGCTGGAGAACAGGTTCTGCAGTTGGTTGGTCATTTCTTCCATGCCCGGTGGGGTCATGATCTCTACCCCCATGGGTGAGTCGGCCACTTCGATGTCGATTTCCTTGTCGTTCAACTGACCTTCGCGCAGACGCTTGCGGAACAGCTGACGGGTATTGGAATCCTCGCTGCGCACCGGCTCGTCACCGAAGCCCTGGCGCGCGGGTGGCAGCAGGGCATCGAGGATGCGCTCCTCGGCGGCATCTTCGGCGCGGTGGCGGACCTTGGTGATTTCCTGCTCACGGAGCATTTTCACCGCTGCATCGGCCAGGTCGCGGATGATCGATTCGACATCGCGGCCGACATAGCCGACCTCGGTGAACTTGGTGGCTTCCACTTTCAGGAACGGCGCATTGGCCAGCTTGGCCAGACGACGGGCGATCTCGGTCTTGCCGACGCCGGTGGGGCCGATCATCAGGATATTCTTCGGCGTGACTTCCTGGCGCAGTTCGGCCGGCAGCTGCATGCGCCGCCAGCGGTTGCGCAGGGCGATGGCCACGGCGCGCTTGGCGTCGTCCTGGCCGATGATGTGGCGGTTGAGTTCGTGGACGATCTCGCGGGGCGTCATGGACATGGAGTTTGGCTCGCTATCGAATCTGTATGAAGAACGGACGTCACTCGGGCGCGTCCAGTTCCTCTATTGTCTGGTGATGATTGGTGAAGACGCAGATGTCGCCGGCAATGCCGAGTGCAGTCTGCGCTACCTCGAGGGCCGACAGATCAGTCTTCATCAGCAGGGCGCGGGCGGCGGCCTGGGCGAAGTTGCCGCCGGAGCCCATGGCGATCAGGCCTTCCTCGGGTTCGACCACGTCGCCGTTGCCGGTGATGATCAGCGAGGCGTCCTTGTTGGCCACTGCCAGCATGGCTTCCAGGCGGCTCAGGCTGCGGTCGGTGCGCCAGTCCTTGGCCAGCTCGACGGCGGCTCGCACCAGATGCCCCTGGTGTTTTTCCAACTGGCCTTCGAAGCGCTCGAACAGGGTAAAGGCGTCGGCGGTGGCACCGGCGAAACCGGCCAGCACCTGGCCGTGGTACAGGCGGCGCACCTTCTTGGCGTTGCCCTTCATGACGGTGTTGCCGAGGGAAACCTGGCCGTCGCCTGCCATCACGACCTTGCCGTGGCGGCGCACTGAAACGATGGTGGTCAAGGGTGAATCTCCACGCTGCGGGGCGAACTTGCCCGGATGGAAACTCAGATGGGGTGCTCGTCGCGGCTTTTCAACCGGCGACGGGCTTAACAGGCTGTTGAAAAACTACCTGCGTTGCCTGGCCGTCGTTAAAAACAGCCTCAAAATGCTCATTTACAACGCGTAAACTGCGCTTTTTCGGCTATTTTTGCCTCGGCCAGCCTGCCTCGCCTACGTTTTTCAACGGCCTGTCAGGCGATCAGCGGACCTGACGCTGCTGTAACAGCAGGTTGCTGAAGCCGCCGGCTGCCAGGGTCTTCTGCGCGCTGGCCAGTTGCTCGCGGCTGGCGAAGGGGCCGACCAGTACGCGGTGCCAGGTTTCCTCACGCACCTTGCCGGTTTCCACCCGTACGTTCTGGCCGAGCAGGATGATCTGCGCGCGCAGGCCGTCGGCGTCATCGCGTTTACGGAACGAGCCGGCCTGCAGGAAGAACTGCGTGGTGACCGGCGCGCTGGCCAGGACGGGTGGTGGGGGCGGCGGCACCTGGCCGTTGAGCGCGGCTTCGGCGCGGGCGGTGTCGATCTTCGCGGCTTCTTCCGGGGTGACCGGCTTTTGCTCAGGCACGGGTGGTGGCGTTTCTTCCAGGGCCTGCGGCAGGATCACTTCCGACTCCGGCAGCAGGGTGTAGAAATCGTACTTGGGCCTGGATGGCTCGGGTTGCGTCGGCTTCGACTCAGGCTTGGTGCTGCGCACCTGTTCGCCCTTGTCGCGCTTGATCTCGTCACGGCCCGGTTCGAGGCTGAACAGGAACATGAAGAAACCGCCGACCACCAGGCCACAGGCCAGCCAGATCCAGCCCGGTACGGGCTTCTTCGCCGGGGCCTGATAGCGACTGGCGCCGCGTTTCGGCGCCGGTTTCTTGCGCGCTGCCATTTACATCCGCTCCAGAGTTTCCAGGCCGAGCAGCTCCAGGCCCTGCTTGAGGGTGCGGCCGGTAAGGGCTGTCAGGCGCAGGCGGCTGTCACGGGTGGCCTCGTCCTCGGCGCTGAGGATCGGACAGTTCTCATAGAAGCTGGAGAACAGGCCGGCGAGGTCATACAGGTAGGCACAAAGGATGTGCGGCGTGCCCTTGTTGGCGACGTTGCCGAGCAACTCGTTGAATTGTGCCAGCTTGGCGGCCAGGGCTTGCTCCTGCTCGGCGACCAGGGTGATCTGCCCGCCGATCTCGTCCACGCCCTTGCCCAGCTTGCGGAACACGCCGGCCACGCGGGTGTAGGCGTACAGCAGGTAGGGTGCGGTATTGCCCTCGAAGCTGAGCATCAGGTCGAAGTTGAAGCTGTAGTCGCTGGTACGGTGCTTGGACAGGTCGGCGTATTTCACCGAAGCGATGCCAACCACGCGGGCGATCTGACGCAGTTCGTCTTCGGCCAGGTCCGGGTTCTTGTCCTTGACCAGGCTGTAGGCGCGCTGCTCTGCCTCGTCGAGCAGTTGCACCAGCTTCACGGTACCGCCGTCGCGGGTCTTGAACGGGCGACCGTCCGGTCCGTTCATGGTGCCGAAGCCCATGTGTTCCATGTCCATGCTGGCGGGTACGAAGCCGGCCAGGCGCGCGCAGGCGAAGACCATCTGGAAGTGCAGAGCCTGGCGTTGGTCGACGAAGTACAGCACGCGGTCGGCCTTGAGCGTGCCGGCGCGGTAGCGAGTGGCAGCCAGGTCGGTGGTGGCATACAGGTAGCCGCCGCCAGCCTTCTGCACGATCAGCGGCAGCGGGTTGCCTTCGGCGTTCTTGAACTCGTCCATGAATACGCACTGGGCGCCGTTGTCTTCGGTCAGCAGACCCTTGGCGGCGAGGTCGGCGACCACTTGCGGCAGGTCGTCGTTGTAGGCACTCTCGCCCTTGACGTCGGCCATGGAGAGCTTGACGCCGAGACGGTCATACAGCGCCTGGCAGTGCGACAGGGAGATGTCGTTGAAGCGATGCCACAGGCGCAGACACTCGGCGTCGCCGGCCTGCAGCTGCACCACCAGCTCACGGGCACGGTCGGCGAACTCAGGGGATTCGTCGAAGCGCTTCTTCGCGGCGCGGTAGAAACCTTCCAGGTCTGCCAGCTCGCTTTCGGCGGCAGCCGGGTTTTCCTGCATGTAGGCCAGCAGCATGCCGAACTGGGTGCCCCAGTCGCCAACATGGTTCTGGCGGATCACCGTGTCGCCGAGGAACTCCAGTACACGCGCCACGCCGTCGCCGATGATGGTCGAGCGCAGGTGGCCGACGTGCATTTCCTTGGCTAGGTTCGGCGCCGACAGGTCGACCACCACGCGCTGCGCGGGGCCGTTCTTGCGCACGCCGAGCTGGGCGTCGGCCAGTGCCGCTTCCAGATACTGAGCCAGGACATCGCTGTTCTGGAAGAAGTTGAGAAAGCCGGGACCGGCGATTTCCACCTTGATGATTTGCTCGTCGGCCGGCAACGCCGCGATCAACTTTTCGGCCAGATCGCGTGGCTTCATGCCGGCGGGTTTGGCCAGCATCATGGCGATATTGCTGGCGAAGTCGCCGTGGCTTTTGTCCTTGGTGTTCTCCACCTGGATGGCCGGCGTCAGGCCAGCAGGCAGCACGCCTTCGGCGGTGAGGCGGTCGAGGGCTTGCTGGATCAGGTGGCGAATGCTGTCTTTCATGTTCGGCTCGGGTTGCCTTGGGGCTTTGATCGAAAACTGCGCATTATAAGAGCAGCTGCAAGCTGCAGCCACAAGCGGCAAGGAAAAGCGTGCCGCGTTTCCGTGGGTAGTGGGTAGGGTGGGCTTCAGCCCACCAACGCTAACCGCTGTTGGTGGGCTGAAGCGGGACGCCGCCCGGCCCACCCTACGGACTGCCGGAGTTCGCTCGCGCCGCTCGTTTCTACAAAAGCCGGCATGCGGTTCAGAAAAGGTCGATCGGATCGACATCCAGCGACCAGCGTACCGCACGGCCGCTAGGCATCTGTTCCAGTGCATGCAGCCAGTGGTTGAGCAGGCGGTGCAGCGGTGCGCGGGCGTTGCCCTGCAGCAGCAGTTGCGCGCGGAAGCGCCCGGCGCGGCGTTCCATCGGTGCCGGCACCGGTCCGAGCAGTTCGATGCCGGTCAGACCCAGTTCGCCCAGCAAATGTTCGGCCTCGCTGCAGGCCTCATCGAGAAAACTCTCGGCCTGGCCAGGCTTGTGCGCTTCGGCGCGCAGCAAAGCCAGGTGGCAGAACGGTGGCAGACCGGCACTGCGGCGTTCGCTCAGCGCCTGTTCAGGCGAAGTAGCCTTGCTCGGTCAGTTGCACCAGCAGCGGATGGTCGGCCAGGTGGCTCTGGATAATCACTTTGCCCGGTTCCTCGGCGCGGCCAGCGCGCCCGGCGACCTGCACGATCAACTGCGCCATGCGCTCGCTGGCGCGAAAGTCCGCCGAAAACAGGCCGCCGTCGGCGTCGAGGATCGACACCAGCGTCACCCGCGGGAAGTGGTGACCCTTGGCGAGCATCTGCGTGCCGACCAGGATGCACGGCTCGCCCTTGTTGATGGTGGCGAACAGGCGATCCATCGCCCCCTTGCGTGAGGTGCTGTCGCGGTCGATGCGCAGCACCGGGTAGTCGGGGAACAGCAGCGCCAGGCGCTCTTCGGCGCGTTCGGTGCCAGCGCCGACCGGGCGCAGATCGACGTGCTGGCATTTCGGGCAGTTGCTCGGTTGCTTCTCGACATGCCCGCAGTGATGGCAGCGCAGTTCCTGATAGCGCTGATGCACGGTCATGCGTGCATCACAACGCGGGCACTCGGATAACCAGCCGCAGTCATGGCAGAGCAGGGTCGGGGCGAAGCCGCGGCGGTTGAGAAACACCAGCACCTGCTGGCCGGCGGCGAGGGTCTGGGCGATGGCCTGCTGCATCGGCCCGGAGATGCCCGAGTCCAGTGGCCGGCTCTTCACGTCCAGGCGCAGGAAGCGCGGCTGGCTGGCGCCGCCGGCGCGCTGGGTCAGCTTGAGCAGGGCATAGCGACCGCTGTAGGCGTTGTGCAGGCTTTCCAGCGAAGGTGTGGCCGAGCCGAGGACGATGGGCACGTCTTCCTGGCGGGCGCGCACCAGCGCCAGGTCGCGGGCGTGGTAGCGCAGACCTTCCTGCTGTTTATAGGAGGCGTCGTGTTCTTCGTCGACGATGATCAGCCCCGGGTTCTTCATCGGCGTGAACAGCGCCGAGCGGGTGCCGATGATGATGTCGGCCTCGCCATCGCGTGCCGCCAGCCAGGCTTCGAGGCGCTCGCGGTCGTTCACCGCCGAATGCAGCAGGGCGATACGTGCATTGAAGCGGCGAGCGAAGCGGTCGAAGGTCTGCGGCCCGAGGTTGATCTCGGGGATCAGCACCAGCGCCTGCTTGCCGGCCTCCAGGCATTGGTGGATCAGTTGCAGGTAGACCTCGGTCTTGCCGCTGCCGGTGACGCCCGCCAGTAGAAAGGCGTTGAACTGGCCCCAGCCTGACGCCACGGCATTCACCGCGGCGCGTTGCTCGGCATTCAGCGGCAATTCCGGTTGCGCCAGCCAGTGCGCCGGTTTGGCATGTGGCTGGGTTCGGCGCACCTCGACCCGTACCAGCCCCTTCTCATGCAGCAATTGCAGGCTGTCGCGGTTGAGTTGCAGCTGGCTGAGCAGGCTGTGGGCGACACCGTGCGGGTGTTGCGCCAGTGCCTTGAGGGCGTCGCGCTGGCGTGGCGCGCGGGCCAGGCGTGGATCGTCGACGCTGGCGCCTTTGTTGGCCAGCCAGTAACGCTCCTGGCGGGTTTCGGCGGGCTCGCCCTGGCGTAGCAACACGGGCAAGGCCCAGCTCAGGGTGTCGCCGAGGCTGTGCTGGTAGTACTGCGCCGTCCACAGGCACAGCTTGAACAGCGACGCCGGCAGCGGTGGGCGGGCGTCGAGCAGTTCCAGGGCGGGCTTGAGCTTGTCCGTCGGGACCTCGCTCTGGCTGTCGACTTCCACCAGCACGCCGATCATCTCGCGCCGGCCGAAGGGCACGCGCAGGCGTGCGCCTGGCTGCAAGGCGCTGCGCGACACGCCGGCAGGGGCGAGGTAGTCGAACAGGCGGCGCAGCGGCGAGGGCAGGGCGAGGCGCAGGATCAGGTTGGGCAAGCCAGAAGCTCCATTGACAGGCCGGCGATCTTAACACGCGACGACCGGCGCCTTGCGTGGCTTGCATCGGTCTGCGTCTCTGGTAAGATGCGCGGCCTATTTCTGTGCGGTGCCTGACATTGGTCGGGTGGCGGCACGACTACCCCGAGGAAAGCACGATGAAAGCCGATATCCATCCGAACTACGTCGAAATCGACGCTACCTGCTCCTGCGGTAACGTGATCAAGACCCGCTCCACCCTGGGCAAGAACCTGAGCCTCGACGTTTGCTCCGAGTGCCACCCGTTCTACACCGGTAAGCAGAAAGTGCTGGACACCGGCGGCCGTATCGATCGCTTCAAGCAGCGCTTCGGCGTATTCGGCGCCAAGTAAGCGACCGAACGAAAACGGAATCTGGCATGCGCCACTCCGTGATACTGAAAAAGGCGTCCCTGGTGGGCGCCTTTTTCGTTTCTCTGCTTTGCGTCGATCTGGCTCAGGCCTTCTGTCCGTTACGCGCAGATCTGGCTCAGGTTGCCGTGCGCCAGGTGGTCGATGGCGACACCGTGCGTCTGGCCGATGGGCACAGCATTCGCCTGATCGGCATCAACGCGCCTGAGCTGGGGCGCAAGGGCCGTAGTGACGAGCCCTTCGCCGTGCAGTCCAAGCGCCGCCTGCAGGCACTGGTCGATGCCAGCGATGGGCGTGTCGGCCTGCTCTACGGTGAGCAGCGCAAGGATCGTTACGGTCGTACCCTGGCCCACCTTTACGACCGCCAGGGGCGTAATCTGGAAGCGCAGTTGCTGGTTGAAGGCCTTGGGTTCATGGTCGCCGTGGCGCCCAATAGCGCACTCGTGAGTTGTCAGGCAGAGGCGGAGCGCCAGGCACGGCGTCAGCGTCTGGGGGTGTGGCGCACCGAGCAAGTGAGGACGGCTGGCCAACTAAAGAGTGGCGGCTTCGCCTTGCTCGGCGGGCGGGTTGCAGGCGTGCAACGCAATCGCGGTGGCCTCTGGCTCGATCTCGATGGTGGTCGGGTATTGCGCGTGGCGCCAGAGCTGCTCGGCGAGTTCGACGTGCGCGCGTTGCAGCGGCTCGAAGGGCGACGGGTGGAGGCGCGGGGCTGGGTCATCGATCGCCAGGGTCGCGGTGGCTTGAAATCCGGGCAGGCGCGCTGGATGCTGCCGCTTACCCACTCGGCGATGCTGGAGGTGTTGCCATGATACGTGCATTGACGCTGTGTCTTGTCTGCGGCTGGTTGGCGGGTTGCGCGGTCAATCCCGCCACGGGCCGCACCGATTTCGTGATGATGAGCGAGCGCCAGGAACTGGATCTTGGCGCGCGTTACAACCAGGAAATCCTCAAGCAGTATCCGCGCTATGAGGACGCCAAGCTGCAGGCCTATATCCAGCGCGTCGGCGAGCGGGTGGCACGCAGCAGCCATCGCAATCAGCTCAACTATGTCTTCACCCTGGTGGACAGCCCGGACGTCAACGCCTTTGCCTTGCCGGGGGGCTACATCTATATCCATCGTGGCCTGCTCGCCTACCTCAACTCCGAGGCGGAACTGGCGGCCGTGCTGGGTCATGAGGTCGGTCACGTGACCGCACGCCACAGCGTGCGCCAGCAAAGCCAGTCCACGGCGTGGGGGCTGCTCGGTCAGGCTGCGGCCATCGGTACCGGTGTCGGGGCGGTAGGGGATCTGACCAGTGCCATGGGTAATGCGTTCGTGCGCGGCTATGGGCGCGACATGGAGTTGGAGGCCGACGGTCTGGGCGCGCAATACCTGGCGCGTGGTGGCTACGATCCGCAGGCGATGATCGAAGTGGTCAAGGTGCTCAAGGCGCAGGAGGATTTCGCCCGCGAGCAGGCAGCCAAGCGCGGCGAAGCGCCCGCGGCGGGTGGCTACCACGGCTTGTTCGACACCCACCCGGACAATGATCGTCGTCTGCAGGAGGTGATCGGTCCTGCGCGTGCGCTGGTGGGCGGCAATCAGGAAGTGGGCCGCGACAATTTCCTGCAGATGCTCGACGGCCTGGTGTTCGGCGATTCGGCCGCCAGCGGTATTCGCCGTGGGCGCAATTTCTATCACGGCGAACTGGACTTCACCCTGACCTACCCGCAGGGCTGGCAACTGGTCAATCGCCCCGATGTGCTGATCGGCCACACCCCGGATGAGCAGGCTTTCATCGCCATGACCCTGGAAGCGGCGGACAAGCGTCTGTCGCCTGCCGAATTTCTGCGCCAGCGCGTCGGCAACCAGCGTCTGGTGGCCGGCGAGGAGCTGCGTCTTGGCGCGCTGCAGGGTTATACGGCGGTGTTGCAGGGGCAGTCGGCACGTCGCGTGGCGGTGATCTATCGCGGTGACAACGCTTACCTTTTCGTGGCAGCGGTGAAAGGGCGTGCCTCGCTGGAAACCGAGGATCAACGTTTCCTCGAGGTTATCCGCAGTTACCGGCCGCTCAAGCCTGCCGAACGCAAGCTGGCCGAGCCAGTGCGCCTGCGCCTGGTAAGGGCGAAGGCAGGGCAGAGCATTTCCGCTTTGGCCAAGAATTCGCCGCTGCCAGTCGATGGCGAAGCGCAGTTGCGTCTGCTCAACGGGCTCTACCCAAGCGGTGAGCCGCGTGCTGGAGAGTGGCTGAAAACGCTGCGCTAGCGCGGCGCTTCAATCGCGACCGAACGGTCTTGTGCAGGTGTATACAACTTGCGTATCCTCGGCCGCCTGCCCGTTCAACAGCCAACAAAAGCGGAAATGCCACTATGTCAGATCTAAAAACTGCCGCTCTCGAATATCACGCCCAGCCCCGCCCCGGTAAGCTGAGCGTCGAGTTGACCAAAGCCACTGCTACTGCCCGCGACCTGTCGCTGGCCTACAGCCCGGGTGTCGCTGAGCCGGTTCGCGAAATCGCTCGTGATGCCGAGCTGGCCTACCGTTACACCGGTAAAGGCAACCTGGTAGCCGTTATTTCCGATGGCACCGCCATCCTCGGTCTGGGTAACCTCGGGCCGCTGGCGTCCAAGCCGGTGATGGAAGGTAAGGGCGTGCTGTTCAAGCGTTTCGCCGGTATCGATGTGTTCGATATCGAAGTCGATTCGGAAAGCCCGCAGGCCTTCATCGACACCGTCAAACGCATCTCCATCACCTTCGGCGGCATCAACTTGGAAGATATCAAGGCCCCCGAGTGCTTCGAGATCGAGCGCGCGCTGATCGAGCAGTGCGATA
>Ga0209207_1001210_pt1 | contig 12536 bp, 10 predicted proteins | sample SaghotsprinmetaG_FD_184140 | JGI IMG/M metagenome (GOLD analysis project Ga0209207, IMG submission 184140) | Hot spring microbial communities from South Africa to study Microbial Dark Matter (Phase II) - Sagole hot spring metaG (SPAdes) (version 3) | ecosystem: Environmental > Aquatic > Thermal...
TGAGGTCGCTGGAGTAGCCATCGCCGAAGTCGACGTACCAGGCCCGGGCCGAGTCGGGCGCATAGGCATCGTTGCTCCAGTACACAGAGGCAACGCTGCCCGGGAAATAGGCGCCGTCAATGGCCGGGTTGCTGGCGCCGTGATGGACGATGGACAGCAGCTCGCGCCGGGTGGGGACACGCCAGCCGTCGGCGAAGCCGCAACGGCTGGCGTCGTTGTGCGCCTTGATCGGGCTGCCATCGCCGGTGGCGGTGGCGTTCGTCCAGTCGATGAAGCTGACGGCTTGCAGCGACCAGATCAGGTTGGTGTGGTTGTCTTTGGTGCAAGCCCAGTCGGTGGCGGGGGTGCCGCTGGCGGTAGCGGTGGTATTGGCGACTAGGGTCGTGGTGCAATCGGTGGCATGGACCACGGTACCATCCCACAACACGCAGGAAAAATCGAAGCCGGCCGCACCGCCGCCGGTTTTGGTCAGTGCCGGGGTGGCACCAGCCTTGGCATCGCGGCCGAAGCGGCCGTCCTGACGTGGGCGGTCGCCGCTGTCGGCAGCATCGACGGCGCAGTCGCCCACCGTATTGTCGGCTTTGTAGCAACTGGTCTGGCCGGTGTCGTTGAGATAGCCGGTGGGGCCGGCAGCGTGGGCGAGGGGCAGAAAGCAGGCGAAGGCCAGCGACAGGACGGCGAGGAGGCGCGTGGACACGAGGGAATCTCCCGAGAGGACGAGAAATAGCCGGCGGAGCAAACTCATCCGGCGGAGGGGAAAGTGGGGCGAAGCGGGGCGTGGGTGTGGCGCGGCGGCGGGCAGGCAACGGCGGCGAAGACGGCGCGCCATCACCAGGAAAACAGCCCGGGCTTGCCGACCAAGACCGGCGGGGTGAGGCAAAGGGTAGGCACCGCGCCGGTATTCGACGCAGTAATCACGGCCAAGGTGGCGCGGTGTGGCTGTAGGAGCGGCAGCAGCCGCGAAAGCGCCCTGACGACCGCTGCTATCGCTGCTGCTGCTGCACGCGAAGAATGACGGCTCGGCTCGGCTCGGCTCGGCTCGGCTCGGCTCGGCTCGGCTCGGCTCGGCTCGGCTCGGCTCGGCTCGGCAAAAAGTGTGGCGCGGGCGGGCGTCATGTCAAGGAGGAAAGGGACGGATGGGGTGCGGCGAGGAAGGAAGGGCGCCGTTCGCGGCAGGGTATATCGCCGCTCATGGCACGTTGTCAAGCGTCGGCAGCACGCCGGCTTTCCGACACTTGCATCAGTTGTCGAAACTCGGCGAAAGCCAGCGAAAGTCAGCCCCGTCGGCACGGCGTCGCGTTCATTCCTTCAGCGTCTCGACCTGCAGCGCCGCCACCTGCCGCTGCTCCTTGCTGAACTCGACGCCAACGAGGTGGATGGGCTGGTTCAGGGCGCGGTATTTCGCGGCGTAGTTCCGTTCCTTGAGCTGCGCCAGCGCCCCACCTTCCGGTTCCAGTTCCACGACCTTGAACTCGAACAGAAACACCTGTTGCGCGAACTTCACCGCCATGTCCAGTCGACCGACATTGCTCGTGTCCTCGCAGACGATGTCCAGTCCCAAGGCCGCAAAGTAAGCGTAGAAAACGCTGGCCCAGTAGCCTTCGTATTGGGCAATCGGGTTGTTGCGGTACCAGTCGTGCGGGATCGAGGCGAAGAAGCTGGTGAAGAGTTTTTCCAGAGCGGCGAAGTCGGCTTTTTCCAACAACTCGCCCAATTGCAGGCGCTGGCGGATCGGCCGTCGTTCGTCTTCGCCCGAAGCCCAGACCGAAAGCAGCAGGCCGTGCATCGCCCGGCGCACTTCTTCGTTCGGGTAACCCAGCCGGTAATACCGCTCGCCATAGCGGATTTCGCTATCGACGATGGTCAGATAGCCGGTCTGCCAGAGCAAGGCTTCCAGCGCCATCTGGCCGACATCGAAGCTGGAGAGCAGTTGTTCGGTGGCGAGAAAGTCGGCCAGTTGCGGCAGATAGACGCGCCGTCTGGCGAAGAGCTCGCGCAAGAAGCTGGGTGTACCGTTCTCGAACCACCAGGGGCGAAAGTCGCGCTCCCGGAACAGTAGCAGCAAACCGAAGGGGTTATAGACCTTTTCCTCTCCCAGCCAGCCATAGCCGTTGTACCAGCGACGCACCTCCTCGCGATCCAGCCCTTCCAGTTCCGGCGCGAACACTTCATCCAGATCGCCTTCGGTATAGCCGCAGATCGTCGCGTAGTGTCGGGAAAGCGTGATGTCTTCGAGATTGTTCAGCCCCGAGAAGATCGAGACTTTGCTGAATTTCGACACGCCGGTGAGGAAGGCGAACTGGATGTGCGCATCCTGGCCCTTGATCACCGAATACAGGTTGCGCAGCCCATCGCGCATCTCGGCAGCGATTTCCGGTCGATGTAGGTTGTCCAGGATGGGTTTATCGTATTCGTCGACCAGCACCACCACCCGTCGACCGAATTTCTTCTCTGCAGCACGGATCAGGTCGGTGAAGCAGCCGGGGATGTCGGCATCGTCCTCGCAACGCAACTCGAGTGCCGCCTGATTCTCGCGCAGCAGCTTGTGGATGCGCTTGTCGAGCACTTCCCGGCTGTGTAGCGTCCCTTCGGCAAAGCCGATACGAATCACCGGGTATGTCTTCGTCCAGTCCCAGTGGTCTTGCAGGTACAGCCCTTCGAACAGCGCTTGATTGCCGGCAAAAGCTTCGGCCAGCGTGTCGAGGAACAGGCTCTTGCCGAAGCGGCGCGGCCGGGAGAGGAAGTAGTACTTGCCCCGCTCGACCAGTTCGGCGACGAAGGGCGTCTTGTCGACGTAGTAATAACCTTCCTCACGCATCTGGCGGAAGGTCTGGATGCCGATGGGGAGTTTTTTCCGCTGCATGCAGGCATTATGCCTTGATAACGGGCACGGCCCAAGCGTTCCCGCCTCGATAAACCAAATATGGAAAAATCCTGGCTCGGCCTTTTCGAGGCGCTGGTGCTTGGGCCGCTCTTCCTTGGGCAGCATCGCCCGCAGCTTGCCCACGCCATGCCGGCGCAGGCAGTGGTCGAGTCCGGAGCGGGATACCTCGGGACAGAGATACTCCCGCGTCAGTGCCAGCAGATCATCGAGGGGAATTTTGCCGTGCTGACCCGAGGGTTTGTCGCGGCACGAAGCCATTCATGCTGTCGGCTCTGTTCTTGCCGAGCACTTTCACGACCTCTTCAATGCCAAGGCAGATCAAAGCAATGCCGCAGCAATCTACAATGCGGCAATCGAGCGTCTCACGGCAAAGAGGTGGCGTGGTGGCTAACGTCAAGCTAGCGTGAAAATCACTCGAAAGGCATATTTCGTGGAAGCGGGCTTGCCCGCGACAGCACGTTCGCGGTAGCGAACATTTTTTCCCGGCACAGCCAAACTTGCTGGACGCGCGCGAGCGCGGTGGCGGTCGAACGGGCTGCCACCGCGGTCATCGCGGCCCCCGGACCGGGGGCCGCTGCCACGGCAGTGCCGATTTTCATCTTCCAGGGGTGGCGGCAACCACCATGATCGTTTGCTCTGCGAGATGCGTGGTTGGAACCGGAGGCCATATCCCTGCCGGGCAAGGACTTTTGGACTTAGGGAAACGCTGCAGGAAGCCGCGAGCGGGATGCAGCGCAAGGTGCACGGTTCTGTGCCGTATTTCTCAAAAAAACCGCAAGGCCTTGAGCCCGCGGGTTTTTCGTTCTGGCGGAGACGGAGGGATTCGAACCCTCGATGCAGGTTTTGCCCGCATGCTCCCTTAGCAGGGGAGTGCCTTCGACCTCTCGGCCACGTCTCCGGACAATCGGCGAATTCTAGCTGGTCGGGAAACGAGCGTCAATTCTGGCTTTGCTCGAGACCAAACGCCTTGTGCAAAACGCGCACGGCCAATTCGAGGTATTTCTCGTCGACGACGACCGAAATCTTGATTTCCGAGGTCGAGATCATTTGGATGTTGATGCCTTCCTCGGCAAGCGCACGAAACATCGTGCTGGCCACGCCGGGATGTGAGCGCATGCCGACACCAACGGCCGAAACCTTACAGATCTTGTTGTCGCCTTCGACGGCGCGCGCGCCGACATGGGGCTTGATCTGTTCTTCGAGAATGTTTTTCGTCCGTGCGAACTCGCTGCGATTGACCGTAAACGAAAAATCGGTCGTGCCATCGTGACCGACGTTCTGGATGATCATATCGACGTCGATGTTCGCTTCCGCAATCGGGCCGAGGATCTGATAAGCGATGCCCGGACGGTCCGGCACACCGAGGACGGTGAGTTTGGCCTCGTCGCGGTTGAAGGCGATGCCAGAGACGATCGGTTGTTCCATGACAGGGTCTTCCTCGAAAGTGATCAGCGTGCCATTCGTTTCCTGGCCTTCTTCCTCGAAGCTGGAGAGCACGCGCAGCTTGACTTTGTACTTACCGGCAAATTCCACCGAACGGATCTGCAGCACCTTGGAGCCGAGGCTGGCCATCTCGAGCATTTCCTCGAAGGTGATGCGATCGAGCTTGCGTGCCTCGGGCACGATACGCGGATCAGTGGTGTAAACGCCGTCGACGTCGGTATAGATCTGACATTCGTCGGCGGCCAGCGCTGCGGCCAGCGCCACACCCGAGGTGTCGGAACCGCCACGACCCAACGTCGTGATGTTGCCATGTCCGTCTACACCCTGAAAACCGGCGACGATGACGATGTATCCATCGTCGAGATCACGCCGGATATTCGACTCTTCGATCTCGATGATGCGTGCCTTGGTATGAGTGCTGTCGGTGAGCACCTTAACCTGGGCGCCGGTATAGCTTCTGGCTTTCAGACCGAGGTCCTTGAGCGCCATGGCCAGCAAGGCGATCGTGACCTGCTCGCCAGTTGCCATGACGACATCGAGCTCGCGCGCGTCCGGCTGCGGCGAGACCTCTTTGGCCAGCGCGATGAGCCGGTTCGTCTCACCACTCATCGCCGAGACGACTATGACCAGCTGGTGGCCCTGCACCTGCCAGCGTGCCACCCGCCGCGCGACGTTGCGGATGCGCTCCGGAGACCCCATCGAAGTGCCACCGTATTTCTGTACGATCAGTGCCATGAGAGTGAAATGGGCGAAAAGTGGGAAATTATAGCAGCTTGAAGCGATTTGCCTGCCTGCGGAGAGCGAGCGCGTTGACTAAGAGCTGATTCGGCTCCGACGGGCGAGCCGTTCCGACATCGTGGCGGTATGACGCCCCCGGCGCAAAACGATCCGAAAGGTCGGAATCCGCATGGCAAAGTGGCAAAATTCGTTCGGGTTCGCTCGATCCGGAGAGCGTCATCGGCCATCCCCCCGCGTCGCTGACCTGATCTTCCGGGTTCCACCTCGACGGATGTCCTCCATGTCCTCACTGCTCGACGTCGACAACATCGTTCATGGCTATGGCCACCACGCCGTGGTCAGCGGGCTGACTTTTGCCTTGCCCGCCGGCACCATCGGCTGCTTGCTCGGCGCTTCAGGATGCGGCAAGACGACCGCACTGCGGTTGATCGCGGGCTTCGAACGGCCGCGCGCCGGCAGCATCCGCATCGCTGGCGAGACGATGGCCGACGAGCGAAGCTTCGTCCCGCCCGAATGGCGCCATATCGGCATGGTGTTCCAGGATTACGCGCTGTTTCCGCATCTGACGGTGTTGCAAAACATCGCCTTCGGTCTGGCCAGACAGAGTTGGAAGGTACGCCGCGCGCGGGCGCGCGAGTTGCTGGAAAGAGTAGGACTCACCGGCCACGGCGATAAGTTTCCGCATGAACTCTCCGGCGGCCAGCAGCAACGAGTCGCGCTGGCCCGCGCGCTGGCGCCGAATCCGCGCCTGTTGCTGCTCGATGAGCCGTTTTCGAATCTCGACGTCGAACTGCGCGAACGCCTGTCGCTGGAGGTGCGCGATATCCTGAAAGCCGCCGGCACTACCGCCATCCTGGTCACTCACGACCAGCATGAAGCCTTTGCGATGGCCGACGTCGTCGGTATCGTCCATCAGGGGCGCATCGCACAGTGGGCCGCGCCTTACGAGCTCTATCACCGGCCGGCCAACCGCTATGTCGCCGACTTCATCGGTCAGGGCGTCTTCTTGCCCGGTGAAGTGATCGACCGGCATACGGTGCGTGTCGAACTGGGCACGCTCACCGCCCAGGTGCCGCTCGAATGCGGAGAGCATTGCCTCGCCTGTCCGCATCACTGCCGGCTCGATGTGTTGCTGCGCCCCGACGACGTCGTGCATGACGACGCTTCGTCTTTGCGCGCCCGTGTCGTCGGCAAGACGTTCCGCGGCGCCGAGTTTCTCTACACGCTGGCCTTGCCTTCCGGCGCGCGCCTGCTCTCGGCCGTGCCTTCGCATCACGACCACGCCATTGGCGAAATGATCGGCATCCGTCTCGATGTCGACCATGTCGTCGCTTTCCGTCAGACTACGACATGATTCCTTGGCTTTCGCCATGGCCGGCCTTCCCGCCGGTCGAGCAAGCGCTGACCGAACCCAATGGCCTGCTCGCCGCCGGTGGCGACCTTTCGCCGGCCCGCCTGCTGGCGGCTTACCGCCAGGGCATCTTCCCTTGGTACTCGCCCGGCGAACCGATCCTGTGGTGGAGTCCCGATCCGCGCCTCGTGCTGCTGCCGAACGAATTGATCATCCGTCGTTCGCTGGCCAAGGTCTTGCGCAACCAACCCTACCGCGTCACGCTCGATACCGCTTTCGCTGCCGTGATCGAGGCCTGTGCCGAAACCCCACGTCGGGGTCAGGACGGCACCTGGATCACTGCCGAAATGCGCGCCGCTTATCGCCGGCTGCATGATCTGGGGTATGCCCACAGCGTCGAAGTGTGGCAGGATGACGAACTGATCGGCGGGCTTTATGGTGTGGCGCTGGGCGCCATGTTCTTCGGCGAATCGATGTTCTCACGCCGCCGCGATGGTTCGAAGATCGCCCTTGCCCACCTGTGCGCCTTCCTCGCCCAAGGGCGGGCCGAGCTGATCGACTGCCAGATGCACACCGACCATCTGGTCTCGCTCGGCGCCCGGCCGTTGCCGCGCGCCGTCTTTCGCGCCCAGCTGGCCGAGCTGGCCGACCGGCCACTGCCGCCGGGCCACTGGCCTGCCGAGGCCATCGCCAACTACTTTCGCCGATGATCGCCGCTCGTCGCCATCCAGGAAACACGTCATGGCCCACCCCCACGATCTGTCTTTGCTGTCGTTGGTTGATCTCTATGCCACCAGCCCCTACGCTTGCTCCTACCTGCCTGGCCGAATGGCACGCTCGCAAGTCGCCGTGCCGCCGGAAGCGATCGATGCCAGGTTTTATGGCTTGCTCGTGCAACAGGGTTTCCGGCGCAGCGGTCCCCATGTGTACCGCCCCTGGTGCGATGCCTGCCAGGCCTGTGTATCGGTCCGGCTGCGGGCGATGGACTTCGTCCCGGCGCGCCGTCATCGGCGGGCGATGGCTCGGCATCGCGACCTGAAGGCGATTCAGTATCCCCTGCTCTTCCGCGACGAACATTACGCCCTCTACCTGCGTTATCAGATGCGGCGCCATGCCGGTAGCGGCATGGACGAGGATAGCCGCGCGCAGTACACCCAGTTCATGCTCATGAGCCATGTCGATAGCCGGCTGATCGAATTTCGCGCCGGCAGAGAGCTGCGTATGGTCAGCCTGATCGATATCCTGCCCGACGGATTGTCGGCGGTCTATACCTTCTACGATCCCGACGTCGCCGGCAGCCTCGGAACCTACGCCATCCTCTGGCAGATCGCTCACTGCCGACACTGGGGGCTGCCTTATCTTTACCTTGGCTACTGGATCGCCGACTGCCGCAAAATGGCCTACAAAGCCGACTATCGCCCCCTCGAAGCACTGCGCGGCGGCCGCTGGCAGCCATTCGTTCCGAAAGGCGGCGGCTGATGAGGGTTCGCCAGGGCGGCAGTTCATAGCGCTGTCACACGCGCCGGCTAGCCTGCCGGCATGAAGGTACGCGCCCTCTTCCTGTCCGACATCCATCTGGGCACACGCGGTTGTCAGGCCGAGGTCCTGCTCGACTTTTTGCGCGCGCACGAGGCAGAGTACCTGTTCCTGCTCGGCGACATCATCGACTTCTGGGCGATGAGCCGCAGCATTCAGTGGTCGGCGGCGCAGAACACGGTCGTACAGAAAGTGCTGCGCCGCGCCCGGCACGGCGAAAAGGTGTTCCTGATCCCCGGCAATCACGACGAGGTGCTGCGCGAATACGCTGGTGCCACTTTCGGCGACATCCAGGTCGTCAATGAGTACGTGCATGTCACTGCCGACGGTCGCCGCCTGTTGCTCATCCACGGTGATGAATTCGATCAGGTGACCCGCCACCACCGCTGGCTGGCCGTGGCCGGCGACATCGGTTACAACCTGCTCGTCCGCCTCAATGCCTGGCTGTCCTGGCTGCGCCGCCGGCTCGGCTGGGCCGGTTACTGGTCGCTGGCCGGCTACGCCAAACGCAAGGTGAAGAAGGCGGTCAATTTCATTTGCGATTTCGAGGACTCGGTGATCCGCGTCGTGCGCGAACGCGGCCTCGACGGCGTCATCTGCGGCCACATTCACAGCGCCGCAATGCGCGAGATGGATGGCTTGCAGTACATCAACTGCGGCGACTGGGTCGATAGCTGCACGGCCATCGTCGAACACCTCGACGGTCGGCTGGAAGTCATCGCCTGGCAAGCCGGTCGCCGGCCGGTTGCCGTCGGAGAAGCGGTCGCCGAAGAAGCCCAGGCGCTGCCGACCGAACCGGCGACGACGGACGATGTCTGGCCAGCCTGGGTTTCACACGGCGGCAAATGACCCGCCACGCCTACGCCACTGGCGCACCGGTAATGCCCGCGTGTTCGGCGGCTTCAGGCAAACCAACCATGCAAGAACCAACCCGATGCGCCCAGATCGCGGAACACCCAGGCCCGTCTGGCATCGGCGGTGCGGGCAATGAAATAATCGCGGCGCACGTCGTTGGCTTCGCCCTGCCACCAACCGGATTCGATGCGTTCAGGGCCGGAGAGCAGCAGCAACGGGCCGCGCAACCAGGGCTGACCATGCCTTTCTTCGAGCGGCAGCGGATGCTCAAGCAGCCAGAAAGGATGCCTCCCGACGGCCACATCGCCGCCCGTATCCGCTGCCATCCGTCGCGACGCCGTGCCGATGGCACTGACTTTGCGCGTCGCCGCCTCGGGACGATGATCGGCCTGCGGCGCCAGGCGGTAAACCGCCGCTTCGCCCAGCCGGGCGAGTAAACGCTCGATCAAGCCGCCCTCCTCGACCGCATCGGCGGCGAACAGATCGCCCTGCAGCGCCGGCAATGCTTCGGGTGCGTCGGCGCTCAGTTCAAGGGTGCCGACTGGCGCCGTCAACGTCAGGCGGGCTAGACGCTCATGCAGCAGACGTTCGAAGCGGGTGACATCGGCTGTCGCCGCCGAACAGGTCAGTTCCAGCTCGTCGCGCGCCGCGTGCCGCAGCAAACCAAACACACAGCGCCTCACCCCCTGCCGGCGGCCAGCCAGCCAGCCACCGAGCGCGGCCAGAAGGCGATGGGCGCCAAAGCGCAATGCCTCGGTCGACACCGCCGGCGCCGGCAAGTCGAGCCTCTGGCAAAAACGCGGCGGAAAGACGAATTCGACCCGCAGATCGGGCTCCTCGCCGTAGGCGCGCGCCACACAGGACATCGCCGCCACGCCGATGCGCTGCATCGCCTCGCCGCGCGGCAACTGTCTCAATGCTCCAAGCCGGCGCAAGCCGCAGGCAGCGAAGCGTTCGAGACAACCAGCCGGCCAGGACAGGCGCTGCAATGGCAGCGCATCGAGGGCGTCGGCCGAGAAGGACACGAGCGGTCCGCCCCCTTCGGCCAGCCATAGCGCCGCCTGTGGTGTCCCCGCCAGCGCCAGCACCGGCAGTACCTCATCCTCTTTCTGCAAGTCCTGCCGTACGCGCCGACATAACGCCGTCTCGCCGCCGAACAGGCGTAAGGTGCTGCCTACCTCGAGCAGCAGCGCGCGCGGCGGAGCAAGCGCCAGATGCGGCGTGAAGCGTCCGGCCCAGCACGCCAGACGCTCCAGCTCAGGCAGCGCGCGCGCGGTCGGCCAAAGGAGCGCCAACCAGGCCTTCCCGGGCATCGCCCTCCTCCCCCTCGTCAGACCACCACGGCAGATACACCGGCATCGCCAGAGGCGGCCCACGTCGCTTGACGAGATGCACAGCGAGCCGGCCCTGCGGTTCGACCTGCAGACCCAGGCGCAGCGGTGCCGCCGATGCCTCATGCCGGGCGCGCCACGGACGGCAGAGAAAAGCGAGCGCCTCGCTGCCTGCAGCAGCGACCTGCAAGCGGCGCACCGCGCGCGCATCGGTCGATGCCGCCCAGACCAGCACCGCTTGCGGTGCGCCGCTGGCCAGTGCCTGCTCGGCCGCCCACAGCGCCTCATGGCTGCCGCCGGAGCCAGCGCGACGGGCCGTCTGTGCGGCCGCAAGGCGCACCACCACCAGATGCGCCAGATCGAACCCGGCCTTCGTCCAGGCCGGGGCGTGCAGCTGCAGCGGCGGATCGACGAGCAGCGCCCAGCCGCCGCTCAAACTCAGCTGGCGCAAAGCCGGCCGCAGCAAGGACACCTCGCCACAGCCGGGGCCGTCGAACAACAGCTCGGTCAGTGCGGCACGCGGCCAGCCGCCGCCGGGCAGGACGGCATCGAGTGCGGCAAAACCGCTGGCCACCGTCGGCAGAGCGGGCGCGCTGTACGTGCTGCCGAGCCGGATGTCCGGCCGCGCCAGCAGACCAGCGAGCGTCGTGCCCTCGCCATTTCGTGGCCATCGCTCACCGGCAGTCTCCCGTGCACCCGCGGGCCTCATCGCAGCCTGCCATTGCGGATCAGGCCGACGACGATGCCTTCGATGACCAGCGGTTCATGCACGACGATGGGCGCGAAGCTGGCGTTCTCGGCAACGAGCTCGACGACGCCCCGCCGCCGGCGCAGCCGCTTGACGGTCACCTCGTCGCCGAGACGGGCGACGACGATCTCGCCGTTGCGCGCTTCGCTGCAGCGATGCACGGCAACGAAATCGCCATCGAGGATACCGGCATCGATCATCGACAGGCCGCGCACCTTGAGCAAATAATCGGCCGGCGGCGAGAACAGCGCGGCATCGACCGGCACGATGCCGAGCCGGTTTTCGATGGCCAGCAACGGACTGCCGGCGGCGACCGAACCGATCAGCGGCAAGCCCCGCCCGCGCTCATCGGCCGACGCCGCGGCGCCAGCGTCGGCGGCGTCGCCGATCAGCCGGATGCCGCGCGCCGTGCCGCCCTCGAGCGCGATGGCGCCCTTTTTGGCCAGTGCGCGCAAATGCGCCTCGGCAGCATTCGGCGACGCGAAACCGAAGGCGTCACAGATTTCCTGCCGCGTCGGCGGTGCACCGCGGGCCTGCATCGTCTGGCGCAGGAAGTCGAAGATCTGCCGTTGGCGGTCGGTAAGCGTCGGCATGATGCGGGTCGATGATGTCGATACCTGTATTTTTATACAGTCATCGACATTGATGCAAGCCCCCAAACCAGGGCCTGCAGGCCGCAGGGAAACGCTGAAAAATGGCTACGCGGGCGCATCGCGGCGTTGCGCGCTGCACCCCGCTCGCCGATTTTTTCAGCGTCTCCGTAGCTCCCGGCCAGCCGCCTTCAAGCCACATCCCAGCCGACGATCTGCCGCTTCGCCTTGGAAAACTCGATGCCGATCTGGATCAGCGCCGCCCCGGCGTATTTCGCCGCATAGTTCCTGCATTGGAGCTGCGCCAGTGCCTCCCCGGTGGGCGTTTCGCCCTCGATCAGCTTGAATTCAAACAGCCAGATGCGGCCTTCATGGCGGATGACGAGATCGCACTGGCCCTGGTTCGAAACGTCCTCGGCGATCAGCTCCAGCCCCAGCGCCGCCAGATGGCTGTAGAACACGCTGGCGTAATAGCCCTCATACTGCGCAATCGGGTTCGCCCGATACCACTCGTGCGGGATCGAGGCATACAGCCGCTCGAAGTGCTCGCGCAGATACGCCACATCGCCTTCGGCAAACGCACGCAGGACGCTCAAACCGGCGCTCATCACTCGCCCCGCTTGCGGATGCCAGCCAGCCAGCAAGGCGCGGTTCAGCGCCGTCTGCACTTCCCGGTTCGGCACCGCCAGATCGTAGGCACGAAAAGCGCCTACCTGGGTCAGCCCGCGGATGGTCAGATAGCCAGTCTGCCAGAGCAGTGCCTCCGGCTCGATCGCTTCGACATCGAAGCTCGACAGCAAGGCATCATCGGCGAAACTGCGCTGCAACTGCGGCGTGAAATAGCCCCGCTCCTTCAGCCAGCGCACGAGAAAGGTTGGCGTGCCGGTCTCGAACCAGTGGGCGCGAAACTCGCGCTTCTGGAAAAGCAGCAAAAGATCAAAAGGGTTATAAACCCCTTCACCGAGCCAGCAGTAGCCGTTGTACCACCGACGAATTTCCTCACGCTTCAGCTCGCCGATCTCCGGCGCGAACACCGTATCGAGATCGCCTTCGGTGTAGC
>Ga0209207_1001217_pt1 | contig 12440 bp, 12 predicted proteins | sample SaghotsprinmetaG_FD_184140 | JGI IMG/M metagenome (GOLD analysis project Ga0209207, IMG submission 184140) | Hot spring microbial communities from South Africa to study Microbial Dark Matter (Phase II) - Sagole hot spring metaG (SPAdes) (version 3) | ecosystem: Environmental > Aquatic > Thermal...
TGTCCTTGCGGATACGCTCTTCCTGGGCCTGCGTCAGCTTGCGGCCGTCGCCCAGCGGGCGGCCGCGCTTGGCTTCCTTGATGCCTTGACCCGTGCGTGCCCGGCCTATCCATGCCGACACCGTGGGTCGGCGCACCCCCAGTTCCTGAGCAATCGCTTCCTGGGTGCGGCCGCGCTTGTGCATACGTATTGCCGTGCGGCGCAGCTGCTCGCGCGCCGCCGGCTCCAGTTTCCGTACATCAATGCGTTCCGTTTTCATGCCGGAATTGTATCATGATTGTACGGTATTATGTTTCCTGGTTAATAAAACGAAGTTTCGGCGCAAGCTAAAACTTCGTTTGCGCTCCCTCGCCGATCGATTTGATCTGTAGCTCCGGCATCACCTGAAGGTGAGCCTTCGCTGAAACTCGCCTCGCTCGTTTTCTCGGTCGCTGCGCTCCGTGCGCCTTGCGTCTGGCCATCCTCGCGGCGTTTTTCAACAGCCTGCTAAGCCAAGCGTTGTGGTTCGACGCGCTCACCCGCAGTATACACAGCCTGATGTGGCTGTTTCCTGCACCACGATCTGGCTCAGTTGCGGCAGGGCGGGCTTGAGCCGGTTCCAGATCCATACGGCGAGTCGTTCGCTGGTGGGGTTGTCGAGGCCGGGGATGTCGTTGAGGTAACGATGGTCCAGCGCGGCGTGGACCGTTGCCCAGGCCCGTTCGATGTCGGCGAAGTCCGCGACCCAGCCCAGGCGTTCGTGCAGCGGCCCGGCGAGGCGCACTTCGATCCGGAACGAGTGGCCATGCACCCTGGAGCATGGATGCTCGGCCGGCAGATGGGGCAGGCGGCGGGCGGCCTCGAGGTGGAATGTGCTGAAGATTTCCATGGTGTTCGATCGGCTTGAAAAACGCGGTTGTTTCAGGCCAGAAAAACGTTAGCCCTCATCCCCGGCCCTTCCCATGGCGGGGGAAGGGTGTGGCACCCTCTCCCTCCGGGCTTCCGTATGCACAGATCTTCCGCGAGGCGGCCAAGAGCGGCCCTCCAACCGCAATGGAGACCTGCGAAGGCTTGTGGTATACGAATCGCCCCGCAGGAGCGGGGCGAAACGAAGCGGGTCAGGCCCTCTTGCTTTCCTCGACCAGGCGGTGGATGACCGGTTCGAGGATGATTTCCATGGCGAAGCCCATCTTGCCGCCAGGCACGACGAGGTTGTTGCGACGCGACATGAACGAGCCGCTGATCATGTTGAGCAGGTAAGGGAAGTCCACGCCCCTGGGGTTGGCGAAGCGGATGACCACCATGCTCTCGTCAGGAGTGGGGATGTCGCGGGCGATGAACGGGTTGGAGGTGTCCACCGTCGGCACGCGTTGGAAGTTGATATGGGTGCGCGAGAACTGCGGGGTGATGTAGTTCACGTAGTCCGGCATGCGACGCAGGATGGTGTCGACGATGACCTCGGCGGAATAACCACGTTCGGCCGCGTCGCGGTGGATTTTCTGGATCCACTCCAGGTTCACGACCGGCACCACGCCGATGGCGAGGTCCACGTACTGGGCCATGTCGACCTTGTCGGTCACCACCAGGCCGTGCAGGCCTTCATAGAACAGCAGGTCGGTGCCGGAGGGCACGTCCTCCCAGGGGGTGAATTCGCCCGGATTGAGTTGGGTGCCCAGACGTTTGTTGTGCTCGGCCGCTTCCTCGTCGCTGTGGATGTAGTAGCGCTTCTTGCCGCCGCCGGTCTCGCCATAGGTCTTGAACAACTTGGCCAGGGCCTCGAAATCGTTGGCCTCGGGTCCGAAATGGGAGAAGTGCTTGTTGCCTTCGGCCTCCGCCTTCTTCATCGCCTCCTTGAACTCGGCGCGGCCCAGGCTGTGGAAGCTGTCGCCCTCGATGATGGCGGCGTTGAGTTTCTCTCGCGTGAAGATGTGCTCGAAGGCGCGCTTGACGGTGGTGGTGCCGGCGCCGCTGGATCCGGTGACAACGACGACAGGATGCTTCTTCGACATGGGAATACCCCTTTGCTGACAGATGACTGAGGCTTGAACGGCGCGAGTATAAACGCCGGTCCGCAGCCCTGTCATCCCGATATAATTCCCCTTTTACGCTAATTTGCCGTACGCGATGGATGCCCATTACCGCCCGGAGGCCATCGAGCCTGAAGCCCAGCAACACTGGGAGGAAAAACAGGCCTTCAAGGCCGTGGAAGACCCGAGCCGGCCGAAGTACTACTGCCTGTCGATGTTCCCCTACCCCTCGGGCAAGCTGCACATGGGGCACGTGCGCAATTACACCATCGGCGACGTGTTGAGCCGCTATCACCGCATGAAGGGCTACAACGTCCTGCAGCCCATGGGCTGGGACGCCTTTGGCCTGCCCGCCGAGAATGCCGCCATGGCCAACGACGTGGCGCCGGCCGACTGGACGTATTCGAACATCGAATACATGAAGAAGCAGTTGAAATCGCTTGGCCTCGCCATCGACTGGGGCCGCGAACTGACCACCTGCAAACCCGATTACTACCGCTGGGAGCAGTGGCTGTTCACCCGGCTGTTCGAAAAGGGCCTCATCTACAAGAAGATGGCGACGGTGAACTGGGATCCGGTCGATTGCACCGTGCTCGCCAACGAGCAGGTCATCGACGGACGCGGCTGGCGCTCCGGCGCGCTGGTGGAGAAGCGGGACATCCCGATGTATTTCTTCCGCATCACCGATTACGCCGAGGAATTGCTGTCTGAGCTGGACAAGCTGCCCGGTTGGCCCGAGCGGGTGAAGACCATGCAGCGCAACTGGATCGGCAAGAGCTTCGGCGTGGAGATCCACTTTCCTCTGAATGAACGCCACCAGGCCGGCCAGGATGTGCTGAAGGTCTTCACCACCCGTGCCGACACCCTGTTCGGGGTGACCTACGTCGCCGTCGCCGCCGAGCACCCCCTGGCACAACAGGCTGCGGCGAACGACCCGGCGCTGGCCGCCTTCATCCACGAATGCAAGCAGGGCAGCGTGGCCGAGGCCGACATGGCCACTATGGAAAAGAAGGGCATGGACACCGGCCTGAAGGTCTACCACCCCTTCACCAACGAGCCGCTGCCGGTGTGGGTGGCCAATTACGTGCTCATGGGCTACGGCGAGGGCGCGGTGATGGCCGTGCCGGCGCATGACGAGCGCGATTTCGCCTTCGCGCGGAAATATGCCTTGCCGATCAAGCCGGTGATTCGGCCGGTCGAGGGTGAGCTTGGCCTGCCGCTGACCGAGGCCTACACCGAACCGGGCGTGCTGTTCGACTCCGGCGATTTCTCCGGGCGTATGTCCGAGGACGCCATCGAGAAGATCGCCCTGGTGCTGAAGAACCTGAGCCTGGGGGAGCGCCGCACCACTTGGCGACTGCGCGACTGGGGCATCTCCCGGCAGCGCTACTGGGGTTGCCCCATCCCGATCATCCACTGCCCCACCTGTGGCGACGTGCCCGTACCGGAAGACCAGTTGCCGGTAGTCTTGCCCGAGGACGTGAAGATCGACGTCGGCTCGCCCCTGAAGAAGATGCCGGAGTGGGCGCGCTGCACCTGCCCGAAGTGCGGCGGCGCAGCCGAGCGCGAGACCGACACCCTGGATACCTTTGTCGAGTCGTCTTGGTATTACGCCCGTTACGCCTGCCCGGACCTGTCCACCGCCATGCTCGATGGCCGCGCCAATTACTGGCTGCCGGTGGACCAATACATCGGCGGCATCGAACACGCCATCCTGCATCTGCTCTATGCCCGCTTCTTCCATAAACTGATGCGGGATGTGGGGTTGGTAAGCACCAGCGAACCGTTCGCCAATCTGCTGACCCAGGGCATGGTCATCGCCGAGACCTATTACCGCGAGCAGGCCGACGGCAAGAAGCAGTGGCTCAATCCGGCCGACGTCGAGGTGGAGCGCAACGACCGCGGCCATATCGTCGCCGCCAGGTTGAAATCGGACGGCCAGCCAGTCATCGTCGGCGGCGCCGAGAAGATGTCGAAATCGAAGAACAACGGCGTTGACCCGCAGGCCATCATCGACCAGTACGGCGCCGACACCGCGCGCCTGTTCATGATGTTTGCCGCGCCGCCGGAGCAATCTCTGGAATGGTCGGACGCTGGCGTCGAGGGCGCGCATCGGTTCCTCAAGCGGCTGTGGAAAACAGTCTATGAACACGTCCAGGGCGGCGAGGTGAGCGCCTACTCCGGTGGCGACATCACCGACGCACTCAAGGCCTTCCGCCGCCAGTTGCACCAGACCATCGCCAAGGTCAGCGACGACATCGAGCGACGCCGCCAGTTCAACACCGCCATCGCCGCCATCATGGAACTGATGAACGCCTTGGCCAAGGTGGAAGGCGAGGACACACGCACCCGCTCGGTGAGGCAGGAAGCCCTGGAAGCCATCGTCCTGATGCTGGCGCCCATCGTGCCGCACATTTGCCGTATCCTAATCAAGGCGCTCAAGCCGGGCGCTTGTCTGGTCGGCTCGCCCTGGCCGACGGTGGACGAAGCCGCCCTGATCCAGAACGAGATCGAGCTGATGCTGCAAATCAATGGCAAGCTGCGCGGCAAATTACGGATCGCCGCCAGCGCTGACCAAGCGGTGATCGAGGCCGCCGCCTTGGCCAGTCCGGAGGCCCAGAAACACATGGATGGAAAGCCAGCGAAGAAGATCGTGGTGGTGCCCGGCCGCCTGGTCAACATCGTGGTATGAGATCGGCCCGGGGGTGAACATGCGACGTCAGGCCCTGAAATCCATCTTCGCATTCAGTGCGGCCGGGCTGCTCGCAGGCTGCGGTTTCCGCCTGCGCGGCCAATCCAGCCTGCCCTTTGCATCCGCCCATGTCGAGGCCGCCGAAGGCTCGGCGCTGGCCCGCCGCCTGCGCGACCAGCTCGACCGCGAGGGTCGGCTGGCGGCGCCGGATGCGGCCGAGATCCTCATCCGGCTCGGCGGGGAGGCGCGGCGCAAGACTATCCTGTCGCTCTCCGGCGCCGGCAAGGTGCGCGAGTACCGGCTGGAGCAGTCCGTCACCCTGAGCGTGGTCGACGCCCGCGGCGTCGAACGCATGCCGCCCGCGCTCCTGCAACGCAGCCGCGACTTCGCCTACAGCGACACCCAGCAGCTGGCCAAGGAGGCCGAAGAGGCCATGCTCTGGCGCGAGATGGAAGAAGAAACCCTGCGCCAGATCCTGCGCCGGCTGAGCTTCCTGTCGGCCCGATGAGCCTGCGTCCGGAACAGCTCGAGGCGTCCCTGGCCCGGGGCCTCAAGCCGGTCTATGCGATCAGCGGCGACGAACCCCTGCTGGTCGATGAGGCGGTGCGGACGATCCGCCGTGCGGCGCGCGAGCAGGGCTTCGACGAGCGTCAGGCGAACCTGGCGGAGCGCGATTTCAGCTGGTCGTCCTGGCTCTCCGGATTCGATTCGCTGTCCCTGTTTTCCAGCCGCCGCCTGGTCGAGTTGCGCCTGCCCAATGGCAAACCCGGCGTCGAAGGCGGCAAGACGCTGGAGGCCTGGTGCAGCCGCCCGCCGCCCGACACGCTTCTGGTCCTCATCCTGCCGCGCGCCGACAAGGCGATGCAGAAGACGCGCTGGTTTACCGCCCTCGATGCGGCCGGCGTACTGGTCCAGGTGTGGCCCCCGGAGCCTGCGCGGTTGCCGGCCTGGATCGGCGAGCGCCTCTCGCGCCACGGCCTCCAGGCCGATCGCGACACCCTGGCCTGGCTGGCCACCCGGGTCGAGGGCAACCTGCTCGCCGCGCACCAGGAGATCGAAAAACTGGCGCTCCTGCGCCCGCCCGGACCGCTCGATCTGGCCGCGGTGCGCGAGGCGGTGCTCGATGTCGCCCGCTTTGACGCCGGGGATCTCGCCGACGCCCTGCTCGAATGCGATGCGGTCCGCTATTGCCGCATCGTCGACGGACTGGCCGGGGAAGGCGAGGCCCCGCCCCTGGCGATCTGGTTGCTGGCCCAGGACCTGCGCGCCCTGTACCGGCTCAGCCAGGGGCTGGCGCATGGCGAATCGATGCCGGCCGTGATGAACCGGCTCAAGGTATGGAAAAACCGTCAACCCGTGCTCGGTCGCGCGGTCAAGCGCTTCAGCCCGAGTCGGCTGGCCTTCGCCCTGGCCCAGCTCGCGCGCGCCGACCGGGCCGCCAAGGGACTCGCGCGCGCAGACCCCTGGGCTCTCCTTAAAACCCTGGGCCTCACCTTGATGGGCAAGTTGCCCCTGAACAACCACGAATCGGGATTGGACTATGGATATTGACCCGTACATGCAGGACATGGGCCGCCGCGCCCGCGCCGCCGCGACGGCGATGGCGCGCTCCAGCGCCCGCGCCCGCAACGATGCGCTCATCGCCCTGGCGCGCCTGTTGCGCGAAGCCAGCGCCCCCCTTCAGGACGCCAACGCCGGGGACGTCCGGCGTGCCGAAGCCGCCGGACTCGCCCCGCCGATGGTGGATCGCCTGCGCCTCACCCCTAAGGTCATCGACACCGTCGCCGAAGGCTGCGAGCAGCTCGCCGCCATGCCCGACCCGATCGGCGGAATCAGCGATGTCCGGCAGCAACCTTCCGGCATCCTGGTCGGGCGCATGCGGGTGCCGCTAGGGGTGTTCGGCATGATCTACGAGAGCCGGCCCAACGTCACCATCGAGGCCGCCTCGCTCGCCATCAAGAGCGGCAACGCATGCATCCTGCGCGGCGGCTCCGAGGCCATCGGCTCCAACCTCGCGCTCTGGCAGCGGGTACGCCAGGCCCTGGAGGCCGCTGGCCTGCCCGCCGACGCGGTGCAGATGGTGGAGACCACCGACCGCGCTGCGGTGGGTCGCCTCATCACCCTGCCCGAATATGTCGACGTCATCATCCCGCGCGGCGGCAAGGGCCTCATCGAGCGCATCAGCCAGGAGGCGCGAGTGCCAGTGATCAAGCACCTGGACGGCAACTGCCACACCTATGTCGACGCCGAATTCGATCTCGACATGGCCCTGCGCGTCACCGAAAACGCCAAGACCCAGAAATACAGCCCCTGCAACGCCACCGAATCGCTGCTGGTGCATGCGCGCGCTGCAGCCACCTTCCTGCCCGCGATCGGCGCTCGATTCGCCGCCAAGGGCGTGGAGATGCGTTGCGACGCCGCGGCGAAGGCCCTGCTCGCCGGCCTGCCCGGGGCGCGGGTGGTGGATGCCACGGAAGAGGACTGGTCCACCGAGTACCTGGCCCCCATCATCAGCGTCAAGGTGGTGGCGGACCTGGACGAGGCCATCGCCCACATCAACCGCTATGGCTCGCACCACACCGACGCCATCCTCACCACCCACCACCCCAACGCCATGCGCTTCATCCGCGAGGTGGACTCCAGCTCGGTGATGGTCAACGCATCCACCCGCTTCGCCGACGGCTTCGAATACGGCCTAGGGGCGGAAATCGGCATCTCCACCGACAAGATCCACGCCCGCGGCCCGGTCGGCCTGGAAGGCCTCACCAGCCAGAAATGGGTGGTGCTGGGCGATGGCCAGATCCGGCAGTGAAACGCGACCGGCTTGCACGTGACCGCATCCTTCACGCCGCACACCCGGCCCGTGACTCCGCCCATCGGACTGCTCGGCGGCACATTCGACCCCATCCACTACGGCCACCTGCGCCTGGCGGAGGAAATGGCCGATGCGCTGGGGCTTGCCCGGGTGCGCTTCCTGCCCAGCGGCACGCCGCCGCACCGCCCCGCCCCGGCCGCACCCGCGCGCGCCCGGCGGGACATGGTGACGCTGGCGATCGCCGGAAATCCACGCTTCGTCCTCGATGAACACGAGATCCTCCAGACCACCCCCGGCTACACGGTCGACACCCTCACCGCATTGCGCGCCGAGCTGGGCGCCGACACCCCCTTGGTGCTGATCCTGGGGGCGGACGCATTCGCCGGACTCGAAGCCTGGTCGCGCTGGCGGCAATTGTTCGAGCTCGCCCATCTCGCCGTGGCGCACCGGCCCGGCGTCGCCGTCGCGGCCCTGGAAGAAGCGCTGCCGGCGCAATTGCGCGCCGAATTCGACCGCCGCCGGGCGCCTGTACCGGATGCACTGGCGCAGACCCCCGCCGGCCGCATCTGGCTACACCCCATGACCGCGCTCGACATCGCCGCCCGCCATCTGCGCGAGCGCATGGCGCACGGCCAGAGCCTGCGTTACCTGATGCCGGAGGTTGTCATCGACTACATCCTGCTTCACAAACTCTATCGACAGGAATCGAATGGATAGCCAACAGATCCAGAAAATCGCCCTCGCCGCCCTGGAAGACATCAAGGGCAAGGACATCACCGTATACGACGTGCGTCACCTCACCCCATTGTTCGAGACCATGATCATCGCCACCGGCGACTCCACCCGCCAGGTCAAGGCGCTCGCCGACCACGTCGAGGAAAGACTCAAGGAATCCGGCGTGCCCCTGCTCGGCAGCGAAGGCCGCCAGGCTGCGGAGTGGGTGCTGGTCGACGCCGGCAGCGTGGTAGTCCACGTCATGCACCCGCATGCCCGCCAGTACTACAATCTCGAAGAACTGTGGGGCGCGGCGGAAAAGACGCGCGCGCACGGCTAACAGCCTGCTAAACCCTCGCGCCCGAACACGGACGAATTCACAATCCACCCCAGTCACCCGCGGAGCCTCGCCATGCCCATCGAACTGCTCTCCCTCGCGCACATCCTCGCCACCGTGGTCTGGGTGGGCGGCATGTTCTTTGCCCATCAATGCCTGCGCCCGGCGGCGCTCGCCGTGCTCGAACCGCCGCAACGCCTGCGCCTGTGGCGCGGTGTGTTCAGCCGTTTTTTCGTCTGGGTCTGGGCCTCCGCGCTCATCCTCATCGGCAGCGGCAAATGGCTGATCGAAGCCATGGGCGGCGGCGCGGCCATGCCCATGCATGTGCATGTCATGGCCGGCATCGGCTACCTCATGGCGATCATCTTCGTGTTCATCTGGTTCGTACCCTACCGCGCCCTGCGCCAGGCCGTGGACGCCGAGGACTGGCCCGCCGCCGCCGCCGCCCTCAACCGCATCCGCATCCTGGTGGGCGTCAACCTCAGCCTAGGGCTCATCAACATCGTGGTGATCGCCGCCGGGCCGCTCATGGCCTGAACTGTAACCGTTTGCCGCGACCACAACCCGAACAGGAACCCCAATGCCCGATTTCCAGGCCGTCTCCCGCGCCACGCATGCCTCGCTGCGCTGGCGCCGCTACAGCAGTTACGCCTTTGCCGCCGGCGATGCCATCGCCCCCCTGGTCGCACAGGAATTGCCGCGCGCCGCAGTGGCCCTGCCGATCGCATTCATCGCCAGCGAAGAGCGCTTCCTGCCCGTGGCCGTGCAGGGCCTCGCGCCGGGCAGGAACCTGTTCGTCGCCCCGGATGGTCGCTGGCTGGGCGGCTATGTGCCGGCGGTCTATCGCGGCTATCCGTTTGCATTGGCCGACACCGCCGACGGGCAACAGGTATTGTGCTTCGATGCCGAAAGCGGTCTGCTCTCCGACACCAAGGGCGAGCCCTTTTTCGACGCAGAGGGCGCGCCTGCCCCACCCGTGCGGGAGGTGATCGAATTCCTCTCCCAGGTGCATGCCAACCGCGAGGCCACCACCCAGCTGTGCGCCGTCCTGCAAAGGCATGGGCTCATCCAGCCTTGGCCGGCGCGCATTCAGACCGAATCCGGCGAACAGGCCATCGAAGGCCTGCACCGCATCGACGAGGCGGCTCTCAACGCCCTGAGTAGCGAGGCCTTCGACGAGCTTCGCCACGCCGGCGGTCTACCGCTCATATACAGCCAGCTGCTGTCGATGCAACACATGCCGATTCTCGGTCGCCTCGCCCAGGCCCACGCCATGGTGGCAAAACCCGCCGCCGGGGGTGAGCTGGATCTGGAATTCCTCAAGCAGGATGGCACGATCCGCTTCGGCAACCTTGACCCGAGCTGAGGCGGATGCCGCACATGCGGTTTCCGGCCCATGACGGACAGACCCGAAAGGAAAGTACATGGTCACCACCACCCTGAATTACACCGACAGCCGTTATCGCACCAAGCCCGGCGAGGGCTACGATGGCGTGGTGCGGGTCAGCACCGGCACATCCTATGCTACCGGGGTCTTGCTCCATGACGGTCGAGCGATCCTGACCGCCGCCCATCTGTTCGATGACCCCGGCAGTCGGGTTTCGGTCCTCTTTGAAACAAGCACGGGCAGCAGGCGGCTGTACTCAAGCCAGGTCTTGCTCCACCCGAACCATGACCCGGAAAACACCAATCATGACCTGGCCATCGTCTGGCTGTCGACCCCGGCCCCGCTCGATGCGCCGCGCTATGATCTATACCGGCTGAATGATGAAGTCGGCCAGGCATTCACCCTCGTGGGCTATGGCCGAACGGGTACGGGCAGCACCGGCTCCACCAGTGAGCCCACGACCTCACCCATTCGTCTCAAGGCAAGCAACCGGTTCGACGCTGGCATCGAAACCCTGAAAACCCAGCTGGGTTCGATCATAGCCTGGTCGCCGGCGCCGGGGACGCAGTTGGTCGCCGATTTCGATGATGGCGGCTTTCACCGTGACGCACTCGGCCGCCTCATCGACCGGTCGGACACCGGGCTGGGCGCGGATGAAGGATTCATCGCCGAAGGCGACAGTGGCAGCCCGGCATTCATTCAGGGTCGCATCGCCGGAATCGCCAGCTACACGACCAGCCTCTCGCGTGGCAGCGCCGTCCCGGACATCGATTCCGAAACCAACAGCAGCTTCGGTGAGATCGCCGCCTGGCAACGCCTCAGCCAGTACCAGCAATGGATCGATCAAAGTCTGCGCCAAGGGTATTTAGACGCACCGCGAACCCCGGAAGAGGTGCGTAAATCCGTCCCGGAAGGCAACGGCGGCACCACCCTGGCCTACTTCATGCTCCAATTCACCGGCGTGCGCAGCGACCCGAACCAGATCCTGAGCGTCGATTTCGCTACCCGGGACGGCACCGCGCGAGCCGGCAGCGATTACATCGCCACCAGCGGCGCCCTCAAACTCTATCCCGGCGAGAACCAGGCGGTGATCCCGGTCGAGATCATCGGCGACACCACCCCCGAGCCGAACGAGTACTTCTATCTCGACGTGTTCAACCCGGTCGGGGGCAGCTTCGGGCCAGGCGTGGTCCAGTTGACTGCGGTCCGAACCATCCTCGATGACGATGGCGGGTTTGGTTGAGCGTCGAGAAGCTGGAAACAGCGCCCTCGCTCAGCGGGTGAGGCCCGGTGGAGAGGGAGGCTGACAGACCGTTACGAACGCCGCATCAGCACGCCGGATAGCCCGACACCTGCGCCGGCCCCGTGGGCGAACAGACGCGCACCCGGCCCAGGCCGCTGGCCACCACGCGCAACTGTTTGCCGGCTGGCGTGGTGAACAACACGCTTCCGGAAGTCACCGTCATGCGCTTGGGCTGGAAGGAGAAGCGGTTGTTCGATACCGAAGGCGTCATGCCAATCCCCCGGTACTCCTCCCCTCTCGTCACCCGCTCCACGCCATCGACACTGCATGCGGCCGGCACGAAACAATCGCACGCCCCGCTCTCGCTGGCTCCGAAACACCAGTCCCCCGCCGCGTTGACGCGCAATGAAATCGACAAGGCTCGCCCGCGTTTGACAGACTCCATGTGCCCGTGGCGCAGGGTCGCCTGTAAATTGTCCGCCGCGCCCCGCAGGCGCGCCAACTGCATGGCCTGATCGAAGGACGGCAAGGCCACCCCCATCAACACCGCCGCTACCGCCAGCCCCAGCAACAGCTCGATCAAGGTCAGGCCGGCCACTTGACGCCGCTTCAATGTATGGCGCTGCGCTCCATCCAGCATGCACCCTCCCTTCGGGGCCGGGGATTGTGCAACCTCTTTTCTGTAAATTTCCGGGTCGGTGGTCATGACGTCCGGGTTACGGGTTGAAGTTGAGATAGACCTTGTGGGTCTGACTCGTCGTCGAGTTCGGCGAGCATAGCGGAGACCAGGCGCAGGCAGGAATCGGGATTGGGGAAGATGCTGGCGACGCGGGTTCGTCGGCGCAGTTCCCGGTTGATGCGTGTAAGGCCAGGTGGTGCGCAGCCGGATGCGATGGGCCGCCGGGAAGTCAAAGACGGTCAGACTCTCGGGAACGGCCGTCTCGGCCCATTCGGCCAGTTTCGGGTGTTCCTTGCGCCAAGACTCCAAGGCAAGCTTGAACGAGCGTTCGGCCTCTGTCCGATCCGGCGCGTTGAAGATGGCCCGCAACTGGGCGGCGACGGCCTTTTTGGCTTCTTGCCGGGTGACGAAAGCGCCGGCGTTTTGCTGCAGATGGAACGGGCAGCGCTGCCAAGGCACGGCCGGCAGCACGGCCCGGCGGGCGGCTTTCAAGCCGGCATGATCGTCAGAGACGATCAGCCTTACGCCCATCAGGCCGCGCGCGAGCAGACTTTCCAGGAAACGCCG
>Ga0209207_1001223_pt1 | contig 12368 bp, 8 predicted proteins | sample SaghotsprinmetaG_FD_184140 | JGI IMG/M metagenome (GOLD analysis project Ga0209207, IMG submission 184140) | Hot spring microbial communities from South Africa to study Microbial Dark Matter (Phase II) - Sagole hot spring metaG (SPAdes) (version 3) | ecosystem: Environmental > Aquatic > Thermal...
GCAAGCGCTGCCACAATTCGCGGATCAGGGCATCCTTCTGCGCAGGGGTCAGTTGCTCTAGGGGCGGCAGTTCTTTCATGACCTCAGCCTACCACCCTCACCCAACCTTTCCAACCCTGTCAACCTATAGCAATCCTAAGTCATTTATGAGAATGGGAAGGGACATAGTGAATCTCTATCAGTAGATATAGGATTGGCTTCTCTCATGAATCATCTGGGATTGCTATAGTTGAGCAATTACGAACTAAATTCACCATGAAAATTACCATTGGGCTAATGCTAGATGGATCAACATCCTGCCCTAGGATTTGGGAGAGCAAATCTTGTAATTCCGAACTCATCTGCCTTGTTGCTGCCGATGAATTTTGCCTAGACATAATCTACTCTCCGTGAAAACTTACAGCGTTGTTTGCTGTTTAACTAGTACAGTCAGCAATTACTGGGTTTTGTATCGGCTATTCTCAAAAAAATCACTAGATCTAAAAATGCCAACTACTCTGTTATTACTAGCGGAAACACGCTCATTCACAAAAAAACGGCTCTTCTGGTTTCTTGGTGGAAATGACGAGAATCATAAAATTTTTGCTGTGTCAAGTGTTTGAAAGGCTTGTCTTGACTAGCTTACAGACTATAAGATAAGCTTATCACCATATAGCCAGAAGAGTCAAAAAACTTATCGACTCTGACGGAAAGATAACTTATGATTCGCATTGGTTTGATATTAAGGATACCTAGAAATATGGGTAAACTCACATAGTAGTCAAGAAATCTTTACAACTCCCTCTAGCAGGACTCCTCTCTGGCTAGTTCTGCATAAAGGACGGGGCACTGGCGCGATCTTTGCACCAAAATCGATCTATTGTTAATTTGTTAACAGTTCGAGTTGCCTGAGCAAACCATCAGTAAATCGCCCCTACGCCCCAGCCACACGCCGGATCATCTCAATATCGATCCCGGTTTGTTGGGCAATTTGCTCGATCGTCAGCCCCGCTTGAAGCAGTAACGGCACCGTCACCGCTAGCACCTGTTCCTGACCTTGTTGGAGTCCTTCTTGTAGTCCTTCTTGACGACCTTCTTGGCGACCGACTTCCTTGGCATCGCGGTAGACGCGGGTTTCTTCCAGGGTGGTTCCGGTAAGTCCGAGCATCGCTTCTACCTCCTCGCGACTGAGCGTGGTGAACTTGTACACCACAATCGTGGTGACTATCTCTATTATCTCGCTTGCGGAAAGGATGTCAGGTGGGGTTCGCTGGACGTTGGTGATGATCTCCCGCCCACAGGCTCGCTACCCGCTGCTGATGTTTAACCGGATATGCGGCGACCTGCTTCTATAGCAATCCCAAGTCATTTATGAGAATGGGAAGGGACATAGTGAATCTCTATCAGTAGATATAGGATTGGCTTCTCTCATGAATCATCTGGGATTGCTATAGATGCTTGTTTTCCTACAAATTAGTGGAGATCGCCTGTACGGGACACGTGGGAATACACTGTTCGCACAGAACACAGCGCGATCGCGTAAAGCTCAGGCGAAAAGTTTGGGGTTCCAAGCTCAGCGCCTCGGTGGGACAAACCCCCGTACATAGGCCACAGTGAACGCAAACCGCTTCGTCAATCAAAATTTCCCGACTGGCGATCGCCACGCCAATATCCTGAGTACGCATCCAGTCGATCGCGGCTTCCAAGGCATCAATATCGCCAGACAGTTCAACCACTAATTTCCCCACTTGATTGGGAGCCACCTGCGCTCGAATAATATTGGCTGCAACGTTGAAATCCTTAGCAAGCCGATAGGTGATCGGCATGTGGACCGATCGCTTTGGGAAGGTGAGGGTAACGCGCTTTTTCACAATTCGTTTTTCACAGTGAGTCTGTATAACCAGGGTTCACCAATCAGGGTTCACAATCAGGGTTCACAATGATCGGTATAGCCACCATGATGAGAAGCTAGCTCAGTCAACACACAGTTCCGCAGGGTTAGTCGTCATGCATTTAGTCGTTTCTGATTAAACCCAGTCCTACCAACGTTCCAGCCTTGACCTTGCGATCGCCTAGACCGGTGGGGGCCGATAGATCGGTAAGGTCAGGGAAAAGCAGGTGCGCAAATCCTGACTTTCGACCCGAATCTCAGCCTGAATCCGCGTCGTGATCTTCTTGACCAGCGCCAATCCCAAACCAGTCCCGCCGTACTTCCAGGGATCATGATTGGGAATGCGATAGAACCGCTCAAAAATACGCTCCTGTTCCGTTACGGGAATTTCAACACCACTATTACAAATGCTAACCTGCATCCGATCCCCCTGGGGGCCTGGGGCTTGGGGAGGAGTGGCATCCGTTGCGGCAGGAGCAGTGACAGGAACGGTAACCCGTTGACAGGTGACGACGATCGTTTCCCCCGCTGGCGTATATTTACAGGCATTATGGAGTAGCTCGGTCAGAACCCGCTCTAGGGAGGGGATATGGGTATGGACAGGTGGCAAACCAGTGCCCAGATCGACCTGTAACTGCTGGTCTTGCTTTTGCAACCGTTCCTCAAAAGGCTGAATCAATTGGGGCAGCCATTCACTCAAATCGACGGGGGTAAGCTCCAGGGGACTGGTGCTTGTTTCCAGACGCGAGAACTCCAGCAGGTCATTGACCAGGTTCATCTCCCGCCGACATTCACTGGTCAGAATTTGGAAATAACGATCGACCCGCTCCGCATCCGCATCGGTGAAACTCGCCCGCGCCAGCAGGATCTCTAGCACCTGGGTGGCCATGATGATATTGGTCATGGGGGTCCGCAGTTCATGGGAGACGGTGCTCAGGAAGTCATCCTTCAGGCGATTCAGGCGCTCCAATTCCGTCACCTGCCTCTGGGCCGCATGGTATAACCGTGACTGCCGCAGGGCGATTGCACATTGATTAGCCACCTGCTCTACTAGGCGAATCTGCTGCTCAGTGAACTGGCGACCGGGCTGGTTATCCAGTAACCAGAGATCTCCCAAGCTGGTCTGGTTATCCTGGATCGGCACCACCAGCATCAGCAATTGACCTAACTCTGGATCGGGTGGCAGTGGGCAAAATTGCAGCGATCGCAATTGCAAGAGGGGTTCATAAATTTCAGGCCGTTCCGCCAACTGGATCGTGCGATTTTTATAGGGTCGGGTCAGGCGCGTATACTCGTAATTCACCACCGCCGTTCCCCGCTCTAGGTCATACTGGGAGGCATTACAGCCACTCACCCCCAAGGCATAGACCAACTCCTGGACCACGGTTTGCAGAATTTGCCCCTCGTCAAGGCTATCTCGAACATGATCGCTAATCCGTTTCAGCGTTGCTTCAAACTCAAAGGCATAGCGGAGTTCAGCCGTGCGTACCTGCACCTGACGTTCCAAATCAGCATTAAACTGACGGACCTGATGATAGAGTTCCGATTGTTGGATGGCGATCGCCAGTTGATCGGCAATTTGCTGTAATAAATCCACCTCGACGGGCTGCCACGCCCGCTTCTGGGCACAGGCATGAATAATCAATAGCCCCCACAGCAAGGGGAGATCCGTCTCATTGGGAGCCAAAATCGGCGCGACCAGCTTGGACTGAACCCCCAACTGCGCCATCAATTGCGCCTGACAGTCCCGCCAATCATCCTGGTCCACATCAGCCACAAGGCGGGGTTGCCCCTGGCGATAAAAGGCATGGTGCCGATCGCTGAAACAGGCATCCTGCCAATGCAAAATCTCCGTGAGGGGATAGTCGGGATGGGTGGCTATTTGGATCACCGATCCGGCCCCACTGGGATGCAACCGAAAGATCAAGGCCCGATCGGCCCGCAACACCCGCAGCACATCATCCACCGTCGTGGCCAGAATTTGGGCTAGCTCGAGGGACCGGTGGATATTTTGGGTAATGGTTTTGACTAAACGATCGCGTTCAGCCTGTTGCCAGAGGGCTATTTCCGCCTGTTTGCGAGTGGTAATATCCACTGCTGTTCCCAGCAACCGGGTGACTTGGCCTTGGGCATCGACGATGGCTTCCCCATGCACCGCGATGTACTTCAGAGTGCCACCCGGCTGGAGGATGCGCACATCCGTGTTATAGCTGCCCCCCTGTGCTAGGGTCTGTTCGACCAAAGCTTGGTACATGGCGCGATCGTCGGGATGGAGGAGGGCCAGCAGGTCGGGGTACCCCGGTGGGGGGGACTGTCGGGGTAACCCGGCGATATCGAACAGTTCCTCAGACCAAGTGGTACTCTGCCGGATAAAGTCGCACTCCCAACTGCCAATCTGTCCAATCCGCTGGATTTCCCGCAGACGATCGGCCTGTTGCTGAAGCTGTTCCTTGACTTGGCGACGATCGCTCACATCCTGGCCGAAAATCGTTACCCCCAAAATATCGCCATTCCCGGCGCGGATCGGGTTAAAGCGGTATTCAATCCAGGGGCAAGTGGTGGGCAATTGCATCTGAAGCTCTAGGCTAAACCGCTCACCCGCTAAGGCCCGATCGTAGTAGCCTTGCCACTCGGCGAGTATCTCAGCCGGAAATTCTGGCGACAGTACACAGTCCCCTGGTTGTAAGGGATGACCCAGTACCTGGTCTATTCGCTGTTGAAAGTCGGTATTGCTAATAATCAAACGATAGTCACGGTCGATCGCCCAAATACTCCCCTCAATATTTTCCACTAGAGCCGAAAGGTTTGCCTCTTGCTGCCGCAGTTGTACCTCCGTTTCTTTCAGAGGGGTAATATCACTATCCACTGCGATGACTTGCCAGCAATTCGCCGCCGCATCATATTGGGCCGTCAGCACACTCTCAATCCAGCGGATGCGGCCATCCTTGTGCCGGAAGCGGTAGCGGGTGCGAGCTTCCCCGTCGCGTAAGAGTTGCCTCTGGGCAGGGACGATCACCTGCTGCCAATCCTCTGGATCAATTTGGGACCACCATAGGTTCGTGTCCGCAGCAAACTCGGCGGCGGTATAGCCAAACACGGCTGCACACCCTTGGGAGAAGTAGTCATAGTACCAACGGTGATCGGGGTAAAGCCGAAAACTGGCAATAGCGACCCCCGCATGATTGAGAATGGCATCGATGGGGACTGAGGTAGCAGGGGTAGGGGGCCGTTCACCTTGGCCAGGGGGGGCGATGGTTAGATTAGCCGTCAGGGTCTCTGAAGCCAAGATCTGTCCCTGGAGGAGAATTTCGACGGGACCGTGTGCCTCATCGGCAGCGCCGACCAGTGCGGTGGGTAGCCGTTGATAGGTCCAGGCCACCCAGTGCTCCCCCTGATTGGCATCCCGCATGGCGACCTGCTTTGTATAGGGGGTTAGGTGCGCTTGGACGTAGGCGATCGCCTGTTGACAGCGGGCTTGGACCGAGGCTGGGAAAAGGGTCCAGACGAATTGGCCCAATAGGTGCGATCGGGGGTCGGTTGCCGATCGTGGGCAGAACTGACAGCAGGTTTGGTTGACATAGGTAATCCGTCCCTCAGCCGTACAACAACAAAGGAGATCTGAAACCTGATCCAATAGCCAGTGATAACGACGCGTAGGCTTTGCCTCTGTTCTCGATACAATCGGTGTTAGGGGAGCGATCGATGTCAGGGGTGGGGGCAATGGCTGGGATCGCTCGATAGCATCAGCGCGATCGGCTGGTTTATTGGGCGACTGATTCATCATCCAGCGATGGGCAGTGTTAGGCAACAGGGAAGAGGCAAGCTCAGTTCAAGGCACTTGGAGGCACCATAAGTCCCCACTGGGTAGACTGAAAATGGTATCTTAAAACACCTATTTTAGGTTTTGGGATACTCACACACGAGGATTAATGGACACAACATTATCGTTCCCTATTGTAGGTAGAAGGGCGGGTTTAGCGATCGGATCGGTGGGCCTTACAGATTTAAGGGGAACCCGCCCCTGCAAGCTGCATCCTAACAAACACTATAGCAATCCTAAGTCATTTATGAGAATGGGAAGGGACATAGTGAATCTCTATCAGTAGATATAGGATTGGCTTCTCTCATGAATCATCTGGGATTGCTATAGCATGGAGGTGTTTTCCCATAACAAAATACACATCCCCCTGGGTACATTACAGATAATAGTTCGTTGGGACCGCCCCAAAATTAGGAAGATCCTATCCCAAAATTGTCGGCTTAGGCAGGCAACCGGATCAGAAACAACAGTGTCTCACCCGCGATTGACCGCTACTTTGATCGAGGACTTAGAAGCCGGTCATCCCACCTGATTCAAGGCTAAGTTTTGCCGATCAACGCTGTCCCCTCCGCACGTCACAAGTACCGAGTCCAGGCAAGTTCGGTTTGTCCTGCCTGTCTGGCGTTGTTAACTGTTGGGTTTTTCGACTAGCCACTACTTGCCGCGATTGGCTGACAGCAGGGGTATCGATGTGCGGCGGACATCCCATCCCCCTGTAGGATGGGGAATAAGATGCTTGTCTGTATCCTGCGTCTTCACCTGGTGTCTTATTACTCGTCTGTGATTTTTCTGTCCCATGACTTCTGAACCAGAGCCACTTTCCCCGATCGAGCCTTCCCCCGTCACCGTGCCCGATCCCGCTGCCCTGCCCACCCTGGGGATTGCCACCATGTTGCGCTTGGGCCTGTTCCAGATGGGGTTAGGGATGATGTCGCTGCTCACCTTGGGTGTGCTGAACCGGATCATGATTGCCGAACTCCGCATCCCCGCCGTGATCGCCGCCAGTACGATCGCGGTTCACCAGTTTATGGCCCCGGCACGGGTCTGGTTTGGGCAACTGTCGGACGCGAAACCCTTTCTGGGCTACCACCGCACGGGCTACATTTGGGTGGGGGCGCTCTGCTTTGTGACGACGGCCTTTATGGCCTTGCAAATCAGTTGGCAATTGGGGGATAGTCTGGCCACCCAGGGCTGGTCTTCGCAAACCTATGGGTTAGTGGGGTTGCTCGCCTTGATCTTTGGTGGCTACGGTCTGGCGCTTAGTGCCAGTTCTACTCCGTTTGCGGCCCTGCTGGTGGATGTATCGGCAGAGAACGATCGTTCGAAACTGGTGGGGATCGTCTGGTCGATGCTGATGGTGGGCATTATCATCGGCGCGATCGTCAGCAGCATTCTGCTCAAACAATTGGAACTGGATGCCGCGATCGCCACAGTGCAGGCATCGGTGAATCGGTTGTTTCTGATCCTGTTGATGGTCGTGCTGGGGTTAATTGCCCTGGGCACGATCGGCATTGAGGCGCGCTTTTCCCGTTATCGATCGCGTTCGCGTAGCGTCTCCCCCGGAGAATCGAGGATTACCAACCGTGAGGAGAGTGTCACCCTGAGGCAGGCGATCCGGGTGCTGACGGCCTCCCGGCAAACCGCTCTCTTCTTTACCTTCCTGCTGGTGATGACCATTAGCCTGTTCATGCAGGAGCCGATTCTGGAACCTTACGCTGCCAAGGTTTTTAGGATGCCCCTAGCGGCCACGACCCAGTTAAATGCCTTTTGGGGGCTGGGCACCCTGATTGGACTGAGCACCACTGGCTTCCTGGTTGTCCCCCGTTTGGGGAAGCAACGGACCACCCGTGTGGGCTGTTTCGCCGTAGCGGGGAGTTTTATGCTGATTCTTTTGGCGGGGTTTACCCACGAAGCCAACCTCTTGCTGACTGCCCTAGTGCTGTTTGGCTTGGCCTCTGGGGTCACCACCACCGGCGCAATTAGCATGATGCTAGACCTCACGATCGCCGAAACCGCTGGCACCTTCATTGGGGCTTGGGGGCTGTCCCAGGCGATCGCCCGTGGAGTGGCGACGGTGATGGGGGGGAGTGTCCAAACTCTGGTGGAACAATGGTTCCCGGCTCCCCTCTTCTCCTACGGGGCTGTCTTTGTTCTACAAGCCTTGGGCATGATCCTGGCCGTGGGCTTCTTGCAGCGGGTGAATGTACAGGAATTTCGCCAAAATGCTAAGCAGGCGATCGCCACCATCTTGGAGGGTGAACTAGATTAAATGAGCGAGTCAATGGCCGACTTCTGGCAACGCATTCTGAGCTTTGCCGAAACGATCACCACCCAGGTGGGAGCGCAATTGTTGGCCGATTTTGGCCAGGTTCAGGCGACCCCAAAGGATGATGGCAGCCTGGTTACCCGTGCCGATGAATGGGCCGATCAGACCATCCGGGCCGCGATCACGGCCACGTTCCCGGATCACGGTGTCCTGACGGAGGAGTTAACCCACACCCTGCCCGACGCGGATTGGTGCTGGGTCGTTGATCCCCTCGATGGCACCACCAATTTTGCCTGGGGCATCCCGATCTGGGCCATCTCCCTGGGCTTGCTCTACCAAGGTACCCCGGTTTTTGGTTATGTCACTCTCCCGCCTATCCGCCACACTTTTTACGGCTTTTGGCCCGGTGATGCTGACTTGGCGATCGCCCCTGCCGCCTACCTCAATCACCAGTTGATCCGCAGCAGCGATGACCGACTGGGTGGGGAACCCCTCTTCAACACGAGTACCCATTTCTTTAATGTGTGTACTCGCAGTACTGCCATATTGGCGCAGGGCTTCCCCTGTAAGGTACGCATGTTAGGGGTTGCCAGCTATAACTTGCTACTGGTGGCGGCGGGGGTGGCCCTCGGTGGGGTAGAAGCGACCCCGAAAATTTGGGATATTGCTGGGGTCTGGCCAATCGCCCAGGCGGCCGGGGCCGTGTGGGTGCCCTTACACCGCGATCGTTTATTTCCCCTAGCGGTGGGGGCAGACTATGGTCAGCGGGCCTATCCCACGCTCCTGGTCAGTCAGCCTGACTTAATTCCCCGCTTTTTGCCCCTGGTGAAACCTCTGGGCCAGGGAGATATGGATGGGGCAGACTGGCCAGGGGGGCATGAAGCCTCTATGTCCTAGGGGTCCCAGATTCATGGGGTGGGGTGAGCCAAGCGCAGCGCGACCCCACAGCGTATGAATGGATGGGTGATCGCCAACTTGACACCCATCGGCAACCTCCCCTTGGCGGGACCCCCGCGCGAGGGATCTCGGCGTTGATACTGGATCGCCCCGATTGCCCCGATCGCGGCAACAAGGGCAATAACGATACCAGGAAGACAACGATCGCGGCTGGCCTATGTGTAGCGGGATAGTGCTAGAATGGCGAATGGATAAGGGCATGTAGCTCAGTGGATAGAGCACCAGATTCCGGTTCTGGGTGTCGGGGGTTCGAATCCCTCCATGCTCGTCGATTGCCCGCGCCCTCAGGATTAAGCATTCTCAGGATTAAGCATTCTCAGGATTAAGCGTTGGGGGCAGAGGCGTTAAAGGTCTCTAGCGCCGCGAGGACAGCCTTGGGTTGTAACTTGTCTTTGAACCATACCGTCGGCACCGTAATCTGACTGGGGTTAATCCCGGCTTTTTCCAGGTTCAGACGCTCCGAGATGGCGAGGATCAGGTCCACATTCCCCGCTTGCCGCACTTGGGAAAATTTCTTGCGCAAATACTCCGGTCGCCAATAGCCAACGATTTCCAACAGGACGGTGCGCCCATCGGGGTGAACCAGGCGAAAGTCGGGAATCATCACACTGCCCGGAATGGGAATCAAATCCACCTCCCGCTCCAGTCGCCAGTCGGTTTTCAATTGCTGCCAGCGATCGACAAAGGCGGCTTCCAGCATACTGTCGTAGGGTTTACCGGTGGGGTAGTGACTGACCAAGCCACAGTCATAATTCAGGCTGAACTGGGCTGTGCGGGTGCGTTGGTGATAGGTATCCCGCGTTTGCAAGGTGGCGTGCAAGCTCCATTTGCTGACGTGGAGCAGGGCCGGAAGCAACTTGGCGATCGCCAACCCATAGCGGGTGCTGGGTTTAAATAAACTGGTCGGGCCATCGATCGTGATCGTAAACCCGTGGTCGGCATCGCCCTCGATGTAGGCCATCAGTTGAAACAGTTTTAGGTAACGAAACAGGAGTTTGTATTCACCGGGATCATTGCGATGGGCCGTAATGGTGACCTGGGTCGCCCGGTAGAAGATCCCCTGCACCTGGGAGAGGTTGTACCGGTGGAGGAGGGCTGCTGGCGTGGGTTCCTCGAAGCTGGTCAGAATTCGATTCTCTGGCAAGTCCGCATACAAGCCCACACGAATCTGATCGCCGAGAACCTCTTGGCCTAGCTCCGCACTGAGGTGGGTGGCCAGCCGATGCAGCACGATCGCGGTGTTTTGGGTGCTGGGGGCCGCTTCCGACGCGAGGGTAAACACCCGCTGGCGGAGGGCCGTGGGATCAAGGGGACTGACAATTTCAAAGGTACAAAAGCCCGATTTAAGCAAATGCACCAGCCCCCGCTTCAGGCGATAGTCAGGACTATTGCCTTCCAACTCGGCCAGATGGCGATCGAGTTCCCCCTGGGGTTTGCCCTGGAACGCTTGGAAACTATCAATCAAGGTTTGGGCAATTGCTTGGTGTTTGGCATCAAGGGGCAGACGTTTCGGGACGATCGTTTCCCCGGTATAGCGGTGCAGCAATAGATCCGACGGCAGCATGGTGTGGGGGTGCTCTTGCCTAACGGTTGCCTAACGGTTGGACGGCTGACCGGGCAGCGGCGGTAGGCCCAACTGTCGCCAAGTTCGGTGGAAGCTGCTGGGTTGGACTAAGGCCCAAATCAACGCCAGCGCTACCACGGCACTGCTCAAGGCGGTGGTGAAGGAGAAGACTTGCGCGAGGGGTCCGGGCTGGTTCGGGGTGAGGCGCTGCTTAATAGAGTCCGAGTTGACTGGCTTCATAGGCCGGGGCGAGCGACGGGTTTGGGTAGCGGTGCGGCGCGAGCGACCGGCGGGGGGTGTGAGAAGTTGGCCCTGCCATGCTGGATCATCCGTGGGCAATGGTGTTTTGGGGGTACCGATGTTCAACATCCCCGCCTGAACGGCTTCGGTTTGGAGCATCCCCTGGAGTTTTTGCTGGACATTCCCAGGGCGTTGGTACGATCGTGCCCACTGAAGTGCACTGGCCACGGGAATTGCACACAGGTTCGACGCCTTCAGGTGATCCACCCGCCGTCGCAGGTTTTGATCATTCGAGACCACCACCACCAGTTGTTCGGGGACCGCTTGGGATAGCCCATAGGCCGACTCCGCCGTGGCCAGTAAGAGACGGGCTTTTTTACTCAGTTCCCGGCCACTGGTCGATCCTTGCAGTTGGAGATGGCTTGCCGTTGCCGTCGTCACCTGCCAGCCGCTGTGGCGATGAAACCGACGAAATTCCCGGGCGGTGAGTTCGTGGGCTGGCTCCGTGGCCCGATCGCACAGGAAGTCGATCTCATCCAGCACAACCTGTGGCAGATAGCACGTCCCCACCTTAGCGTAGTCTTGCCATTCACGGGTTTTGCCCGCCAGGAGGGCACTGGTATCGAAGAGTAGACAGAGGGATGGCAGGCTGGGCATAATCGGCCTCCTTAAGCATCCTTAAAATCAGCAACATCAGCCAGCAGAAGCACAATCTGACCCCCCGACAGAAGTATGACACACCCCCCGGTAGGCTGCCTGGGGTCCGGAACAATAGGTTCAGTAAATACATGCTAATGATCAAGGTCAGGGGGATAGGGGATACGTGGCGGGTACTTCTCTCGCCCGTCGCTGCCAGCCCCCACAATCACGGCACAATGCCCTTGGCGTTTGATTGCCGCCTGAGAGAGAGGAGATATATCGGCAGACAGATCGGACACATAGACATACCGAACGTATCGCATCGGGGCTTTTCCGGAAAATTGCCCTGCGCTGCAATGTCCTTTCCTGCATTCTAAAGGAGAGGTTAGGACTAGGGCAACCTAGTACAACGCATAATTAAGGATGCAACATTGTGTTTACCCAATTTCTTGTTTGCATCTTGATGAGTGAATGTTCAGTTAGTCATCTGGCGTTGCTGATGCCTGCGCCTCTGCTAAGCGTCTATCGCAGCCGTTAATGGTTCGGCACTGCTCTCCTCTTGTTTATAACTATCGATGACTTCTAATAATTCTCCCCCCTGGATATCACCCACAACCGTCACAAAATTATTATGACTTTTACGCTTTCTAACCTCATCAATACACAAACACTTTACTTCACCCCAGTTCTCTTTCTTTTGATTAAACTTGTGATTAAATATGCCATTCACCTGATCCCAACTCAGACCCTTCTCACGACCTACCTGCTCAACATTGCTCGCCTGTACCCCCTGATAAATATACTCCTCGTAGCGTTGGGTATAACGACGCTCCCAATCCACAAACTCTAGCCGCTCGGTAAAATAGCGTTGACACTGACGACAATAGAATTGGCGACGCGGTACTCGCAAGTACACAGGTCGACCACAAATGGCCAAATCACGCACGCAAACAGGACGATTCTGATGCATCCTGTGGCTACTAGTCTGGCAGTGGGGACAAGTTGCGGTTTC
>Ga0209207_1001225_pt1 | contig 12355 bp, 12 predicted proteins | sample SaghotsprinmetaG_FD_184140 | JGI IMG/M metagenome (GOLD analysis project Ga0209207, IMG submission 184140) | Hot spring microbial communities from South Africa to study Microbial Dark Matter (Phase II) - Sagole hot spring metaG (SPAdes) (version 3) | ecosystem: Environmental > Aquatic > Thermal...
CACGGCATCGGCGCGACCTCGGGCGTCGTGATCGTCATGTGCCTGCTGTTGATCTGGCGGCACAAGGCGAATATCCAGCGTCTGCTGGCCGGTACCGAGGGCAGGATCGGCAAGAAGAAGGCTTAGGTCGTCGCCAACGGCCAGCGTGGCCTGACGACGAACGCGCCGTTTCCCCGCGCCGGCGTTTGCGCTTGCAGGCGCAAGGCGGCGGCGAAGGCGATCATCGCGCCGTTGTCGGTGCAAAGTTCCATTTCCGGATAGCAAACGCGCACGCCCTGCTGCCGCGCGGCGGCATCGAGCCGTTCGCGCAACCGCCGGTTCGCCCCGACGCCGCCGGCGACGACCAGCGTGTTCAGACGGCGCTGGCGGCAGGCGGCCAACGCCTTGCTTGCCAGGACCTCGGTGACTGCCTCCTGGAATTCGGCGGCGAGATCGGCCTTGTCCCGTTCCGTGAGCGCGCGCTCGCGGACAGCGGTCAGCACGGCGGTCTTGAGGCCCGAGAAGCTGAACATGAAGTCGCCGCTATTGAGCATCGGGCGCGGCAGCTTGAATTTTCCCGGCGCGCCCGCTTCCGCAAGTTTTGCCAGGGCGGGCCCGCCGGGATAGCCGAGGTCGAGCAGTTGCGCGGTCTTGTCGAAGGCCTCGCCGGCGGCGTCGTCGAGCGACTCGCCCAGCAATTCGTAAGCGCCCACGCCCGTCACGCACATGATCTGCGTGTGGCCGCCGGAAACCAGCAGGGCGACGAACGGGAAGCTCGCCGGGTCTTGGGCCAATAGCGGCGAGAGCAGATGGCCTTCGAGGTGGTGGATCGGCAGGACGGGAACCCCCAGCGCGAGCGCGAGGCTTTCCGCGAAACTCGCGCCGACGAGCAGCGCGCCGGCCAGCCCCGGCCCGGCGGTGTAGGCCACCGCGTCGATTTCCGTCTTGGCGGCGCCGGCCGCGGCGAGCACCCCGTCGAGCAGCGGAATCAGCCGCCGGATGTGGTCGCGCGAGGCGAGTTCGGGCACCACGCCGCCATAGGCTTCGTGCATCGCCGCCTGCGTGTGCACGGCGTGCGCCAGCAGCCCGCGCTCCGTGTCGTAGAGGGCGACGCCGGTTTCGTCGCAGGAGGATTCGATGCCGAGAACCCGCATCGCGAAATTCTACTTTGACATCCGCGCGGAAATGGCTAGAATCCGCCGCCTTTCGTTCAATCACCGTTTCTAGGAAGCCCGCATGCCTGGTATTCGCGTCAAGGAAAACGAGCCTTTCGAGGTCGCCATCCGTCGCTTCAAGCGCACCATCGAAAAGGCCGGCACGCTCACCGAACTGCGTTCGCGCGAGTTCTACGAGAAGCCTACCGCCGAGCGCAAGCGCAAGCTGTCCGCCGCCGTGAAGCGCCATCACAAGCGCGTGCGCAGCCAGCTCCTGCCGCCCAAGCTGTACTGATCCCGCCCCGGTTTTCGGCAAAAACCGCCTTGACTGGCGGTTTTTGCGTTTGCGAAAGGAAAAAGCCATGTCCCTGAAGCAGCGCATCAACGAAGACATGAAGACCGCCCTGAAGGCGAAGGAGACCGCGCGGCTCGGCGCGATCCGCCTGCTGCTCGCGGCGATCAAGCAGAAGGAAGTCGATGAGCGCGTCGAACTCGACGACGCCGGCGTGATCGCCGTCATCGAGAAGCTGCTCAAGCAGCGCAAGGATTCCATCGCCCAATACGAGGCGGCCCGGCGTCAGGATCTCGCCGATGCGGAGAAGTTCGAGGCGGAGGTGTTGTCGGCCTACATGCCCAAGGCGCTTGCGCCCGACGAGGTCGCCGCCGTCGTGGCGCAGGCCGTCGCCGCCGCGGACGCCAAGACGCCCGCCGACATGGGCAAGGTGATGGCGCTCATCAAGCCGCAGCTTGCCGGTCGCGCCGACATGGGCGAAGTCTCGAAGCTGGTGAAAGCGAAACTTTCGGGCCAATGAGCGGCGCATAATCGCGCCGTGATTCCCGAGTCCTTCATCCAGGAACTGCTCTCCCGCGTCGACATCGTCGAGGTGGTGGGGCGCTATGTCCAGCTCAAGAAAGCCGGCGCCAACTACCAGGCCTGCTGTCCCTTCCATGCCGAAAAGACGCCGTCCTTCACGGTCAGCCCGACGAAGCAGTTCTACCACTGCTTCGGCTGCGGCGCCCACGGCAGCGCGATCGGCTTCGTCATGCAGTATGCGGGCCTCGGCTTCGTCGAGGCCGTCGAGGAACTGGCCGGCCAGCTCGGCCTGCCCGTGCCGCGGCAGGCGAGCGCCCGCGCGCAGGAAAAGGCCCGACAGCAGCCGCTCACCGAGCGCATGGCGCGCGCCGCGCGCTTTTACAAGGAGCAGCTCAAGGCATCGCCGCGCGCCATCGACTATCTCAAAGGCCGCGGCCTGACCGGCGAGATCGCCGCGAAATACGGCCTCGGCTACGCGCCGGACGACTGGCGGGGCCTGCAAGGCATCTTCGACGACTACGACGGCCCGGCGATGATCGAATGCGGCCTCGTCGTCGAGAACGAGCAGGGGCGGCGCTACGACCGGTTCAGGGATCGCATCATGTTTCCGATCCAGGATCAACGCGGCAACGTCGTCGGCTTCGGCGGCCGCGTGCTGGGTGCGGGGGAACCAAAATACCTCAATTCGCCCGAAACGCCGTTGTTCAGGAAGGGCGAGGAACTCTACGGCCTGCCGCAGGCGCGCCAGGCGATCCGCGCCGAGGATCGCGTCATCGTCGTCGAGGGTTACATGGACGTGGTGGCGCTGGCCCAGTTCGGCATCGGCAACGCCGTGGCCACGCTCGGCACGGCGACGACGCCCGTGCATGTCAGAAAGCTGTTGCGCCAGGCGGGCCGGGTGGTGTTTTGCTTCGACGGCGACAGCGCCGGCCGCAAGGCGGCCTGGCGCGCGCTCGAAGCCAGTCTCGAAGCGCTCTCCGACGACAAGCTGGTCGGCTTCCTGTTCCTGCCCGCCGAACACGATCCCGACAGCTTCGTGCGCGCCCAGGGCGAAAATGGCGCCGATGCCTTCCGCCGGCTCGCGGCCCAGCCGACGACGCTGACCGAATTCCTGATGCGCGAGCTGAAGGCGGACGTCGATCTGGCCACCGCCGAGGGGCGCGCCCGGCTCGTGCATGAGGCGAAGCCGTATGTGACGAAGCTCGCCGCGCCGCTCCTGCGTCTGCAACTGACGCGCGCCATCGCCGAGGCGGCGGCGCTTTCCCCCGCCGAGGTGGAGGCGCAATGCGGAATCAAACCCATGCCGCGCGGTCGCCCGGCGCCGCCCAGGACGCGCCTGCGCCCGGCGCCCGCCACCATCGAGCGCACGCTGCTCTTGACCGTGCTGGGCCGGCCGGAACGCGCCGCGCGCCTGCCGCTCGACCTGATCGCCGCCGACAGCGCCGAAGGCGCGGCGCTGCTTACGCTCGCCGAGGCGATCGAGCATGGCGAACTGCCGACCGGCAACCTCGGCCTGCTGATCGAATACTTCCGCGGCAGCCCCCATGAGGAGCTCTTCGCCCAGCTCGCCGCCCCTATCGATACTGGTACGGAAAGCGAAGCCGAGCAGGAAGCCGTGTTCATCGACGCGATCGAGCGCCTGCGCGCCCGCGCGGTGAAGCGCCAGATCGACGCACTGACGGCGAAAGCACGCGCCGAGCCGCTTTCCGCGCAGGAAAAGCAGACGCTGGCCCGTCTGCTCTCCCTGAAAAGAACTTGATTGCCCGTGTCACTCTTGTCCAAAACAGCTCATGACGGCGGGCGCACCGGTGGTGTAGGGTATTGGCGAGCAACCAAACCCACCCGTACCCGACCGAAGGAGGCCTGCCGTGAGCGCATCATGCAGCATGTTCAGCCAGATACTCAAGTTGATTCCGCGCATCGAGTTTGAACGCATGGTCAAAGAGACCGGTTCCGAATACGCCTCGAAAGGGCTCTCCAGCTGGAGCCAGTTCGTCGCCATGATGTTCTGTCGGTTGGGCCGCGCCCATAGCTTGCGCGAGATCGAAGGCGGGCTGAAGAGCTGCGAAGGCAAACTCGCCCATCTGGGCATCGAGGCGCCGGCGAGGTCTTCCCTGTCCTACGCCAATGCACACCGGCCAATCTGGTGGCCTTGCTGCGCATGAATCTCTTCACGCATCGCGATCTGCGCGCCTGGTCGAACGAGCCGTTCGCCGCGCCGCCCGATCCGCAGGCGCAGCCCCAGGCGGCGCTGGCCTTCGCCTGATCTTGGACGGCACAAGGAGGCTCGATCTTGAAATCCCGTCATGACCCGTCCGAAACCCGCATCAAATCAAGGGGCCGTCCGCCAGGCTCCGGCTGTTTTGGACAGCAGTGGTAGGCTATACTGAAAACAGGTCATTGGCGCGGAGGGCTGCGATCCCGACCACACAGCAGGACAGTCTCGGCCAGCATCCGCATATGGCGGCGGCAAAGAGCAGCCCTCGAACGAATGTCGATTGCGCAAGCTCTGAGAGCGACGCCCGGGTGAAAGCGAAACCCGTCAACACCAAAACGATTGCGACGATGTCGGCACTTACCAGCAGCCAAACGGCCTTGCCGTTCTCCGCTTTCAGCGACGGAGAGCCCGCAGTCGTCTTTGCCATCGATCCCTCCCGATTCACGCTGCGCTTTCCATCGATCTCCGTTCGCCGACAAGCCGGCGCCGCCTCGCATCTTCCATCTCACGCCAGATGGGAACATGCGCGCTCATCAGCGCCTTGAACATGCGCCCATGGCTGGCGTATCGCAGGTGCAGCAGTTCGTGGACGATGACGTAGTCCTGAAAGCGCTCTTCCTGGTCGAGCAAGTCGGCGGCCAAGGTGACGGTCCCCGCCGACGAGCACGAGCCCCACTTCTTGCGCATCTCTTGGACCCGAATGACGCGCGGGTTGACACGCAGCTTCACCGCCCAGGCCAGTGCCCGTCGTCGCAGTTCCTGCACGGGGTAGAGGGACGACTTCACGCCTCGTCCTCCGCGAGCAGCAGTCGGATGATCAGGTCGACCACGCGGGCGCGCTCGTCCTGTCCGAGCGCCAACACGGGTTTGTACGTGGCTGCGCGCAACCGGCGTTGCTCGTCGGGGTTCGTCGACGCATTTGGGAAGCGCGCCAAGAGCGCTTCGGCATCCTTTGCGAGCGCCATGGCGTCGACCGATGCCGCCTTGACGGCGGGGTCGTCGCGCAACAGCCAGTAGACGGCGAAGGCGCGCGGGGAAAGTCCGCTTTCGCGCGCCGCCTGCATCGCCGCTTCCTTCTCGGTCGCCAGCGCTGCGAGTTGGTCCATCGCGGCTAGACCGGTCGTCTTGCGGTCTTCGAGGTCCTTGAGGATGCGCTCGGCGCGGTCTTTCAGCGGCTGCAGCACCGGGGCCGCGGCGGGGTCTTCGTCGATCTCGTGCTGCAACCCGCGCACGAGGTTGAACACCTTGCCTTCATCGGAACCTTTCTCGCCGCGCAGCGCGTCGAGTGTGGCCACGTCGAAGGTCACGCTCTTGGTGAGCCGACCCAGGCCGTGCTGCTCGGCACTCTCCTCGATGAGCCGGCGCGTCTTGTAGGCCAGATCGGCGTTGAGGCCGACCTTCTCGGCGTAGGCGTTGCGCACGGCTGCGTAGAGCTGGGAAAGCTGCTTGTAGGCGGCGATGTGGTCACGGAGCCGAGGGTCGGGAGAGAGGATCTCCCACAGCGCCTCGGTTTCCTTGTAGTGCTCGAAGAAGGTCTTGCGCGCCTCGGGCGTCAAGAAGCGACCAAACACCAGGCGTTCGAGCCGTTCATCGGGCGTACCGCCTGCATCTGACTCCAGATAGTCCTTCTTGGCCTGCTCGATGCGTTGCAGGAAGTCCTGCATGAGCACGTCGAGGTCATCGATCACGCCGCTGACATCCGCGGAGTCGAACTGCAGCGCCTTCTTCAGCTCGCGCAGCACGCCCACGAAGTCGACCACCAGGCCGACGCGTTTCTGCACGCCGTTGGCGTCCACGTAGGGCCGGTTCACGCGCGCAATCGACTGTAGCAGCACGTGGTCGCGCATCGGCTTGTCGAGGTACAGGCAGTACAGCGGCGGTGCGTCGTAACCGGTGAGCAGCTTGTCGGTGACGATGAGGATCTTCGGGTTCTCGGCGGGCTTCTTGAACAGCAGGCGCACCTGTTCCTCGGCCTCGTCGGAAAGCTGCAACTCGGCTACCAGCGGCCGATCGATGACGTCCGCCGCATTCTGGGTATAGACCGGCGCCGTCCACTCAGGCGGCAGCAGCTTGTCCAGGGCCTTCTTGTACTTGGCGCAGGCCTCGCGGTTCACGGCTACCACGAAGGCCTTGTAGCCCAAGGGCAGCACGTTCTCCCTGAAGTGCTCGGCAATGAAGGCAGACACCTTCTCGATGCGGTCGTCCGCCGTCAAAAAGGTGCGTAGCCCGACGGCGCGGTCGAGCACCTTGTTCAGTTCCTCGACATCGGTGACGCCTTCGCTCTCGGCCAAGGCGAAAAACTCCTCGTCCAGGCGATCCGCAGGCACTGTCATCTCGCTGGGCGCCATCACGTGTTTGATCGGCAGGGTGGTCCCGTCCTCGATGGACTCCTTGATCGAATACTTGTCGAGATAGCCCTGTTCGTCCTCCCGGCCGAAGATCTTGAACGTGCCTTCGCCCTGCGACGTGCGCGCAATCGGCGTGCCGGTGAAACCGATGATGGTGGCCTTCGGCACGGTCGCCATCAAATAGGTGCCGAGGTCCTTGGCCACCGATCGGTGCGCCTCGTCGATGAACACGTAGACGTTGTCGCGAAGAACGCTGTCTTTGCGGACGGCCTCGAACTTGTGGATCATCGAGATGATCAGGCCCCGGAAATCGGCATCCAGCAGCGCCTGGAGTTCGGCCTTGTCGTTGGCCCGCCGGACTGCGATGTCCTGCTGCTGCATCTCGCCGAGCAGGCGCTCGACCCAGCCTTTCAACTGACCTTCGAGCTCGGTGCGGTCCACCACCAGAATCGCCGTCGCGTTGGCGAAGCGCGCCTTGTCCTCCAGGATCAGCCGAGCGGCGGTCAGCAGCGTGAAGGTCTTGCCCGAGCCCTGGGTGTGCCAGATGAGGCCGCGTGTCTTCGCCGGGTCGGCGCAGCGCGCGAGGATCGCGTCGATGGCGCGCCGCTGGTGCTGGCGCAGCACCGACTTGCGCGTCTCGCCGTCCTGCACGTAGAACAGGATCCAGTGCCGCAGGGTGCGCAGGAAGTCGGTCGGCTCGAAAAAGGCCTGCACCGCGAAGCGATAGGTCTCCTCCGGCGTCTGCTTCCAGCGCGCCATGTCGCGCCGGTTGGCGTTCCAGGTCACGCCATACCAGTAGTCGAGCAGGTGGGTGACGTTGAAGAGTTGCGGGCAGGTCAAGAGCTCCGGCGTTTCCAGCTCGTAGCGGCGCAGTTGCTTGATTCCCCGCTCGATGGCGTCGCCGTCCTTCGGGTTCTTGTGCTCGACGATCGCCGCCGGCACGCCGTTGACGACGAACATCACGTCGGCCCGGTTGCCCTTGCGCGCGGGGGGCTTGATCTTCCACTCCCACGTCACATGAAACGCGTTGTCCGCCACGTGCTCGAAGTCGATCACCGTCACCGACCGGTGGCGTTTCTCGGCTTCGTCGTACCACTGGCGCTCGCCGCGCAGCCAGGCCAGCAGTTCGCGGTTGCCCTCGATGGTGGCGGGCAGCGCGTCGAAGGTCTCGACGATGCAACGCGCCTGATCGGGCGCAAGCCACGGATTGAAGGCGAGCAGCTTTTGCTCCAGCAGACCCCGGAACAGGCCCGTTGCCTCGTCCCCGCGCCGGAACAGCGCCTCCACCGGCGTCAGGGGCGCCCAGCCGATTTCGGCGGCGTGCATGACCATCGGGAACTGCACCGTGCTGGCCTCGCTGATCTTGAGGGTGCTCATGTGGCGCTCTCCTTCCGGGAAGCCTCCGCCCGGAGACGGGTTGGGCTACACTCCCGCCGGGAACGGGAATGCCCGTTCGGCGGTCGTCGCCTGGTGAAACCGGGGGCGGCCGTTTTCATTTGCTCGTCTCAGCGGCTTCGTTGCGTGCCTGACCAGGACGAGGACAGACGCTGCGCAAGCCGTCGATGTGCTCGTATAGGTCGGGGCGGATCGTGGCCCACATCGGGTCCAGGATGAAATCGATGCCCTCGCGGCGCGCAAGCTTGGCGGCCGGCACGAAGTCCGCATCGCCCGAGATCAGCACGATCTGGTTGACCTGCTGCTTGTAGGCCAGGGAAGCGATATCCAGGCCCAGGCGCATGTCTACGCCCTTCTGGCGCAGGTCCAACCGGAAATCGTCGTCGGTGAGGTCCTCCCAGCGCCGCCTGCCGTTGGTGAGCTCCTTCAACACCTCGGCCTTGAGCTGCCAGCGCACCTGGCTGGTCGGGATTTCGCCCATGCGCAGCGCCACCTTGCGCTTGCCGCGCAGCACCTCGTGAAACTCGTGCCGCCACTGCGCCGTCGGCGACTGGGCCAGGTCCAGCGACTTCTTGCCCAGCGGCGTATGTCCCTTCCAGGCCGCCGGCGGCGCGTCGTAGACGAAGATGCGGTACAGGCGAGCCGTGCGCCGGCCTTTGGCATCGTTGAGGTGGTCCAGCGCCAGCTTGTGGAGCTTTTCGGCCGCGTCGCGGGGCGACGTCGTGTCGAACAGGTGGCGAGCGCGCTTGAGGAAGAACCCGGCATCCACCATCACCGCCGTGACGACGGGGGTGACGTGGCGCAGCAGGTCGACGGCGCGGCCGCCGGAAAAAGAATTGCCCCGGGGTTCGGCGATCCCTGAATCGGTGAGGGAAGGCTTACTGCCAGGGGCGGATGACGGCCTGATCATAGCCCAAGTCTCCTTTCCTATCAAGCCGCCACGTGGGACGTGTGAGGGGGTTCGAGTGCCGAGAGATCGAGGTCCGCAACGCGAATCTCGCCGGTCATCAGCTTGTGCAGCAGGGCCTGGAACAGTTCTTCCAATACCGCGCGCTTCTTGCGGTGCAGGTCGATCTTGCAGTCGAGGGTGTCGAGGATGGAGGAAATCTCTGTCTGTTCATCGGGATTCATCGAGGCGAACAAGACGAGCTTCTCGAACGCGCCCTTGCTCAGGATCGGAACCGGACTGGGTGAGGCTGCGTTGCGCACAATGCCCGACTGGTAAGTGAGCAGGTGAGAGAGATAGTTCGGGTCATAGCCCACGCTCGGAACAATGGCGTTGATTTGCTGGTTGGTGGCGCTGGCCTTCGCCGTTGTGCGCCCGACCTTGCCGATGGTCGAACCAATGCACACCACACAAGTCGTGCCTGCGGGAAGCGAACGCGAAACGGCAAGCCCAGCATCCGTGATGTACTTCTGCGTCGAGACAATAGGCATCCCGTGTTCAATGTCGCCTGGTGAAATAAACGGAATATCCCCGTTGTCGTAGTAGGCGCGCTCCTTCGTTGGCGGAGTGGTGCCGGTAACGATTTCACCCAAGTCCGTGATGGAAACCTCGGCCCAGCTTTCAGGCACCAGCCCGATCTCGGTGTCCTTCTGCGGCTCGCCGCGCAGGCCGCGCGTGAACAGCTCGCGCATGGCGGCGCGCTTTAACTCCTCGGCCTGTTTGGCCGCACGCTCGTGGCCCTGCGCGGAGCTGCGAAGGAGCGCCAGCGCGCGCGCGATCGCGTGCTGCTCCGCCGGGTCAGGCCACGGAACTTCAATCTCGCGAAATCTCTCTCCCATGATGCTCGCCTGCGCTACGTGGGCCCTCGCAAGCATCTCTGATCTGCCAGTCATCCAATGATGAAGAATCGCGAAGCTGAGGTAGGCAGGATCGCAGGAGAGTTCAAGGACGCGGATACGCGTCATGTGGTTCGAGAAAGCAGGTTCTGACTCCAGATCCCACAGTGCACACTTCCCGACTAACTCCTTGGTGTTCGTGTTGTTGAAGACAACATCGCCGCGCCGCAAGCGTGGCTTGTCCGTTCCTGCATGCGGTGGGATCCATTTGATCTGCTCAAGGCTGATTTCGCCGTTTGTGGCTACGTTAAAGGGCCTAATGTGTGGGATACCGACCCCATCCTCGTTGTGTCCACCGTACGGAAAACCGTTGACTGCCTCGATGACACCGGAGTCGAGCAAAGCACCGAGAGAACGTGTCTCGAACACCCAGCCCATGTTCATGCGCTCCGAAGTTTCGAGAGCAAGGCGAAAAGCCGCTCGTCAATCTGCCGCGCCTCGTTTGCAAGAAGCTTTGCCTGATCAATGAGCTCGCCGATTGACACCGACCCCAACGTCTCCGCGTGCCCCACCCACCGACTCGGGCTCAGGTTGTAATCCGCCTCCCGCGCCTGCTCGGTGGTGATGACCGCCAGTTCCCCTTCCACCGGCTCGCCCTTGAGGTACATCGCCGCCAGGGGCCGGATGTCCTCCTCGGGCAGGTAGTTCTTGGGCCGTCCCTTTTTGAAGCGGCGGCTGGCGTTGAGCAGCACGATCCTGCCCTTGCGCGCGGCGCTCTTGCGCCTGGAGAGCACCACGATCACGCCGGCGGCGGTGGTGTTGTAGAAGAGGTTCTCCGGCAGCAGGATCACGCCGTCGATCAGGTCCTGCTCGACGAACCACTTGCGGATGGTGCGTTCCTTGTCCTCGTTCTTCGAGCCGGAGCCGCGCGTGACCGCGCCGGTGTCGAGCACCACGGCGGCGCGGCCGCGGTCGTTCATACAGGCGAGCGTGTGCTGCAGCCAGGCCCAATCTCCTTTTCCGCTGGTGATGCCGCCGGCGGTGCGAAAGCGGTCGAAGGGGTCGTTGGCGAAGATGTCGGGCGCGAAGGGCTGGTTCCACATCGGGTTGGCCACCACGATGTCGTGCCGCCTGATGGAACCGTCCGCATTGCGGAACTTGGGGTTGATCATGGTGTCGCCGCGCGCCAGTTCCACCGCCATGTCGTGGATGATGGCGTTCATCTGCGCCACGGCGTAGCTCTCGGCCTGCAGCTCCTGGCCGGAGAGCTTGAGCGGCACGCGGCTGGTGGGGTCCAACTCGCGGGCGACGAGCTGCAGCTTGATCAAGAGCCCCGCCGAGCCGCAGGCGTAGTCGTGGCAGGTCTCGCCGGGCTTGGGCCGCAGGATGTGGGCCATCAGAAAGCCCGCCTCGGTCGGCGTGAAGAACTCGCCGGCGCTCTGGCCGGAACCTTCGGCGAACTTGCGCAGCAGGTATTCATAGGCGCGGCCGAGGAAGTCCGGCTGCACGTCGGCCAAGCCCAGCCGGTAGCGCGGATCGGAGAAGGTCTCCACCACGCCGCGCAGCTTGGCCGGGTTGATGTCGCGCTCGCCGTTGCGCTCGGCGGCGAAGTCCACCACGTCGATCACGCCTGAAAGCGTCGGGTTCTGCTTGACCACGGCCCGGACAGCCTTGGTCAGGTGCTCGCCGATGTCCCGAGGCGCGGTCGGGCGGCCTCGCTCATCGAGCGGCCAGTCGAAGGACTCGCGCCCGCTGATCGCGGCCCAGCGGGCTTCCGGCGGCAGGTAGAACCGCAGCAGCGAGTGGTCGCCTTCCGCAATCTCAAGCGCCGTGGCGCGGTCGCCATACTCCTCGGCCAGCCGTTCGATCTCGTCGTCGAACACGTCGGACAGGCGCTTGAGGAAGAGCAGCGGCAGCAGGTAATCCTTGAACTTGGCCGCGTCCTTCTCGCCGCGGATCGAGCAGGCGGCATCCCAGAGCATCTGCTCCATCGGCTTTGTGGCGGGCGTCGCGGCCGCTGCCCGCCCCGTGCGACGCCGGGTCACCTGCGCGGCCGCTTCGGCGAGCGGGAAGGCTTCGGTTCCTTCGACCCCCGCCTCGCGAGCCAGCGCAAGGATGGCCTCCTGCGCCGCGCGCTGCGGCTTGTTGCCGCCGCCTTCCCAGCGGTTGACCGTGGCGAAGGAAACGCCCAGTCGCTCGGCGAGCTGCTCCTGGGTCAGGTTCAAGACCGCGCGCGTGGCCCGGAGGATCGCGGGGAAGTCGGCTTGTCGTGTCATGTATGCTATGTTTGATATATTTCCTTCGATTGTCAAGCGGGGCGGCAGCGCAGAACGCGGCGGCAAGAACCCCGAAGGAGCAGACGATGAGATGGGACGTGGCCGGCGTGCCCCACAAGGGATGGGCGTGGATGGTGCAACGACTTTTCTGTAAATTTCCGGGTCGGTGGTCATGACGTCCGGGTTACAGGTTGAAGTTGAGATAGACCTTGTGGGTCTGACTCGTCGTCGAGTTCGGCGAGCAAGGCGGAGACGAGGCGCAGGCGAGGTCTTCCCTGTCCTACGCCAATGCACACCGGCCTTGGCAGTTGTTCGAGCGGGTCTTCCACCGACTCTTCGAGCGGGTCTCTGGCAGCGTGCGGCTGCCGAAGAAGTTCCGTTTCAAGAAC
>Ga0209207_1001227_pt1 | contig 12349 bp, 11 predicted proteins | sample SaghotsprinmetaG_FD_184140 | JGI IMG/M metagenome (GOLD analysis project Ga0209207, IMG submission 184140) | Hot spring microbial communities from South Africa to study Microbial Dark Matter (Phase II) - Sagole hot spring metaG (SPAdes) (version 3) | ecosystem: Environmental > Aquatic > Thermal...
CTGGGACACCGAGCAAGGGCCGCCCCGCAGCGAGGGTGTCGTCCCCCTTCCCGAATGGCGTAGCCAGTCGAGAAAAGGGGGAAGGCGCGAAGCGCCTCAGGGGGATGCCCCCTTACTCTTCCTCTAGTTCACTCCGTGCCATCTCCACATCCAGCCGCTCCATGGCGTCCATGGGCTCTGCTGCGGCGGCTTTTTCGTAGAGCGCGGTGGCTTCCTTCATCTTCTTGTCGCCTTCCAGCATCACGAGGGCATTGGCGTACTCGATCATGGCGATGGCCGAGCCCGGGTTGAGCTTGAGGGCTTCCTGGAACAGCTTGAGGCCCGCGTCCTTCTTGGCGCCATAAGTCATACCGCCAATCAGCGAGCCCACCTTGTCGATCACCTCGGCATGGAAGGCGCCCAGTGCGATGCGCGCGTCGGCATGTTTGGGTGACAGGGCGATGGCTTTCTCCAGCGATTCCTTCACCTTGCCGCCCAGGCCCTGCGCCAGCGCCTTGGCGACGCTGATGCCCTGGCTGTAGCGGCCCAGCGCGTAGGCATGCCAGTACCAGGCGTTGGCGTTGCTGGGGTCTTCGCCCGCCTGGGCCTCGGCACGCTCGGCCACTTGGGTGAACAGGTCCAGGCGCGTCTTTTCCTTGGGTTCCAGGTAGTTGGCGTAGATGGACGTGGCCTTGTTGGCCACGGTGATGCCTGCGCCACCGGCGGCGAGGCCTGCAGCGGCGGCCTTTTCAAAGTCGCCGTTGTGGAACAGTGCCCAGGCTTCCAGCACGGCGGTGTCCTTGGGGCAGGGTTCGGCGTCCCCGCCATGCAGCCGGGCCCAGTGCTTTTTGACGCTCGCGGCGTCAAAGCGGTAGTCGCCCGCGTGGGGGAAGGGGGTCCATTTGGCCATGGTGTGTCTCCGGAAGTTCTTGTTGGTGGATGTCTGTGGCGGGTGGGCGGTATCAGCCGGGCGCTGCTGCATAAGCGCCGACCAGCTGCAGCAGGTGGGCCCGCTGGCCGCTTTCGAGGTAGGGCATGAGCAGGTTCAGCACATGGTGGGCACCACGCAGCAGTGCGGTTTGGGCGCTTTCGGGTTCCAGCGCGCGGCGCGGGTCGCGCACGTATTCAAAGCTGAGCCAGTAGGTCAGCACCACCACCATGCTGGTAGCGGTGGCCTCCAGCTCGCGCGAGTCGATGTGCAGGGCTTCTGCGCGGCCCATGCCATCGAGCATGGCGCGCACGGCACGGGTCTTGTTCTTGAGGATGGCCTGGAAGTGGGTCTCCAGGCGCCGGTTTTTGGACAGCAGGTCGTTGAGGTCGCGGTACAGGAAGCGGTACTGCCAGATCAGCTCAAACAGCGTGTGCATGAAGAACCAGGCGTCTTCCACATTGCGCACGCCGTCGGCGGCGGCCAGCAACTCGGTGAGCGAGCGCTCATAGCGATCAAACAGCGCGTTGATCAGCTCGTCCTTGGCGGGGTAGTGGTAGTACAGGTTGCCGGGGCTGATGCGCAGCTCGGCCGAAATCAGGGTGGTGGAGACGTTGGGTTCGCCGAACCGGTTGAACAGGTCCAGCGTGACTTCCAGAATGCGTTCTGCGGTGCGGCGTGGCGCTTTCTTCACCATGTGTGCAGGCCCTTCGCGTCGTTGTGCTTCGTTGTTTCGGTGTCTCTCTGATGCCTACTCTAACCCACGCAGTCATGCTGCAGTGCGGCATGCCGTCTTGCGGCAAACCCTTGCCGCAGTTGCTTGTAACGCACTTCACAGGTTTCACCAAAAAAAGAAAAGCGGCCAGCGCGCTGTTGCACGTGGGCCGCTTTCAGCGGGCGGGCTGCTGCCCGCCTGCGCCAGTGGGTGGTGAGCGATCAGCTGGCCGATGGAGTGCTGGCGCCGGTGTCGGCTGCGGCGCGGGCTGCGGGCTTCTTGGCTGCAGCTTTCTTGGCGGGGGACTTGGCTGCGGGCTTGGCGGCTGCCTTGGCAGGAGCGGCCTTCTTGGCTGCGGCTTTCTTGGCAGGGGCCTTGGCGGCGGGCTTGGCTGCAGCCTTGGCGGGAGCTGCCTTGCTGCCCTTGGCCAGGGCGTCCACACGGGCGCTCAGGGCTTCCAGGTCGCGGGCCGAGGGCACACCCAGCTTGGCCAGGGCCTTGGCCACGCGGTCTTCAAAGATGTTTTCGAGCTTGTCCCATTGGCCCTGGGCCTTGGAGCCAATGTCGCTGGCCATGGTGGTCACGCGGCTGGTGGCTTCGGTAATCTTTTCTTCGGCCACGGCCTGGGTCTTGCGCTGAATGGTCAGGCCTTCCTTGACCAGGGCTTCAAACACCTTGCCGCCTTCTTCCTGTGCCTTGGAGAAGGCGCCCAGGCCCGCCAGCCAGATCTGCTGTGCGGAGTCCTTGACGGTGCTGGACAGTTGGGCGTTGCTCTTCTTTTTGTCAGCGCTGAGTTTCTGCAGTTTCTTGACCATAAGGCCTCCGTGGTGCGGTTGGTTGGGGTTGCCGGGGCGATTTTGCCTTCGACGCATGGCCGCACTGTACGCCGCACGGTCCGCAAGGTGTAGGCGCGCGCTCCTAAAAATGTAGAGCGTGCCATCTAGCCTGCGGATCGTTGGCCGCCTAGTATCGGCGCGGGTTTCTGCTGAATCGGGGTGCGCAGGCCTTGCGCAAGAATGAAGTTATCTCAGAGGAGTTATCCATGCAGTATTTCGTGACGGGGGCAACGGGGTTCATTGGCAAGCGGCTTGTGAAGAAGCTGCTGGAGCGCAAGGGCGCTGTGGTCCACTTCCTGATTCGCAAGGAGAGTGCCGACAAGGTGGCCGACCTGCGCAGCTTCTGGGGTGTGGGGCCCACGCGTGCGATCCCCGTGTTTGGCGACCTTACCGCCAAGAAGCTGGGCGTGGCGGCCGATGATGTGAAGAAGCTCAAGGGCCAGATCGACCACTTCTACCACCTGGCAGCGGTGTACGACCTGGCTGCCGATGAGGAAACCCAGGTGGCCGTGAACATCGAGGGCACGCGCAACACGGTGGATCTGGCCAAGGCGATTGATGCCGGGCATTTCCACCATGTCTCTTCCATCGCGGCTGCGGGCCTGTACGAAGGCGTGTTCCGTGAGGACATGTTCGACGAGGCAGAGGGCCTGGACCACCCGTACTTCCAGACCAAACACGAGAGCGAGAAGATCGTGCGCCAGGACTGCAAGGTGCCCTGGACGGTGTACCGCCCGGCCATGGTGGTGGGTGACAGCACCACCGGCGAGATGGACAAGATCGACGGCCCCTACTACTTCTTCAAACTCATCCAGCGCCTGCGCCAGCTGCTGCCGCCCTGGATGCCCACGGTGGGACTGGAAGGCGGGCGCGTGAACATCGTGCCTGTGGACTTTGTGGTGAACGCGCTCAACGTCATCAGCCACCAGAAGGACATCGGCAAGAAGTGCTACCACCTGGTGGACCCGGTGGGCTACCGCGTGGGCGATGTGCTCGACATCTTCAGCCGCGCCGCCCATGCACCGCGCATGAACCTGTTCGTCAACGCTGCGCTGCTGGGCTTCATTCCCAAGAGCGTGAAGAAAAGCCTGATGGCGCTGGCGCCCGTGCGCCGTGTGCGCAATGCGGTGATGAAGGACCTGGGCCTGCCCGAGGACATGCTGACCTTCGTGAACTACCCCACGCGCTTCGATTGCCGCGAAACCATGGCGGCGCTCAAGGGCTCGGGCGTGGCCTGCCCCAACCTCAAGGACTACGCCTGGCGCCTGTGGGACTACTGGGAGCGCAACCTCGACCCCGAGCTGTTCATCGACCGCACGCTCAAGGGCACGGTGGCGGGCAAGGTGGTGCTGATCACGGGTGGGTCGTCCGGCATTGGCCTGGCCGCAGCGCACAAGTTTGCCGAGGCGGGCGCCACCACCATCATCTGCGGCCGAGACCAGGACAAGCTCGATGAAGCCTGTGCCGAAGCCAAGGCCAAGGGCTATCAGTTCATCGCCTATTCGGCCGACATTGCCGACATGGCCGACTGCGACCGTTTTGTGCAGCTGCTCATCGACAACCATGGCGGTGTGGATTTCCTGATCAACAACGCGGGTCGCTCCATCCGCCGCGCCATCGAGTCGAGCTACGACCGCTTCCACGACTACGAGCGCACCATGCAGCTCAATTACTTTGGCTGCCTGCGCGTGACCATGGGCTTCCTGCCCGGCATGGTGGAAAAGCGCAAGGGCCATGTGGTCAACATCAGCTCCATCGGCGTGCTGACCAATGCGCCGCGCTTCTCGGCCTATGTGGCCAGCAAGGCGGCGCTGGACGCCTGGACGCGTTGTGCCTCCAGCGAGTTTGCCGACCAGGGCATCACCTTCACCACCATCAATATGCCGCTGGTGCGCACGCCCATGATCGCGCCCACCAAGATCTACAATAATGTCCCCACGCTGAGCCCCGAAGAGGCAGCTGACATGATCGCCCAGGCCTGCATCTTCAAGCCGGTGCGCGTCGCCACACGCCTGGGCATCACGGGGCAGTTGCTGCACGCGCTGGTGCCGCGCGTGGCGCAGATCACCATGAACACCAGTTTCCGCATGTTCCCGGATTCCACCGCCGCCAAGGGCGGTGGCAAGGACGCCAAGCCGCAGCTCTCGGCCGAGGCGGTGGCACTGCAGCAGATGATGCGTGGTATCCACTTCTGATGACCGTCCGGCCCGCGCAGAACCCCCCGCGTTGAACTCTGTTACCGGGGGGCCGGTCAGGGTGGGATAATCGTGGGTTGTGCCGAGCTGGCATTTCACACAGCCCTCCCTATGATTCTGGTTACCGGCGGCGCAGGTTTCATTGGCGCCAACTTCGTTCTTGACTGGCTCGCTGCCACTAGCGAGCCCGTGGTCAACCTCGACAAGCTCACCTACGCGGGCAACCTGCACAACCTGGACAGTGTGCAGGGTGACGCGCGCCACATCTTTGTGCAGGGCGATATCGGTGATACCGCATTGGTGGCCCGCCTGCTGGCCGAGCACAAGCCCCGTGCCGTGGTCAACTTTGCGGCCGAGTCGCATGTGGACCGCTCGATCCACGGGCCCGAGGACTTCATCCAGACCAACATCGTCGGATCGTTCCGCCTGCTCGAAGCCGTGCGCGCCTACTGGGGCGCATTGCCAGAGGGCGACCGTGCCGCCTTCCGCTTTCTGCATGTGTCCACCGACGAGGTGTATGGCTCGCTGGCACCCACCGACCCCGCCTTTGCCGAGACGCGCGGCTTCGAGCCCAACAGCCCCTACAGCGCCAGCAAGGCCGCCAGCGACCACCTGGTGCGCGCCTGGCACCACACCTACGGCCTGCCGGTGCTCACCACCAACTGCAGCAACAACTACGGGCCGTATCACTTCCCCGAGAAGCTGATCCCGCTGATGATCGTCAACGCCCTGGCGGGCAAGAACCTGCCGGTGTATGGCGACGGCATGCAGGTGCGCGACTGGCTGTACGTGAAGGACCACTGCAGCGCCATCCGCCGCGTTTTGGAGGCGGGCGCTCCCGGCGAGACCTATAACGTAGGCGGTTGGAACGAGAAGCCCAACATCGAGATCGTGAACATGGTCTGCAGCCTGCTCGACGAGCTGCGCCCCCGCGCCGACGGCCAGAGCTACCGCACCCAGATCACCTACGTGAAGGACCGCCCCGGCCACGACCGTCGCTACGCGATCGACGCCCGCAAGATCGAGCGCGAGCTGGGTTGGAAGCCCGCCGAGACTTTCGACACCGGCATCCGCAAGACCGTGCAGTGGTACCTGGAGCATGCCGACTGGGTGGCCAACGTGCAGACCGGCGCGTACCGCGACTGGGTGGAGACCCAGTACGAGCAGCAGCCCGCAGCCGTGGCGGGCGCCCGCGCATGAACATCCTGCTCTTCGGCAAGGGCGGCCAGGTCGGCTGGGAGCTGCAGCGCAGCCTGTCGGTGCTGGGCACCGTCACCGCGCTGGACCACGACAGCACCGAGCACTGTGGTGACTTTGCCAACCCCGCTGGCGTGGCCGAGACGGTGCGCGCCCTGCGCCCCGATGTGATCGTCAATGCGGCGGCCCACACCGCCGTGGACAAGGCCGAGAGCGAGGCCGACTTCGCCCGCACGCTGAACGCCACCACCCCCGGCGCCATCGCGCAGGAGGCCGCCAAGCTGGGCGCCTGGCTGGTGCACTACAGCACCGACTACGTGTTCGACGGCAGCGGCAGTCGGCCCTGGGTGGAGGCCGACACGCCCGCCCCGCTGAGCGTGTACGGCCGTACCAAGCTCGAAGGCGAGCAGTTGATCGCCCAATCCGGCGCCAGGCACCTGATTCTGCGCACCAGCTGGGTGTACGCCGCACGCGGTGGCAACTTTGCCAAGACCATGCTGCGCCTGGCGCAGGAGCGTGAACGCCTGACGGTGATCGATGATCAGTGGGGTGCGCCCACCGGCGCGGACCTTCTGGCCGATGTGACGGCCCACGCCATCCGCCACCTGCAGAGCCACCCCGAGCACGCGGGCCTGTACCACTGCGTTGCCGCAGGCGAAACGACCTGGAATGCGTATGCAAAATACGTTCTGTCGCGCGCCAATATTGAAAATTCAGCTATTAAAATAATAGCAAAAGAGGTGGCGCCTGTGCCCACCAGTGCTTTCCCGACCCCGGCGGCCCGCCCGCACAACTCGCGCCTGAGCACGGCCAAGCTGCAGACCACCTTTGGTCTGCAGATGCCGCACTGGCAGGCCGGTGTGGCGCGCATGCTGGCTGAAATTCTCTGAACGGCACCCTCACATGACGCAACGCAAAGGCATCATCCTGGCCGGAGGCTCCGGCACCCGGCTGCACCCGGCCACCCTGGCCATCAGCAAGCAACTGCTGCCGGTGTACGACAAGCCCATGATCTACTACCCGCTAAGCACGCTGATGCTGGCGGGCATCCGCGACATCCTCATCATCAGCACCCCGCAGGACACGCCACGTTTTGCGCAGCTGCTGGGCGATGGCAGCCAGTGGGGGCTGAATCTGCAATACGCAGTGCAACCCAGCCCGGATGGCCTGGCGCAGGCGTTTGTGATCGGCGAGGCGTTTCTGGATGGGGCGCCCAGTGCCCTGGTGCTGGGCGACAACATCTTCTACGGCCACGACTTTCACGAGCTGCTGGGCAATGCCCGGAAACGCACGGACGGTGCCAGCGTGTTTGCCTACCATGTGCAAGACCCTGAGCGCTATGGCGTCGCCGAGTTTGATGACCAGGGCAAGGTGCTGTCGCTGGAAGAGAAACCCAGGCAGCCCAAGAGCAGCTATGCGGTCACGGGCCTGTATTTCTACGACGGCCAGGTGGTTCAGATGGCCAAGGACCTCAAGCCCTCGCCACGCGGAGAGCTGGAAATCACCGATCTGAACCGGCTGTACCTGGAGCAGGGGCAGCTGAATGTCGAGATCATGGGGCGCGGCTATGCTTGGCTGGACACCGGCACGCATGAAAGCCTGCTTGAAGCGGGCCAGTTCATTGCGACGCTGGAACATCGCCAGGGGCTCAAGATTGCTTGCCCCGAGGAAATTTCCTGGCGGTCCGGCTGGATCGACAGCGAGCAGCTGGCACGCCTGGCGCAACCCCTGTCAAAGAACGGCTATGGCCAGTACCTGCAGCGCCTGCTGAACGACAAAGTCTATTGATCCGCCATGCAAGCTATCCGGCAATCCATCCCCGATGTCGTGCTGATCGAACCCAAGGTGTTTGGGGACAGCCGAGGTTTTTTCTACGAGAGCTTCAACCAGCAAGCCTTCCAGGCAGCCACGGGTGTGCAGTGCGATTTTGTGCAGGACAACCACAGCCGCAGCAGCCAGGGTGTATTGCGCGGCCTGCATTACCAGCTACCGCCCCGGGCTCAGGGCAAGCTGGTGCGCGTGGTGCGTGGGGCGGTGTTTGATGTGGCGGTTGACATCCGCAAGGGCTCACCCACCTTTGGCCAATGGGTGGGGGCGCTGCTGACGGAAGACAACCACCGCCAGCTGTGGGTGCCGCCAGGCCTGGCCCACGGTTTTCTGGTGCTTTCCGAGTCGGCCGACTTCCTCTACAAGACCACGGATTACTACAGCCCCGAGCACGAGCGCTGCATCCGCTGGGACGACCCGCAGCTGGCCATTGCCTGGCCCTCTGTGGAGGCGGCCATCCAGCTGTCGGCGAAGGACCAGGCGGGACGCTGGCTGGCCGAGGCAGACCTTTGAGCGCTTCTGCGGTGCGGGCGACCAAGGCATGCGGCGCCGATGGGGCTCCCGCCACGCTTCGGATTGCCATTCTGGGCGCGCGGGGCATACCTGCGAGCTATGGCGGGTTTGAGACGTTTGCCGAGCAGCTGGCAACCCGCCTGGCATCGCGCGGGCACCAGGTCACGGTCTATGCGGAGTGCGGCGATCAGCCGGTCGCTGATACCGTCTACCAGGGGGTCCGTGTTCGCTCGCGGCGTCGGCCCCGTTGGGGGGCGGCATCGGTGCTGGCCTACGACTGCGCTTGCCTGTGGGATGCGCGCCGTGGATACGACCTGGTCTACATGCTGGGCTATGGTGCCGCATGGGCCTGCTGGTGGCCCCGGGTGTTCGGGGTGCCGGTCTGGATCAACGTTGATGGACTGGAATGGGCCCGCAGCAAGTGGGGCTGGGGCGCCCGCACTTATCTGCGCTGTATGGAGTGGCTGTCCACCAAGGTGGCCACGCGCCTGATTGCAGACGCCGAGGCCATTGCCCAGCGGTTCCGCCAGAACTACCCGTCGGGCGCTCCGACCAGTTTTGTTGCATATGGTGCTGAGCTGGTTCCGACCGAAGCGGCCGACCCCTCGGTGCTTGCCAACTGGGGCCTGCAAGCGCACCGCTACATGCTGGTGGTGGCCCGGCCGGAGCCCGAGAACCATATTCTGGAGATCGTCCAAGGGCATCTGCTGCATGGGGGCGACTGGCCGTTGGTGGTGGTGGGGGACGTATCTGGCGCCACCCCTTACCAGAAGCAACTGAAGGCGCTGGCCAGTGAGCGGGTGCGGTTTGTGGGGGGCATCTACGATGTCGCCCAGCTCCAGAGCCTGCGCGTGCACGCGGCCTGCTATCTGCACGGCCACTCGGTGGGCGGGACCAACCCCTCATTGCTGGAGGCATTGGCCTGTGGAAATTGGGTCATCGCACATGACAATCCCTACAACCGGGAGGTCGCGCGCGATGCGGCGGAGTTTTTCAACACCCCTGAGCAACTGGCGCGCTGCCTGGATCGGGTCGTAGGCCAAGGGGTTGGCCTGCAAGCCCAGCGTGCGCAACATGCGCGTGCCATCGTTTCGGAGCACTACACCTGGGACGGCATCACCGACGCCTATGAAGTCCTGATGTGCGCCGAGTGCAGGCCCCTCGATCCTGTCGGAGCGGCCAAGCCGTGAGCACCCCCAACGCAGGTGGGCTGGTTGCCGGGGGGCGGTGTGATGGAGGGCCCCCTGTCAACGCTGGATTGGTGGATGTATTGCTGGCCACCTTCAACGGGGCGAAGTACCTCGTGGCGCAACTGGAGTCCGTCCTGAGCCAGACGCACCAGAATTTCCGCATTCTGGTCAGTGATGATGGTTCTTCGGACGCCACCATGGAGATACTGCACCAGTACCGAGCCCGTTTGGGCGAACGGTTGATCTTGGTGCCAAACCCCTCCGCCGGGAAAGGGGTGGTTCGCAACTTCGAGAACCTCATGGTGGCGAGCCTGAACGACGGCCTGGCCCAATGGGCGGTGTTTTCGGACCAGGACGACGTATGGCTTCCGGAGAAGATCGCCACCACTCTGGAGGAGATGCGGCGGATCGAGGGCGAAGACGGGCGGGGTATTCCTTGCCTGGTCCATTCGGACTTGGTGGTGGTGGACGAGGGGCTGTCGGTGCTTTCTCGGTCTTTTGCCCGCTACCAGAAAATGCCCCCCGAGAGCTGCTCTCCGCTGTCTCTCCTGAGCGTGAACCAGGTGACAGGCTGCACCATGATGGTCAACCGGGCGCTGCTGCGTATGGCCTTGCCGCTCCCGCCAGAGACCATCATGCACGACTGGTGGTGTGCCCTGGTCAGCGGCAGTGGGCGCAGGTCGTTTGTCGAGGCCCCTTTGATTCTTTACCGGCAGCACGGTGCCAACCAGGTGGGAGCCAAGGACCGAGGGTTGAAGACGCGGCTGCTGCGCATGTGCATCGATGGCCCTGGTGTGGTTCGCAGGGTGAAGGCATTGGGCCATGCCACCTATCTCCAGGCGCAGGCGCTGCAGCAACGCCTGCGCGAGCAGAAGGCCGACGGGGCCTACGTGTCAGAATACCTGTCTTGGAGAAGCCAGCCTTTGTGGCTGCGGCTTGCTGGCTACCGCCACTATTATGTCGGCCCCGAACTGGACCGGCTGAGCCGCTGTTTGCTGTGGCTTCAATGATTCCCCTGCAGGGTGAATTTTGATAATTCCCGAGTGTCTGGTCCGGAAATGTGCAAAGGCGTAGGTAATGAAATCTTCGGCTAAAGTAATTGAGTTGGAAAGCGTTGATGCCGCCACGCCCAAGCTGGGGGAAATGCTGCTGGCCGAACAGAAGCTCTCCCGCAATGACCTCGAAAGGGCCCTGGAAGTGCAGCGCTCCATGGGCGGGCGGCTGGGCCGGCTACTGATCAGCCTGGGCCTGGTTTCCGAAGTGGATGTGTATGCCGCACTCTCGCGCCAGGCCGGGTTGCCCTTGGTGCGCCAGGATGCGTTTCCCAGAAATAAGCCACAAACTGCGCGGCTGAATACCGGCTTCCTTTTGGCAAACAACTTGTTGCCGCTTGGCGATGCCGACGACGTTGATGCCGACAAGCCACTGCCCGACTTTGCATCGGTGGACCCCGGGAGTGCGCAGCTTCGTGATGCTCTGCGGTTGGTGTTTGGACAGGTGCCCCGGATTTGCTTCGGGCTGGAGTCCGAAATCTCCAGCCAATTGAACGAGTGGTATCTGCAGGATGCGTCGCAAGACGAGGAAGGTGGTGGCGAGCAGGCGGAGGCGTCAGAGTTCATCGAGCATCTGCGCGACATGGCCTCCGAGGCGCCGATCATCCAGCGGGTGAGCCAGATCCTGGCGCAGGCTGTGGCCGCGCAGGCGTCAGACATCCACATCGAGACCTATGAAGAAAAGTCCGTGGTGCGCATCCGGGTGGACGGAGAGATCTTTCCCATCGACGAGATCGACAACAAGGATGCACCCGCCGTCGTCTCGCGCATCAAGATCCTGTCGCAGCTGGACATCGCCGAGCGGCGCATGCCCCAGGACGGCCGTACCAAGCTGCGGGTGCACGGCAAGGAAATGGACGCACGGGTGTCCACCATACCCACCATGTTCGGTGAGTCGGTGGTCATGCGCTTGCTGGAGAAGAATTTCGACCTGCTCTCTCTGGAGAGCTTGAACTTCACGCCCCCCACGCTCAAAACCATGCGGCAGATGCTCAGCGTTCCGCATGGCATCTTCCTGGTGACAGGGCCGACGGGGTCGGGCAAGTCCACCACCCTGTACGCTTCCATGCAGGAGCTGGAGGGCGAGAACCTCAAGATCCTCACCGTAGAAGACCCGGTGGAGTACCGCTTGCAGTGGCTCAACCAGGTGCAGGTGCAACCCCAGATCGGGCTGACCTTCGCCAAAGTCCTGCGCTCCTTCCTGCGCCAGGACCCGGATGTCATCATGATCGGCGAAATGCGTGATGGCGAAACCGCCGAGATCGCCGTGCAGGCCGCACTGACGGGCCACCTGGTCCTTTCGACCCTGCACACCAACAGCGCCCTGGGCGCTATCGTCCGGCTGATCAACATGGGTGTCGAGCCCTACCTCATCACGGCTTCCGTGGTGGGCGTGCTGGCCCAGCGCCTGGTGCGCAAGCTGTGCGAGCAATGCAAGGTGCCTCTGCCGCAGGCGCAGGCCGACGCAGCAGCGGCGTCTCTGGGCCTGCAGGCGCCAGAGGGGCAGACCCTGTACCGGGCGGTCGGGTGCCCCGCTTGCCGTGGCACGGGCTACCGGGGACGGGTGGCTATCCATGAACTGCTGGTACTGACAGAAGACGTCAAGAAGGTCGTGCTGGAGCGGGGCTCGTCGCTTGGCAGCGACGATGGCGCTTATGCCGGGGGGAACTTGTTGCAGGATGGCGCCACCAAGGTCTTCAAGGGTCTGACGACCGCAGAGGAAGTTTTGCGCGTCGCTCGTCAAAATGATTGATTTCCAGTACGAGGGCGTGATGCCTGATGGCAAGCCCTGCCAAGGCTCCATCCGCGCGCCCAATGAAGAAACCGCGAGACTGCGCCTGATCGGGCAGGGGGTGACGCCCGTGCGCATTGACGACACGGCCCGCGCGCTTTCTCCTGACGCGCCACAAGGCCGTG
>Ga0209207_1001233_pt1 | contig 12313 bp, 11 predicted proteins | sample SaghotsprinmetaG_FD_184140 | JGI IMG/M metagenome (GOLD analysis project Ga0209207, IMG submission 184140) | Hot spring microbial communities from South Africa to study Microbial Dark Matter (Phase II) - Sagole hot spring metaG (SPAdes) (version 3) | ecosystem: Environmental > Aquatic > Thermal...
ACCCGGAGATATTCCCCATGCGAACTGCACGAAGCCTGTTGTTCCTGCTTGGCCTGCTCGCCAGCCTGACGGCCTGCAGCAGCCTGGGTGGGCATGATCCGCTGCAGGTCAATCTGGTGGGGATCGAACCATTGCCCGGTGAGGGGCTGGAGATGCGCTTCGCGGTCAAACTGCGGGTGCAGAACCCCAATGCCCGGCCGGTGGATTTTCAGGGGGTGGCCCTGCAGTTGCGGGTCAACCAGCAGCCCCTGGCCAGCGGCGTCAGCGACCAGCGCGGCCAGTTGCCGGGCTTCGGCGAGAGCCTAATCAGCATTCCGGTGAGCATCAGCGCCTACTCGCTGATGCGCCAGGTCTGGGCGGCCGCCGGTTACCACCAGGGCCGTGGCCTGCCCTATGAGCTGAGCGGCAAGCTGGGCGGCGGCCTGTTCGCCACCCAGCGCTTCAATGCCAGCGGCAAGCTGGACTGGCCGCAGCCGTACACACCCTAAAGGTCAGTCGCTCAGGCCAGGCTGACGTCATAGCCAGCCTCGACAATCAGGGTCATCAGTTCGATGGCATCCACCTGACTGTCGACCCGCACCTCTTTCTTGCCCAGATCCACCTGCACCCTGACGGCCGGGTCCCGGGCCTGTAGCGCCTCGGTAATGGCCTTGACGCAATGCCCGCAGGTCATGCCTTCCACGTTGAATACTTGCATTCACACACTCCTGAAAAACCGCCACCCGGCGGGGTCGGCACCAGTGTCGGGCTTGCCATGGGGGCAAGGTCAAGACCTAACTATTCAAGCCGCACCCGATAGACCTCGGCCAGGGAGATAATCCGCTCTCGGGCCAGGGCCAGGGCACTCTGGGTCAGGGGGCGCATGCCATCGGCAATGGCTTGCAGCTCGATCTGCTGGGCCGACACCGCCGGCTGGATCAGGGCGCGCAGGGTCGGGGTCACTTCCAGAAGCTCATAAGCGGCTACCCGCCCGGCAAAGCCCTTGCCATGGCACTGGGGACAACCGCAACCAACATGGAAGGTTTCATCCGCGGCCACACCCAGGGCCTGGCGTACATGCCCGGGCACCTCCTCCTCCACCAGGCAATGCTGGCAATTGCGCCGCACCAGGCGCTGGGCCAGCACGCCGAGCAGGCTGGCGTTAAGCAGGTAGGGGGCGATGCCGATTTCCAGCAGGCGGGTCACGGTGGTGGCGGCGCTGTTGGTGTGCAGGGTGGACAGCACCAGATGCCCGGTCAGGGCGCTTTCGGTGGCCATCATGGCGGTTTCCTGGTCGCGGATCTCGCCCACCATGATCACGTCCGGGTCGTGGCGCAGGATATGACGCAGGGCGCGGGCGAAGGTGTAGCCGATCTGCGGCTTGACCTGGATCTGGCGAATGCCGTCGATCTGGTACTCCACCGGGTCTTCCACGGTGATCACATTCACCCCGCTGTCCTTGATGCCGTTGAGGGCGGCATACAGCGTGGTGCTCTTGCCCGACCCAGTGGGGCCGGTCACCAGCAGGATGCCCTGGTTGTGACTGGTGAGCTCGCGAAAGCGCGCCGCATCGGCGTTGTTGAAGCCGATCTGGTCCAGGGTCTTCATGCTCTGCTGGGTGTCGAGAATACGGATTACCACGCTCTCACCATGCACCGTGGGCATGATCGACAGGCGCAGGTCGATGGTCCTCGCGCCGCGCCGCACCAGGTGGCGGCCGTCTTGGGGCAGGCGCCGCTCGGCGATATTCATGCCGCCAATGATCTTGATCCGGCTGACGATGGCCGCCAGGTTGCCCGGCCGCACCCGCCGCATCTCCATCAGCACACCGTCGATACGAAACAGGATCACCACCTCGCGCTCACCGGGGCGCAGGTGGATATCCGAGGCGCGCCGGTTGATGGCATCTTCCAGCAGGCCATCGACAAAGCGCACCGTGGGCTTGTCCTCGGCCAGCTGCTTGATCCGATGCAGGCTGAGTTCGGGCTCGGTCACCTCATCTTCGGGCAGTTCCTCCAGCAGCACCGCGCCGTAATAACGGCCGATGGCCATGTCCAGGCTGTCTTCACTGGCCTGCAACGCTTCCACCTGCTTACCCGAGATAAAGCCCAACAGGTGCAACAACTCGCCATCGGCGGGGTTGGGCGTGGCCACCACCAGCATCTCCCCCAGCACCAGCAGCGGCAGTACCTTGCGCTCGCGTGCCAGTTCCTCGGGGATCAGCAGCAGGGCCTCGGCCTCGACCTTGAAGCTTTCCAGGTCGATCTGGGCAATTTCCAGCTGCTCGCTCAGGGCCTCGGCCAGACTGTGACGATCCACCAGATCCTGGTTCAGCAGGATCTGCCCCAGGCGGCTGTCATCCTTGTCCTGCAGGCGCAACGCATACTGCAACTGCGCCGGGCTCAGGTGCCCACCATCCACCAGCAACTCGCCAAGACGGTGATGGCGAGGCGGCTCGGACAGATGCTGCTGCAGATAACTGAAGAGTTGCTGATGGTCGTGAATGATCTGCGGCACGTCAGGCTCCCCCGGGATAAGGCATGAATCAACAGCATAGTGCCAGCACGCAACTTGGCATTGCCGCATGTCAATCATGGGCTGTGCCTGGTGGCAGCAAGATGCAACAAGCCCTTGACCTTACCCATGGGGCAAGGTTGATCCTGTATGGGCATTCAATGGAGAGCCCCCATGTCCAGCCCCATCACCTTCGATCTCCCCATCAGCGGCATGACCTGCGCCAGTTGCGCCGGCCGCGTCGAACGCGCCCTGGGCAAGGTCGCCGGGGTGGCCAGTGTCAGCGTCAACCTGGCCAGCGAGCAGGCCCGGGTGCAGGCACCGGCCGATAGCCTGGCGCAACTGGTCGAGGCCGTGGCCCAGGCCGGCTATCAGGTGCCCAGCGAGCGCCTGGAGCTGGCCCTGGGCGGCATGACCTGCGCCAGCTGCGCCGGACGTATCGAGCGAGCCCTGAGCAAACAGCCCGGCGTACTCTCGGCCAGCGTCAACCTGGCCAGCGAGCGGGCCCGACTGCAGGTGTTGCGCGGCAGCGATCCGCAAGCCCTGATCACGACGGTGCAGCAGGCCGGCTACAGCGCCAGTCTGCCGGATTCAGCTATCCCCGCAGAGGCCGAGCCGCAGGCCCATCTGCTGCGCGAACGCTGGGCCCTGGGCCTGGCCCTGCTGCTGACATTGCCGCTGGTGGTGCCGATGCTGGTCGAGCCTTTCGGCCTGCACTGGATGCTGCCGGCCTGGCTGCAGTTCAGCCTGGCCACGCCGGTGCAATTTGTCTTCGGTGCGCGCTTCTACCGCGCGGCCTGGAGCGCCCTGCGCGCCCGCGCCGGCAATATGGACCAGCTGGTGGCCATCGGCACCAGCGCCGCCTATGGCCTGAGCCTGTATCAATGGGCGGTGGCCCCGGCGGGCAGCATGCCGCATCTGTACTTCGAGGCCTCGGCGGTGATCATCAGCCTGATCCTGCTCGGCAAGTACCTGGAAAGCCGCGCCAAGCGCCAGACCAGCAGCGCCATTCGCGCCCTGCAGGCGCTGCGTCCGGAGCGCGCCCTGCGCCTTGAGCATGGCGTCGAGCAGTGGGTCGCCCTGGGCGAGGTGCAATTGGGCGACCTGATCGTGGTCAAGCCCGGCGAACGCTTCCCGGTGGACGGCACGGTGCGCGATGGTCAAAGCCATGCCGATGAAGCGCTGATCAGCGGCGAGAGCCTGCCCCAAGCCAAACAGCCGGGAGACAAGGTCACCGCTGGGGCGATCAACGGTGAAGGCCGTCTGCTGGTGGAAACCACCGCGCTGGGGGCGGAAACCGTGCTGGCGCGGATCATTCGCCTGGTGGAGGACGCCCAGGCGGCCAAGGCGCCGATCCAGAAGCTGGTGGACCGAGTCAGCCAGGTGTTTGTCCCGGCGGTGCTGCTGATTGCCCTGGCCACCTGGCTGATCTGGTCGCTGCTGGGCGCCAGCCTGGAAACCGCCCTGCTCAATGCCGTGGCAGTACTGGTGATCGCCTGCCCCTGTGCCCTGGGCCTGGCCACGCCCACGGCGATCATGGCCGGCACCGGGGTGGCCGCGCGCCATGGCATTCTGATCAAGGATGCCGAAGCCCTGGAAGTCGCCCATTCGGTGACCCGGGTGGCGTTCGACAAGACCGGTACCCTGACCTCGGGCGCACCGCGTATCGCCCATCTGCGTGCCGTGGACGGCAACCAGGCACAACTGCTGCAACTGGCCGGTGCCCTGCAGCGTGGCAGCGAACATCCCCTGGCCAAGGCGGTGCTGGATGCCTGCAGTGAGCAGCAACTGGATCTGCCAGCGGTCTGCCATAGCAAAGCCCTGGCCGGGCGCGGTATCGCCGGGCAGATCGGCGAACGGCAACTGGCCCTGGGCAATAAGCGCCTGCTCGACGAACACCTGCTGCACCACGATCAACTGGCCCAGGACGCCCTGGCCTGGGAGGCCGAGGGGCGCACCCTATCCTGGCTGCTGGAGCTGGCGCCAGAGCCCAGGGTGCTGGGCCTGTTCGCCTTTGGCGATACCCTCAAGGCAGGTGCCCTGGAAGCCATCGCCGCCCTCCGCGCCCAGGGTATCGACAGCCACCTGATCAGCGGCGACAACCGTGGCAGCGTGCAGGCCGTGGCCCAGGCCCTGGGCATCCATCAGGCCCATGCCGAGGTGCTGCCGGCGGACAAGGCCGCGCTGATCACCACCTTGAAGCAGGACGCCGTGGTGGCCATGGTCGGCGATGGCATAAACGATGCCCCGGCCCTGGCCGCTGCCGATGTCGGCATCGCCATGGGCAGCGGCACCGATGTGGCCATGCATGCCGCCGGCATCACCCTGATGCGCGGCGACCCGCGCCTGGTGGCCGCGGCGCTGGATATCAGCCGGCGCACCTATAACAAGATCCGCCAGAACCTGTTCTGGGCCTTTGTCTACAACCTGGTGGGCATCCCCCTGGCGGCCATGGGCCTGCTCAACCCCATGCTGGCCGGCGCCGCCATGGCCGCCTCCAGCCTGAGCGTGGTGAGCAATGCCCTGCTGCTGAAGACCTGGAAACCCAAAGCCGGAAGTGGAGTCAGCCCATGAATATCGGCCAAGCGGCAAAAAAAACCGGCCTGAGCGCCAAGATGATCCGCTACTACGAAAGCATCGACCTGCTGCCCGTTGCCGGTCGCACCGACAGCGGTTACCGCCAGTACAGCCAGCAGGACCTGCATCGCCTGGCCTTTATCAAGCGCTCACGGGATCTGGGCTTCTCCCTGGCCGAAGTCAGCCAGCTGCTGGCCCTATGGCAGGACCGCCAGCGTGCCAGCGCCGACGTCAAGGCCCTGGCCGCCGGGCATATCGCCGAGCTGGAACGCAAGATCAATGAGCTCAGCGGCCTGCGCGACACCTTGCGGGAGTTGATGGACAGCTGCCAGGGCAATGACCGACCGGACTGCCCGATCCTCAAGGATCTGGAGTCCGGTTGCTGCCATTGAGAAAACCTCACGTAAGGGGCGCTGTGCGCACCACCGCGGTTGTCAGGCGGTGCGCACGGCGCACCCTACAGGTCGCGCTGCAGGGCCCGGCAATCCACGGCGAAATGGTCGACCAATTCCGGCCAGGGGTTGTCCGCCAGGTTGACCAGCACGCTGCACGCCCCGGCGGCGCGGGCGCACTCCAGGTCGAAGCGGTAATCCCCCACCATCACCAGCTCGCCCGGCACCACCTGCCAGATCCGGGCCAGATGCAGCAGGCCGCCGGGGTCGGGCTTGGGCGGCGCTTCATCGCGGCCGATCACGTCCGCCACGGCAAAGCAGTCATCCAGGCCGATGGCGCGCAGGGTCAAGAGCGCCAGCTCATGGGCATTGCGGGTGAGGATGCCAAGGCGGCAACCCCGGTCGTGCAGTTCGCGCACCAGCTCAATCGCTCCAGGCGCCGGCTCGGCGGCCAGGGCCAGCTCGCGCTCATGCTCCAGCAGCCAGGCATGCTTGGCCGCCGCCAACGCCTCGGGCAGCGCCGCCAGATGGCCGAGGATGTCATCCTCCAGGGGAATCTCCAGGGCTCGCTTGATGGCCTCGAAGTCATGCACCGCCTGGGTCAGGGTGCCGTCCATATCGAACACCCAGTGACGAAAGCCCTTGAGACTCACTTCCAGTCCTCACGCACGCGAGTCAGCCCCTCCTGAGCCACCGAGGCCACCAGCTGGCCCTGGCGATTGAAGATACTGCCGCGGGAGAAGCCGCGGGCATTGCCGGCCCAGGGGCTGTCCATGCTGTACAGCAGCCAGTCGTCCATACGCAGGTTGGCATGGAACCACAGCGAATGGTCGAGGCTGGCCACCTGCATAAATTTCTGGAACACCGACACGCCGTGGGGCTGCATCGAGGTGGTGAGCAGGTTGAAGTCGCTGGCGTAGGCCAGCAGCAGCTTGTGCAGTTGCTGCTCGTCCGGCAGGGCACCGGCGGCGCGGAACCAGACATGCTTGACCGGCTCGCAGGGTTTGGGGGCAAAGGGATTGATGCGCGTCACCGGGCGAATCTCGATGGGTTTGTCGCTGGTGGCGCGCTCGCGCATGCGCTCGGGAATCATGGCCTCAACCATGCGCGCCAGCTCGGTTTCCGATTTCAGCTCTTCCGGCCCTGGCACTTCAGGCATCGCATTCTGATGGTGAAAGCCTTCTTCATCGAACTGAAAGGAAGCGCTACAGGTAAAGATCGGCTTGCCCTTCTGGATCGCCGTCACCCGCCGCGTACTGAAACTGCCGCCATCGCGCACCCGCTCAACCTGATAGACCACCGGCAGCGCAGCGTCGCCCGGGCGCAGAAAATAGCCGTGCATGGAATGCACATGGCGCGCCGGCTCCACCGTCTGGCTGGCCGCCGACACGCACTGCCCCAGTACCTGGCCACCATACAACTGGCGAAAGCCCAGGTCCTGGCTGACCCCGCGAAAGAGGTTTTCCTCGATGGTTTCCAGGGTCAGCAGGGCGACCAACTCATCCAACACCTGACTCATGCATGCTCTCCTGTTAACGCGCGGGCTGGGGGCGAGATGGTAAAGGCTTTGCCGCACTTTGTCGGCCCGACTGAACGATGGTTGCGGACAATAATGGCAGCATTCTGGCCATGCAGCCTATGGGCTTGAGCCAGACCGGTGCCCTCGCCATACTTTCAGCCCTACCGCCCGAGACTATCCGCATGCGCCTGCCGCTGGTCTACCACGACGACTACAGCCCGCCCTTCCCGGCCAGCCATCGCTTCCCCATGGAGAAGTTTCGCCTGCTGCGCGATCACCTGGTGGACAGCGGCCTGTGCACGGACGCCGAGCTGCTGCGTCCCGAGCTGTGCCCCGCGGAGGTGCTGGCCCTGACCCACTGCCCGACCTATATCCAGCGTTTCGTCAGCGGCGAGCTGGCCCATGAAGAACAACGCCGCCTGGGCCTGCCCTGGAGCGAACCCCTGGCCCGACGCACCGTGCGCGCCGTAGGCGGCTCGCTGCTGGCCGCCGAACAGGCGCTGCAACATGGCCTGGCCTGCCACCTGGCCGGCGGCACCCACCATGCCCACTACGATCATCCGGCGGGCTTCTGCATCTTCAATGACCTGGCGGTGGTCAGCCAGTACCTGCTGGCCAGCGGCACGGTGCAGCGGATACTGATCTTCGACTGCGACGTGCACCAGGGCGACGGCACCGCACACCTGCTGCAGGACACCCCGCAAGCCGTCACCGTGTCGCTGCACTGCGAGAAGAACTACCCGGCGCGCAAGGCCAGCAGCGACTGGGATATCCCCCTGCCCAGGGGCATGGGCGATGCCGAGTATCTCAAGGTGGTGGACGATACCCTGAGCTACCTGCTGGCCCTGTACCAGCCGGATATCGTGCTGTATGACGCCGGCGTGGATGTGCATCAGGACGATGCCCTGGGCTACCTCAACCTCACCGATGCCGGCATTGCCGCCCGCGACGAGGCGGTGATCGACCACTGCCTGGGCCGCGACATCCCGGTGGTCGGGCTGATCGGCGGCGGCTACGACAAGGATCGTATGGCCCTGGCCAAGCGCCACGGCATCCTGCACCACAGCGCGGCCAGGGTCTGGCAGGCGCGCGGGCTGGGATAAAACCGGCCCGCGCGCTGTCCTATCGCCCATCGCCCCCATCAGGAACCTCCCCCATGCACGGAAGATGCACACCACTGCTGGCCGCACTCACATTCGCCGCCTGCACCACCGCCCAGGCAACAGACAGACTGCAGTCGCTGGTAGACGAAACCATCCGTCCGGTGATGGAGGAATACGATATCCCCGGCATGGCCGTGGCCATCAGCCACAACGGCCAGGCGCACTACTTCAACTATGGCGTGGCGCGCCTGGACGACCAGCAGCCGGTGAGCAGCGACACCCTGTTCGAGATCGGCTCGCTAAGCAAACCCCTTACCGCCACCCTGGCCGCACTGGCCCAGGCTACCGGCAAGCTGAACCTCGCCGACAGCGCCGGCCAGCACTGGCCCGAGCTGCGCGGCAGCCCGCTGGCACAGGCCAGCCTGCTCAATCTGGGCACCTACACAGCCGGCGGGCTGCCGCTGCAGTTCCCCGACCAGGTCACCGACCCGGCCAGCATGCTCGCCTATTACCGCCAGTGGCAGCCTGAATACACGACCGGCACACACCGGCGCTATTCCAACCCCAGTATTGGCCTGCTCGGTTTTCTTGCCGCCCGCAGCATGGGCCAGCCGTTCCCCAGCCTGATGGAGGGCACCCTGTTCCCGGCCCTCGGCATGCCGCACAGCTATATCCAGGTGCCGGATCAGCAGATGCCACGCTATGCCTATGGCTACAGCAAAGAGAATCAGCCGCTACGGGTTACCCCCGGCATGCTGGACGCCGAAGCCTACGGGGTAAAAACCAATGCCAGGGACATGCTGCGTTTTATCCAGGCCAACCTGAATCCGGCCAGCCTGAGCATTGAGCTGCAGCGCGCCATCGCCACGACCCAGACGGGTTACTACCGCGTCGGCGAACTGACCCAGGGCCTCGGCTGGGAGCGCTACCCCTACCCAATCAGCCTGGAGCGTCTGCAGACCGGTAATTCACCCGCGATGGTGTTAGAGGCGCAAAAAGCCAGCCGCCTCGCACCACCCGAACTCGAAGCGGATAGCAGTCTGTTCAATAAAACCGGCTCCACCGGCGGCTTCGGCGCCTATGCAGTTTTTGTCCCCAGCCAGAACCTCGGCCTGGTTATGCTGGCCAACAAGAACTACCCCAACGCAGCCCGAATCGAAGCGGCCTATGCCATATTGAGCGCGCTGGATAAGCATTCCCCCACACACTGAATGGAACTCCGTCATGGATGACTCGTTTGCCCTGAACCAAGCCAACTGGAATGAGCGCGCCGCCTTGCATGCGGCATCGCCTGATTACCAAGTTCAGCTGTTTATCGCCGCACCCGCGCATTTATCCGAGGTGGTGCGCTTTGATCTACCGCGCCTCGGCGATATCCGCGGCCTGCGCACGGTGCACCTGCAGTGCCATATAGGCACCGATACCCTGTCGCTGGCCCGCCTGGGCGCGCAGATGACCGGTCTGGACTTTTCCTCCGCCTCGTTGGAGCAAGCCGGCAAACTGGCAAGCAGCTGTAGTGAGCAGATCAAATTTGTCGAAGCATCGGTCTACGACGCCGCCAAGGTGCTCGGTGAGCAATCGTTCGATCTGGTTTATACGGGCATCGGCGCGCTGAACTGGCTACCTCAGATCGATGACTGGGCGCGCAATGTCGCGGCCCTGCTGAAACCTGGCGGACGTCTGTTTCTGCGCGAGATGCACCCCGTACTGATGTCCCTCGACGAGGACTGCAAGGATGCCCTGCAGATTACCCACCCCTACTTCGAACACAGCGAACCAATCGTCTGGGATAACGAACACACCTACGTAGAAACCGACACCCTGCTCACCGCCACCATCACCCATGAATGGAACCACGGCCTAGGCGAAGTCATCACGGCGCTGCTGCGCCACGACATGCGCCTGACTGCACTGGAAGAACACACCAGCCTGCCCTGGGAAGCCCTGCCGGGTCAGATGAGCCTGGGTGAGGATGGTGAATGGCGGCTGAACAGCCAGCCGGAAAGGCTGCCACTGAGCTATACGCTGCAGGCGGTCAAGGGCGGCTAAAACCGTAGGATGGCGTTGAGCGCAGCGATACCCATCGGCCGGTATCGCTACAACGCCTGGGGAGTGATGGGTATCGCGATGCTCAACCCATCCTACGTGGTGGCGCCTGTGACTACCCCGCCAACACCTTATTCAGCGCCTGCTCCAGCGTGGCCACGGTGCGTTCGATATTGCCCAGTTTATCCAGGCCGAACAGGCCCAGGCGGAAGGTCTGGAAATCCGCCGGCTCGTCGCACTGCAGCGGTACGCCGGCGGCGATCTGCAGGCCCTGGGCGGCGAATTTGGCGCCGTTCTTGATCTGTGCATCGTCGGTGTAGCAGACCACCACGCCGGGCGCCTCGAAGCCCTTGGCCGCGACGCTGTTGAAGCCGCGGGCGGCCAGCAGTGCGCGCACACGGTCGCCCAGCTCCTGCTGTTGCTCACGCACCTTGGCAAAGCCGATGGCCTGGGCCTCTAGCATGGCATCACGGAAACGCGCCAGGGCGTCGCTGGGCATGGTGGCGTGGTAGGCATGGCCGCCCTGCTCGTAGGCCTGCATGATCTGCAGCCACTTTTTCAGGTCGCAGGCAAAGCTGCTGCTCTGGGTCGCTTCGACGCGGGCCTGGGCGGCTTCGCTCAGCATCACCAGGGCGCAGCAGGGCGAGGCGCTCCAGCCCTTCTGCGGGGCGCTGATCAGCACGTCGATGCCACAGGCCTGCATATCCACCCAGAGGGTGCCGGAAGCGATGCAATCGAGCACGAACAGGCCGCCGACTGCATGCACCGCATCACTCACCGCACGCAGGTAATCGTCCGGCAGGATCATCCCCGAGGAGGTTTCCACATGGGGGGCGAACACCAGCTGCGGCTTCTCGCTGGCGATGGTGGCCAGCACCTCGTCCAGCGGCGCCGGGGCGAAGGCGGCCTGCGGGCCTTCGGCCACCGGCCGGGCCTTGAGCACAATGGACTCGGAGGGAATGCGGCCCATCTCGAAGATCTGCGTCCAGCGGTAGCTGAACCAACCATTGCGGATCACCAGGCACTTCTGGTCAGTGGCCAACTGCCGCGCCACCGCTTCCATGCCGTAGGTGCCGCTACCGGGCACCACCGCCACCGCATGGGCGTTGTAGACCTGCTTCAGGGTACTGGAGATATCCTTCATCACGCCCTGGAACGACTGCGACATATGGTTGAGGGAGCGGTCGGTGTAGACCACCGAATATTCGATCAGACCATCGGGGTCGATGCTGGGGTAGAGGTCAGACATAACAGGCTCCAGTCAGAAAAGGCTCAGCGCCGACCCTGCCCTAAGCCCGGGCAAATAACAAGGTCGCGCCCCGCTCGGGTAGAATGCCGGCCTCCCCTGCCTGATATCGCCGCCCCCATGACCGCACCGAGCCACGCCTGCCCCACAATCGCCATTATCGGCGGCGGCCCCGCCGGGCTGATGGCCGCCGAGGTGCTGGCCCAGGGCGGCGTGCGGGTCGAGCTGTACGACGCCATGCCTTCGGTGGGGCGCAAGTTCCTCCTGGCCGGGGTGGGCGGCATGAATATCACCCACTCAGAGGCCAAGCCGGCCTTTGTCACCCGCTATGGCACTCGCCAGAACGAGGTAGCTGAGCTGCTGCAGGACTTCGATGCCGATGCCCTGCGCACCTGGATTCATGACCTGGGTATCGACACCTTTGTCGGCACCTCGGGCCGGGTGTTCCCCAGCGATATGAAAGCCGCGCCACTGCTGCGCGCCTGGCTCAAGCGCCTGCGCGAGCTGGGCGTGCAGATTCACACCCGCCAGCGCTGGCTGGGCTGGAACGCGGACGGTAGCCTGCGTATCAGCGGCCCCGCTGGCGAACAGTCGGTCAAGGCCGCTGCCACCCTACTGGCCCTGGGCGGCGGCAGCTGGGCGCGGCTGGGTTCCGATGGTGCCTGGGTGCCCCTGCTGCAAGCCCGTGGCGTCCCCATCACGCCCCTTGAGCCGAGCAACTGCGGCTTCGATGTGGCAGCCTGGAGCCCATTGCTGCGCGACAAGTTTGCCGGCGCGCCGCTCAAGAATGTCAGCCTGTGCCTGGCCGGTGAGTCGCCACGGCTGGGCGAGTTTGTCCTCACTGCCAGCGGCATCGAGGGCAGCCTGGTCTACGCCCTGTCGGCGCCGATCCGCGACACCATCAACCGGCACGGCAGCGCCACCGTGCAACTCGATT
>Ga0209207_1001242_pt1 | contig 12258 bp, 9 predicted proteins | sample SaghotsprinmetaG_FD_184140 | JGI IMG/M metagenome (GOLD analysis project Ga0209207, IMG submission 184140) | Hot spring microbial communities from South Africa to study Microbial Dark Matter (Phase II) - Sagole hot spring metaG (SPAdes) (version 3) | ecosystem: Environmental > Aquatic > Thermal...
GGTTTTGCCGCCGGCGGCGGTATCCCGGCTCTGCCGGCCAACCTGCCGCTGCTCAAGGGTGCGGCCCTGGTCGGGGTGTTCTGGGGCGCCTTCGCCCAGCGCCAGCCCCAGGACAACGCGGCCAACTTCCAGCAGCTGTTCGCCTGGCATGCCGAAGGCAAACTCAAGCCCCTGGTCTCGCAGACCTTTCCCCTGGCGCAGGCCGCGACCGCGATCAACACCCTGGGCCAGCGCAAGGCCGTGGGCAAGGTGGTGGTGCAGGTACGCTAAATGTAGGGTGGATGACGCTTTTTTCATCCACCGCTCATGCCCAGATTGGTGGATCGGTTAAGCGCGATCCACCCTACAAAGCTGCCTCCGGGCGGCTTTTCTTATTCAGCTGCGCGGCGCATAGGCGAATACATCGGCGCGCATCTGCTGCGCGCCCATGCCTGCCTCGACCAGGGCATCCAGGGTGGCGTAGACCATGGTTGGCGAGCCGCTGGCATAGACATGCAGGGGGGCGAGGTCAGGGAAGTCCTCGCGCACCGCCTGGTGCAGCAGACCGCAACGGCCCGACCAGCTGGCGCTGTCGCTGACCACCCGATGCAGGAACAGGTTAGGCAGTTGCTGCCAGGCGGCCCATTCTTCCAGGTGGTAGAAGTCCTCGGGCTGGCGGGCGCCCCAGTACAGGTGTACCGGGTGCTTGAAGCCTTCCGCCCGACAGTGCTCGATCAGGCTGCGCATCTGCGCCATACCGGTGCCGGCGGCAATCAGCACCAGCGGCCCGTCCGGCAGTTCAGCCAGATGGGTATCGCCAAAGGGCAGCTGCACCCGCGCACGACCCTGCTCGCGCAGATGGGCCAGCAGATTGTGGGTGGCCTCGTCCCGGGCCAGGATATGCAGCTCCAGCACGCGCCCGGCATGGGGCGCCGAAGCCAGGGAAAAGGCCGCCATCTCGCCGTCCGGGCGTTGCAGCAGCAGGTACTGACCGGCGTGATAGCGCGGTAGGCGCCCAGCTGGTGCATTCAGGCGCAGGCGGAACACATCGCCGCCCAGGGGCTCGCAACCGAGCAGCTGACAGCTCAGCTCACGCACCGGCAGCTCGCCCGGGGCCAGCACACCATCCCAGAGCAGCACGCAGTCGGCCTCGGGCTCGGCCAGGCAGGCGAACACCTCGCCATGCTCCACTACCTCACCGGCCTGGCGCACCCGGCCGTTGACCAGCAGGGCCGCGCAGATATGGCAGTTGCCGTTGCGACAGCTTTGCGGACAGTCGTAGCCCAGGCGCCGCGCCGCATCGAGGATACGCTCGCCGCGTTCGACCTGTATTTGCGCCCCTGAGGGGTTGAAGGTGACCTTCATCAATCGATTCCCAACTCGGCCCATAACGCATCGACGCGCTGCTTGACCGCTTCATCCTGAACGATAGCCCGGCCCCACTCGCGTGTGGTCTCGCCCGGCCATTTATGGGTGGCGTCCAGCCCCATCTTGCTGCCCAGACCGGAGATCGGCGAGGCAAAGTCCAGGTAGTCGATCGGCGTGTTGTCGATCATCACCGTGTCGCGCTTGGGGTCCATGCGCGTGGTGATGGCCCAGATCACATCGTTCCAGTCGCGGGCGTTGATATCGTCGTCGGTGACGATCACGAACTTGGTGTACATGAACTGGCGCAGGAAGGACCACACGCCGAGCATTACGCGTTTGGCGTGGCCGGGGTACTGCTTCTTGATGGTCACCACCGCCATGCGGTAGGAGCAGCCTTCCGGCGGCAGGTAGAAGTCGGTGATCTCCGGGAACTGCTTCTGCAGGATCGGTACGAACACCTCGTTCAGCGCCACACCGAGGATCGCCGGCTCATCGGGCGGGCGGCCGGTGTAGGTGCTGTGATAGATCGGCTTTTGCCTGCGAGTAATGCGCTCGACGGTAAACACCGGAAAGGTGTCGACCTCGTTGTAGTAGCCGGTATGGTCGCCATAGGGGCCTTCCGGCGCGGTTTCGCCCGGATGGATCACGCCTTCCAGCACGATCTCGGCACTGGCCGGCACCTGCAGGTCGCTGCCGACGGCCTTGATCAGCTCGGTGCGATGACCGCGTAAGAGCCCGGCGAAGGCATATTCGGACAGGGTGTCGGGCACCGGGGTGACCGCGCCGAGGATGGTCGCCGGATCGGCGCCCAGGGCCACGCACACCGGGTAAGGCTTGTCCGGGTGTTTCTGGCACCAGTCACGGTAATCCAACGCGCCGCCGCGGTGGCTGAGCCAGCGCATGATCAGCTTGTTGCGGCCGATCACCTGCTGGCGGTAGATACCGAGGTTCTGCCGCTCCTTGTTCGGACCCTTGGTGATGGTCAGGCCCCAGGTGATCAGCGGCGCCACATCGCCAGGCCAGCAGTGCTGGATCGGCAGCTTGCCCAGGTCGACCTCGTCACCTTGCTCGATCACTTCCTGGCAGGGCGCATCCTTGAGCACCTTGGGCGCCATGCTGATGACCTTCTTGAAGATCGGCAGCTTGCTCCAGGCGTCCTTGAGGCCCTTGGGCGGCTCGGGCTCCTTGAGAAAGGCCAGCAGCTTGCCGATTTCGCGCAGCTCGCTGACATCCTCGGCCCCCATGCCCAGGGCCACGCGCTTGGGCGTGCCGAACAGGTTGCCAAGCACCGGTACGTCGAAGCCTGTGGGCTTTTCGAACAGCAACGCCGGGCCGCCGCGGCGCAGGGTGCGGTCGCAGATTTCGGTCATTTCCAGCACGGGGGAAACCGGCGTCTGGATGCGCTTGAGCTCGCCGCGCTTTTCCAGCTCGCGGATAAAGTCACGCAGATCACGGTACTGCATGCGAACGCCTCATGTCGGGCAGGCCAATCGGGGCGCAAAGTTTAGCGCCGAAGTCGGTCTTTCAGAAGGGAAGCCAATGCGCAGAAACACAAAAGCCAGGTCACCCCGGCTTTGTATACGCCTCAGAACAGGATCGTAGCGAGCGAAGGTCAGGCAAGGCGCAACGACCGACGGGAGTAACAGCCAAAGGCTGGCCCGAAGGGTGAGCGCCAGCGAATCAAACAGGTGAAGAAGCGGAGTGTACTTTTGTACATGAGCATGACTCGCTCCGCTCGCCCCTTCGGGGCCGCACCAAAGTGCGTTAGCCGCTAGCGGCTTTCTGAGCCTGTTTTTAACGCAGCATGGCCGAGCGCAGTAGATCCTCTTACTTGCGCTTCATCGACAGGAAGAACTCGTCGTTGGTCTTGGTCGTCTTCAGCTTGTCGATCAGGAATTCGATGGCGGCAATCTCGTCCATCGGGTGCAGCAGCTTGCGCAGGATCCAGATGCGCTGCAGTTCTTCCTCGCCGGTCAGCAACTCTTCGCGGCGGGTGCCGGAGCGGTTGATATTGATGGCGGGGAAGACGCGCTTCTCGGCGATGCGGCGGTCGAGGATCAGCTCCATGTTGCCGGTGCCCTTGAATTCCTCGTAGATCACCTCGTCCATCTTCGAGCCGGTTTCCACCAGCGCGGTGGCGAGGATGGTCAGGCTGCCGCCTTCTTCGATATTGCGCGCGGCACCGAAGAAGCGCTTGGGCTTTTCCAGGGCGTGGGCATCGACACCACCGGTGAGCACCTTGCCGGAGCTGGGGATCACGGTGTTGTAGGCACGGGCCAGACGGGTGATGGAGTCGAGCAGGATGACCACGTCCTTCTTGTGCTCGACCAGGCGCTTGGCCTTCTCGATGACCATTTCGGCCACCTGCACATGGCGGGTCGGCGGCTCGTCGAAGGTGGAGGCAACCACTTCGCCGCGCACGGTGCGCTGCATTTCGGTCACTTCTTCCGGGCGCTCGTCGATCAGCAGGACGATCAGGTGCACATCCGGGTTGTTGCGCGTGATGTTGCTGGCGATGTTCTGCAGCATGATGGTCTTGCCCGCTTTCGGCGGGGCGACGATCAGGCCGCGCTGGCCCTTGCCGATCGGCGCACAGAGGTCGATCACGCGGCCGGTGATGTCCTCGGTGGAGCCGTTGCCGGCCTCCATGGTCAGGCGCTTGTTGGCGAACAGCGGGGTCAGGTTCTCGAACAGGATCTTGTTCTTGGCGTTCTCGGGACGGTCGTAGTTGATGGTGTCGACCTTGAGCAACGCAAAGTAGCGCTCGCCGTCTTTCGGCGGGCGGATCTTGCCGATGATGGTGTCGCCGGTGCGCAGGTTGAAGCGGCGGATCTGGCTGGGCGAGACATAGATATCGTCGGGGCCGGCCAGATAGGAGGCATCGGCCGAGCGCAGGAAGCCGAAGCCGTCCTGGAGAATCTCCAGCACGCCGTCACCGCCAATTTCCTCGCCACTTTTGGCATGCTTTTTCAGCAGGGCGAAGATGATGTCCTGCTTGCGCGAACGGGCCATGTTTTCCAGGCCCATCTGTTCGGCGAGTTCCAGCAGTTCGGTGATCGGCTTTTGCTTGAGTTCGGTCAGATTCATAGGAATGACATGATCATTTTAAGGAGGGAATAAGCTATTGAGCTTGGGAGGCCGCGCCGCTGAGAGAGCGAAAGATTCGCCAGCGTATTTCGAGGAGATTCGCGCAGGAACTGTCGGCGACGGCTTGCAGGGCGCTGCATAGAGGATGCAGCGAGGCCGAATGTACCACCAGCTTTATTCGCGCGTCCAGCGTTCAAGTAGAAAAAAGCCCCGCGGTTTGCGGGGCTTCTTGGGTGGCCAGGACTCAGATATTGCTATCGAGGAAGGCGGCCAGCTGCGACTTGGACAGGGCGCCGACCTTGGTCGCTTCGACATTGCCGTTCTTGAACAGCATCAGGGTTGGGATACCGCGCACGCCAAACTTCGGCGGAGTGTCCTGGTTTTCGTCGATGTTCAGCTTGCAGACCTTCAGCTTGCCCTGGTAGTCCTTGGCGATCTCGTCCAGTACTGGTGCGATCATCTTGCACGGGCCGCACCACTCGGCCCAGTAGTCGACCAGAACCGGGCCGTCGGCTTGCAGCACATCCTGCTCGAAGCTGGCGTCGCTGACGTTGATGATGAACTCGCTCATGGACTGTCTCCGTAATCGGATGCAAAAAGATGGGCGCCATCATAGCCCGGCTTGCGCGCCACAGGAAGGCACTGGCCATTGAGCCTTTCTATGGCGCTGAGCAAGCATCGGACTGTCATATGGCCGTGCGACACTGCTATGCGTTGGCGTGCCCGCCCTATCGTGGCAGGATGACGCGATTGTGTAGCGAGATATGCCCCATGGCCCACCCTTCCATCGACTCCTTTCCCATGATTGCCGCCATCGACCTGGGCTCCAACAGCTTCCATATGGTGCTGGCCAAGGCTGACCATGGCGAGATCCGCATTCTGGAGCGCCTGGGCGACAAGGTGCAATTGGCCGCCGGCCTGGACGAAGAGCGCATGCTTGACGAGCCCGCCATGCAGCGTGGCCTGGACTGCCTGCGGCGCTTCGCCCAGCTCACCGCCAACCTGCCTGAGGGTGCGGTGCGCATCGTCGGCACCAACGCCCTGCGCGAGGCGCGCAACCGCGCCGAGTTTATCCGCCGCGCCGAGGAAATTCTCGGTCATCAGGTGGAGGTGATTTCCGGTCGCGAAGAAGCGCGTTTGATCTACCTGGGCGTGTCCCACAGCATCGCCGACACCCCGGGCAAGCGTCTGGTCACCGATATCGGCGGCGGCAGCACCGAATTTATCATCGGCCAGCGCTTCGAGCCGCTGCTGCGTGAAAGCCTGCAAATGGGCTGCGTCAGCTTTACCCAGCGTTTCTTCCGCGACGGCAAGATCACCCCGGCGCGCTATGCCCAGGCTTACACCGCGGCGCGCCTGGAAATCATGGGCATCGAGCACGCCCTGCGCCGCCTAGGCTGGGAGGATGCGGTGGGCGCCTCGGGCACCATCAAGGCCATCGGGCTGGCCATCCAGGCCGCCGGTCTGGGCAGTGGTGAGGTCAATGCCGAGGGCCTGGCCTGGCTCAAGCGCAAGCTGTTCAAGATCGGCGAGGCGGAAAAACTCGACCTCGACGGCATCAAGCCGGATCGTCGAGCCATCTTCCCCGCCGGCCTGGCCATTCTCGAAGCCATCTTCGATGCCTGCAGCCTTGAGCGCATGAGCCATTCCGAAGGTGCCCTGCGCGAAGGGGTGCTGTACGACCTGATGGGCCGCCACCAGCACGAGGACGTACGCGAGCGCACCCTGAGTTCGCTGATGGAGCGTTATCACGTCGATCTGGAGCAGGCCGCACGGGTGGAAAGCAAGGCGCTGTCGGCCCTGGACAAGGTGGCCAGCGATTGGCAACTGGAAGAAGACTGGCAGCGCGAGCTGCTCAGCTGGGCGGCCAAGGTGCACGAAGTGGGGCTGGATATCGCCCACTATCAGTACCACAAGCACGGCGCCTACCTGATCGAACACTCGGACCTGGCTGGTTTCTCACGCCAGGATCAGCAGATGCTGGCCCTGCTGGTACGCGGCCACCGGCGCAATATCCCCAAGGACAAGTTCGCCGAGTTCGGCGCCGATGGCATCAAGCTGATCCGCCTGTGCGTGCTGCTGCGCTTTGCCATCCTGTTCCACCATATCCGTGGCGGCCAGGAAATGCCCCAGGTGCAGCTCAAGGCCCATGAGCAGAGCCTGGAAGTGGTGTTCCCGGAGCACTGGCTGGAAGCCAACCCCCTGACCCAGGCCGACTTCGTGCGCGAAGCGGAGTGGCTCAAGCGGGTTGGAATCGAGCTAAGCGTGCGCTGACGCTCACGCCCCTCTCCCGCCCTTCGGGCACCCTCTCCCATGTACGGGAGAGGGTAATCAGATGGCTGCAAGCAGCCTTTATCGTACGCTGACCACCGGTGCGGTGAGCTTCTCCAGCAGGCCGGCCTGGGCACTGCGCGAGTTCTGGTTGCCGCTGGGGCTGCAGCGCACATAGCGGCCATCGGGCTGCAGCAGCCAGGCCTGGGTATTGTCGGTGAGGTAGCTTTCCAGCTCCTTCTTGACCCGCAGGATCAGTTTCTTGCCCTCCACCGGGAAGCAGGTCTCGACGCGCTTGTCGAGGTTGCGTTCCATCCAGTCGGCGCTGGACAGGTAGATCTTCTCCTCGCCGCCATTGAGGAAGTAGAACACCCGGGTGTGCTCCAGGAAGCGGCCGATGATCGAACGCACCTGGATATTGTGCGATACACCGGCGATACCCGGGCGCAGGCAGCACATGCCGCGCACCACCAGGTCGATCTTCACCCCGGTCTGGCTGGCCTTGTACAGCGCGCGGATGATCTTCGGGTCGGTCAGCGAGTTGAACTTGGCGATGATATGCGCCGGCTTGCCTTCGGCCGCCGCAGCGGTTTCCTTGGCAATCAGGTCGAGCAGGGTCTTCTTCAGGGTGAAGGGCGCGTGCAACAGCTTCTTCATGCGCAGGGTCTTGCCCATGCCGATCAGCTGGCTGAACAGTTTGGAGACGTCCTCGCACAAGGCCACATCGGCGGTCAGCAGGCTGTAGTCGGTGTACAGCTTGGCGTTGCCGGCGTGGTAGTTGCCGGTGCCGAGGTGGGCGTAGCGGACGATCTCGCTATTTTCACGGCGCAGTATCAGCATCATCTTGGCGTGGGTCTTAAAGCCCACCACGCCGTAGATCACCACCGCGCCGGCCTGTTGCAGACGGCTGGCCAGGGCCAGGTTGGATTCTTCGTCGAAGCGTGCGCGCAGCTCGATCACCGCGGTGACCTCCTTGCCGTTACGCGCCGCCTCCACCAGGGCGTCGACGATCTCCGAGTTGGCCCCGGAGCGGTACAGGGTCTGCTTGATCGCCAATACATGGGGGTCTTTGGCCGCCTGGCGCAGCAGGTCGACCACCGGGGTAAAGGACTCGAAGGGGTGCAGCAACAGAATGTCCTGCTTGCTGACCACGCTGAAGATGTTCTCGGCGTTCTGCAGCAACTTGGGAATCACCGGGGTGAATGGTGTGTATTGCAGATCCGGGTGATTTTCCAGGCCGGTGATGCTGAACAGGCGGGTCAGGTTGACCGGGCCATTGACCCGGTACAGCTCGCTTTCACTCAGGTTGAACTGCTTGAGCAGGTAATCCAGCAGCGGCCGCGGGCAGGTGTCCACCACCTCCAGGCGCACCGCATCGCCATAGCGCCGGCTGAACAGCTCGCCGCGCAGGGCGCGGGCCAGGTCCTCGACATCCTCGGTATCCACCGACAGGTCGGCGTTACGGGTCAGGCGGAACTGGTAGCAACCCTTGACCTTCATGCCCTGGAACAGGTCGTCGGCATGGGCGTGGATCATCGAGGAGAGGAATACGTAGTTGTCCCCCGGCCCGCCGACTTCTTCCGGCACGCGGATGATGCGCGGCAGCAGGCGCGGGGCCGGGATAATCGCCAGACCGGAATCGCGACCGAAGGCGTCGATACCTTCCAGCTCGACGATAAAGTTCAGGCTCTTGTTCACCAGCAAGGGGAAGGGGTGGGTCGGGTCGAGGCCGATGGGGGTGATGATCGGCGCGATCTCGTCGCGGAAGTAGCGGCGTACCCAGGCCTTGAGCTTGGTGGTCCAGAAGCGTCGGCGAATAAAGTTGATATTGTGCTTGGCCAGCGCCGGGAACAGGGTGTCGTTAAGGATGGCGTACTGGCGCTCCACCTGCTCGTGGGCCAGCTCCGCCACCCGGGCCAGGGCCTGGTGAGGCTGCAGGCCGTCGGCACCGGCCTGTTCGCGGGCGAAGTTGATCTGCTTCTTCAGCCCGGCGACGCGGATCTCGAAGAACTCATCCAGGTTGCTGGAGAAGATCAGCAGGAACTTCAGCCGCTCCAGCAGCGGGTAGGACTCATCCAGCGCCTGCTCCAGCACGCGGATATTGAACTTCAGCTGCGACAGCTCGCGGTGGATATACAGGCTGCTGTCGTCCAGGTTCGGCACCACCAGCGGGGCCGGCGGTGGCACCTCGACGGGCGGCGTCTCCACCACCTCGACTGGCGGGGCCTCGTCCTGGGGTACAGGCTGAGGCTGATTATCCAATTCGCTGCTGAGTCCTTCGGTGTTCATCTGAGCTTCCCGGGGCCCTACTGGCCCTGCTGTAACAGTTCGGCCGCGCGCACGGCGAAATAGGTGAGGATGCCATCAGCACCCGCGCGTTTGAAGGCGGTCAGGGACTCCAGAATCACCGCTTCGGACAGCCAGCCATTCTGGATCGCGGCCATATGCATGGCGTACTCGCCACTGACCTGATAGACGAAAGTGGGCACCTTGTAGGCATCCTTGACCCGCCAGAGGATATCCAGATAGGGCATGCCCGGCTTGACCATGACCATATCGGCGCCCTCGGCCAGGTCCGCCGCCACTTCGTGCAGGGCCTCGTCGCCGTTGGCCGGGTCCATCTGGTAGCTGGCCTTGTTGGCCTTGCCCAGGTTGGCAGCCGAACCCACCGCATCGCGGAACGGCCCGTAATAGGCGCTGGCGTACTTGGCCGAGTAGGCCATGATGCGGACATTGGGCTGGTCCGCCAGTTCCAGCACCTCGCGGATGGCCTGCACGCGGCCGTCCATCATGTCCGAGGGCGCCACCACCTGGGCACCGGCCTCGGCATGGGACAGGGCCTGCCTGACCAAGGCATCGACGGTGATGTCGTTCAGCACATAGCCGTTTTCATCAAGAATGCCGTCCTGACCATGGGTGGTGAAGGGGTCCAGGGCCACGTCGCTGATCACCCCCAGTTCGGGGAAGCGGGCGCGCAGGGCGCGGATGGCACGCTGGGCGATGCCCTCCGGGTTCCAGGCCTCGGCGCCGTCCAGGGATTTCTTCTCCAGCGGCGTGACCGGAAACAGGGCCAGGGCCGGAATGCCCAGGGCCACCCACTTCTCGGCCTCGACCAGCAATTGATCGATGGACAGGCGCTCGACCCCAGGCATGGAGGCGATGGCCTCGCGGCGGTTTTCGCCATCCAGAACGAACACTGGCAGGATCAGATCATCGACGCTCAGGCGATGCTCACGCACCAGACGCCGGGAAAACTCATCGCGGCGATTGCGGCGCAGGCGGGTGGCGGGGAACAGGCGATTGGCGGGGGTAAAGCTCACGACAGGCTCCAGAGCCCGGATCGACGGGCGAGTGTGACAGTTATAGGCGCACATTATGACCAAAGTATGACAGGCCACGACAGCGCTGCGACCGCTTGCCGCAAGCTATCAGCTTAGCCAGCAGGAGTCCGTGTGGAGCCGGCCTGAAGTGACAGGCGCGGAAAGCTTGCGCTCCACAGGTAGGGCTGTGCTGGGCTCCGGCCGAGGCCTGTGCAGCGCGAAATAAACAGTAGGGTTATGCCATGGCTCTCTGTGTCGCACTCAGGCGCTCAAACAGCAGCAACAGGCCGAGCAGGCCCAGGGCGTAGAGCGCGTCGCTGCCGAGCATCAGCAGCACCAGGGCGCACAGCAGGGCGCTGATGGCCGCCAGCATACGCCAGATGCCGCGCAGCAGCAGCGTGCCGGCGGCCATGCTGAGCAGGTAGATCAGCACGAAATTGCCATTGGCGTAGCGGATCAGGTCGTCCACCGTCAGGCTGAACAGCTGGGCCAGGCCGGTGCACAGGGCGCAGGCCAGGATCACCAGCAGCAGGGCGCGGGCCGGTACGCCGTGCTGGTTGCGCTGGGCCAGGGGCGCGGGCAGCTTGCCTTCGTCGGCCAGGCTCCAGATCAGCCGGGCGAAGCCCTGCATATAGACGTTCATCGAGGCGAAGCAGGCCAGGTAGCCGACAGTGGCGGCGATCCAGCGCGCCTGCTCGCCCAGCAGCAGGTCGAGCATACGTGGCAGCGACGCCGCATCGGTCTGTACATCGCCATAGGCCTGCAGGCTGAGTACCGCCACCGAGCAGGCCCAGTACACCAGGCCGGCCAGCAGTACGCCCAGCAGCAGGGCCAGGGGAAAGTCGCGCTCGGGGTTCTTGAACTCCTCGCCCATATGGGTAAAGGCCTCGATGCCGACAAAGCACCAGAACATTACCCCCAGCGCCGCCGGCAGCAGCTGCCAGGAGCCGCTGAGCGGCGGCAGCAGCGGCTGGCTGCTGACGGGAAGGTCTCCGGCCCACCAGATCAGCGCCACGCTGGCGATAATCGCCAGGGCAATGGCGCCCTGGATCATCCCGCTGGCCCTGGCCGGGCGCTGGCCGAGCAGCAGCATGGCGGCCAGCGTGGCGAACTGGATGATCAGCGCCTGGCTGGCATCGAGGTCGAACAGAGCCTGCCAGAAACCACTGGCGATATGCAGCGCCGCCGGCAGCCCCACCGGCAGCACGGCGAGAAACAGCCAGGCGCTCAGGCGCTCCATCCGTGCGCCAAAGGCGCGGCCGATCAGATGCGGTGCGCCGCCGGCATGGGGAAAGTGCCGGCCCAGCTGGGCAAAGGTAAAGGCCACCGGCAGTACCAGGGCGATCAGCAGTAGCCAGGCCCATAGCGAGGCCTCGCCGGCCGCCGTGGCGGCCAGCGCCGGCACTACGAATATCCCGGTGCCCAGCAGCGAGGTGCTGAGCAGGGCAATGCCTTGCAGCAGGCCCAGTTCCTGATTAAGACGGCTCATGTTGTATGCTCTGGCGTTTGGCCGGATAGGGTAGGGCACAGCCCTGCAAAACACCGCCGTAGAAGCGTCGGCGTTATCCGGCAAAGTGACGGAATTGGCCGTTAAACTGCTTCTTGCCTGAGAGTTACCGTGGATAAGTTCGATCAACAGATACTCGCCCTGTTGCGCGCCGATGCGCGCTTAGCCGTCAGCCAGATCGCCCGCGAGGTCAACCTGTCGCGCTCGGCGGTCAGCGAGCGCATTCGTCAGCTGGAACAGAGCGGGGTGATCGGCGGCTACCAGGCCCAGGTGCGGCTGCCGGGTGAAGCGGCGATCAAGGCCTATCTGGAGCTGTTCTATCAGGGCGGACGCTGCGAGCACTATGTCGAGCGGATGCGCGTCTACCCGGAAGTGCGGCGCTGCAGTGGCATCAGCGGCGAGACCGATATGCTGGTGGTGATCGAGGCGCCTTCCATGCAGCGCCTGAGCGAGATTCGCGGCGAGATCGAAAACTTTCCCGGCATGCAGAAGGTGAAGACCCATATGGTGGTCAAGGATTGGGTGTTCTAAGCATGCGCATCCTGCACACCTCCGACTGGCACCTCGGCCAGCACTTTATGGGCAAGACCCGCCAGGCCGAGCATCAGGCCTTCTGCACCTGGCTGGTCGAGCAGGTGCGTGCGCATCAGGTGGATGCCGTGCTGATCGCCGGCGATATCTTCGACACCGGTGCGCCGCCCAGCTATGCCCGCGAGCAGTACAACC
>Ga0209207_1001243_pt1 | contig 12254 bp, 10 predicted proteins | sample SaghotsprinmetaG_FD_184140 | JGI IMG/M metagenome (GOLD analysis project Ga0209207, IMG submission 184140) | Hot spring microbial communities from South Africa to study Microbial Dark Matter (Phase II) - Sagole hot spring metaG (SPAdes) (version 3) | ecosystem: Environmental > Aquatic > Thermal...
TTATTAGTTTTACCATTTCACCTTTAACTTTTGATGGATCTGTTGTCTTAGTATCACCTATCATATTTGGCATTTTCTTGTATTCACCCACATTAAACCAATCTTTACGACTATCCGATGTACTCAATTTTAAGATATGATGAAACTCTTTAATGATATTTTCACTTAATTCTTGATCTGCCACTTCTAACATTCTATCGAAACATCTAAAGTGATTAACAGTTTCTAAGATATCATCAATAGAAGTTACAGTTGAACCTTCTAATGCGATTGAGTTTGTCTCATAAATGAAACGGGTCTGTTCCTCGGATAATTGACTTCCTTCAATTCGATTCGTATTATATGAGAAACGAATTTGTGTTTGATGATACAATCCACCCTTTAACTTCATCTTCATTTCTTCTCTTAATTGATTCAATAAACTACGTTTTTCTTCAACTACCAATTCTAGAATATCTCCAGGCTGACAGTTTAAAAACACACAGATATCTTCTAGTACTTTCATCGAAATTGGTTCATTCTTTGATAGTTTAGCGATTGTTGTGGATGAAAGTCCTAACTTCTTTTGTAGTGTTGTCTTATTTATATTTCGTTCTTTGAGTAATTTAAACAACTTAGTATAGTGTAGTCGCATAGTAAAACCCTCTATCATAATTATAAAGATAATCTTTAGATATATAAAGATTTAATATTTTATCTTTATTATAAATAATTTTAAGTTATCTAATCGTTTGATTAATTTATTTAAATTCCTTATAATTATTTTACATCCCCCACAAGTCTCAGTGGGTACCCCGAAAGGGGTTTTTTATTTTAAGTTCTATTTTTTGAATTAATAAATTCTTGTTCATTAAATGATCTAGTACTTAAATCTGTAATTAAAAACAATTCACAAAAATGAGAGTAAATCAATTTGCCAGACAATGTCTGGCAAATTGGATAATTTAAATAAAGCAATCTCATATTTTGTAAATTTTAACGAGAAAAACCTCTACCAAATTCTTTTGTGAGTTCATTTGATAGATTTTTTATTAATTGACTTCCATATTCTCCTTTATCTAATCCTAATTGTTCATTCTTACTCTCCATATCAGTATATTATTATTAAATTTTACCTATACCAAACTAAAGTAGGTAATTTTTTCGATTTTTTACCTATATATATATTCGCTTAAATAAATCCTTTTCTTAGATAATTTAATAATATCCCGATACTTATATTCCATAAACTGTATATGAAACCTTTACTGTGTTCCAATTTACAATACTGTTTTAAAAGAATTAAAAAGCAAACCATAGAATAATGGCTTGCAGATTTAAAATTTATAATACACTATTTGATATTTACTTTCTATTAAACTCATTAACTAGTCTAATTATATCATCCCCGTACTTCTCACATTTAACAGACCCAAATCCATTAACTGTTAACAATTCTTGTTTATTCTTAGGACATGTCTTTACTAGAGCTTCTAACTGTAAATTATTAAATATGAAATATGGTTTTACATCTTCTTTTCTACTTTGGTCTAGTCTATATTTCTTTAGTGCGATGTAAAGAGGAAGTGATTCAATATCACTTACTATTTCTTTATTAACAATTTCAGTATCTTGCATCTTTATGTAATTCTTATACTTCTCTTTGAAGTCATATGGTTTAACTCGGTGATAATCAATTATATGATTTGCGGTGTTTAATAATTCATCACATGTATAACCCATCTTATCTGAACTATTAAGTATTTCTCTAATCTTATTGTTAAGTTGATCAAGTCTTATAATCTTTTCTTTAACTTCCTTCTTAGCATACTTTATATTCAATACAGATTTTGGATTAGCCACAACTACAATTGGAGTAAACATTCTTAAGAATTCATTGTCTAAAATCGAACGTAGAATAAAGTTATCTTGTCTATCTTTAAATATATCTCTGAGTAAGTCTAGATGTCTTCTATTTTGTGTAATAGGACTATATATACCATTTTTGATTACTCTTCTACCATAAGTTAACTTTCTTATAAAATCTCCATTAGAGTTTACTTCTATATCCCCAACCAAGTTCTTGCATTCGATTACTAAATGTCCTCTTGGAGTTAATATAATAAAATCTATTTGAGCTTGTAGACCTTTAAATGATAGTTGTAGATCTCTCAATACAACAATTGGTAAATGACTATTCTTAAGTTCATATAGAATTGAATCCTCACCATAAATACCCGCTTGTATCAAACGAATCTCATCATCGATAAGTTCTTGCCCTTCAGAATTCAACTCATTACGAAAACGAGTCATTTCTAGTAGTTGTTTAGATGCTTCATTTGACTCTTTGACTATTATTGGCTCTTCAAAGTCTATCCCTTTGATTATATTTACTATGTTATTAAGTATCCCCATAAATCCCCCCGGTTTATATTCCAATTAGCATTTTTAAGACCAAATAATATACATATAATTCTTAAAATTATTATTTATTATAATCCTATAGAGTGGATGCTTTACTTTTCTAAGACTATCTCTAATTTTGAACACTTCTATAATATTCTTTTTTAAATCTGATCATATCTTATGTTTAAGATTTATAATGACTTTTTTATAAAATGTATTTGTCTTCTTTAAAACACTTGCTACAATTTACTTCATTTCCATTTTTAAGCAATTAATTTTCTTTGCCACTTGTTTTTGAACTTTTAGGTTTTACTAAATATTTAATTTGCTTAGAAGTCTTCTTCATCACTTCTAACGACTCCTCATAATTTGATATCTTCGAATTATACTCTTTCTTGTTAACTTCACTATTATATTTAATTTCGAGTTTTAACTCATGAATATTTCTTTCTAGTTCTTTCATTCTTAACATATATTGATTTAAAACTATATTGACGTATTCTAAATCATTTTCATCACTCAAGAATATCTCTTTTAATGATACAAGTAGTTTTGCGGATTGTAGGATTAGATTTTGTTTAACTATTTGCTCTTCAGATTCAAGCGCTCCATTAATACCACTTCCAACTCCAATACCAAGCACTGCTCCCCCACCAATGATTGTTAATGCTCCTCCAGCCATTCCAAACCCACCAGCAGCGATTGCTCCACCACCTAAATAAGCTAAACTTGCACTAGTTAGAGCTGCTCCACTTAATCCAATAAAGTTTGAACCAACAAGAAATACTGCAATTGTTGGTACAAAAAAGCTAGCGATTATCATTGTCGCAACACTTACAGCACCTGGGATCGTAATATTCTTAACAATCTTTAACATTACTTGATTCAAATCAAAAAGATACTTATCATAGCTATTTCTTGATCTCTTAACAAAATTACTATTAAAGTATTTATCAGTAAATAAAGAACTTAAGTATTTATCCCCTTCTGATTTATCAAATTTGTTATTTAACTTTTGTAATTCTTTATACTTACTACTTATTACAGATTTGCCTTTTAAATTAACCTCAACACTCAAAGGGAAATATGGTTCAAAGATAATAGATTCAATAATAACTAATCTAAACCATTCCTTTAGAGGATTATTATCCTGAATTCTGATTAATAACTCTTGTTCAGTTAACCAATTAATTTCGGTTTCCTGCTGAGTAAAACTCGGGAATCCTCTTGTTATAAACTCTTTCCATTCATCTAGCCAATCATTCTTTAATTTAATTGCTTTCTCATTGCTTTTTGTTTGTTCAGTATTACTAATATCGTTTAACGTTTTATAATATTCTAAATTATATAAGATTTCGGTTTGTTCTATATTTAAACTAAACTTCTCAATATTTAAATAATCAAAGTTAATCATAAGCGTTTTATTTCTTATAAAAGATACATCTTGTATTTCTTTATAAATTTTCTTTGCTTTTTTAACATTTCTTGCTTTTAAACACCAAGTTACATCTTGACCCACAGCAATAGCAAATCTACCAACTCCTAAAACATTAACACTAAATATTCCTTTTTTATTTATAGCAGCATCAGAAATATCTATTGCTGTAAAAACACCTGTCGATATCGTTAACATCCTTGCTAATGTAGGGTTATTGATTGGCTTAACATAATTCCAATCGATTTTCTTAAAATCAGCAATAGTACTTATTTCTTTGTCTTTTAATTCTACTGTTAGTCTTCTAAAAAAGTAGAAAAGTCTTACAATACCTTCATTAACCATTACTGGGATTGCCATTTTCCCAAGTTCTATTCCAAGCCCAATCTCAGTTCTTAAGTCAAATCTTAATTGAGTATCTTTTATGATTTTTCCACTAGCATCATGTTGCGCTAACAAAGTCCCATTAAATAATTTAGATATAAAAACTGATAATGTTTTGTCTTCAACTTTTAAATTTTTAAAAATAGGTAACACAGACAATTCTTTTGCTAAAGATAAAATTGGCCCTGGTATACCTGTTCCACCAGATTTCATTGTAGTCGCACTCGAACCTGCCATATCACTAACTAAATGAAAAAACCAATAAATGACTCCAAACAATAATTTTGTTGGAGTATCTTTGCCAATAAACGTCAGACTGTCTTCAGGTATATCAACTATAATAAAAGAACCTAATTCATCAGTTCCATATGATTTATATGTAAATTGTGTTAGTAACGAGAAAATCAATCCTACGATTGTTGGATGATGTGCAAAATCTCTTAAATGGTGTTGTAATCCTCCACCAAAACTTGGAGTTAATTTATCACTAGGAATAGGAAACTTACTTTCTAAATGTCGTACGGCTGCTGAAAGATCATTTCCTTTATAACCTGTTTTTTTAGCGACCTCAGTAACAAGTTTATCAATTTCTTTTCTTGCTATTTTTTGACCGTGTTCAAGGTTTAATTCTCCAACCCAGAACACATCGATTAATCCGGAAAGTATGCCCCCACTAATCGATATAACATAATCTAGCATATCTAAATTACTAGAATATAAGTCTATTTGACTATCAAAATCAAAAACTATTTGATCAGACTTCTCGCTAACAAATGAATTTTCTTGGTATTCCTCTAGTTCTACCTGTATTTGATTATTATCCCCCATCTAATTTTTCCTTTTCCCTATCTAATATTGAACTTAATTATCTAAAATATATCAAAATCTCCTGTTTTTACTTTATCATAGTTGATATTTATTTGTTTGCTATTCATGCATTAAAGTACAAATTTCTACCCTATAAAACAAACTCATATCATTTATACTGATTTGAATCGTTCATTAACTTCAATTTACTAGAGTAAATACTAAAGCCTTTTTTTCTCATCAAAGGATGACAAGGATGACCATATTTTGTTAACTCAATACAATGCCATTCGTGATTATATTTCTTCGCAATTAAATCAATATCACTAAAACAATCCTTTAGATACTTTCTCCATTCGATTGCCTCGCCCCAAGCTGCAACTAGAGTAATATCATCTCTTTTAAGAATTGTTTCAATATTCTCTAGATTTAACTTAATTAACTCATCATTCTTTTCTTTATTTAATTCATCAATATCTGGATCAATCTGTGGATAAAGATTGATAATAATCCAACTATCGAAATTATGTATATCTGCATACTTCTTAATTCGTTTAGCCGTTGGATCTAAATCATCTATTGTCGCTATACTTGGATTTATACCAACAACTACTAGATTATTTTTACCTAATTCTCCTAATATAAATCTAGCCTTTAAATCAATACTTCTTTCATCTATTTTAGTTTTTAAGTTTGTCATATTACTTTAATTCTAACTCATATTTTCGATAGAATTCATTAATTATTCGAATTAAATCATCATCCAAGTGAGATTGGGCAAACTTCACAAAGCTTTCCCCAACCCCACCATAGAAGGCTTCCGCAATACCCCCAGCCATACATGCAATAGTATCGCTATCTCCCCCAATTGATATTGCGGAACGTATCGTATCCTCGTAGCTTGTTGATTCTAGAAATGAAGTAATTGCTTCTGGAACACTCCCAGGACAGGTTTCATTGAATTCATTTTCTATTCGTATTTCATCTAGAGTTCTTGATAAATCATAATCAAAGCGATTAAGTATTTCTTGTTTGATTTCATCTTTACTATAGTTATTTCGAGCCATGAATATCGCAAGCGCAATTGCTTGTGCACCTACAATACCTGCTGGATGATTATGAGTTACTTCAGCCGATTGTTTAGCTAGTAATAGAACTTCATCGATTGATTTTGCAACCCATGCAACAGGACTTACACGCATTGCGGAACCATTTCCAAATGAGTTATAGGGTTTTAAGCTATCACTTAATCCCCAATCATAAAAGTATCCACCAAAACCTCTACGACTATTAACGTACTTTTTAAAGTACTTTTTATACATTTTGGCATATCCGATTTCTGGATGTATTAATGCATCCATTGTCGCAACAGTTAGTATCGTATCATCTGTAAATATCATATTCGGTGTATCTAATTCAATATCTTTTCTCTTTTGGTTATGAAATTCGTAAACACTACCAATAATATCTCCTACGATTGATCCGATCATTTTGAATCTCCTTTGTATTTATAACCCTAGTTTAACAATTGTGTCGCATATATAGGTCAACTCATAAGTGACTTTGTTATAATCCGTTTTTATGGACAGGCCTCTTGTCAAAATAGAACTAAAGGTTTATTGTAGTGTCAAACCTATAAAGAGTGTGTTAGAGATCAGGCTCATACCACACAGCAACCTACCTTTATGGCAAGGTGCTAACCCTGCGGATATTTCCGAACGATAGGCAACTCTTTTCACAAGATCCCTATTGTTATAGGGATTTTCTTTTGAAAGGAGAGTTATGCCATTTGATATTCATATTACCTTACATCCCAATACACTTATTCTTTATCCTAAACTTAAATCCTATTTAGATCATTTAAAGATTAATCAATGTACGATTAAAACATTTGATTATCCTGATTCATCAAATACTTACTTTAATCTTGCTTACTTGGATATGTATTTTGATCATGATTCTATTGAGTTATATCTAAACGCTTATAAGAAGCGAATTGATAAACTTAGAAGAAATGATAAATCTGCCTATTTCAAACTTAGACTATTATTATCAGGATATGATTATGATCAACTAAAAATAGAATATAAAGAATATCTAATTACTAATACAAGAATTCCATTTGAAATGTTTGTGTTAGAACATTTAGGTTATCAAGATCTTTGTTCAATTGAACATATCTTAATAATCAAAATAGAAGATTTACACAAAATATCGAATGATATATCAAATTATGCCATGGGATATTTCTATTATCTCAATCACGGGAGGATCTAAATGAAAACAAATAATTATGAAGAAGCAAAAGCCTATTTTATTAATAATGCACACTATGGGTGGAAATATATTGATTGTTTTGTGATGAGTGAAAACTTATATAAAACTCTTAAGAATGATCAATCAATAAAGATAGGATCACGTATAGAACTAGAAGAAGGAATCAAGAATCGAACTGAACACCAAAGAATTAAGTCGACTCTTAATGGTTATGGGATTATTCTTATTAATCCAAATAGTGAAGAATATTATATCGAGTATATCAAATATAATTCTCCAATCAATGAGAACTTAACCCAATTATTAAACTATAATATCTCTAAAGACTATCAAGAAGAATAAACCTAATGGGAGGGTTAATATGCCACTTGAAATCATACGAAACGATATTATTCATATGAAAGTTGATGCGATTATCAACCCTTCCAATTCATATTTAATTAAAGGTCATTTAGAATCAGTGAGTGGGCAAATCTTTGAAGCTGCTGGCGAATATGAACTTGACCAAGCTTGTATGTCATTAAGTCCAATTGAACGTGGAGAAGCTGTTATAACGCCTGGATTTAAATTACCTGCAAAGTACATTATTCATACTGCTGGACCGAAATGGAAAGGTGGAGAACTGGATGAAGTTGAATTACTCGTAAAGTCCTATAAGAGTGCTCTTAAGTTAGCACTTAATTATAAGTTAGAAACAATTGCTTTCCCATTACTCTCATCAGGTAGTTATGCATTCCCAAAAGAAGAAGCACTTAAAACAGCGATTCATACGTTACAAGATTTTGTCTTGGAACATGAACTCCTTATCTACTTAGTCGTATTTGATCAAGATTCATTTTCGATTAGTCAAAAACTTAGTACTTCTATTAAGAAATATATCGATAACCACTATGTTCAAGATTTAAGTTATCACGAACGAATTGAATATAAGAAATCAAATACCTTAGGTTCACTCTCACTTAATGGGTATTTAACGCAGTTAGATGATCCTTTTTCTATTCATTTATTAAACCTAATCGACACAAAAAACAGAACTGATGTCGAAATCTATAAGAAATCCAATATTAGTAAAGCTGTATTTTCTAAGATACGTAGTAATCGCGATTATCAGCCAAGTAAATCAACCGCATTGGCTTTTTGTATCGGATTAGAACTTAATCTAGAAGAAAGTAAATCACTTCTAGAAAAGGCAGGATATGGCTTCTCTAATAGTTCTAAACAGGATGTTATAGTAAAGTACTTTATCGAGAAGAAGAATTACAATATTTTTCGACTTGAATGAAGTACTATTTAATGAAAATCTTCAAACTCTAGGCAGTACATATTAATGTCAACTCCAAGTTGACCTACTCTATTCACTCATTTGATAGAATATGGGCACTCAAGGAGAGACACATGAACAATACAAACTTACTTATATATGAAAAATTAGTAGATAGCTATAACTCTGGTGACTTCGATCTTTTCTTCAATCACATTTCAGACGATATCGTTTTTAAAACATTTAACAACTTCAAGATCAAAGGCTCTGGTACTTTTATAACTTACTTCTCACATATTGGTAGAGAAATGATAAAGAATAATCAACACAGTATGGCTAGTCTAGCAGAACTCAATAATGTTAACTTCCCAAATCATAAACACTATGCCAATCCCGATTGTGATAAAGAAGAAACATTCCCAATAGGCGAATTAGCCATCCTACTTCGTTCTGATATTTTTACTCGACCTCATTCAATTGTATTTTTAGAATTCAATGATAAAAATGAAATCAAAGGAATGTACATCACTAATGCTTATGAATATAGTTATACAGAAATTAATAACTCAAAAGCTTTATCCTGTTTTGAACTAAATAAACTCGCGATTGATGAAGCTGAAAAACTTTTCTTATCTCAAGGCTTTTATGTTGAACGAACAGAAATTCAAGTTCAAATACTTCCACATCTTAGAATTATAGGCGCATATGAATACAATTTTAATGTATTCGTATTCGCAGACAATTATCCATTCTCTGGTCAACGTAATAAAAAAGTCGAGGATTACCTTGTTTTCTCTGGTATGCTTAACAATATTGACACTAAGTTTATGTATGCACAAGTAAAAGGACTAGGTAATAGAAGTGAAGTCCTTCTTCCTAAGGATCGCTATTCTGTTGAATTCACTAAAATAAAAGATATCTCACAATTTCATCATGGCATAGGGGATATTAATGACGATTAGTTTATAGAATTATTAGATAAAAATGGACTTTGTAAGTCCATTTTTTATAAGTAATGAGTTTATTACTTATTATTCTCCAACATTGATTTACTAGAAATAACTACTAACTTTTACGCACAAGTAAATGATTGAGTTGAAGAGAATAGTAATTAGAATAATTCTACTAAGATACTTAAATCGTTTTTATATTGTTTTTGAAAACTAAAAATATATAAGAACTCAAAAATAAATTTAACTCTTGTTATGCTAATTATGATTTTTGTATGTAATTTACCTATATTGTATACACATATAAAGTTTTGCGCTTTTTTGTTACTAATAATGAAATCCCTTTATATAAAACTAGACAAAACTTATAATAATATCAACTGTTAATCATCACATTAAAGAAAAAATTAGTTATACAAGTTACTAGCAATGGAAATTATACTTTTTACAATCTCTAAACCAAACAAAAACTGCTTATTAGCAATTCGTTAACCAAATTGGTGGAAGTGAGGCGTGCTGGCCTTATCACTTGGTAAAAGATAAAGAATAGTTATGCCAAATTTAATTCATGCACACTAAATTTCAGTTTTCTAACTACTTAAGGTTATTTTACTCCTAGATATACCTTATATTTGTATTCATATTGCTTAATATCCTTTGGTTGTAAATGAAAAAGTGTCTTGAGACACTTGGAATTAATTAATATGGTACTATAATTATACTATTCTTCCCCCCAGCACAATCCCACCCCGGTTAGCCGTCACCGCCTTCGGGTTTAAAAGTTACGGCGTATTAAGAAGAGGCTGTAACGAATAAACAGCTTTGAATAGAAGACAAATGAAAAGGTCCAGACAAACGCTTGGACCTTTTCTAGTATAATTTAGGTATGGAAAATATTTCGATAAACCATGCGCTAAATCCGTACCTGGACAGTACAGATTATAGCGCAAAACAACTGATTTTACCACTGGATTGTGGTGTTTTAATTGAAGAGAATGATCCCGTTCGTAGCTTTTGTGAGAATTTAGAAGGAGTAAACTTAAAAGCGTATCTCAAACCCAACGGTAAGGGACGCCATGATTATGAAGATCTCACTTTACTGAAACTGGTCCTCTTCGCGTATATGAAACAAATCACCAGTTTAAGAGACATTGAATCTGCCTGTCGATGTGATATTCGATTCATGTGGTTAGCCCAAGGGATTCGTCCATCCCATATGACGTTTCAACGTTTGATTAACGAACGCTTGAAAGGAAAGCTTGAATCCATCTTTATTGATATCAATCGATTTCTCATTGAAAAGGATCAGGTTCAAACCGATGTCTTGTATATCGATGGAACGAAGCTTGAAGCGAATGCGACGAAGAATAGTTTTGTGTGGAAGAAAGCCGTGCTTAAGTTTCAAGCGAAGCTCTATTTAAAGATAACGAAGTTCTATGAGAAACATGGACTACCACCCAAAACGAATTATCATTTTGATGATTTAAATCCTTTAGTCGAAGCTTATTTAAAGGATATCCATTTAACGAAAATGGAATTGGTTCAAGGAAAAGGTCATAAAAAGTCTCAACTTCAACGAAATTACGAAGAAATTAAAGAATACAGAGATAAACTGAAAGAATACGAAACTCATTTGAGAATCTGTGGAGAACGCAATAGCTATTCGAAAACCGATCAGGATGCGACCTTCATGCACACCAAAGAAGATTATTATATGAAAACGGGTATCTTTAAACCTGCCTATAATGTTCAACTAGGGGTGAGTGATGAATATATCCTATACGCTAAAGTGTATCCGAATCCAGGCGATACCTTAACCTTTATTCCCTTCTTAGAGAGCTATCGAAAAGCGTATGGGAGGTACCCTAAGACACCGGTAGCGGATGCAGGGTATGGAAATTATGAAAACTATCTCTATTGTGTTGAACATCAAATGGAGTTAGTTCAAAAATATAGTTACTACGAATCGGAGAAACACGGTGTGAAGGAAGAGATTCAATACCGAGCGAAGTCGATGAGACAAGAAGATGGATCGTATCGCTGTCCCCAAGGGAAGGATTTCATCTACCAACAATCGGTTTTAAAGTCGGATGGAAGCTATCCTCGACTTGAACACCAATATCAATGTGAAGATTGTACGAACTGTCCGGTAGCGAATCGCTGTAAGAAAAGTGAAGGACCTCGTTCGATTAATGTCAATCCAGTTTTGTTTGAACTTCAAGATATCGCTAAGGAAAACTTGGACAGTCCCAGAGGAATTGAACTGAGAGTCCAACGTTCCATTCAATCAGAATCCACCTTTGGACAACTTAAATATAACTGGGGAAAAACACGTTTTATGCGTCGTGGGAAAGAAAATGTGGAGAACGAACTGTTTCTCATCGCAATCGGTTTCAATCTCATGAAATATCACGCTAAGAAGATGCGTAAGAAATTAAACTAAGTCACTCAAAACCTTGAAAGTTCTTTTTAGGTCGTCTATTTTTCTATAGTCAGAACTAAAATATGCGACTTTATCCTTCTTAACCAAAGAAAAAGAAGCGATAACGCCACCGAATGATTAATTGTCTTTTTGACCAACTAATTATTCTGTTTCGTTACAGCCTCTTTTCTTATTCTTTAATTTCAGGATTCTTAATCGCGATACTAACCGTTGCGGTGTTAGATTGAGTTCCATTGTTTACTTTAAATGTGAAACTATCATTCTCTGAATTTCCAAAATGTGTATATTGGAAGTAACCAGTATATGGATCAA
>Ga0209207_1001248_pt1 | contig 12223 bp, 10 predicted proteins | sample SaghotsprinmetaG_FD_184140 | JGI IMG/M metagenome (GOLD analysis project Ga0209207, IMG submission 184140) | Hot spring microbial communities from South Africa to study Microbial Dark Matter (Phase II) - Sagole hot spring metaG (SPAdes) (version 3) | ecosystem: Environmental > Aquatic > Thermal...
AACGCATGAGCGCCAGCTCCACCTGGTCCTGGATGTCCTCGATGTGGAAGGTGCCGCCCTCGGGCTGACGGCGCATGAGGGCCGTGACCACGTTCTGCGTGAGTCCCTCCACCAGCTCGCGGATGCGGGCGCTGGCCGCGGCCTGACCGCCGTGCACGGCGATGAAGGCCTTGGTCATCGCCACCGCGATCTTGTTCGGCTCGAAGCCCACCACGGCGCCGTTGCGCCGGATGATGCGGTAGTTGGCGTAGGGGCTCTTGTCCGTTGCCAGGGCGGCGAGCTCGGGAATGAATGCAGCGCGTTCGCTGCTGTAATCGGCGGTAACCTGCATTGGGGCGTCTCCTTGTGCGGTGATCTGGCGAATCCGCGGATCGGCCCTTATATAAGCAAACGCTATATATGGTGTCCGCGTTGTTGTTGGGCGCTAATTCTAGTGTCTCGGGTCGACGCGTCAACTGAAATTTTCAGTTCCGGACAAGCCTCGCCGCAGCCGGGATGGATGTCCTGGACGGATGCCGGGGGCGGGGGTTCGTGGTAGGATGCGCGGCCCGAATCGCTATTGGAATGCGGCCCGCGCCCGGGAAAATCTCTGTCCGGCGTCGCCGTCGCTCCCTCGTTCATCAAGCCGGAAACCACGCCATGCTCGAAGCCATACGCAATCACGCCCAAGGCTGGATCGCCAAGATCATCCTCGGCCTGCTCATCCTGTCGTTCGCCATCTGGGGGGTGGAGTCCTATGTCAGCGGGGGCGGCAAGGAAACGGCGGTGGCCACGGTAGGTGGCATCGACATCACCGAACGCGAGTTCGCCGAGGCCCTGAGCAATCAGCGCGAGGCCATGGGAGGGCAGGTCGATGTCGACAACCCCGGGCTTCGCAAGGAAGTGCTGGATCAACTGATCAATACGACCCTGTTGGGGCTCGCCGCCGGCAAGGCCGGGATGCGGGTGAGCGACACCCAGATCGAGGCGGCGCTGCGCGAGATCCCGGTGTTCCAGGACAACGGCGTGTTTTCCGAGTCCCGCCTCGAGGGCTGGCTGCGCAACCGGGGGATGAGCCGGGCCAGGCTGGTCGAACTCCTGCGCCAGGACATCCTGCTCAACAAAATGCAGTTCGCCTATGGCGAGGGCGCGCTGCTTGGGCCCGCGACGGTGCGCCGCATGGCGGCACTGCTGGCGGAAAAACGCGAGGTGAGCGAGCTGTTTTTCCCCAGCCGTGCCCAGCGTGACGGGGTGGTGATCGACGATGCGGCAGTGAAGGCGGACTATGAAGCCAACCGGGCGAACTTCGCCACTCCCGAGCAGGTGCGGGTGCAATATCTGGCCCTGAGCGTGGACAGCCTGCTCGCCCGTATCGACATTCCCGAGGCCAGCGCGCGCCAGCACTACGAGGCCAATGCGGCCCGCTACCAGGAGCCGGAACAGCGCCGCGCCAGTCATATCCTCATCCGTACCGCAGAGGGGCGCGACGCCGCCCGCGCCAAGGCCAAGCAGATCCTGAACGAGGCGCGCGCCAATCCGGCGCGTTTCGCCGATCTGGCTCGCCAGCATTCGCAGGACCCGGGTTCGGCGCAGAACGGCGGCAGTCTGGGCAGCTTCGTGCGAGAGACCATGGTCAAGCCCTTCGCCGACGCGGTGTTTTCCATGCAGGTGGGCGGTATTTCCGATCTGGTCGAGACCGAATTCGGCTTCCACATCATCCGCCTCGAGGGCATTACTCCGGGGGCTCGGCTTGGCTTCGAAGTGGTGCGCCATGAGATCGTCGAGGAGTTGCGGCAACAGGAGGCGCATCGCCGCTTTGCCGAGGCCGCCGAGCGATTCAACAACCTGGTCTATGAGCAACCGGAAAGTCTGCAGCCGGCCAGCCAGGAGTTCGGCCTGCCGCTCCAGGAAAGTGGCTGGATCAGCCGCGAGCACGCCGAGCCGGCCATGCTCGCCAAGCCGCGCTTGGTCGAGGCGCTGTTCAGCCCGGAGGCGCTCGAAAAGAAACACAACACTGAGGCCATCGAGGTCAATCCAGGCATGCTGGTTGCGGCCCGGGTGCTGGAACACAAGCGGGCCGGCGTGCGGCCACTGGCCGAGGTGAGCGATGTCATCCGCGCCAAACTGATCGAACGCGAGGCGCTGGCCCGTGCCGTCGCCGCGGGTAAGGCAGCCCTCAAGGCGGCCCGCGCCGGCCAGGAACCGGCGGGCTGGGCCGCGCCGGCGGCGGTCAGCCGCATGCAGCCGGCCGCCCTGCCGCCGGCCGCCATCAAGGCCATCTTCAAGAGCCCGGTCACCAGCCTGCCAGCCTATGTCGGTGTGGAAATGCCGGATGGCTATCGCCTGTATCGCCTTGCCCGGGTGACGCCCGGCGAGGTCGCCGAGGCGCAGTTGCCCTTCATCCAACGTGACATCCTGCGCCTGACCGCCCAGGAAGAGTTGCGTGCATTCCTGGAGTTTCACCGCACCCAGGCCAAGGTGAAGATCAATACCGCCCGGGCGGAAAAACGCGACTGACGCCCGGCTTCAGGCGGCCCCCGAAGCGCCGCCTGTCCGTGTCGCCTGGATGGCGCGCCGGTGGCGGCGGAACAGCCATCGTGTCCAGAGATCGGCCATCTCTTCGTCCAGGTCGATGAATTCCGCCCGTCGCCGTCCGGAGACGGCAGGAAGCAGGCGCGCCGGCCATTCCAGACGACCGGGCAGGACAGGCCCCGGCTCCAGTTCGATCCAGCCCACGTCCGTCTCCGGGAGGTCGGCCGAGGCGGGCTGAATTTCCCATTCCAGGCCGGTCGGATTCAGCCAGAGCCGGGTTTCTTCCAGGCGTGGGCGGTTTTCGAACAGGCTCTGCCCCAGCCAGTGCAGCATCAGGTCGAGCTTGGCTTCGATGCGGCTGAGGGTGGGACTGGCTTCGTGCTCATGCGCCATGGCCTCGATCTCGTTGCACGCGCGCATCAGCTTGCGGCTGCCGGCCATGCAATGTGCCGCTCGTGCCTTGGCTGCCGGAAGCCAAGCGAAAGGCAGGCGCAGTTCCACGCGCAGGCCGGTCGCGTGTGTGCCCGGGTTCATGGCGTTCGCGACGGAAACAGCGCGCTGCCGTGGCAGGCGAGTCGGGCGGCGCCGTAGGCCGCTTCCTGTTCGCGTGCGATGCGCACCGGGCAGCCCAAGTGGCGCTGGCGGATGGCGGCATAGACCGGATTGCGTGCGCCGCCGCCCGTGGAATGCACTTCATGCAGAGGCGTGGCGCCGAGCGCATGCAGGCACCGGTAGCCCTCCGCCTCGATCCGCGCCAACCCTTCGAGGATGCCGTGCAGGAATTCGGCACGGTCGTCGGGGCGGGGATCGAGGCGCGGGGGCAGGTCGGGATCGTTGACCGGGAAGCGCTCCCCCGGCGCGGGCAGGGGGTAATAGTCGAGCAAGCTGGGTCGGGTGGGGTCGATGCGGCTGGACAAGGCGCTCAGTTCGTCGCTGCTGAAGTGATGCGCCAGCACGGCGCCGCCGGCATTCGATGCGCCGCCGGCCAGCCACAAAGCACCGAACCAGTGGCTGTATACGCCGAACCGGGCGGCATCCACCCGGGTGGTGGAGAGCAGTTTCAGCACCAGGGTGGAACCGAGCGAGGTGACGGCCACACCGGGACGGTCGACGCCGGCGGCGAGGAATGCGGCGATGCTGTCGGTGGTGCCGGTGCATACCACGCAATCGGGGGCGATGCCGAGCTGGCGGGCGCGCGTGCGGCTGATCCGGTTGATGGCGCTGCCGGGGGGCACCGCATTGGGCAGGCTGTCGATGTCGGCCAGATAGGCGACCCAGTCCGGCCAGGCCCGCGTCTCCAGGCCGAACCCCATCTTCAGCGCGTTGTGGTAGTCGGAGATGCCGGGCAGTTCGGAGAGCAGGGCGGTGAGCCAGTCGGCCTGGTTGAGGAATAGGTGGCTGCGCGTCGGGCCAATCCGGCTGCGCAGCCAGAGCACCTTGGCCAGGCCCGAACTGGGGGTGGCGGCAGGGTGTTCGGGGCCAGCGGCGCGGGCGATGCGCTCGGCCTCGGCCACGGCGCGGGCATCATTGTAGAGCATCGGCTCCGCGCTCGGCAGGAGCGATTCGTCGCAGGCGAGCACGGTACCTGAGGTGGCGGCGATGGCGAGGCTGGCCAGGGCGCGGCGGGCGCCGGCCGGAAGCGCGCCCAAAAGGTCGAACAGGCCTTCGCGCCAGCTCGGCACCCATTCGAATGCGTGCAGTTGGCCGAATTCGATGCGCTCCATGGCCTCGATCTCGTCCCCGGCGGCGATCACGCAGGCACGCGCGCCGCTGGTGCCGAAATCGATGCCGAGGTGGAGCGGGGTGCTCATCCGCGCCGAGTCAGAGGCAAGGCCTCAATGCAGCCGTTCCGGGCTGCCGCAGCATTTCTTGAATTTCTTGCCGTTGCCGCAGGGACAGGGATCGTTGCGGCCCACCTTGGGCGATTCCCGACGCACGGTGTGACCGGCCTTGCGATGCGGCAGCCAGAAGTCGCGGATGCCGATCACGCACAGGCCGATGGCGTCGGCGAGGTTCTCGTGCCGTTCGCTCAGCTGCGGGTTGGCCTTGCGTTCCTCGATGCCGGTCTCGGTGCCGTACAGCAGCATGGGGGTGAGCAAGGCGGCGTTCGCATCGTCGTGAAAAAGCGGATCCCAGCCCTCGGCATCCAGGCTGAGGCCGGTCATGAAGCCATAGCACCAGTCATCGATGAGCCGGTGCGTTTTGCCTTCTTCCTCGTAAGCGTACACGATGGGATCGAACAGATCGTTGTCCTCGATGAGCTCGCCGGCCCGCTGTTTGTACAGGCGCATGACCAGGTCGAGGATCTCCTGCATCCGCGCTTCGGACGCGAACTGCATCGGTTCATCCTCGGTCCCGCCCCAGATCTCGTCCAACCACTGGCTGGGCAAAAGGGTGTTGGGGCCGACCAGGATCGCGGTGAGAAAGCCGTCCAGCTCGGACAGGGTCATGCAGGCGGCCGGGGTCTCGTCGGACTGGAGGAAATCGTCGAGGCGGTCGAGCTCTTCGTCGCTCAGGGATGCGTGCTGGGGGGGGAGCGGGAACATGCTCGATGCCTCTGGGGATGAATCGGGGCAATGGTAACCGACGCCGCACGCCGCATCCAGCCGGCGCCAGCCCGCGATGCGTCGAACCGGGGTAAAATTTGCGCCTTTCAGCCGACGAGCCACGCTCATGCCCGCTTTTCAGGACATCATCCTCACCTTGCAGCGATTCTGGGGGGGGCAGGGCTGCGCCATCCTGCAACCCTATGACATGGAAGTGGGGGCGGGCACCAGCCATACCGCCACCTTCCTGCGCGCCATCGGCCCGGAACCGTGGCGGGCCGCCTATGTGCAGCCCTCGCGTCGGCCCAAGGACGGCCGCTACGGCGACAACCCCAACCGCCTGCAGCACTATTATCAGTTCCAGGTGGTGTTGAAACCCGCGCCGGAAAACATCCTTGACCTGTATCTGGGCTCGCTCGCGGCGCTCGGTTTCGACCTCAAGGCCAACGACATCCGTTTCGTCGAGGATGACTGGGAGAACCCGACGCTCGGCGCCTGGGGGCTGGGCTGGGAGGTCTGGATGAACGGCATGGAGATCACCCAGTTCACCTACTTCCAGCAGGTGGGAGGCATCGACTGCAAGCCCATCACCGGCGAGATCACCTATGGCCTGGAGCGGCTGGCCATGTACCTGCAGGGCGTGGAGAACGTGTTCGACCTCGAATACGCCCCCGGGCTTTCCTACGGCGATGTGTTCCACCAAAACGAGGTGGAGCAGTCGGCTTACAATTTCGAGCATTCCGACGTCGAATTCCTGCTTTCCGCGTTCAACGCGCATGAGCGCCAGGCCCGGCACCTGATGGAGCAACGGCTCGCGCTGCCGGCCTACGAACAGGTACTGAAGGCCGCCCACACCTTCAACCTGCTCGACGCGCGCGGCGCCATCTCGGTCACCGAGCGCGCCGCATATATCGGCCGCATCCGCAACCTGGCCCGCAGCGTGGCGAAGAGCTACCTCGATTCGCGCGCCCGGCTCGGTTTCCCCATGGCCCCACGGGAATGGGCCGACGAGGTGCGGGCGAGGATGGAATAAAAATATGGATACCCGCAACCTGCTGCTTGAACTGTTCGTCGAGGAACTGCCGCCCAAGGCGCTCGATGCCCTAGGCAACGCATTTGCCGCTGCATTGTTCGAATCGCTCGAGGCCCAAGGACTCACGGCGGAGACCAGTGTGCTGACCGCCTATGCCTCGCCACGCCGTCTGGCGGCGCATGTCACTGCAGTCGCCGCCCGGGCGGCCGACCGGCCGGTGTCCTCCAAGCTGATGCCGGTCTCGGTGGCCTTGGCCGGCGACGGCTCGCCCACCCCGGCCCTGCTGAAGAAGCTCGCCGCGCTCGGCCTCGATACCGCCGTGCTGCCCCGGCTCCGGCGAGCCATGGACGGCAAGGCGGAAGCCCTGTTTTACGACAGCGTGGCCCCCGGCGTCACCCTGGCCGAGGGCCTGCAAAAGGCGCTCGACAGCGCCATTGCCCGGCTGCCTATCCCCAAGGTGATGAGCTATCAGCTTGCGGATGGCTGGAGCACGGCCCATTTCGTGCGCCCCGCGCATGGCCTCCTGGCCTTGCACGGTGCCGAGGTGGTGCCGGTTTTCGCCCTCGGTCTCGCGGCCGATCGCATCACCCGGGGTCATCGCTTCGAGGCGGCGATGGACGTGCTCCATATCCGTGACGCGGACAGCTATGAAGCGCAGATGGAAACCGAAGGCGCGGTCATCCCCAGCTTTACGAAGCGGCGCGCCGACATCGCGCGCCAGTTGCGGGAGGTCGCCGCGAGTTGTGGTGGCGGCGAGGTGGGCAGTCTCACGCCCATCGAGGACGAGGCCCTGCTCGACGAGGTGACCGCGCTGGTCGAGCGCCCCAACGTGCTGGCCTGCCAGTTCGAGCCGGAGTTCCTCGCCGTGCCGCAGGAATGCCTGATCTTGACCATGAAGGCGAACCAGAAATACTTCCCCCTGCTCGATGCGGCGGGTCGGCTCACTCACCGTTTCCTGGTGGTGTCCAACATCCGCCCGGCCGATCCTTCCCAGGTGATCGGCGGCAACGAGCGGGTAGTGCGGCCGCGCCTCGCGGATGCGCGTTTCTTTTTCGATCAGGACCGCAAGGCGCCGCTCGCCGAGCGGATCAAGCGCCTGGACGCGGTGGTGTACCACAACCAGCTCGGCAGCCAGGGCCAGCGCATCCGCCGCATGGTGAAGCTCGCCGGCGCGATCGCCGCCGAGCTGGGCGCCGATGTCGCACGGGCGGAGCGTGCCGCATTGCTCGCCAAGGCCGATCTCGCCACCGACATGGTGGGCGAGTTCCCCGAACTGCAAGGCATCATGGGGCGTTACTACGCACTGGCTGCAGGCGAGGATGCGGTGGTGGCGGAGGCCATCGCCGCGCATTACCGGCCCCGTTTCGCCGGCGATGCGCTGCCCGAGGGCAATGTCGCCCTGGCCGTGGCCCTGGCCGACAAGCTCGATGCGCTGGTCGGCATCTTCGGCATTGGCCTCGCACCCAGCGGCGACAAGGACCCCTATGCCTTGCGCCGGGCGGCGCTGGGTGTGTTGCGCATCCTCATGGAAAAGGCCCTGCCGCTCGACCTGATGCGCCTGCTCGAACTGGCGCGGGCCGGTTTCGAACCCGAACAGCTGGCCGATTCGGCCAGTCTCGACGTGTTCCAGTTCATGCTCGATCGCTTGCGTTTCGTGCTGCGCGAGCAGGGCCATTCCGCCGACGAGGTGGAGGCGGTGCTGGCCAGCGCGCCGCGCCGCATCGACCAAGTGGGGCCGCGCATCGAGGCAGTGCGCGCATTCCGCAGCCTGCCCGAGGCGGAGGCGCTGGCCGCCGCCCACAAGCGCATCCGCAACATCCTGCGCAAGAGCGCCGGGGAGGCCATGACCGGGCGGGTCGAGACCGCGCTTTTGCAGGCCGGCGCCGAGGCCGACCTGTACGCCGCCCTGCGTGAGGTGGAACCTCGGCTGGAAAGCGCACTGGCTAACCTGGACTACGGCGGCGCACTGGCCATTCTGGCCGGGCTGCGCGGCGCGGTCGACCGTTTCTTCGACGAGGTCATGGTGAGGGTCGACGAGCCGCTCCTGCGTGCCAATCGTCTGGCCCTGCTCGGCCAGCTCGCCGCCGCCATGAACTCGGTCGCCGACATCGGCGAGCTGGCCTGAAGCCATGCCGGACGGACGCAGGAGCGCGATGAAACTGGTCATCCTGGATCGGGACGGGGTCATCAACCACGACTCCGACCAATTCATCAAGACGCCGGAGGAGTGGCGGCCGATCGACGGCAGCCTGGAGGCCATCGCCAGTCTCAATCAGGCCGGCTTCAAGGTGGTGCTGGCGACCAACCAGTCCGGGGTCGGGCGCGGCCTGTTCGACATGGCCATGCTCAATCGCATCCATGCCCGCATGCACAAGCTGCTCGGCCAGGTGGGGGGGCGTGTCGATGCCATATTCTTCTGTCCGCATCCGGCCGATTCAGCGTGTGACTGTCGCAAGCCCCGCCCCGGAATGTTCGAGGCCATCGCCCGCCGATTCCATGTCGATCTCAATGGCGTTCCGGCCATCGGCGACGCGCTGCGCGACCTGGAGGCCGCCGCCGCGGTCGGTGCCCAGCCCATTCTGGTGCGCACCGGCAAGGGCGAGGCCACCCTGGCGCAGTGCGTTCTTCCGGAAGGCACCCGGGTATACGACGATCTCGCCGCGGCGGCGCGTGACCTGATCGATTCCCAGGGCGAGGCGGAGGCGCGGGGGAGACCGGCGTGATCGTCCTGCGCTCCGCGCTGTTCCTGCTGCTGCAGTCGATCAGCAGCCTGCTGTTCTTTCCGTTCATCCTCGCCGCGTTCTGGCTCAAGCCGGTGCCGCGCAACCGCTTCATCGCACTGTGGGCGCGTTTCATCACCGGACTGGCGCGGGTGTTGCTGGGCATCCGCTATCGGGTCGAGGGGCTGGAACACCTGCCGCCCGGGCCGGCCATCCTGTTGTCCAAGCATCAATCGGCCTGGGAAACCCTCGCCTTTCAGGTCATCTTCCCGCCCCTCTGTTTTGTGCTCAAGCGCGAGCTGTTGTGGATCCCGTTCTTTGGCTGGGGCCTGGCCCTGTCCAGTCCCATCGCCATCGACCGCGCCGGTGGGCGCGAGGCATTGCGTCAGGTCGAGCAGCAAGGGCGGCAACGCCTGGCCGACGGGCTCTGGGTGGTGATCTTTCCCGAAGGCAGCCGCATGGCGCCGGGCGAGAAAGGCGAATACCAGATCGGTGGCGCCTGGCTGGCCGCCAAGAGCGGCGCGGCGGTGCTGCCGGTGGCCCACAATGCCGGCCGCTGCTGGGGTAAGAACGCTTTCATCAAGCGTCCTGGCGAGGTCACCGTGCGCATCGGCCCAGCCATCGCCACAACGGGCCGCAAGCCGGCGCAGATCAACGCCGAGGCCGAAGCCTGGATCGAACAGGCGATGCGGGATCTCTGAAACCATGCCGGGATTGGCCGCTCGGCGGCAGCAAGAGGTGCGGGAGCTGGCTTGCCAGGGGCTCGACGGTGGCATTCTGGCCTACCAGCTGCGTCGCAGCGCGGCCCGGCGCAGCCTGGCCCTGCGCGTCGATGCGGCGGGGCAGGTGGTGGTCAACGCGCCGAGTTTTGTCGCATTGATTGAGGTCGAGGCATTCATCCTGCGCCATTCCGACTGGCTGCGGTCGCGGCTCGATGCGCGCTCGCGCCGGCCGGACTGGCGATCCGGCATGTCCCTGCCGTATCTTGGACAATCTTTGATCCTCGACTGGCGCGAACAATCGCCGGCCCGCCCCTGCCGGGTCGAGTCCAGTCGCATGCTGGCCTGGGCGCCACGTGCCGAGATCGCGGCGCGGGTGGAGGCGGCCTATCGTGCCCTCGCCCGGCCGTTGTTCGCGGCGCGTCTGGCCCAATATGCCGCGCGCATGGGGGTGCCGGTGCCGCCCTTGCGGCTGTCCGGGGCGCGCAGCCGCTGGGGCAGCCTGTCGGCGAAGGGCGTGGTTCGCCTGAACTGGCGCCTGATCAAGGCCCCGCTCGATCTGATCGACTATGTGGTCTGCCACGAACTCGCGCACTTGCGCCAGCGCAACCATTCGCCGGCGTTCTGGCGCGAGGTGGCGGCGCTGTACCCCGGCTACGCCGAAGCCCGGCTGCGGTTACGCCAGATCGGCGCAGCCTGGTTCGAGTTCTGAACTGGCCCGGCGGCGCATTCAGTGCGCCTCACGCTGCTTGAGGATTTCCCTCAGCAGCAGGATCTCGCGGATGATCGACAGGGGAAAGCCCTGGCGCTGGCCGCCACGGTTGTCGCGCAATAGATGCTCCAGGTATTCGTTGGCCCCGGGCTGCCCCCACTCCCGACTCAGGTGGGCCAGGATGTGCGGCATGTCGAGCAGGCTTTGGGTTGCCGTGTCGGCAGCCGTCTCTTCGAGTTCTTCCCATCCCGGTGGCGCGGCATTGAAGTTGGCCCGCAATGCCCCACCCGCGGCATCGAAGCTGGCCCGGTCTTCGGCCTGGAGGTAGAGCTTCATCAACATGAGCCAGCTTTCCAGCGAGCGCTGCGGGTATTTCTCCAGATGCGCGCGCAGGTTGTGCGCCGCTTCCTGGACACGGCCGTAGGCCAGCATCACCTCGGTCAGTTCCATGGTCTGCTGGTAATCGTCATCCCCCGAATCACCTTCCGTCTCGGGTTTGGGGCTGACACCAAACGAGCGCGTCATTTCCTTTGGGTCCAATTTTTCCAGTTGTACGCCGATTCCGCTGCTCCGGGGTGGCACCTCGTCGGATGGACTGGACTGTGTCGGGTCAGCATCGAGCCACATCTCGGCCTTCCAGACCGACGCGCGCATCAGTTGCTGGCGGGTCTGGGCACGCCGATGCTGGCGCGCGCGCCAGAGGAAAAACAGCACCGTGAAGATCGACAACAGCCCCCCCGCCAGTAACCAAAGTGGGGGCCAGGCCGGATGCTCCCAGATCGGTGGCTGTTCGGTGGGGGGCGGGGTTTCAGATACGGTCCGGGGCTCGGGCTCCGGGGGTTTGAGCGTTTCGGTCGGAGCAGGGGCTGGGCTCTCAGGCCCGCTTTCCTGGGACTCGACAGGCGCAGGCTGCGGCGTCCGCATCGCGGGTGAAGCGGGCGCGGTCACGGCTTCCGGGGCCATCGCGACCGCAGGGGGAACCCGAACCGGGGCGCGTGCCGGGCGACTCGCCGCGGGTCGAGGCGATGCGGGCAGAGTGGCTTGCCGGGCCGGGCGGCCCGGACTGGCCGTGGGGGGCGTGACCGGGGTGGTCTCGACAGGCACGGGGACAGGTCCGGGGAGCAGGCTGCGCGGGTCGAGCAATGCGACATAGTTGCGCTCCAGATCGACGCCACAGCCCAACATGCGCAGACCGATTTCCAAGGTGGGTTCCTTGATCGGGCGCGAGCTTTCCAGGATCAGTTCGTAGCGATTGCCACGTTGTCGCAAGGTCATGCGCGGCGAGGCGTCGAGCAGGTCCCGGCTGGTCGCGGGGGTGAGCTGGAAGCAATGCACACCGGCCACATCCTCGTCGCCCACCAGGCGCACCATGGCGCGCAAGGGCTCCCCCAACGCGGTTTGTATGTGCAGATTGCCCAGACCGATGCCCCAGGCGGTCGCAAAGGGCCACAGTACACAGACAAGGGTCAGCCAGTGCCCTGAACGAATGGACTCCCGTGTCGATATTTTACGTGGCATGTCGAGCATTCATGCGTTGGGTTGCATGCATTCTACCCCGCATGCATGCGGATTCACATTGACCCTGAATCCCATGCGGCGGCAAAGGTTTTTCGGACGGTCGGATAAGCAAACAGGCTGTTGAAAAACGACTGCGGTGGGCCATCGGCTGTGTTGCGCGGTGTTGGCTCCGGCCGCGCAGCTCGATCGGCTGCGCCGATGTCCGCCTTCGCTCAAACGAAGTTTCAGCGTAAGCTAAAACTTCGTTTGCACGCCCTCGCTGATCAATTTGAGATGGAGCATAACCTGACGGTTAGCCTTCGCTGAAACTCGCTTCGCTCGTTTTCTCGGTCGCTGCGCTCCGTACGCCTTGCATCGGGCCAGCCTCGCGACGTTTTTCAACAGCCTGTTAAACCTAAAAACCGCAGTTGACCGCTTGGATGACTGCGTAGCATGTTGGTTATATTGAGTTTCCAGTCTTTGCT
>Ga0209207_1001249_pt1 | contig 12222 bp, 12 predicted proteins | sample SaghotsprinmetaG_FD_184140 | JGI IMG/M metagenome (GOLD analysis project Ga0209207, IMG submission 184140) | Hot spring microbial communities from South Africa to study Microbial Dark Matter (Phase II) - Sagole hot spring metaG (SPAdes) (version 3) | ecosystem: Environmental > Aquatic > Thermal...
AGTACCGACAAAAACGACGATAAACCTTTACCGTCTCCGCAAGCAGCACACGCTGCTCAGCCGTCGGCTTAAGGTTCCATTTGTCAGTGCGGACAATAGGCGTTTGGTTTAGCACGGAGCTACTGTACCACGATAGTGTTGCAGTCTCCACTTTGGCTACAACTGCCGCGCCTTGACTCCAACCGGCTAACGCGAGGTTGGAGAGTGCGGCGCGAATCCTCGTTCAACCTTATCGACGATGGTAGCGAATTTTTTGGAGGTTGATAGAAGGGGATCTGCTGGGTTTAAGGTGACTGGTGTAAGATGCAGCGCAGTTTGTCACGGTGTGGCCATGATGGACTTACGCCTTAACCTCCTGCTGAAGGCGAACAAGGTCGCTTTGAGCCAAAATCCCTAAGCATAAGACGACTGCCATTGTACAGGGCTGGCTTGGTGTACCCCTTGTAGAGACTCGAAGATTCCAGTATCCTGACTGCTATAACACGTCTGGCAGAGGAGCAACCCCTAGAGCATCATGGAGACAGAGATTGGCAGCAGACGCAGCAGTGCCTCCCGTGTCCCTGAGCGCCGACGATGCCGTAGGACGAGGTTCACGCTGGTGTTCTCTCGGGAAGAGTAGCTGGGATGTCTGCCACTGGCTTGGAAGTGTTATTTGTGCTGCTGCTCATCATTGCCAATGGGGTGTTTGCAGGAGCGGAAATTGCGGTGGTTTCTGCGCGCAAAGTTCGCCTCGAACAGTTGGCAAAGCGGGGGAAGCGCAAAGCCAAGGCTGCCCTTAAGTTAGCAAATTCTCCCAATAGTTTTTTATCGGCGGTTCAAATTGGCATTACCCTTATTGGCATTCTGAGTGGTGCGGTGGGGGGCGCAACGCTGGCGCAGCGGCTCCAGGGGGCGCTTGCACCCTTGCCGTGGGTGGGGCAGTACAGTCAGCCGTTGAGTATTGCCATTGTTGTTACGGGTATTACCTATCTTTCCTTGGTGATTGGTGAGCTCGTGCCCAAGCGTATTGCCATGACCTATCCGGAGGCGATCGCCTGTAACATTGCCAAGCCGATGGTGTGGCTCACCAAGTTAACGGCTCCCATTGTCCATCTCCTTAGTGCATCCACCGATGGCATCCTGCAAATGCTCGGCATCTCCACAACGGCAGAGCAAACCGTTACGGAGGATGAAATTAAGGTGCTGATTGAGCAGGGAGCGCAGGCGGGCTTGTTTGAGGTGGCCGAGCAGGATATGGTGGCGCGGATTTTTAATTTGGGCGATCGCCCCATCCAATCCATGATGACACCGCGCACCGATATTGTTTGGCTGGATATTGAGTCGCCCATCGAGGAAATTGAAGCGGAGATTTTGGGAACGTTTCACTCCCGCTTTCCCGTGGCCGAGGAAACGATTGACCACTGCCTGGGCATTATTTCTGCTAAGGACTTTTTGGCGGCACGGTTGACCCAGCAGGAGGTCAATTTGCGCCAACTGCTGCAACCGGCCCTCTTTGTGCCGGAAGGTCGGCGCGCTCTCGATGTCTTAGAGTTATTTCGGCAGTCTAGCCAGCACATTGCCCTCATTACCGATGAGTACGGTGGCATTGAGGGGTTAGTGACCCTAAATGACTTAATTGAAGCCATTGTTGGCAGTCTCCGCCATGAGGAGGGGGAAGAACCCCAAATTATCCAGCGGGAAGACGGCTCTTGGCTGCTGGATGGGTTGCTCTCTGTTTATGAACTGAAGGAGTTGCTCAAGCGGGATACGCTGCCGCAGGAGGAGAGTGCCAGCTATCACACCTTGGGGGGACTGATTATTACCCTCTTTGGCCGCATTCCCCAGTCTGGCGACTACATCGAGACTGAGGGGCTACGGTTTGAAGTGGTGGACATGGACGGCAACCGGGTGGACAAGGTACTGGTGAGTGAGTTGCCGCCGGAGGATGAGAGGCCAGATCACCTACGCCTGAACGATTAACGCCGCCGAAGCTGGGCAGCCGCTTGTTGTAGCGATCGCCAGCGTTGATCCCGCAGTTGACGTAGGGCACGCCGCAACGCCGGTAACGGCAGGGCTGAGCCACCGTAGCGCCACGACACGTAGGCGTGGGTAAGGGTATCAATGGCGCGCTGGCTAGGGGCATCCAATTGGGGCACCCCCCGCAGTTGCTGGGCGTATTCCCAAGGGGTTTGGCTTTTCCGTTTGGGGAAGCCCTGCTGTGCCAGCCAGTCGAGCATTTGCACGTAGAGTTGTTCAATGGCACTGAGTCGCCGCAGCCGTTGGTAGTAGCGCCAACTCTGCCACAGGTGGATTCCCAACCAGAGGGCGATCGCCCCGCCACAGAGGAGCAATACACCGCGCAGAATTCCCCCTAGCCCCTGAGAAAACAAATCAAGGAATTGTCTGAGTACCGAGTCTAAGGCGGCAAGAAGGGCACCCAAAAAGCCGGTCACGGGCGTAGGCAGCCAGCCCGTCACCCAGTTCCAAAATTGTTGCAGCACGCTAAAGGTTTGATCCACCTCAAGGGTGGCCGGATAGAGATCATGACCAGGAATCGGATCAAATAGAAACCAGCCAAAATCAGGGAAATAGGCTTCAGTGAGGGCATAGGCATCGGTGTTGCGGACAATGTATAGACCCGTAAAGGGGTTAAATTCCCCCGTACCAAGGCCGGTCACCAGCCGTGCCGGAATGCCAATGCTCCGCAGCAGTAGGGTCAAGGCACTAGCAAAGTGATCTGGGTAGCCCCCCTGCCATTCAAACAGGAAGGTGCTGACTAAATCTTGATCCGGCCCTAGCTCAGGGATTTGCGGTGTCAGGCGGTAGGACTGCTTCAGGGCTTGGGTCAGGTAAAGTGCCTGCTCGTAGGGTTCCTCAATCGGACGCTCGGCTTTGGCCAGCAGGTCTTGAGCAAGGGCTTGCAGCCGCGAGTTTAGGGCCTCAGGCACCTGTAAGTACTGGCGGTAAGCGGCGGGGTTGTGGGTTCTGCCAGCGGTACGCAGCACCGAGCGATCGCGCAGCGGCACGTGGGAAATCACCGAATAGGTCAACCCCTCCGGCAACGGCACCGGGGAACGCAAGCCCCCCTCAGGATCGCGGGCAATTTCACGGGTGGGAAAGTACAGTTCGCGGGGGTCGTAGAGGTGCGGAATAAGGTTACTAAATTCAGAGACCACCGTATAGGTTTGAATCACCTCGCGAGTGGGCAGGCGGGAAGGAAATTGCGGCAGCAAATAGCGAAAACTCCAAGGGGATCGCCGCAGAATTTCGGCATCATCATTACCGCTAATCCGCCAGCCCCGTCCGGTATAGTCATCAAAGGCCAGCACCCGCCAAAAGCCCGGCGCTTGCGATCGCACCCGCATCAGTTCTCGCGGGGTCATCACCCCACCAAAGGTTTGATCAATTTCGGAGCCAAAGCCGTAGTAAAAATTACTATCAAACGTTTGGTTGGCTAGGGCATCCCCCACCCCGCCGCTACCGCGGCCACTCACATAGCCGGGGTTAATCACCCGGGTTTGGTCAAACGCCTCATCCACCTGAATTTCGGCACTCACCGGCAGCGTCCGGATTTGATACCCCGGAAACCGTGGCAGCACCACAAACACCGCCAACCCCAAGCCAAGGATCAACACAAATAGCCCCAACCACTGTCGCCATGAAACCCCTAGGGATTTTACCGTCACCTGCAGCAGCCCCAAGCGAGAACGGTAGTCCAGCACTAAAACCGGCAGGGCGATCGCCAAAAAGGCCAGTAAAAATAGACCAAAGATCATTGTTTGGCTGAGGGTGGCCGCCACACTAATTAAAATGAGGGCAATCACCATCGAATACCCCAGATCCTTGCGGCGGGGCAGGTCAAAACTATGGAGAATTTGCAGTTGAATCAGCAGTTCCGTCAGCAGAATGCGCGAGTCTTGGGCAAGCAGCGTTAAACGCCCTAAAAATACTGCAAGAGCCACCACCATCCCCAAAGCAATCCCAAGTTTGGCCGCTACATTGCGTTGCCGCCGCGACCACCAACTCCAGCTAAAACCGCAAATTGATAAGGGCACAGCCCAAAGACTGGTTTGGGTTTCAGCCGCCACATCGGTGGCCACTATCCCCACAATCACCAGAAACAGCACCCCTAACCGCAGCACCAGTGAATCTTCCACCTGCTTGGCCGGTGCCAGCATCGGAGAGGCAGAGAGGGGTTGCAGCCAACCGCGCAGCATAACGTCTTTATCCTGAACCTAATTCCGCTAGATCCTAGCAACTCGCTAGAATGACTGTGGCATAAGATAACAGTGCCAAGACAAAACCCCTGCCCTACTATTGGCCGTCGCGTGGGAGGTATAGACCGCCATGGCTCAACCTGCCGTGGGCATGATTCAGGTGATGGGCTACCCAGCCGCCCTTGCGGTTGCCGATACCCTAGTGAAAGCGGCTCAGGTACAACTGGTGAGTTGTGAAGGCATTGGCAGCGGTTACTGGACCGTCGTGATTCGCGGCACGGTGGCAGACGTGAATGCTGCTGTTCAGGCGGCGCGATCGCTGCGGCAACACCCCATTCTGTCCCACCAAGTCATTGCCCACCCCCAAGGCAATGTCGAGCAGGTGCTACCGATCCGAGTACCCCACGCCCCCCTTGAGGACTTTTTGCTCTAGCCCCCAGACCCATCCCCATAGAGCGGAGACCCATTTGTGGCAAAATCAGAAGGCAATGTAGAGGTTGACCATCAATGCACATCCTCATTCCGGCAGCGGGAATGGGCAAGCGTATGGGGGCGAGCCAGAACAAATTACGTCTGAGCCTGCTGGGGCAACCCCTCTTGGCTTGGACACTGCAAGCAATTGCCGCCGTTCCTGCCATTAAGTGGATGGGGGTCATTGGCCAGCCGGAGGATTTTCCGGTGTGGCAAGCCTTAATTCAAGATTTAGACCTGCCCCAGCCCGTGACCCTCATCGAAGGGGGCGCGACCCGTCAAGCCTCTGTGTATAATGGCCTGCGGGCGCTACCTGCTGAGGCCACCCATGTGCTCATCCACGATGGTGCCCGCTGCTTGGCCACCTCGCACCTAATTGAACGCTGCGTCCATGCCCTAGCCACCCATGAAGGATTTGTGGCGGCCATCCCCGTCAAAGACACCATTAAGATTGTCAATGCTGACGGTGTCATCAGCCACACACCGGATCGTCGCTCGCTGTGGGCAGCGCAAACCCCCCAAGGCTTCCGGGTTGACTATCTCCTCAAGGGTCATGCCATGGCCGTCAGCGAAGGGTGGGACGTAACGGATGATGCCGCCCTCTTTGAACGCTTAGGGCATCCTGTTCATATTGTGATGGGTGAGGAAACGAACCTCAAAATTACCACTCCCAGCGATCTCCCCCTTGCAGAACGGATCTTGCAGCATCGCCGGGAGCATGGCCTAGGGAATAGAATCCCCTAGGCCAAGGTTTCGGGACAGTAGCCCAAGCCTTGAATAAACTGTTTGCGAAACGCTTCAATGTCATCGTAGTTGGGGGTGCCGTGGGAGACAATGGCCGCTTGGTAGCGGCGCATCACATCCACCATTGGCTGTCCCGTTTCTAAGGCCCACAGTGCCATTTTTAACGAGATCCCCGGTGTATAAGGAAACCCTAACTCGTTTAAGAATGCCCGAAAATTCCCTGCTTGTTCGTCAGACAATAGGGTGTGCGTTTTAACTCGCACCACCCACCCATCGACTTGATGAATCACTGTGACAAACTGGACTGGTAAATTAGCATATTCATGCAAGAATTGCACAACCCGCAGGGTAAGGCTCGCATTGCTGAGGTGATAGATGAAATCCATGGTGTTACCCTCTTACCCTTACACTTTCATTGTCGGTGACCACCCCCTTGCCGCCTAGGGGAATTCTCCGCGATCGCGTGGGGGAAACCCCCCATTATGCCCTCAGCGCTGTTCAGGACTCGGATAGTCGTCGTTGAGGCGTGCTGGCAAAACGCTCGTGGGCGGCCTTTAGAATTGCCGGAATGCGTTGGCGGTGCGGACTCTTGGCCAAGCAGGAGGAGAGGTCTAACTGACCCACCTGAGCCGCGTTCGCCCCCGGAAACCAGTGGCCCCCATTCCCCAGCAGGTTATAGCGCATACGGGCATAGTCCACTAAATCGTAGGCTTGCGCCAAGTTCCACAACCAGAGAATTGTCGGAATATTGATGTTCCCGGGGGTGTGGCGATAGTCGGGTAGCCCCTGCTGCCACGTATGGTACCAGTCGGCGCCAAGGCGTTCAATGGCGGCCTGCTCTAGTCGCTCTAGAATGGGCGGCAGGAGGGTGTCGGCCTGCGCCAAGAGGGTTAAGGCCTCAAGATGAGCATCAAAATCACTGGGGCGAGCCGCCCCAACGCTGAGGGTGTGTACCTGAGGGTGGGACAGGCAAAAGAGATCGTTAAAGACCATTGGACTTAAGGGGGCGCATAGCTCCACTAGGCGTGGCGGTGGATTGTAGAGCATCCCCCCCTTATCGGCGGGGCTAATGATAAAGACCCCCATATCCCGGGCATGGGCATCCAGAATGGCCGGCCAATTTTGCTGATTGATGTAGTACCAGTGCAGGTTCACGTAATCAAACACATCCGTGGCGATCGCCTGGCGGATGACCTCACAACTGCCGTGGGTCGAGAACCCAACAAGGCGAATCTTGCCCTGAGCTTGGAACTGGCGAACCACCTCCAAACAGCCTCCCGGTTGCAGCACCTGCTCAAGGTGTTCCGGCAGGTTAATACCATGAATACCCAGCAGGTCAATGTAGTCTAAGCCCAGATTCCGTAGCGATGTTTCTAGGGTTTCACGAAACTCCTTGGCACTGGGGCGCGGCCCTACCTTGGTTTGGACAATGAGTTTTTCGCGGGGCAGGCGGGGTAAAATGCGCCCCAACTGCACCTCTGAGGTGCCATAGCCGCGGGCGGTTTCAATGTGGGTAATGCCTAGCGCCAGTGCCCGCTGGATGGTGGCTTCGAGGTTACGCTGGTTCTCGGCGGGGATGGTACCGGCGTTCACATCCTGCCATGAAAACTGATAGCGCATGCCCCCACAGGAAAATACAGGCATGGCTAAATTGGTGCGACCAAAGCGACGGTAGAGCATTGGCGTGTCCCTAGGTGGCGTGGCAAATGGCGCCAGGTGAAGCACAAGGCACAAACCAGTATAGTATTCTAGCCCGGCTTAGGGGGTTGGCCGCGGTAGTGGCTGCTGGTTGGGCTGATTGCGCATTTGTACTAGCGGCTCTTGGGGGTTGACCAAATCAATAAACACAATTTGCTTGGGGTCAAGGTACTGGGGAAGCTGCTGTAAATTGGCTAAGGCGATGAGTTGTTGCTCAAGGGCGCTGCTGTTCCACTCTACCGACCCGAGGTGAACGGGAGCCAGCGGCGTTTGCACAATCAGGTTTTGCTCACTGCGCCAGTCGAGTCCGGTAATGGGTAAAGATTGACGTTGCAGCAGGCGATAAATCTGCTGCCAGTGCTGTTGGCGATCGCGGGGCAGCACTAGGGTATTGGGGCGTGCTGGCTCACTGGCGGCCACAAAGTATCCTTGAATTGTCAGGGTAGGGGTCGGATTTAGGGCATTGGCCTGATAACTGGTACTGGGGGCTACTGCACCTGCGGCATCGATAAACCAGCGGCTGGCCGGACCTTGGGTTTGCCCCCCCTCACTCATGACCCAGCACTGGCTACAGGTGGTGACAGCCACGGGTAAGCGTTCTTGCACCTCAACGATGAGCTTTGGCGGAAACAGTTGGCGGGCAATGGTGACCCGCTGTAGGGGGAGCGTGGCCTCTAGACGCTGAATCAGGGGCTGGGGCTGTAGCCGTAGCAGCGATTGGGGATAGTCGAGGTTCAATTGGGCTTGAATGGCCGCCGTCTTGAGTAAGTTGTTGCCATGGATCTGCACCTGATCGGGACGGCGAATGATCCAGTCGGGCAGAGTTAGCCCCCACACCAAGCTGCCCGTTAACCCCAACAGCACGGTGGTGCGCCAGAAACCGGCCAGTTGCCGCCAGCGACGCTTGCTTTGTAGTTGCCGTCGCCGTTGACGGATGGTATCGTTAGCGGCTGCTCCTTGGCGGGAGGGATTTACCATACCCACTGCCCCAAAAATCTTAGGAATTGGAACCTTAAATGTAAACTCTTTGTCATGCTTGGTGATAAGATACCCGTTGTCAATTGTCCTCTTGACTGCCTCTATCTTATAAAGGGTCAGCATCATGCCCGTTACCACTTCTGCCAACTGGTCGAGACCATCCCTGCTTCTGGGGGTGCTGCTACTGGGGTTGCCGACCCGAGCGGTGCTTGCCCAAACCGCCGCTCCAAACGTTGAGGTTGTGCCGCCTACTCCCCCTGTGGGTGGGTCTGTCTATACCATTGAGGGGGGACGGCGGTTAATGGATGAGGCCGCCGCTGCCGTGAGTGGTCGTAACTATCCCTTGGCGGCGCGCAAGCTGTTGGAGGCGCGCACGGTGATGAACCAACTCTCCAACTTTTACCAGTCCCTCAGTTCCAGTTTTCTCGGGATTGATAGCAGTGCTGCCGACAGTAGCCGCCGCCGCGCCCTCGAAACGGCTCAACTGCGGGATCAAGCGACCTTTCAATTGGCGCTGGTCTATCGTGCCAATAATCAACCGGAACTAGCGGTGCCGCTGCTGGTAGAAATTATCCGCAGTCAGAACCCCACCCGCGAGTTGGGTCAAAAAGCCTATCAACAGTTGCTAGAATTGGGTTTTGTGGATGTGCCGTTCCCTCGCTCTGGCACGGTTCCGGCGGCAACGGGAACTCCGGCAACACCAGCACCTAGCAACTAAACCATCTATGACTCTTTCTGAATCACTCATCAACCACAGGGGCGAGGTGGCACCCCGCCATGCGGTTGTCGATCGCCAAACGAAGGAAACCTCTGTTCATGTCGAAGTGCTCTTAGACGGCACCGGCAGCGCCGACAATCACAGCGGCATTCCTTTTTTGGATCATATGTTGGATCAGCTTTGCTCCCACGGCTTGCTCGATTTGCGGGTGCAGGCAACGGGGGATACCCACATTGACGATCACCATACGAACGAAGATGTGGGCATTACGCTGGGGATGGCGCTCGACAAAGCGTTGGGCGATCGCCGGGGCATTCAGCGGTTTGGCCATTTTGTTGCTCCCCTCGATGAAAGTTTAGTGGAGGTCGCCCTAGATTTTTCGGGTCGCCCCCACCTTACCTATGGTTTGCAGATTCCTACCCAACGGGTGGGCACCTACGACACCCAACTGGTGCGGGAATTTTTTGTGGCGCTGGTAAACCATAGCCGCATGACCCTGCACCTGCGGCAACTAGACGGCATTAACTCCCATCACATCATTGAGGCCACCTTTAAGGCCTTTGCACGGGCACTGCGGATGGCGATCGCCATTGATCCCCGGCGCATCCACCATATTCCTAGCTCCAAGGGCGTGATTCAGCAGTAAGCCCTCGGGTTAAGGCCAACAATTGCGGGAGGAAAGTGGGTCTAGATTTGATAAAATCTACCCTGTACCCCCACCACTGATCACAAGAGGGCAGGACACTATGGAAGTCAACGATTTGGGTTTAGTGGCAACCGCCATGTTTGTACTGGTGCCCACCGTGTTTCTGATTATTTTGTACGTCCAAACCGAGAGTCAGCAGAAAAGCAACTAAAAAGCAACTAATATATAGTAGATCTCTATGGCACTGGCTGACCGCCGTCTATGTGCCACAGTGATTCGATGACTGGATTCGATTGTGCCTGTAACTGCTGCTGATCTATCGCCGTTGTGCGTTGCGCCAACCCATGTCTATCGCGGTTGGTCCATTCTTACCCAATGTGGAGAGGCCATTGCCCGACTCGGGCGGCATCCGTTGCTCGTGGTATCGCCATCACGCTACCCATCCCTTGAGTCAGACCTCGGGGCGATCGCCCAAGCCCATGCGCTTCAAGTAGCGGTGGGCAGCTTTAGGGGAGAGTGCAGCGAAGCCACCCTTGCCCAACTGCGGCAGGAGGCGTTGGCGCATCAGAGCGATTTAATTATGGGTATTGGCGGCGGTAAAGCCCTAGATACGGCAAAGCTGCTGGCGGATCAGCTTGAGCTACCGGTGGTCACAATCCCCACCACGGCGGCCACCTGTGCGGCCTGGACGGCTCTGGCCAATATCTACACCGAAGCGGGTGCCTTTGCCTACGATGTGCCCCTGCGGCGCTGCCCCGACCTGCTGATCCTCGACTATGGGGTGGTGCAGACGGCTCCCAAGCGCACCCTTGTGGCCGGCATTGGCGATGCGTTGGCCAAGTGGTACGAAGCCTCGGTGAGCAGCGGTCATCGTCAGGAGACGTTGATTGTGGCCGCGGTGCAACAGGCGCGGGTCTTACGGGATCTCCTATTTCAGCAGTCCGTTGCCGCCCTCAATGAGGTGGGCAGCGCCGTTTGGCAGAATGTGGTGGATGCCACGACCCTGATGGCGGGGATGATGGGCGGACTAGGGGGTGCCCAGTGCCGTACCGTTGCCGCCCATGCCATCCACAATGGCCTGACCCACGTGCCCCAGAGTAAAGGCACACTCCATGGGGAAAAAGTGGCCTACGGCATTTTGGTGCAACTGCGCCTAGAAGAACTGGTTCAAGGCAGTCAATTGGCCGCCAGTGCCCGTCAGCAACTGTGTCAGTTTTACGAGCAGGTGGGCTTACCCCTGAACCTCGCACAGTTGGGCTTGCAACAGGCCAGTTTAGGGCAGCTTCAGCAGGCGGCCACGGTGGCCTGCGCCCCCAATTCCGATATTCATTACCTGCCCTTTGCCGTGACACCGGAGTTGGTGCTAGAGGCGATGGTTTCCACCGAGGTGGGCTATACCCCTAAAGCCATGGATGGGAGTGCCTGCTAGATGGCCTTGGATTGGATTGCCCCTGCCGATCGCCTTGGGGCATTGCCGCCTTATGTCTTTGCCCGTCTTGATGAACTGAAGCTGCAAGCCCGGCAGCAGGGGTTGGATCTCATTGACCTTGGCATGGGTAACCCCGATGGCTCTGCGCCGCGCCCGGTGATCGAGGCGGCGATCGCGGCCTTTGAGGAGCCGAGCTACCACGGCTATCCACCCTTTGAGGGGACGGCGGTGTTCCGGCAGGCCATTACCCGCTGGTACTACCGTCGCTACAATGTGTCTCTGGATGCCGATGGCGAAGCCCTGCCCCTGTTAGGCTCCAAAGAAGGCCTCACTCATCTGGCCTTAGCTTACGTGAATCCGGGGGATGTGGTACTTGTGCCCAGCCCCGCTTATCCGGCGCATTTTCGCGGGCCGGCGATCGCGGGTGCCAGCATCTACCCCCTCATCCTCAAGCCAGAGAAGCAGTGGCTCATTGATGTCAGCGAGATTCCCACAGCAGTCGCGCGCCAAGCCAAGGTGTTGTACTTTAACTATCCCAGTAACCCAACGGCGGCCACGGCCCCCCGCTCTTTTTTTGAGGAGATCGTCGCCTTTGCGCGGGAGTACCAGATTCTGCTGGTTCATGACCTATGCTACGCGGAACTGGCCTTTGATAGTTATCAGCCGACGAGCTTGCTGGAAATTGAGGGGGCCAAAGAGATTGGCGTTGAGTTTCATACCCTCTCAAAAACCTACAATATGGCGGGTTGGCGGGTTGGCTTTGTGGTGGGCAACCGCCACATTATCCAAGGCCTGCGGACGCTGAAAACCAATCTGGACTATGGGGTTTTCTCGGTGCTCCAAAAGGCTGCCGAAGTGGCCCTGAGCTTGCCCGATAGTTACTTGGCGTCTGTGTGCGATCGCTACCGGCAGCGGCGGGATTTTTTAATTCAGGGGTTAGGGGAGTTGGGTTGGCAGATTCCACCAACGAAAGCCACGATGTACCTGTGGGTGCCAACGCCACCCGGGCTAGGTTCCACCGATTTCGCCCTGAAACTGCTTCAGGAAACCGGCGTGGTGGTCACCCCCGGCAATGCTTTTGGGGAGGGGGGGGAAGGCTACGTGCGCATTAGCCTCATTGCCAACTGCGATCGCCTTGGCGAAGCCCTGCGGCGCATGGCTGAGGCGAACATTCGCTTTTCAAGTTTGGCGCGCTAAGGGGGTACAATGCAAAAGCATTCAGCCACCGTTTTGAACGAGGATTCGCGCCGCATTCTCCAACCTCGCGTTAGCCGGTTGGAGTCAAGGCGCGGCAGTTGACTGCAACACTATCGTGATACAGTAGCTCCGTGCTAAACCAAAC
>Ga0209207_1001254_pt1 | contig 12198 bp, 12 predicted proteins | sample SaghotsprinmetaG_FD_184140 | JGI IMG/M metagenome (GOLD analysis project Ga0209207, IMG submission 184140) | Hot spring microbial communities from South Africa to study Microbial Dark Matter (Phase II) - Sagole hot spring metaG (SPAdes) (version 3) | ecosystem: Environmental > Aquatic > Thermal...
AAGGAGGTGCACGCATGCCACAAATTAAATCGCAAAAGAAACGCGCATTAACAAATCTTAAACGTAGCACCGCAGTTACATCTGAAAAATCCGCATTAAAAACCGCCATCAAAAATGTCTTAAAAGCAGTAGTCGCTAAAGACGCAGATGCAGCTAAAGCCGCATATGATTTGGCTAATTCTCGTTTGGATAAATCAGTTACTAGCGGTATTCATCATAAAAACTACGCAGCTCGTCAAAAAGCTAGATTATCAAAAGCAGTTAATTCTTTAAACTAAACAATCCAATGGATTGTTTTTTAATACCCAAACTAAAAGCTATTCATTGAATAGCTTATTCTTTTAATGGGTTAATATTGATTTCAGTCGCTAATCCACCAAGCGATGTTTCACGAAGTTCTAGCGCAATCTTTTTACCTGTATAGTTCATCGTACGTACAACCATATCAAATGAAACTCTATTTTGTTTTGCCTTCCCGATTGTTTCAGCCATCAAAACCGCATCAACGGCACGTAAGACTGCTGCCCCATTTCTCTCGATACAAGGAATAATAACATATCCACCGACAGGATCGCAGGTTAAACCAAGATGATGTTCCATGGCAATCTCAGCAGAATACTCAATTAGTTCGAGTGGTAACCCATTAATAAAAGCGAGTGCAGCAGCAGCCATTGAACATGCAGACCCTATTTCAGCTTGACAACCACCAACAGCACCTGATATTGTCGCATTCTCTTTGATCACATTCCCAAATATACCCGCCACCATGAGTGATTGAACTAACTTATGTTTTGATACACCAATATCAGTATATAAGTGATACATTAAGGAGGCTAATACACCACTTGCTCCTAAAGTTGGCGCAGTCACTACTAATCCACTCGAAGCGTTTTCTTCATTGTTCGCATAAGCATAGGATACTAATTTTAATCGATTTTGAATCGATGGATCATCTTTCGAACAAGCTTGTAAATAAAGTGACTTCGCTACACGAGGTATTTCTAATAATCCAGGAAGAATACCCGTTGTATTTAATCCTCTACGAACAGCTTTAAACATTCCTTCTAACATTTCTTCTAGGTGTGATTCCACGTCACTTTCGTAATGCATTACAAACTCAGGAATGCCATGATAATGAGCTTTAACTTCATTCAAGATTTCAGTAAGAGATTGTTGAGGATAAACTTGTTTTTGAAAATCAAAATCTTCTTCAAGAACTTTAATACTCCCACCACCAAGCGAAAATACCGTCCATGATCCGAGTAAACTATTACGAATATCATAGGCTTTAAAAATTAAGCCATTCTCAAAATGATGTTCCCAATTCAGTCTAAAGTAGATTTTACACACTTTAGGTGAAAAAGTTCTAACAAGAATTTGATCTGTAAAGTGTCCTTTACCCGTTAATGATAAAGACCCATATAACTCCACATCAAAACTAACCGCATCTGGATATTTTTCTTTAAATAGTATTGCTGCACGCCATGGCGCAACCGTATGACTACTACTAGGACCAGGTCCAATTTTATAAAGTTCTCTCAATGATTCCATTAGTGTGTTGCCTCAATTAGAAATAATTCAAACCCAAACTTCTTATCAACTAGACCTAACTTAGAACGATGATCATAGCTCGCAAGATAATTCAAAATACATAGAATTCTTTCTGGTGTCGTCTGTCTAGCTAAACTTAACATACGATTTAAACGATAAACATTTACATTATTAGCCGGCGATAGCTTATTAATCATTTCTTGACGATGATACCCTTCTTTATCAAGGCTTGCTACTTGATATAATAATCTAAGTTGACTTGCGATCAATCCACTAAAGGATAAAGGTTCCATGTTTAGAATCATCATATCATTATAGATATGTAATGCCTGTTTTAGATTCTTATCCATCAAAGCATTCACTAAATGAAAAGCTTCATTATCTAAAGGACGACTAATTAATGCTTCTACATCATCTAAGTTGATATCTTTTGCATAAAGCGCTAATTTTTCAGACTCATGATACGTAATAGACATATTATTATCCATCCGCTTAAGAAATTCTTCAAACGCATCTGAACTCATCTTAATATTTCTTTCTTTCAATAAACCCACTAAGAACTTTCTAAACTCATTCGTTTCTAACTTCTTAACATGATCCACTTCACACAACTCTAATAACTTTTTAGTAATTTTCTTTTGTGTATCTAAATTATCATTATCATGCATAAAAATAATTGTACAAGTTTCAATAGGACGTGATAAATGTAATATCAGTTCACTCATTTCATTATCTTTAAGATTGACCCCACGTGTTAAGAATAAACAATTTTGAATGACTAATACTTTATGATCAGAAAAGAAAGGTAATGTCTGTGCTTCTTCTATCACCTTCAAAATAGAAAAAGCATTATTTGATGCATCATAAAAAACAGTGTTCATGGTATCTTGAACATTGACCAATTGTTTTATTCGTTTTTGTAGAGCTTGATTAAGTAAATAACTCTCATTCCCATAGATTAATGTATTCATATAGAATATTATACCAAAGAAAAATGAAGGACAGAGAAGTCCTTCATAATAATTTATTTTTTATTTAATTTCTCGCAGAAAAACAAGAGCTGCTTTAATTCCTTCATATACAATTGGCACTAATATAAACTCAACATTCATTGTTTTATTATCAAGAGTAATAATTCTTTCTTTTGACTCAATGATTTGATTTTCAACATCATGTAGTCTTTCAATGCGTTGTTTAACTCGATCTCTTGAGTCAACATGCAAATGATCAAGTACCCACGTATAAAGGATTTCTTCTTGAGTTCTTGCCTTAAACAACTCCAATGCTGCTTTATTCATAAACGAGAAACGATAGTTAGTCAAAATTAATATCGCATCCGGCGCATTATCTACAACAAGTCTAAATCTAGACTCACTACTTTCTAATGCTTGAAGTGCTTTTACTCTTGCCGTGATATCTATCACAATGGAGTACAAGAAAGTCTTACCATCAAAATTTATTGGACCACTTACAACTTCTACATCAATAATAAAACCATCTTTCTTGCGATGTTTGAATTGAAAACTATTTCGGCTATTATCTCTCGCTTCTTGAACGGCACGGTTAATCTCTACATCACTTAATGTATTTAGTGATGAAAGCTTCATATTCATGAACTCTTCTCTTGTATATCCATATTGATCTATTGCTGCTTGATTCGTATCTACAATCACGGAAGTTTCAGGATTAACGATAAACATTGCTGTATGTTTATTTTCAAATATATTACGATATCTTTCTTCCGCTTCTTTGATACGTTGCGATGTTGAATCTCTCTCAATTTGATAAATAAGTAATCCAGTTAATAAAAGCGTTACTATTGGGTAAATGATTAAAACAGGAAACGATATATCTCTTAATGTTCGAATCGCAATATCATAAGGTAACGCAAACATACAAAACAACATCACGAGATGAATCAGTACACCATAAGCATATATACTCAACCACTTATGTTTTTGTGTTCTTTGATAAATATATTTCTTCCATAAAAAACCAATTAGGGCAGTGAATGTAATAACCAATATCCCAGGGATAGTCCCTATCCCACCCATATATATTCGATAGATTAACATCATTATTGAACTTATTAAAAGGGTTGTAGTTGAAAAGATAATAGCTGTTGCGCCAATCAAAATAGAACGCGTATCAAACACTAAACCACTCGAAAACTCATAAGGAAAACTCATAATAATCATTCCAATCAATCCAATTAATACACCTTTTATAATCCATTTAAACTTTCTAAGTTTAAATAGAAAAATACTACTGATTTCATATATAACAACCAGTATTAGTAGGAATTCTGCATTATCCAAAAGAGCTAAGAAAGTTTTAAAGTTCATAATATGTCCTTAAATTCAAATAAATTATGGCATAGAAATATTGATTATACAAACCTAGCTATCAAAATAAATAGAATTGATGATTGCTATCTATAATTATAAAGAATTTAGACAAAGCAATCACTTTAATATCACCATGAGTCCTTGTATCAAAAATTGAAAAATAATAATTGCTTAAGCGAGATAAAACATCCAAACTCGGATGGCCATAATTGTTTTTCCCAACACCGATTAGCGCAATTTGTGCTTGTATGTGTTTAAGAAAATCATCACTCGTAGAAGTGTTTGAACCATGATGTCCCACTTTAAGAATATCTGCTTTTAAATGTGGAAATTGTTGGATAAGTTTTCTTTCACCCTCAACCGATAAATCTCCCATAAATAAAAATCGTTTAGAATATAAATCTAAACTATAAATTAGAGATAAATCATTATCTGAATTTGATTTCTGATCAAAGTCAAGAAACTTCAATACAAGTTTCCTATAAGCAATATCTTTACCTTTCAATACTACATCATCTATCTCATATTTTATTTTTAAATGATCAAGATTACCACTATGATCTAGATCATCGTGAGTAATAATAATTGAATGAATCTTATAAATTGATTGTGCATTAAGATACGTCATAAGTGCATTTTTTTGATACGGAGATCCCGTATCAATCAGTATTACACATTGATTAAAAGGAGCTTGGATTAATATAGAATCTCCTTGACCCACATTGATAAGAGTTACAGAATAAAAAAGAGGTAATGACATGGTAGGAATACCAAAAATCATTATGAATAAACAGATCAAAAATTGATATCGATTTCGATTAGTGTAATGATGAATTAGAATAAATGACAGAATAAATAGGATAGATATATGTCCCTTAATAATGAACAAACTTTGTGTGAACTTAAAGATATTATTCATACACTCAAGCATTAAAACATACATATCATTAAGATACGGTGTAAATAAACCGATTAAAGTCATTAACAATAAGATTCGATAAATAATTAGTAAAATAGGATATAGTATGATATTTAACAATGAAAAAGAATTATTATATGCAATAAAAACGAAGATTAAGACACATAAGCGTTGAACATAACGTGATTTCATTGAAATAAACAAGGAACTAAATTGTAATAATAATGGTAAGACAAATGACAATTGTGTTAAACCATACGGACTAATAAATGCACATAATAAAAAGTTTAATCCATATCTCAGCAATCGATCATTTATAAATTTAGTTGTTATATAAAATATACAAACTCGTATTAAACTTAATGGAAAAGCAAGGTTCAAACCTATAAAACACATCACAAATAGACAAACTACAATTTCTACATTTCTGTTTTTAACTCTAATAAAACACTGTTCAATCAATTTAATAAGACTCATAAAGATAAGTCCCATAGAAATAAATAATTCAAAATCCTCATTGGGATTCGATTGAAACAACAATATACGACTCAATTGCTTGAACTCAGAACTTTGATTATTCCCTCCTTTACTTAACCAATTAAAAAAACCTTTTCCTTCAATACGAAATGTATCTACTTCTTTCGCACTGTAACAAATATTTCTTGATTGATGATAGTTAAAAACATTAAATCCATATTGATGAGAACTATATTCAAATTGATTTAATGTATAAAGGAATAGTTCATCTTGAAGCGCATAATTTGACACATCAGAAACCGAGACAAGAACATTCGTTAAATTGTGCTGCACAATAACAGAATTGCGATTAATCTCAACTATTTTACCTTTTTGTATCGGTTCACATAGATTAACATTTAAACGTACATAAAATAGAATAAGGATAAGAATGAATAGATACTTAAACTTGAAAGATTTAAAAACAAGAAAGAAAATCCCAAGCAGAATAGAAATAGTTGGATTGAAAATAAATAACCAAATGCAGAGTATACAATAGATTATCATTGAGATCATAAACAAATAAGATCTTTTATTCGATTAAATATCGAAGTTTTTATTCCCTTAATAGTCATTATGTCTTCAAGTTTCTGAAAAAATCCAAACTCTTTACGATAATCAATAATCTTTTGTGCAGTACTTGGGCCAATTCTAGGTAAGGTTGTTAGCTCTTCTAAACTTGATTGATTAATTGAAATACACTTATCAGAAATGGGATAAAGAACAATAATATCATTGTGTTTAAGGATCGTTTCAGGATTCAAACGAGTCATATCACACATATCACATTCAATTTTATCTAAGACCACACTAAGCTTAGAATATAGTGGAACCGTGTAGTTAGTGCTTTGCTGGTTTAAATCCAATACTTGAACATTAATGGTCTGTTTATCCATGGGTTCTATTACATGAACAGAACAAGATGTTAATAATAAAAGTAGGATGATGTGTTTCACCCTACTTTTTATGTGTTTAAACTAATTATTCCTAAATTACTTAATATTGATAATTCTAACGTATTCTCTTGGTTCGATTTCAACTTCGATTTCTTCATCTGAAACCATACGATCCATTAATGCGACAGCAAGTGGAGTAACATTAGACAACTTGCCATTCATAGGATCTGCTTCAACTGAAGATACAATCGTATAGGTTTCTTCAAATCCATCTCGACTACGAATTGTGACTTGAGCTCCAAGTTTAACAACTCTTGAACCGCCTTGTACATCAATTATTTCAATATTATTGAAGATATTTTCTAATTCACGAATACGTGCTTCTACACGAGCTTGACGATCACGCGCTGCATCATAGTCCGCATTTTCAGATAAGTCCCCTTGAGCACGAGCCGCTTGTAAGTCTTCGATAACTTCCTTACGAACGACGTGTATAAGATGATCTTGTTCTTTTCTTAATTCATCAAAACCTTCTTGGGTAACTCTTACTTTTTCTTGTGCCATCTTATTATCTCCTTAACTTGGGAATTATAGCATATTCATTTTGATAATACTACCAATTTTAGTGGTCAACAAATCGACCGCAACTTCATTTTTACCGCCTTCAGGAACGATCACATCCGCATATCGTTTAGAAGGTTCAATAAATTGGTCATGCATGATACGAACTGTATTCATATATTGTGCAATGACATTATCCAAACTACGACCACGATCACGCACATCACGATTTAAACGTCGTATAAAACGAACATCAGCTGGTGTATCTACAAATACTTTAATATCTAAGTGTTTACGAATAAACTCATCTTCTAATACAAACAAGCCTTCAACAACAATAACATCATGTGGTTCGACTATTTCTATTTCATTTGAACGTGTATATTCTATGAAGTCATAGGTTGGGCGATTAATCGCTTTCCCTTCTCTTAAGTCATTCAAATGTTGCGCTAATAAATCGTTATCAAAGGCAAATGGATGATCATAGTTAACCTTCAATCGCTCATCCATCGTCATATCTCTTTGATCATTGTAATAATCATCTTGACGAATGATAATGACAGAATTCGTATCCTCGAATTCTCGTTTAAGACGTTTTGCTAATGAGGTCTTTCCAGAAGCACTTCCTCCTGCAATTCCAATAATAATTCGTTTACCCATATAACCTCACTTTAGATATTTCTTAATATTTGCTTCATGTTCCGCAAATGTTTTAGCATAATAGACAGTTCCATCACCATACACATCTGCCAAAAAGAAAATATAATCATTCTCTTTAGGTTGAATCGTTGATAAAATCGCTAATTTAGATGGATTTGTGATAGGTCCTACAGGTAACCCACTATATAAATACGTATTGTACTTTGAATTGATTGACTGATTCTTATAGCTTTCGCACTCTTTCCAAGATTCATACTCATATAATGCATAACACACTGTTACACTCGACTGAAGACGCATACCAATTTTCATACGATTCAAGAAAACTTGCGAAATCATACGCATATCATTTTCTTTTCCTGCTTCAAATTGTACAACTGAAGCAAGGGTAATCGCATCATGAATACTCATACCAAAGCTATCAAACAAGGCTTTATTTTCAGTGTAAACTTTTTGTGTTTGGTTCAAAATTCGACGTGTCAAAGAATCTGCTGAGGCCAATGGATTCATAAAATAAGTCTCAGGCATTAGATACCCTTCTAACAGTACTCTAACATCCTTTTTATTTTTAAATATATCTTCTGTTAAAACAGAATACTCACTCATTAATGTTCGAATATATTCTTCATTATTCCATAAGTCCAATAATTCTTGAGCACTAACTTTTTCAACTTTACTCGCTAGCTTTTCAGCAATTTGTTTAGCCCAGTCTCCAGGAATAATTGTTACTACAACATCTGTTGGACGCGCTTTACTAGCATCATTTAAGTAGGTTAAGATTTCTTTTACATCATAGCCATAATCTACATAAAATGTCCCAACTTTAAAGTCGGTTAATTTTACTACTTTAGCATAAGTTTCAAATATGAATTGATTTTTAATTAGACCCTTCTCAAATAATTGATCAGACACAACAGATAACGTGTCTCCCTTTGAAATTACAATCCCTGACTTTTCACCTTCAGGTCCAACCGAAGCTAAACTTGATTGTACATATACAAAAGACAAAGCAAGTCCAACGATAAAAAACAAGGTTAGGAATAAACCTAAACTTGTTCGTTTAATTTTTTTCATTTTCTTCTTGTGAGAGGACATAATCTTCAAACACTGTTTCCAGTTTCTTCCATTCTTCAGGATCTTCTACAGGCGATAAATTGCCTTCCGCATCATAGCTTGAGACGAAAACTTCACCATCTTCCTCATCAGGATTTAAATAGAACACATAGTTCTTTCCCGTGTCTTCATCTTCATATGTAAATACGATTTCCATATTAATTTCATTGCCCATCTCATCGATAACAACAATACTATTTTCTTCCATTGACTTGCTCCTTATTTCTTTGTTGATCTAAATATTCTTGCAACATCGTTACTGCTGCAACTTGATCAATAACTTTCTTACGTTTTTCATTTCGCATGTTATTTTGCATGAGTGATTTATGCGCAGAAACCGTCGTTAAACGTTCATCCCATAAAATAACTGGGATATCGGTAAATTTTTCTATCTCTTCTTTAAAGAATTCTGATCGTCGACCACCATCACCAACTGATCCATTCATATGTTTTGGATAGCCAAGGATAATTGCTTTAACTGGATATTCTTTAAGTAATGCTTCAACTTGATCTAATGCATGATCATAATCTTCACTCTCAAATCGAAGTGTTACAAGTGGACTCGCAAGAAAACCACTTAGGTCACTTATCGCAACTCCAACTGTTTTAGTCCCAACATCTAACGCAATGCTTCTCATTTTTCATCATCCAAATACGCACGAACGAGTTCTTCAATAATCTCATATCGTTCAACAGTTTGAATAATGGAGCGTGCATTTTGGTGAGATGAAATATAAGCAGGATCGTTGGAAATGAGATAACCTGATAATTGGTTTACCGCATTGTATCCGCGATCTTCAAGCGCTACTTTCACTTGTTTTAAGATCTGCTTAATGTTGTCACGTCGAATTTGATCTGATTTAAATGCTACGGTTTCCGTATGGTTCTTATTCATACCAAAATCCTCCTTTTTATTCATTTTAACCCAAAGTCAAAGCTTATAAAAGCTTTTACATCAGTTTTTTACGGATTAGTTCAATTGCGTCGTTTAATTTGGACACATCCTTGCCACCCGCTTGTGCGAAATCAGCACGTCCTCCCCCATTACCTTGAGTAAGAACTGCAGCTTCTTTAACTAAGTCTCCAGCTTTATAGCCAGCTTTAATAACATTTGGTCCACAATAGGATACAAACAATGCCTTGGATTGATCATTAGACGCAAAGAAGATTAAGCTTTCAGGCATTTCTTTCTTTAATCCTTCGACCAATAATCTTAAATGATCTGCATTCTGATCAATTCGTTTAATTAACATTGATAATCCATTATGATCAACAAATTCACTCTTCAATAACTTAGCTTCCATATTAGCAAGTTTTTGTTTAGCTTGACCGAGTTGTTGTTTTGTATCACTGAGTTCTTCTAAACTTAAGTTCACTCGATCTTCAATCTTATGAATGGAATTTGCTTTATAGAATTGGGCAATTGTTTCCAACTGGTTCTGATAACCCAAGAAATCATGATACGCAGACAAGCCTGTTTTAGCCGTTATACGACGAATACCAGATCCAATACTTTCCTCAGAAACAATCTTAAATAAGCCCATTTCTTGAGTATTACGAACATGACATCCACCACATAACTCTTTACTGAAATCACCCATTGTCACAACTCGAACAACTGAATCATACTTTTCACTAAATAGTGCCATTGCCCCACTCTCTTTAGCTTTTTCAATTGGCATGTATTCGAATGTGACAGCTTGTTTCGCAAAGATATTCTGGTTAACAAGTTGTTCAATTGCTTTAATTTGTGCATCACTGACTTTTTCGAAATGAGTAAAGTCAAAACGCATATAATCTTCAGAAACATAAGAACCCGCTTGTTGAATATGCGTTCCTACAATCTTCTTCAGTGCGCTTTGAAGTAAATGTGCAGATGAGTGATTCGTTGTGATTTGTTGGCGACGTGCTATATCAATCTTCGCAACCACTTTATCATTTAACTTTAATTCTCCAAAGTTCAATTTAATCGTATGTAAATTCTGTTTGCGTGGTGCTTTTTGAACATCCAATACATGCGCTTCACCTTGATCAAACAATAAGACACCTGTATCCGCTACTTGTCCACCACTTTCCGCATAGAATGGAGTGGTTTCTAAGATCACTTGTCCTTCATCATCTAAACTATCTACTGAAACTCCATTCTTAAACAATGCGACGACTCTTGTCTCTAACTCAAAAGTATCATAACCAACGAAATTAGATTCAACGATACAGTTCATCAAATCAATGGATTGAGCTTTCATAGACTCTGTCTTATCCATCGCATTACGTGCTCTTTCACGTTGTTTATTCATTTCTGCTTTAAAGCCCTCTAAATCAATGGTATAACCTTGTTCTTCCGCAATCTCCTTTGTTAATTCAACTGGGAATCCAAATGTATCATAAAGTTTAAATACCGTTTCACCAACAAGTACTTTATCCTGTGCCTTTGATAATTCAATATTGAGGAGTTGCTCACCATCATTGAGTGTTTTATGGAAACGTAATTCTTCGGCTTTTACCAATTTCTCAATGTATTCAACTTTATCATTAACATAGTTATAGAATGGGCTCATCATTTCAGCCACCACTTTAACCAAACGATACATAAACGCATCTTCAATACCTAATTTAATTCCGAATCGAACTGCACGTCTTAAGATACGACGTAATACATAGCCTCTACCTTCATTCGAGAATAAAGCTCCATCCGCTAAGGAAAATGTTACTGTACGAATATGATCCGCAATAACTCGGTATGCCATTTGATTATTCTTGTCATAGGGATATTTCGCTTCTTTCTCTACCGCATGAATAACCGGTAGGAATAAATCGGTATCAAAGTTCGTTTCACCATTTTGAACGATTGAAACAAGTCTTTCTAAACCCATACCTGTATCAATATTTTTTTGAGGTAATTCTTTGTACTCTTTACGATCAACACCTTCTTTACCATCATACTGACTGAATACAACATTCCAAACTTCTAAATAACGATCATTTTCACGCTCTTCAAAGAATAGTGGTTCTCCAATATTCTCAGGATCATACGCTAAACCACGATCATAATAGATTTCACTGTTTGGACCACATGGACCCTCACCAATTTGCCAGTAATTTTCTTCTGACTTTAAAATTCGCTTAGAATCTAGACCGATAACTTCAGTCCATATACGATAAGCTTCTTCATCCAATGGATGTACAGTGACATACATCTTGTCTTTTTCCATCCCAATGTATTCTTCAGATGTTAAAAACTCCCAAGCAAATTGAAGTGCTTCTTCTTTAAAATAGTCTCCAATGGAGAAATTTCCTAACATTTCAAAGAATGTATGGTGACGTGCTGTCTTACCAACATTTTCTATATCATTCGTACGAATGGACTTTTGTGCATTTGTAATACGCTTATTGTCTGGTTTAACACTACCATCAAAGTATTTCTTTAATGCCGCAACACCTGAGTTTATCCATAGTAACGTTGGATCATTAACTGGGACTAAAGAAGCACCTGGTTCTACCATATGCCCTTTTGATTTAAAGTAATCTAAGAATAATTGTCTGACTTCATTACCACTACGATATTTCATATTGTTTCCTCCAATAAAAAAACGTTCCTACAGGAACGTTATAAACACGCGGTACCATCCTGCTT
>Ga0209207_1001257_pt1 | contig 12190 bp, 12 predicted proteins | sample SaghotsprinmetaG_FD_184140 | JGI IMG/M metagenome (GOLD analysis project Ga0209207, IMG submission 184140) | Hot spring microbial communities from South Africa to study Microbial Dark Matter (Phase II) - Sagole hot spring metaG (SPAdes) (version 3) | ecosystem: Environmental > Aquatic > Thermal...
TGGCCAGCCCCTGAGGGCCAACCCAGACGCATATCGACCGGACATTTCTATCTTGCCCAACTACCGGACATTACTAAATTGCCTTGACACACCCGCACGCAAAAAACGAAAAGTCGGTGCCGATGGATTTGCTATTCTCGTTCCACTGATCCAAGAAGGAACGACCGCTGTGAACCCACCCTACCCCATCGACGCATTCATCCTTGCCCGGATTCCGCGCATCCAGTTCGGCGCCGGCAGCCGGGCGCGGATCGCCAGCATCGCCCGTGGCCATGGCACACATGCTTTGATCGTTACCGGTGCGCATTCGTTTGTATCCGGGCCGCACTGGCCGGTCCTGTGTGATGAGCTTGGGGCGGCCGGTATGCGTTGGGCACATCTGAGCGTGCCCAACGAGCCCTCGCCGGAACGGGTCGATGAGGCCGTGACCCGCTTCAGGACTGCACAGATCGATGTCGTGATCGGCATCGGCGGAGGCAGTGCCCTGGATGCGGCCAAGGCCATCGCCGGCCTGCTGCGACCGGGCAATTCGGTCCTCGATCACCTTGAAGGCGTGGGGCCCGAGCTTCCATACGCGGGTCCGGCCGTGCCGTTCATTGCCGTTCCAACAACCGCCGGCACCGGTTCTGAGGCAACCCGGAATGCGGTACTCAGCCGCGCGGGCGATGGCGGTTTCAAGAAGTCATTCCGCGACGAGAAGCTGGTGGCGGAGTGGGCGATCGTCGACCCAGAACTGCTGGCCGGCTGCCCACCCGCGGTGATTGCCGCCAACGGCATGGACGCGCTCACCCAATTGCTGGAATCGTTCGTATCCAGTCGCGCCAACCCTTTGACCGATGCACTCGCCCGCAGCGGCCTGGAGCATGTGCGCGCCGCTCTGCTGGCGTGGCACGCCGGTCGGGAGGATCCGGCCACGCATCGCGCCAGCATGGCCTATGCCGCGTTGCTCTCCGGCATCACCCTGGCCCAGGTCGGTCTTGGCTCGGTCCACGGTCTGGCCGCGCCGCTCGGCGCATTCTTTCCGATTCCGCACGGGGTGGCCTGCGGCACGCTGGTCGCGCAAGCCACTCGAGTCAACCTGGATGCATTGCGCGCCCGCGCGCCCGAGAGCCCGGCCCTGGGCAAATACGCCGAGGCCGGGCGTCTGCTGACCGGCGCAGCGCTTGAGGATGGCGAGGCCCAGGCGCGACTCGTAGCACTCCTGGAAGACTGGACCGAGCGACTGGGCATCGCCCGGCTCGGTCATTACGGTGTGCGCGAGGCGGACATTCCCCGTCTGGTCGCCCATTGCCGCGGCAGCAGCATGAAGACCAACCCCATCGAACTCGGCGACGACGAGATCGCGGCACTGCTCAAGGCCCGGCTTTGAGGCCGGGCTCGGTTCAGTCGGCTTCCTCGCCTCCCAGCACACGGCGAATCACATCAAGGGGAAATCCCCGGCCAGCAAGGAATCGCATCTGTCGGGCACGCTCTGTGGCATCTGCAGGAGGCGTTCCGAATTTGCGTGCCCAGACAGCGCGCGCCGCAGCCAGATCATGCTGGCGCGCCTCGGCGACGAACTCGGCCGCCAATGGATCGGGTACACCCTTGTCGCGCAACTCGACCTTCAGACGCAGACTGCCATGTCGACCGATGCGGCTATGCGCGAGGCTTTCTGCATAACGCCGGTTGGAGAGCAGGTTTTCCTGTTCCAGGCTGTCGAGCAGGGCGTCGATGTCCTCCTCGCCGCCTTGCGCGGCAAGCTTGCGATGCAACTCGGCGCGACTGTGCTCACGTCGTGCCAACAAGGCGAGCGCCCGCTCGCGCAGGCTGCGTTCGCCTTGGCTCAGACGGCCTCCACTGCGGGCGCCGCCCCACCCTTGACGCCGAGATTGCGGCGGATCTGGGCCTCGATCTCGGCCGCCATGTCGGCATGTTCCTTGAGGAACTCGCGCGCGTTGTCCTTGCCCTGGCCGATCTTCTCGCCCTGGTAGGCATACCAGGCGCCGGACTTGTCGATCAGCTTCTGGGCCACGCCGAGTTCGACGATCTCGCCCTCGCGGGAAATGCCCTGGCCATAGAGGATGTCGAACAGGGCTTCCTTGAATGGGGGGGACACCTTGTTCTTGACCACCTTGACCCGGGTTTCCGAGCCGATCACCTCCTCGCCCTTCTTGATGGCGCCGACGCGGCGAATGTCCAGGCGCACCGAGGCGTAGAACTTGAGCGCGTTGCCGCCCGTCGTCGTCTCGGGGTTGCCGAACATCACGCCGATCTTCATGCGGATCTGGTTGATGAAGATCACCAGGGTGTTGGTGCGCTTGATGTTGGCGGTGAGCTTGCGCAAGGCCTGGCTCATCAGACGCGCCTGCAGGCCCACGTGGCTGTCACCCATCTCGCCCTCGATTTCGGCCTTGGGCGTCAGGGCCGCGACCGAGTCGACGACGATGACATCGACCGCGCCGGAGCGCACCAGCATATCGGCGATCTCCAGGGCCTGCTCGCCGGTGTCGGGCTGGGAGATGAGCAGGTCGGAAACGTTCACCCCCAGTTTCTGGGCGTACTGGGGATCGAGCGCGTGTTCGGCATCGATGAACGCACAGGTGCCGCCGAGCTTCTGGGCCTCGGCCACCACCTGCAGGGTCAGCGTGGTCTTGCCCGAGGACTCCGGTCCATAGATCTCCACCACCCGGCCGCGCGGCAGGCCGCCGACCCCGAGGGCGACATCGAGGCCGAGCGAACCGGTGGAAATCACCTGCAGATCCTCGACCACGCTGCCATCGCCCATCTTCATGATGGAGCCCTTGCCAAACTGCTTCTCGATCTGCGACAAGGCCGCGGCCAGGGCCTTGCTCCGATTGTCATCCATGGGTATGCCTCCTGTATTGTGGCCGGCGATTATCGCACAGCCGCCCCGCAGCGATCCCGCTCAGCGTCCGACGTGGACGAAGGGCGCCCAGTACATGGGATGGCCGCGTCTGGGGGACTGGCGGATGGCGTTCCGCGCCAGGGCCAGCGCCCGTACAGGCGACTGACCGGCCTTGATCTGGCGAAAGGCCTCGACCATCAGGTCACGGGTGGCGACGCTGTCGACGGCCCAATGCGAGACGTAAAGACCCCGCGCGCCGGCGAACATGAACGCCCGCGTCATGCCGGCAAAACCCTCGCCGCCCGCCGGCTCTCCGCTCTCACCCGCGGTGTTGCAGGCCGACAGCACCACCAGCTCGGCGTCGGTGCGCAGGTTTTCGATCACCTCGGCCATGGTCAACCAGCCATCTTCGCCGCGCAGATCGCCGGCTAGGGACAGGACCAGGGGGGGCTGTGCATCCGGATCGGCCTGGGCCCCGGAGGCCGTCGGCCGCAGATCGGTCTCGACGATCTGCAATGCGCGCTGGGTGGAGCCATCGACCTCGACGATGCGCTGACCGCGCACCATGAGGAACTCGCCCCCGAGCAGCCCGTGCGTGGCAAAGTGCAGATAACGCGCTGCGTCCGGCTCGATCGTCTTGGCCAGACGTTCCTGGGCGGCCTCGCGGACATGGATCTCGGCCTTTCCGCCGAGGATGCGGGCGATCTCCCTCGCCTCGTCGGCGGTATCTTCAAGACGACTGAGTTGCAGGCTGCGCGTGGACCGGCCTCGCGTCACGCTCGCCCCCCCCGTGCCCGTCTGGCCAAACACGGGGTCGGCAAAGGACAGCAGTTCGCGCCGGAAATGGCGCGGTCGAGCGTCCGCCTCGCGCGCGACCTCCAGCGCGACCAGGCTGGGCATGTAGGTGAAGCGCCAGTGGCGGCCAGCATAATCGAGATCGGCATAGGCATCCTTGCCCTGCCGTTGCCGGGCCTTGAACTCCGAACGCTGCGCCGGCCCCCAGTCGCGCACCAGCATCTCCAGCGGCAGGGCATGCAGCGGGCCATCCCCCACCACGACAAGTTCGCCATCGGCCGGCAGCTCGCTTGCAACCGGCGCCAGCAAAAGCTGATACAGGCGATTGAGGTCGGCCGGATCGAGCGCCTCCTCGAAACGCATGGCCCGCTGCGCCTTATGCACGAGCCGCCCGACTTCATCCCGGGCTTGTGCGGCACGGCGGATCTCGAAGCGGTCCCGCCGCAGCATGAAGACCACCACCTGTTCCGGCTCCAGGTAGTAGGCGAGCAGGGTTTCGTCGCCGCGCAGGTGGCGCTGCTGGAGGGCCGCAACACGGGCCGGGCGCGGCTCGGTCAGCTCCATGAAGCGAGGGTGCTCACGCCAGAGCCGCCCCTCGGCCTCGGCAAAGCGCGCTTCGGCGCGTTTCAGCTCGGCCTGGATGTCACGCGCAAGAGCGGCGACGCGGCGGGCCAGGATGGGGTCGTCCTTGACCCGGGGCAGGCGCAGCAGGCGCTCGCGCTGGATGTCGGCCTGCTCGCGAGCCTCCTCGCGGCTGGCCACCAGGGCGCGAAATGCCGGATCACCGACGACCCGCCCGGCCAGGGCCTGGCGCAGCAATTCGGTGAATATCCGACTCTGGGTACGCGATACCGCCTCCAGGGCCTGGCGGCCATGTTCCCCCCCGTGTTGTTCGGCCGCCAGGCGGAGCAGATAGCGTATCGCTTCGTGGTAATACGGCAGGTAGCGTTCGAGCGCGTAGCGGCGCGCCACATCGTCGACTCCGCGCGTCGCCGCGAACAGGAAGTCGAGGGTGTCGAGTGCCTCACGCCAAGCCGCCAGGGCGGCCGACACCGAACCCCGCGCCGCCTCGATACGGGCAAGGTCGCGTAAAGCCTGGGCGAGTTCGTCGCGCTTGCGGGTGTCGCGGAAGATGGCAATGGCGATCTCCAGATCGGCCTGGGCGCGACTCGCATCCTGGCGCTGGATATGGCGCTGGGCGCGCAGCCGCCGGGCCTGGCCGATGGCGAGGTCGCGCTCGCCGAGGGTACGCTCGGCCAGAGCGATGGCCCGATCGATGAGCGGTGCCGCCTCGTCGGCGCGACCGGCGCGCATAAGCAGGTCGGCCAGGGCGAGTTGGCCCTGCGCCACCGAGGCGGTGTCCGGATCGGCCGCCTCGCGCAGACGCAATGACTCGCGCGCGGCGACGATGGCGTCGGCCTCGCGCCCCTGCGCCTGGCGCAACTCGGCGAGCAGGAACTGGCCCCGGGCACGCTCGCGCAACACCAGCTTGCTCGAATTGCGCGCGGTATCGCTGTCGATCCGCCGCACCATGCGCTCGGCCTCGTCGAAACGGCCGAGCTGGATCGCCGCCCGGGCCGGCCAGTAGCGCGCATCCTGCAATGCTGCCAGGCGCTCTTCGGCACTGCCGTCGCCACTCGCCCGTTCCGGCAGACCGCGCCCCATGTCCAGGCACTCCACCAGACGCCCCTGCTGATAGCGGATCTCCGCCAGCCGCGCCGCCACCCACAGGGTGTTGTAATCCACCGCGCCCTGGCGTCTGGTCAGCAGACCGCGGGCACGCTCAAGGATCGGTTCCGCCTCGCGGTACCGGGTCTGCTGGCCCAATGCCGTGCCGAGCAGCGCATCCGCCACCCCCAGGCTGAAATCGTCGCCGGCGCCCTCGGCCATCAGGCGAGCCTCGCGCCCGGCGTCCTCGGCGGCGAACCAGTCGAAATCGCCACGCGCCGAGCGATAGACCTCGCGGGCATTGTTGAACAGATCGATGTGCAGGCGCTTCACCGCGCGCTGGATCTGGGGCGCGCCAAAATCGGAACGACCACTGTCGTCGAACAGATCGATCTCGGCAAAGGCGAGCTGTGTCGGGGCGGGGGCATGCGCCCAGGCACACGGGGCACTGGCGAGGATAGAGGCAAGCAGGACAACCGGGGATGTCATGGCGGGTCTCCGCAGTCGGACAGGCATTCGATCAATGCATTCAGCGCGAACCGCACCGCCTCGACACGCACCGCATGACGGTCGCCCGCGAAACGCACGGTCCTTTCGACCAGCATAGACCCCCTGCAGACCCAGGCAAAGCACACCGTGCCAACCGGGCACTCCGGCGAGCCCCCGCCGGGGCCAGCCAGTCCGGTCACCGCCAGCGCCACCTCGGCCCCGGCCCGGCTGGAAGCGCCGACGGCCATCGCCCGCGCCACCTCTTCGCTCACCGCACCGAAGCGGGCGAGCGTCTCCGTCGGCACGCCCAGCATCTCCCGCTTGGCTGCGGCGCTGTATACGACGTAGGCGCGATCGAACCAGGCGGAACTCCCCGCAACGTCGGTGACCGCGGCCGCGATGCCGCCGCCGGTGCAGGATTCGGCCAGGGCCAGGCGCCAGCCACGGGCGAGCAACAGTTCGCCCAGGCGAACGGCCAAGTCGCGGGTCGACGCATCCATCACACTATAGACCCGAACATGAGCAACACGGCAATGGCGTATACGGCCGCCAACAGGTCATCCAGCATCACCCCCAGACCGCCCTTCACACGGGCATCCAGCCAGCCGATGGGAAAGGGCTTCCAGATGTCGAACAGGCGGAACAATGCGAATGCCAGCAGGACGCCCAACAGCCCTGCCGGAGCGAAGGGCAGCACGATGAGGAATGCCGCGATCTCGTCCCAGACGATGGCGCCATGGTCCGGCACGCCCAGTGCCCGTCCGGTACGCTCGCACACCCCTATCCCGACCAGCAGCGCCAGCGCCACCAGCCCCCAGTAAAGCGGCTCGGGCAGGCCGGACAGCGCCCAGTAGAGCGGAAAGGCGACCAAGGTGCCGAAGGTTCCGGGCGCCCGTGGCGCCAGCCCCGCGCCGAAGCCAAGGCCGATGAAATGAGCCGGATGACGCAGCAGGAAGGACAGGTCGGGCGCGCGCGGGACAGACTCGACTGGACGGGGCGATTCCATGCCGGTCGCCACGCGGATGGTTCAGCCGAAGGTTTCGCTGGCCGACTGGATGGCGCTGCGCAGCGCATCCGCCACCCGCTTCGGGGTGAACGGCTTGATCAGGTAGCCTGAAGCCCCTAGACTGACCGCCTCGCGCACCGTACCCATGGTCGAATCGGCAGTGATCATCACCACGATGACCTCCGGATGCCGTTCGCGCAATGCCTTGAGCGCATCCAGGCCGCTCATGCCCGGCATGTTCACGTCCAGACAGACCACCCCGGGCTTGAGCTGGGCGCATGCCTCAAGGCCCGACTCACCATCCTTGGCTTCACCGAGAACGCGATAGCCTTCATCGCGCAGGATGGCGCGCAACAGGGTGCGCATCAGATTGTCGTCATCGACGATCAGTACACTGGGCTTGGACATGAAAACTCGACGATCAATACACCACCAGGGGCGAACCCTGCCGACAGGGCAGGAACCAGCGTGCATTATCGATGATCCATACCTGCCATGAAAGCCCGTGGGGGTGAGCGTGGACGTGGTGGCCGACTCCGCTTCGCCCGGCTTCAGGGAACAGGGAATGCCAACACTATTCGCCGCCAAAGTGGATAAAACACCACTGCGGTGGGCCATCGGCTGTGTTGCGCGGTGTGGGCTCCGGCCGCTTCACTTCACATCGGCGCAGCCGATGTGAGCCTTCGCCAAACGAAGTTTCAGCGCGAGCCAAAACTTCGTTTGCGCGCCCTCGCCGATCGATTGAGATGGAGCTCCGGCATCACCTGAAGGTGAGCCTTCGCTGAAACTCGCTGCGCTCGTTTTCTCGGTCACTGCGCTCCGTGCGCCTCGCATCGGGCCATCCTCGCAACGTTTTTCAACAGCCTGCTAGCCCACCAAGGCAACAGCCTTGACCTGAGCATAGACCGGCTTGCCCGGCGCCAGCCCGAGTGCATCCGCCGAGCGCCGGGTCAGACGGGCGAGCAAAGGGCTCTGCCCGACGCGCAGCCGCACATGGGCCAGGGCCGGGTGTTCGCCTTCGGCGAGGGCCTCGACGGTCGCCGGCAAGACGTTGAGAATGCTGCTGTCTTGGCTCGGATGGAGGGCGAGGCTGACATCGCGCGCCAACACCCGCACCCGCACATGCTGGCCGACACCATGACCGCCATCGCGGGTCCAGAACGCGCCGCCGGCGAAGGCCACGCGGGTGAGGTGCCAGTCGGCATCGCGTTCCACGACTACGGCATCGAGCACCACACCGGCATCCTCGCCCAGGCGGATGGGCAGGTCGACGCGCGCCAGGGTGTCGATGAGCGGACCCTGGGCGACAACGCGGCCGGATTCAAGCACGACGATGTGGTCCGCCAGCCGCGCCACCTCGTCCGGTGCATGGCTGACGTAGAGCACCGGAATCTCCAGTTCGTCGTGCAGACGTTCCAGATAGGGCAGGATTTCATGCTTGCGTTTCAGGTCCAGTGCCGCAAGCGGCTCGTCCATGAGCAGGATGCGCGGCTTGACCGCCAGGGCGCGGGCGATGGCGACGCGCTGGCGTTCGCCGCCGGAGAGCTGGTGCGGCTTGCGATCGAGCAGCTTGCCGATCCCCAGGAGGTCGATCACGTGCTCCAGTTCAAGCGCGCTTAGCCGTTCCGCCGAGCGCTTCATGCCGTATTCCAGGTTGCCGCGCGCGGACAGATGGGGAAACAGGCTCGCTTCCTGGAACACATAGCCGAGCGGGCGCTTGTGCGGCGGCATGAATTTCGCGCCGTCCTGCCACAGCTCGCCCTTCATGGCGAAATACCCCTCCGGGGTGCGGCTAAGACCGGCGATGAGCCGCAGCAAAGTGGTCTTGCCCGAGCCGGACGGGCCGAACAGCGCCGTGACCCCGCGCCCCGGCAGATTCAGATCGACGTCCAGCTCGAACCCCGGATGGGCCAGCCTGAAACGCGCCCGGAGGGTATCCGGGTTCATACATGCACCACGTGATAGCGCCGGTTCAGGAGGTACACCATGAACAGGAGCATGAACGAGGCCGCCAGCAGGCCGCCGGCCAGTACATGGGCGCTGGCGTAATCCATCGCCTCGGCATGGTCATAGATGGCGATGGACAGGACGCGGGTCTCGCCGGGGATGTTGCCGCCCACCATCAACACGACGCCGAATTCACCCACGGTATGGGCGAAGGTCAGCGTGATGGCGGTGAAAAAGCCACGCCGGGACAGGGGCACGACGATGCTGAAAAATCGATCCCAAGGACCCGCGCGCAGGGTGGCGGCGGCCTCATTCATGCGCTCGCCGACGGCCGCGAATGCGTCCTTCAGGGGCTGCACCATGAACGGCAGCGAATACAGGATGGATGCGATCACTAGGCCGGTGAAGGTGAATGCGAGGTGATGCCAGCCCAGCGCGATCAAGGTGCCGCCGATGGGGCCGTTCGGCCCCAGCGCCACCAGCATGTAAAACCCCAGCACCGTCGGCGGGAGGACCAGGGGCAGGGCCACCACCGCCTCCACCGCCACTGCGAAGCAGTTGCGGGTACGGGACAGCCACCAGGCGATCGGCGTACCCAGGATCAGCAAGGCGACGGTGGTGACCGCAGAGAGTTTCAGGGTGGTCAAGAGCGCCAGCCAGTCGGCCTCGGACATCTAGCGCCCCCCCTCGCCCGGCAGCACGAAGCCATAGCGGCGCATGATTCCCCGTGCCGGCTCGCTCGCCATGTAGTCGGCGAACTCCCGCGCCAGCGGGTTGTTGGCGCCGCGACGGGTGATGACATAGCCCTGCTCCAGGGGCGCATGCCACTCCTCCGGAATCAGGGTCCACACACCTTTGCCCTGCAGGGTCGGCGCGAGCACCAGGGCCAGGGCAACGATGCCGGCCTCGGCCGCGCCGGTATCGACGAACTGTGCGGTGTGGGCAATGTTTTCGCCCTGCACCAGCTTTCCTTCCAATGCGGCCCATACGCCCTGATGCTCCAGGGCTTCCCGGGCGCGCTGGCCATAAGGCGCATGCTGTGGGTTGGCGATGGCGAAACGGCGGATGGGCGCGCGGGCCAAATCCTTGAGCGGCATCCGACCCAGCTCAGGCCGCAGGCTCCACAACACGATGCGGCCGATGGCAAATTGGCGGGGCGGCCCAGCGGTCAGACCGTCCTGCTCGAGCTTTTGGGGAAACTGGATGTCCGCGGAAAAATACAGGTCGAAGGGCGCACCATTGCGGATCTGGGTATAGAACTTTCCGGACGAGCCGTAGACCACCTCGACCCGTGCCCCGGGGCGAGTGGCGCGAAACTGCTCCACGACCTCGGCCAGGGCGAACTTCAGATCGGCCGCGGCGGCAATGGTCAGCCTTTGTGCCAGGGCCGGGGTGGCCAGCACCCAGACCAGTAGGAAGAATACGATGCGCCTGAACGACTGATTCATGAACCCACCTTTCGCTGCATGCAAGTACTCAGGCGAAACAGTGCCGCCCGCCATTGATTGGACAATGATTTGCAGTTCATGCGGCCTTCCGGATGGCATAAAACTGCCGGGCTTCGAGGGGCGACAGGAGGCCCAGTTTTTGTCTGCGCCGAAACTGCGTTTTCGAGACGCCAATGACTGCGGTGGTCACGGTAATTTGGACAGCCACCGGGGCGGAATAAGCCAAGGCCGGTGCCGGAGAGATGGTTTTGACTTTCCCGGCTTTCCATGTCACGCCGCCATCGGCTGATCTTCGGCCAACGCCCCGAAGTAGGCTTCGTCCGGCGTCTACCACCCCAGCGACTGGTGTGGTCGCAGTCGGTTATACCACTCGAAGCACCGGGCGAGACTCTTCTTCTGCTCGATGCCGTTGTCGCAGGGGTGCAGATAGACCCATTCGTGCTCGATGGTCCACCACAGTCGCTCGACGAAGATGTTGTCGTGACATCGCCCCCGGCCGTCCATGCGGATCTGAATCCCGTGCGACTTGAGGACATCGGTGAATTCGGCGCTGGTGAACTGGCTGCCCTGGTCGGTGTTGAAGATTTCTGGCGTGCCGCGGTGCAGAAGTCGGTGGCCAGGGTGTTCGACAGGCGCCACGTCAGTACCCGCCTCGTTGCCCAGTCCAGGATGGCGCACAGGTATAGAAAGCCTTGCCGCATCCGGATATAGCAGGCTGTTGAAAAACGACTGCGGTGGGCCATCGGCTGTGTTGCGCGGTGTGGGCTCCGGCCGCTTCACTTCACATCGGCGCAGCCGATGTGAGCCTTCGCCAAACGAAGTTTCAGCGCAAGCTAAAACTTCGTTTGTGCGCCCTCGCCGATCGATTTGATCTGTAGCTCCGGCATCACCTGAAGGTGAGCCTTCGCTGAAACTCGCTTCGCTCGTTTTCTCGGTCGCTGCGCTCCGTGCGCCTCGCATCGGATCACCCTCGCGACGTTTTTCAACAGGCTGATAGGTGATGTCGGTGGCCCAGACCTGATTGGGCCGGTCGATGACCCGATCCCGCAGCAGGTAGGGATAGACCGTGTGCTCCGGATGAGACTTTCTGGTGTTGGGTTTCGGGCCGACCGCCCACAGGCCGAGCTTCTTCATCAGCCGCCCAATGCGCCGGCGTCCGACCAGAATCCCTTCGCGCTTGAGCATGGCCTGCAGGCAGCGGCTGCCGTACATCGGATTCTCGGTGAAGAGTTCGTCCAGCCGCTTGAGCAAGTCGAGTTCTTGCTGCGACTCAGGCTGTGGCCGGTAATAGACGCTGCTGCGCGAAACACCGAGCAGCTTGGCTTGCCGGGCGATGGACAGCGCGCTTCCCGGGGCGATCATCGCGCGCCTTTCAGCAGGCGGGCGATGGCGAGCTGTCCGGCCAAGAAATCCCGTTCGACCTGCAACTGGCCTATCTTGCGGTGCAGGTTGTCGATCTCCGCCTGGGGGTCGGCGGCTTGCTTGCTGCCCCGCTCGAACAGGTCCTTGGCGTTCTTCACCAGTTCCTGTTTCCAGGTGCTGATCATCGTCGTCGGATGCACCCCGTATTCCGAAGCCAGTTCCGCCAGGGTCTTGTCCCCCGCCAGTGCCGCCATCGCTACCTGCGCCTTGAATTGCGCCCTGTGCGGTTTGCGTTTTGCTCCCATGGTTCACGTCCCTTTCAGCCGATCAGCCTTAGCTTATCCGACTGTCCGAAAAACCGTGACCGCCGCACTACTGGCCGCGGCAAGGGGCCGGCGCGACATGCACGACATTTACCAGCGAATGCCCAGTTTGACCGAGGCGCCGGCATTGTTGCCGGTCTTTTCGGCTTCGATCGCCAGATTGCCGAGCAGCACGTTTGACCTGCCCGCAATTCTTTTGGACACGAAATTGGGGTAAACAGACGTGTCTGAGAAAGGAGCGGGAAATGCTGAATGAGAGTGAAGTTGGTGGGGTTGCGCTGGGCGCGCTGCAACGAGCGTAGCG
>Ga0209207_1001273_pt1 | contig 12086 bp, 7 predicted proteins | sample SaghotsprinmetaG_FD_184140 | JGI IMG/M metagenome (GOLD analysis project Ga0209207, IMG submission 184140) | Hot spring microbial communities from South Africa to study Microbial Dark Matter (Phase II) - Sagole hot spring metaG (SPAdes) (version 3) | ecosystem: Environmental > Aquatic > Thermal...
GGCGATTGCTGACGTTTCTCCTGGACGACCACTTTGCGCAATAGTTCGGCTGCCGTCCCCGAACGCCCCAGCGTGCGGTAAACCTCGGCTGCCGACGTCAGAATTTGCGCATCCTGGGGTGCCAGTTTCAGCGCATTTTCCAGCGAGGACTCGGCCAACGCCTTGTCGTTGCGACGGGCTGCCAGGCCGGCCACAGCAACCTGCAGACTGGCGTCTTGAGGGTGCCGCTGCATCAGCGGCTTGAGCAGCTCCAGGGCTTTATCCGTATCGCCATTGGCTTCGTACATGCGTGACAACGCCGAAACTGCCAGGCGATCTTGCGGCCGCTGCGCCAAAGCCGGAGCCAGGGTTTCATAAGCCGCTGCCAACTGACCTCGTTCGCGCAGTTGCTCAGCCTGCCGCACACGGTAGAGGAACAGCAGGTCATCGTACTGACGACGCTCGTCGACACTCATGCTGCGCCCCTGAAGATCGCGCAGGATCGCGGCGACCTCCACATCCTGCTCGGCTTGCAGGAGAACCCCGGCGTAGCTGAGAGTCAGTGACAAATCCTCACGCGGGCTGCTGGCAAGCAGACCACGCATGATGGCCATGGCGCGCTGCGGGTCGCCTGCGTCGGCATAGGCCGAGGCCAATGCTGACAAACGCGAGGCTTTGCCCCCTGCAGACTCTTCGAGTCGACTGAGGAATACGCGCGCCTCGGCCTTCTGCCCACTGCGGCTGAGGTCGGCGATGCGCTTGAGTTGCAGGTTGAAATCGACCTCGGCGACCAGTCGATTCACATCGGCATCACGCTTGTTTTGAGGAATACGCGCCAGAGCCTGCTGGGCCTTCTCCCACTCACCCAACTGGATCGACAGCAAGGCGTTGCTGTACAGCGCGTCGCGATCATTGGGCTGCGTGGCGAGCAAGCCATCCATCAAGCTACGCGCCTCGGCCACGGCGCCCATATCAACATACAGGCGCGCCAGGGAAAATCTTGCCCAGGCATTGTTCGGATCATCACGCAGGGCAGCCTCCAGTGCCTGACGCATGGTTTGCGTATCACCACGCGCCTCAGCCAGCCGTGCGCGCTGCAACGCCTGCGCAGCACGCAACTGGCCGAGCCCGCCAAATGCCTCACGCTCCGCGGCGGGCATGCGGTTGATCAGCGCCACAGCCTCATCCGTTTTGCCTTGCTGTGCCAGCACTTGAGCAAGTCCACGCAAGGCACGCGCCTCTTGCGGGCGCTGCGCCAGCGCCTGGCGATACCCCTGCTCGGCCAACGCGACGTCACCTTGTTGCGCTTGCAGGTCGGCCAGTGCCAGCAGCGCTTCGATATCCTGGGGTTTGAGACGACGCGCTTGTTCGAGTTGCTGGCGCGCGTCCGTACTGCGGCCACGCGCCAGGCTTTCGCGTGCGCGCTGCAGCAACGCCCAGTAACGCACGTCATCCAAGGCGCTACGCCAGGCGCTGCCACCTTTCTGTTGTACCGCTCTGCTTAACAGCACCTCAGCATCATCGAGTCGCTCCTGACGCTGGCGCAGCACACCCAGGCCGCCGAGCGCATCGGCATCATTGGGATTGCTCTTGAGGTGACTCGACAGCTCGCGTTCGGCAACGGCCAGATCACCCTTCTCCAGTGCCTTTAGCCCGCGATCCAGAGACGGCGCTCGTGTCCAGGTGACCTTATTGCCATCGCCCTGACTCCGGCCTTTAGCCAGCAGCGCACGGATCTCATCATCGTTCGGATAGGCTTTGAGATAACGCTCGAAGAGCGGCGCCTGCGCCTTTTCGGGCGCGCCCATCCAGGTCAGTGCCAGCCGCCAGGTTTCGGCGGCGTCGCCACCGATATCCTCGCGTTGCGCCAGGGTTTCCAGTGCGCGTATGCCTTCGGCACGGGTCGCATCGCGACGCACCAGTTGCTTGGCAAAGAACAGGGCGACGTAGGGATCCTCCGGGCGTTCGCGCGACAAACGCTCGAAGCCCGCGCGCGACTCGGGCCAGTGCGCGTCGAGAAAACCCATGTTGTTGTAGAACTCACGCCCGACCAGCCCCTGCGCCGGCTTACCGCCCAACGCGCGGCGATACAGCGCATCGGCCTTGGCGCGCTCATCGTTGTCCACCGCCAGCCGTGCTTCCTCAAGCAAGCGGGCATTGGCAGGCTCGGCCAGACGAATATCCTGCTCCAGTTGCAAGGCCTCTCGTGGCATGGGCTCGATTGCCTGCAGCCGGGCCAGGTAGTCACGCGCCTGTTTCAGATCGTCGTCTTTCACGGCGATCAGGCCCAGACCGTAAAGCGCCTCAGGCTGGCTGGCATCGAGCATCAGCAGCCTGTTCCAGACTTCAGCGGCGCGCTTGGGCTTGTCCTCGCCTTGCCAGAACTTGCCCTGCTCGATCAGCAGTCGCTGAGCATCACTGCCCTGCGCCATAACGGCACCGTGCAGCAATGCGGCAAACAGGCCGAGGGTTAGGGGGCTTTTACGGAACATGCAGACTCCCACGATGGCTCAAGCCGCCCATCCGCGTCGAAACGGTAACGCTTTTCAGCCCAACCAAGACCGAAAAGGCTGAGCATATAGTCGTAATAAATGGGCACAGGCGAGCCACCATCGCGGCCTTGCGCGAGCCCCGCCTGCGCACGGCGCTGTTGCTGCTCGGCCAGCCAGGGCTCGGCCGATGCCTGAAAAAAAGGCACCAGCGCTGCGGAGAAGCCGAACGGAGCACGGCCATCGGTCTTGCCAGTCGTGATGGCAACCTTCTCCGGCGGCATACCAATGGCCGCCGTGGCGCGCGCCATGCCCCGCAGCGAGTCGAGAATGGGTTTGGCCAGGGGGTCGCCAGGATCGGTCATGCCGGCCCAGAGATATACGCGAATGGCATCGTAACTGCCGATGTCACCTTTGAATGGATCCGGCACGAAAAGCCCCGAGGTCGCGGAGGTTCCGCGATAGCCCACCCAGTCAGCAGCGAAACCATGCCCACCACCGTCACGCAGCAGTTTTGCGCTGCTCTCGACAACCTGCTGCCAGGGGCCATCGGGGTCGGCGCTGACCAGCCTGCGCAAAACGGAAATGGGGGCATAGCTGGGGTTGAGCCGCCAGAGATGATCAGGCTGCACGAAGCCGACAGGCCCAGGCATCAAGGTCGGCCCGAGCCCCGGCAGGTCGAGGATTTCCTGCGCTTTTACTTGCCCCAGCAGTGCCAGTGCATCGTCGCGATATTCTTTACGCCCCCACAGCCTGTCCGCCTCCAACAAGGCATAGGCGAACCAGATATCCGCATCGGAAGCGGAGTTGGCATCCTGCACCTGCCAACGACCATCCTTGCCCTGGCCCCAGAGCCAGGCCGGCAAAACGCTCTGCGGATCGTTGCCCGCCAGGTTTTCGCGGCTCCAACGCCAAATCTGCGCGAAGCGTTCGGCATCATTGGCCACCAAGGCGAAGAACAGGGCGTATGCCTGTCCCTCCGAAGTGCTGTGATTGTCCAACAAGCTGGATTCCAGAACACGACCATCGGCCTGAACCCAAGTCTCGGCAAAGCGCTGCCACAACGGCCACGGCTCGTCACACGCGGCCTGAGCGGGCAGGTGACCGAGCGTCACTGCCAGAGCAGCACAATGGATAAAACCGCGCTTCATCGACTCATACCTTCAATCGCGCACGAGCCCGGGCGCGCAGGCTCAGGAACAGCAGCACACTGGCCAAGGCGACACCTGCCGCCGTGAATAACAGCATTAGCCCCAGGTGCCGCGACAGCAGCCACTGCAGATAACGGAACCAGCCCAGCTCACCAATGAAATACTGCTCGTCAGCGACCAGCGAATTGATACGGGTGCCATTGACCACGGCAAGGCTGCCCTGGATCGACTGCTCGTAGTTGTCGCCACCACGCAGCGCGGCAGTGATATCGCTCAGCCCTTCTGGGACGCTAGCCGCGATAACCACCACACTGCGGCCACTGGTCACTGGCGACTCGAAGCCGGCCAGGTAGTTGCTCACCGCGCCACGACCAAGAGTAAGGCTGCTGCGGGCACGGCGCAGGTTGGCACTCTGATCGCTGACGACCCAGTCGCGTACCTGATGAACCAGATCGGAGAACTCGAAGCGCGATTGCCCGTCCAATGCAGCCGGAAGGTATTGCGCCCAACGCTGCAGCAGCGGCTGATTTGAGCCAGAGCCGATCACCAGAAGATCCCGGTCCCGCAGCGCAGCGTCGTCATCGCCCTGCACCACACTGAGCCCAGTAGCTGGCAAACCGGTTGAGTTACCGAACCGACCAAGCACGTCGAGCATCGCCGAGAGATCAGCGACACCAGCATCGTTCGGCATGACCACAGCCGTTTCGGACAAATCGGCCATCCGCGTGAATGGGAAGCCACTGTCCTGGAACACCCCCAGGTTAGGCATCGCAATAAAATGCTGGTAGCCGCTGAGGTCGATGGTTGAGTCAGGGTCGATAGTACCGCGCATGTTGTCGATGATGATGTCGCGACACTCACCCTGTTTGATGTAGTCGTACATGAAGCGCAACTGCAGAGCGGACTGCAGCGGCAAGCTATCGAGCGGAATACGCAGGTGCGCCTCACGCAGCAGGGTATCGTCCTGTTGCAGCTTGGCCATCAGCCCCTGTTCGTCCTGCAAACGCTCCTGCGAGGGCAGCGGCAGGGACTTGATGAACTTACCGCTGACGCTGACCAGTAGTGAAGAGTTGGTCGATTGCGGCTGCGGTGTGAAACGATACTTCAGATGCAGCGGTACACCGCTCTCGCGCCAATTGAACAGATCCGGCGGCAGGCGCATCGGCAAGCTGATGGTGCCCGGGTCATAACCCGATACGCTCAGCCCCTTGGGATCGAGCAACTCTGCCAAACGCACAGGGCGATCACTGGGTAACCAGTTCGGCGCATCATAAGGTTTGCGCAGCTGCAGGGCGGTCAGCTCGGAGATTTCAGCGGCTTCCCCAGTCAGCGCTCGGCTACCACTGACCAGCGCAAGAGCGGCCTGCTTCAGTTGTTCGCTGTCACGCCCGGCAATGACCAGAAGCTTGCCGTAAGGATCATTGGGATTGGTGTGAACACTCAGTGTTGGCCCATCGACGAGCCCCGTGTCGAGGCCGGACACCTTGCGTTCACCAACCAGCATCACAATGGCATTGCCCCGCGCCGGGAGCTGCTCGATGCTGACCGGGAAACGCGCACCACGATAGCTGGCCAGAGCACCGAACCAGGACGCTACCGCGCCAGCAGCTTCGAGCATGCGGTTGTCCGGCGCCCCTGCAAACACGAAGGGCAGCTCCAGCAAACGCGAGTCCCGTGCATCGAAGAAGGGCAAGGGTAACAGCGACAGGTCATTGGCCAGTTCCAGCGGTATGGTTTGAAGATCCAACTGGCTATTATTGCTGACCTTGGCCCACAGACTGGAGTGTAAGGGGTCCTCGCACTGCATGGTGTAGTGGCCAATCAACTGCAGGGTCAAGCGATTGAACTCGGTGATCAGATGCGCCGGGATCTGCACGGATTGCTGCTGCATGCTGCCCGCCGTTTCCTTCGGCAGGGCAAGACTGGCCGCGACCTGATCGTTGACCAGCACGTTGAGCTGAGAGAGCTCAGGGATCAGGGCTGGCGAGTAGCTGTACTGCAGTTGTAGGCGCGCGTCCGTCACCACCTGATCAGCACGCACATCGAAACTTACGCTATCACTGCCCTCGACACCCCGCAGATTCATCACGTAGTTGGCGCCAAGCTGTTTCAGCGTCGCGCTATAAGTCGGCTCGAAGGAGGCTTGCGTACTGTCTTCAACAACGCCATCGGCACGCTCTTCGTCATCGGCCCAGGCCGAAGTAAAAACCAGGAGCGCCAGCAAGGATGAAAGGGCGAAAAGAGTCCGAGCTTTCGGTAAGCCAGAGTGCAGAGCGGTCATGAATTCCTCGGATTTGTACTTGCCAGGTCGGATGCGGAACGAGGTCGACGAGTCATTTCATCAAGCGTCGCGCGCGTGAGTTGCCGAATGCCGCGCCAGCCGATCACACTGACCTCCGCCAATGCAGCCAGTGGCGTGTCGACAACCCCCTGCCCCCAGGTCGAAGCCCAGGTATCGGCGCGGGAAAATGTCATGCGCGTCAGCTCGAATTGTTGTCGTAGATTGAGGTCGATGAAGCTCAAGCCGACAGTAGTGCCTTTGCTGAACACCACTTTGGCCGGCAGTTGACACGCCTCATTACCGCGACTGAGCGAAACCTCTAGCTGCTGACCATGGGCAATCTCCATCCCTGCCGGCAGGCTGATGCCCATTCCGCGCTGGGAGAAATCATTGGTTTCACACGTCATGCAGGTGCCATCGGGCAAATACAGCTCGACCGGCAACTTGGCGAACACCCTTGGTTCAGCGCGTATCTGCCGCGTTTCACTGGCAACAGCTACCGCTGCGGAACTGATCACAATGTTATAAATCGTCCAGGCCATGTTGATCAGCAGAGTCGTCGTACTGGCGTCGCCATCAAATATCAGCTTGAGCACGCCCACCAGGGCACCGAGCAAATTGAGCAAGAGTACGATGATGTAGGGACGGGCCATCTTCCAGTCGAAGTAGCCCTGATCGATCATCCCGCCTTTGGCCGTCACGTTGAACTTACCCAGCTTCGGGTTGACCATGGCCAGCAGCACCGGGCGCATGATGTACCAGGCCAGAACGGTCTCGTAGACCTCATTCCAGAAGGAGTGTCGGAAGCGCCCCTGGATGGTCGAGTTGGTCACGCTGGCAATGAGGATATGCGGCAAGGCGTAGGCGACAATAAGCAGTGCAGGCGCCTGAAATATCTGTGCATCGAACATCAGATAAGCCAGAGGTGCGGTCAGGAAGACTAGACGTGGCAACCCATAGAAGAAGTGCAGCATGGCGTTCAGGTAGCAGAGCCGCTGCCCGAACGATAATCCCTTACCCAGTAGTGGGTTGTCGGTTCGAAAGATCTGGGCCATCCCTCGTGCCCAGCGAATGCGCTGGCCGATATGCCCTGAGAGACTTTCGGTAGCGAGCCCCGCAGCCTGTGGCAAGGCCAGGTACGCCGTGTTGTAGCCAAGCCGGTTGAGCTTGAGTGCGGTATGCGCATCCTCGGTGACGGTTTCCACGGCGATACCGCCGATTTCCTCGAGCGGCGCACGGCGAATGATGGCGCAAGAACCGCAGAAGAAGGTCGCGTTCCACAGATCATTACCGTCCTGTACTAGACCGTAGAACAACTCGCCCTCGTTGGGCACGGTGCGGAAGGTATTGAGGTTCTTCTCGAACGGATCCGGAGAAAAGAAGAAGTGCGGCGTTTGCAACATCGCCAGCTTGGGGTCTCTGAGGAACCAGCCCATTCCCATCTGAAGGAATGAGCGCGTCGGCACGTGGTCGGCATCAAAGATTGCGATGTACTCGCCCGAGGTCTGGCGCAACGCGTTATTCAGGTTACCGGCCTTGGCATGATGGTTATCCTGCCGGGTGATGTAACCCACCCCGGCCTGCTTGCAGAACAGGCGAAATTCCTCACGGCGGCCATCATCAAGAACGTAGATGTTGAGCTTGTCGCGCGGCCAGTCGATTGCCTGTGCAGCCAAAACCGTCAGACGGATGATGTCTAGCGGTTCGTTGTAGGTTGGAATATAGAGATCGACGCTCGGCCACTGCCTGCTATCAGCTGGCAAGGGATAGGGCCTGCGCTGCAACGGCCAAGCCGTCTGCACATAGCCGAGCAGCAGTACTAGCAGCGCATAGAGTTCGGCAGCGACAAGACCGTACCCGAACACCATGTCCAGCGGGTTATCGAAACCCAATGACGACGTTAGGCGCCAATACATATAACGCAGGGACGCGATGACAGACATCACAATCATCGCCAAGATGGCAAGCCGCCCGGCCCGTCTGCGCAGCAATAACGCGCCCCCCAGGCATACAGCACAAAATATCATTTGTGCTTCCAGATCAAGGGGGGCGGCAATTACTACCACCAGTAGCGCAGTGGCCAATAACCCCAGCAATCCCGACAGCCAGGCAGAGTTGAGCGAACCGCCGATAGACATGGGCAACGGACGCCCTTCCTCACGCTTCATATTATTACTGTTCACGTGTGGAGGATTTGGCGGCGAGGCGAGCAAATAAAGCACTCGAGCAACTCAGGATATCGCCGCTAGCCTGGCTTCGCGGATCGTATTCTAAAATGTTGTGGTTGTAGGCTAACGCGTCGCCGATTGATGGGTCGTGATGAACAAGACCTAAAACCCGCACACCGAGCAATTCCCCAAGAATACGGGTGATATCTCGACTCAACTGCCGAGTTTCATCCACCTGATTGATCAGATAGGACGTCCCCATGAAATGATCGCGCCCCGCCGTGTAGGTCTTGATCAGACTGTCGATCTTGGGCAAGGAAGTATATGAAGCAGCATCAGCAAGACTGACGACGACCGCTTCGTTGGCCACGGACAAGGCTTGACGCAGGTAGATGGAGGGTCCTGGTGGGGTATCGATCACAACGATAGTCCCATCGGACAGGTCCATTTCCGCCAGGCGCCGGGCAAGCCAGTCCGAGGTTGAGCTCATCTGCTGCTCGATGCTCAGGCGCTGTTGCTCGTCGACATCACCATAAGGAAGCACGAGCACGCCGCTATGACTCGGCACTCCACAGGCATACCAATCTCGCTCGCCATACCCAATACCCGTGACCGTTTTTTTACCTGAATCAGTAACGGCTTTGAAATGGTGTTGGAGGGCGTTCTGCGGATCCATATCCACAGCCAACACAGGCCGTCCGGCGCGATACAAGGCCGCAGCGAGAGTGGCAGACAGCGTCGTCTTACCTACCCCCCCCTTTGCCGAGACTATCGCCACAACGCTTATCCGCTCAAGCAGAGAGCCAACGGAGGCCGCGTCGTTGCCAGCGAGAGGGGACTGATCGTCCTGAGCCAGCTTGGCTAGTAGCCCTTGTAGTCCAGCGGACGACCAGACCTCTTCTTCATTCTCTGCTGGCAATGAACCTGAAGATTTACCTACACACTCATCTAACGATGCATACGCGAGTAACGGTTTGCATACCTGTTCAAGAGGTTCCTGCTCAGGTAGCTCTGGAGCATCATGCTCAGCGATGTTGACAACCACCTCAGCCGGCAGATGCAGCGGCGGTTCCCGATCCGTATATGGCAAATCGTCATGAGGCATTTCCTGATAATGCTCAGGACGACCGCCGAACCATTTGAACAAACCACTGATATCGCTCGATGCGCTCATAGAAAGGTACTGAAATTAAGTTCAAGTGGCGGCAGCCAAATTAAAAGCGTCAAAAAAAAGGCAAAAACATTATCTAATAAGAGATGCGTCAATATATTAAGCACGGACATATAGTGTCAAGGTGACATCTAACAACTATCCCCCTCATGCGTCTAAGCCGCGAGATTTGAAGTGCATACAGGTATTATCAGCAACAATATCTGTGGGCTAGGGATGCATGGGTAGCAATGTTTCGCATCCGGTTATAATTAGTTACGCTCACTTTTTATGATATATTGATCTATTAAACAAGCTAAACCGAATATTCAGGCATATTCAATGCATATCCTTATCACCGGCGGCGCCGGTTTCATCGGTTCGGCCCTGATTCGCCATCTGATCCAAAGTACCGAGCATGACGTACTCAACCTCGACAAGTTGACCTACGCCGGCAACCTGGAATCGCTTGCCCCCGTTGATGACAACCCGCGTTACCGTTTCGTCCAGGCGGATATCGCCGACAGCCCTGTGGTCGCGCAGACGCTGGCCGAGTTCCAACCCGACGCCATCATGCACCTGGCTGCCGAGTCTCATGTCGACCGCTCCATCGATGGCCCTGCGGCCTTTATCCAGACCAATATCGTCGGCACCTACAGCCTGCTGGAAAGCACCCGCGCCTATTGGCTTGGCCTGAGCGCAGAACGCAAAGCGGCGTTTCGCTTTCATCACATCTCGACCGACGAGGTGTACGGCGACCTGCACGGTGTCGATGACCTCTTCACCGAAACCACTCCCTACGCGCCCAGCTCGCCCTATTCGGCGAGCAAGGCGGCGTCCGACCATCTGGTGCGCGCCTGGCAGCGTACCTATGGCCTGCCGGTGCTGATCACCAACTGCTCGAACAACTACGGCCCCTATCATTTCCCCGAAAAGCTGATCCCACTGATGATCCTCAACGCGCTGGCGGGCAAACCGCTGCCGGTGTATGGCAACGGTCAGCAGGTACGCGACTGGCTGTATGTGGAAGACCACGCGCGCGCCCTGCTCAAGGTGGTCAGCGAAGGTCAGGTCGGCGAGACCTACAACATCGGCGGCCATAATGAACAGCAGAACCTCGATGTGGTACGCGCCATCTGCGCGCTGCTGGAGGAGCTGGCACCACAGAAGCCGGCCGGTATCGCGCGCTATGAAGACCTCATCACTTACGTGCAGGATCGCCCTGGCCATGACCTGCGCTACGCCATCGACGCCGGCAAGATCGAGCGCGAGCTGGGCTGGGTACCGCAGGAAACCTTCGAAACCGGCCTGCGCAAGACCGTGCAGTGGTACCTGGACAACCTCGACTGGTGCCGCCGCGTGCAGGATGGTAGCTATCAGGGTCAGCGACTCGGCGCACTCTAAGGAGCAGGAACAATGAAAGGCATCATCCTCGCCGGCGGTTCTGGCACTCGCTTGCACCCCATCACCCTCGGTGTGTCCAAGCAGCTGCTGCCGATCTATGACAAGCCGATGATCTACTACCCGTTGTCGGTGCTGATGCTGGCCGGCATTCGCGAGATTCTGATCATCTCCACCCCCGAAGATCTGCCCAACTTCCGCAAGATGCTGGGCGACGGCAGCCAGTTCGGCATCGAACTGCAGTATGCCGAGCAACCTTCTCCCGACGGCCTGGCGCAGGCTTTCCTGATCGGCGAGTCGTTCATTGGCAACGACTCGGTATGCCTGATCCTCGGCGACAACATCTTCCATGGTCAGCATTTCACCGAGAAACTGCTGCGCGCAGCCAGCCATGACAGTGGCGCCACGGTCTTCGGCTACTGGGTCAGCGATCCCGAACGTTTTGGCGTGATCGAATTCGACGCAGCTGGCAATGCACTGTCGATCGAGGAGAAGCCGGCACAACCCAAGTCCAGCTTTGCCGTGACCGGCCTGTATTTCTACGACAATGATGTGATACAGATTGCCAAGGCGGTCAAACCCTCGCTGCGTGGCGAGCTGGAAATCACCGACGTAAACAATACCTACCTGGCCCGCGGCGACCTGCGCGTTGAGCGCTTCGGCCGCGGCTTCGCCTGGCTCGACACCGGCACCCACGACAGCCTGCTCGACGCCTCGCACTATGTACAGACAGTGGAAAAACGCCAGGGTCTGAAGGTCGCCTGCCTCGAAGAGATCGCCTATCAGCAAGGCTGGATAGACCGCGACAAACTGCTCGCGTGCGCCAAGGCGCTGGGCAAGACCGGCTATGGCCAGTACCTGTACAAGCTTGCCGAGGAACTCCCATGAAGGTGATTACCACCGCATTGCCGGAAGTGCTGATTCTCGAACCTAAGGTATTCGGTGACGAACGCGGCTTCTTCTACGAGAGTTTCAACGCACGGCGCTTTGCCGAAGCCACCGGTGTAACTCGCGAATTCGTCCAGGACAACCATTCGCGCTCCGCGCGTGGTGTGCTGCGCGGCCTGCACTATCAACTGCAGCAGGCCCAGGGCAAGCTGGTGCGCGTCAGTTCCGGCGAGGTCTATGACGTCGCCGTCGACGTACGCCACAGCTCGGCGAATTTCGGCAAGTGGGTCGGTGTGCATCTATCCGCCGAGAACAAGCGCCAACTGTGGATACCGGAAGGTTTCGCCCACGGCTTCCTGGTACTCAGCGAATACGCCGAGTGCCTCTACAAGACCACCGACTACTATGCCCCCGCTCACGAGCGCTGCATCCGCTGGGACGACCCACAGTTGGCCATCGGCTGGCCGCTCGACGGTCTGTCGCCACAACTCTCGGCCAAGGACCAACAGGGCCTGAGCCTGACCGACGCCGAGACCTTCGCATGAAGATCCTGATCAGCGGCCATACCGGCCAGGTCGC
>Ga0209207_1001275_pt1 | contig 12075 bp, 9 predicted proteins | sample SaghotsprinmetaG_FD_184140 | JGI IMG/M metagenome (GOLD analysis project Ga0209207, IMG submission 184140) | Hot spring microbial communities from South Africa to study Microbial Dark Matter (Phase II) - Sagole hot spring metaG (SPAdes) (version 3) | ecosystem: Environmental > Aquatic > Thermal...
GCTGATCACCCCACAGGGTGAGCGCTCGCTGCGCAGCCCGCTGCTGGGCCGCTTCAACGTCAGCAACGTGCTCGCCGCCGTTGGCGCCTTGCTCGGTATGGACTACCCGCTGGACGAGATCCTCGCCGTGCTGCCGGAGCTTGAAGGCCCGGCCGGCCGCATGCAGCGTCTGGGCGGCGGCGACCGGCCACTGGTGGTGGTCGATTACGCCCATACCCCCGACGCTCTGGAAAAGGTGCTTACTGCACTACGTCCACACGCACGTGGTCGCTTGCTCTGCCTGTTCGGCTGCGGTGGTGACCGCGACACCGGCAAGCGCCCACTCATGGCCGAGGTCGCCGAGCGGCTGGCCGATGGGGTTGTTGTTACCGATGACAACCCGCGCAACGAGGCGCCGGAACGCATTCTCGACGATGTCCGCAGTGGCTTCGTCAATCCGGAAGCGGTGACCTTTGTGCAGGGTCGTGCCCAGGCGATTGCCCGGCTCATCGCGGCCGCCAATGCCAGCGATGTGGTAGTGCTCGCTGGCAAGGGCCACGAGGACTATCAGGAAATTCGCGGCGAGCGGCTGCCGTTCTCCGATATCGAGGAAGCCTGTACCGCACTGTCCACCTGGGAGAAGCCCGATGCTTGAAGCCATGCGACTGAGCGAGCTGCAGCTGCCGTTGTCCGGCCGTCTGGTGGGGGGCGATGCCAGCTTCTCTGCGGTCAGCACTGACAGCCGGGCGATCCAGCCGGGGCAGCTGTTCATTGCGCTGACCGGTCCGCGCTTCGATGGTCATGCCTATCTCGCCGAGGTGGCCGCCAAAGGCGCGGTGGCGGCTCTGGTCGCACGCGAAGTCGAGGGCGCGCCGCTGCCGCAGCTGGTTGTCGCCGATACTCGCCTGGCGCTGGGGCGTCTGGGGGCGCTCAACCGTGAGGCCTTCAAGGGGCCAGTCGCCGCCATCACCGGCTCGAGTGGCAAGACCAGCGTCAAGGAAATGCTCGCCAGCATTCTGCGCAGTGCTCACGGGCACGACGCCGTGCTGGCTACGCGCGGCAATCTGAACAACGACCTCGGTGCGCCACTGACGCTGCTGGAACTGAGCGCCGAACACCGCAGCGCGGTCATCGAGCTCGGCGCCTCGCGAGTGGGTGACATCGCTTACACCGTCAGCCTGGTGCGCCCGGATGTCAGCTTGATCACCAACGCCGGAACCGCCCATGTCGGCGAATTCGGCGGCCCGGAAAAGATCGTTCAGGCCAAGGGCGAGATTCTCGACGGCCTGAGCGCAACCGGCACCGCCGTGCTGAATCGTGACGACAAGGCCTACCCGATCTGGGCCGAGCGCGTGGCTGGCAAGCGCATCGTGTCGTTCGGTCTGGACAACCCGCTTGCCGATTTTTCCGCTGGTTCGATCGCCTACGACCAGCGCGGTTGCCCGAATTTCGTACTGACCGGCCCGCTGGGCAACCTGCGCGTGCAGCTCAACCTGCTGGGCCGCCACAACGTGGCCAATGCGCTGGCTGCCGCCGCGGCCGCCCACGCCCTGGGCATCACTGCCGAAGCTGTCGTGGCCGGATTGCAGAGCCTGCAACCCGTCAAGGGGCGTGCCGTGGCGCAGATGCTCGCCAATGGTGTGCGTCTCATCGACGACAGCTACAACGCCAATCCCGCTTCGATCTGCGCCGCGATCGACGTGCTTGCCAGTTTCGCCGGGCGCACCATTCTCGTCCTGGGGGACATGGGTGAGCTGGGCGAGTGGGCCGAGCAGGGGCACCGCGATGTCGGTGCCTACGCGGCGGGCAAGGTCGACACCCTCTATGCCGTTGGGCCACTGATGGCCCATGCGGTCGCCGCTTTCGGGCAGGGTGCCCGGCATTTCCCTGATCAGGCCAGCCTGATCGAAAGCCTGCGTGCCGAGCAGGGCAGCGGCACCACCATTCTGATCAAGGGCTCGCGTAGCGCGGCGATGGACAAAGTCGTCGATGCGCTCGCTGGGCCATCCATGGAGAAACACTGATGCTGCTGCTGCTCGCCGAGTATCTGCAACAGTTCCACAAGGGCTTCGCGGTCTTCCAGTACCTGTCGCTGCGTGGAATCCTCGGCGTCCTCACCGCGCTGGTACTGTCGCTGTGGATGGGCCCGTGGCTGATCCGCACCCTCCAGTTGCGCCAGATCGGCCAGGCGGTGCGTACCGACGGACCGCAGTCGCATCTGTCGAAATCCGGCACGCCCACCATGGGTGGCGCGCTGATCCTCAGTGCCATCGGCATTTCCACGCTACTCTGGGCCGACCTGGCCAACCGCTACGTGTGGGTAGTGCTGGCGGTGACATTGCTGTTCGGCGCCATCGGGTGGGTCGATGACTACCGCAAGGTGATCGAGAAGAACTCGCGCGGGTTGCCAAGCCGCTGGAAGTATTTCTGGCAGTCGGTGTTCGGCCTCGGTGCGGCGATCTTCCTTTATATGACTGCGCAGACGCCGGTTGAAACGACGCTGATCCTGCCGCTGCTGAAGAACATCGAGATCCCGCTGGGCATCGGTTTCGTGATTCTCACCTATTTCGTCATCGTCGGTTCGAGCAATGCGGTCAACCTCACCGACGGCCTCGACGGCCTGGCGATCATGCCGACCGTGATGGTCGGCGGCGGTCTGGGCATCTTCTGTTACCTCTCCGGTAACGTGAATTTCGCCGAGTATCTGCTGATCCCCTACATCCCCGGTTCCGGAGAACTCATTGTCTTCTGCGGCGCGCTGATCGGTGCCGGCCTCGGCTTCCTCTGGTTCAACACCTATCCGGCGCAGGTCTTCATGGGCGACGTCGGCGCGCTGGCCTTGGGCGCAGCGCTGGGCACCATTGCCGTGATCGTCCGCCAGGAAGTGGTGCTGTTCATCATGGGCGGCGTGTTCGTGATGGAAACGCTGTCGGTGATGATCCAGGTCGCCAGCTTCAAGCTCACCGGCAAACGCGTTTTCCGCATGGCGCCGATCCATCACCATTTCGAACTCAAGGGCTGGCCCGAACCCCGGGTGATCGTGCGCTTCTGGATCATTACCGTGATCCTGGTGCTCGTCGGCCTTGCCACCCTGAAACTGAGGTAACCGAGAGTGCTCATCGCTTCCGACCAGTTCCGCATCGTTGTCGGCCTCGGCAAGAGCGGCATGTCCCTGGTTCGCCACCTGGCGCGCCGCGGGCTGCCGTTTGCCGTGGTGGACACTCGTGCGAACCCGCCGGAACTGGCCACGCTGAAGGCCGAGTACCCGGATGTGCAGGTACGCTGCGGCGAACTGGATGTGGATTTCCTCTGTACCGCCAGCGAGCTGCTGGTGAGCCCCGGGCTTGCGGTCAGCACGCCGGCGTTGCAGGAGGCCGCGGCACGGGGCGTCAAGCTGTCGGGGGACATCGAGCTGTTCGCCCGCGAAGCCAAGGCACCCATCGTCGCGATCACCGGCTCCAATGCCAAGAGCACTGTGACCACTTTGATCGGCGAGATGGCCGCGGCAGCCGGGCGTACCGTGGCGGTCGGCGGCAATCTGGGCACGCCAGCGCTCGATCTGCTTGCCGATGATGTCGATCTCTACGTACTGGAGCTTTCCAGCTTCCAGCTGGAAACCACCGAGCAGCTCAATGCCGAAGTGGCCACCTGCCTGAACATCAGCGAAGACCACATGGACCGCTACAGTGGGCTGCCGGCTTATCACCAGGCCAAGCACCGCATCTTCCGTGGCGCGCGCCAGGTGGTCGTCAATAGGGATGACCGCCTCAGCCGGCCGTTGGTGGGTGAGGATGTGCCGACCTGGACCTTCGGGCTCGGCAAGCCGGACTTCAAGGGCTTCGGGCTGTTCGAGGAAAAAGGCGAGAAGTACCTGGCGTTCCAGTTCGAGGCACTGATGCCGGTGCGCGAACTGAAGATGCGCGGTGCGCATAATCAGTCCAACGCCTTGGCTGCGTTGGCACTCGGGCACGCGGTGGGGCTGCCGTTCGGCCCCATGCTGGATACGCTGCGTCGTTTCACCGGTTTGCCGCACCGTTGCCAGTGGGTCGGTGAGCGTGCCGGTGTCAGCTATTACGACGACTCCAAGGCCACCAACGTCGGTGCTGCGCTGGCAGCGATCGAAGGCCTCGGCGCCGACATCGACGGCAAGCTGGTGCTGATCGCCGGCGGCGACGGCAAGGGCGCCGACTTCTCCGCGCTGCGCGCTCCCGTGGCGCGTTACTGCCGAGCCGTGGTGCTGCTCGGTCGCGACGCCCCGCGTCTGGCCGAGGCGCTGGGCGAAGCGACGGTGCTGATCCGCGTCGCCAGCCTGGAAGAGGCTGTACAGCGCGCCGCCGAATGTGCGGAGTCGGGCGATGCGGTACTGCTTTCGCCGGCCTGCGCCAGCCTGGACATGTTCAAGAACTTCGAGGAGCGCGGTCGTCTCTTCGCCGCTGCGGTGGAGGCGCTCGACTGATGCTCGCCTTCCTGCGCCAAGCCCCTTCGCCCCTGTACGGCCGCCGTGGTGTGGACCTGGACTTCCCCATGCTGGCCGGTTGTCTGGCGCTGCTTGGTCTCGGCCTGGTGATGATCACCTCGGCGTCGTCCGAGGTGGCGGCGGTCAACTCCGGCAATCCGCTGTACCACATGATTCGCCACCTGATCTATGTGGTGCTGGGGCTGGGTGCCGGCGCCGCGATGCTGCTGGTACCGCTTTCGTTCTGGCAGCGGATGGACTGGATGCTGCTCCTGGCTGCCTTCGGGCTGTTGATCTTGGTGCTGCTGCCGGGCATCGGTCGCGAGGTCAATGGTTCCATGCGCTGGATCGGCTTCGGCGCGTTCAACGTGCAGCCTTCGGAGCTGGCCAAGGTATTCGTGGTGATCTACCTGGCTGGTTATCTGGTGCGCCGGCAGGAGGAAGTTCGCGAGAGCCTGTGGGGCTTCGCCAAGCCGTTCCTGGTGCTGCTGCCAATGGCGTTCCTGCTGTTGCTGGAGCCCGACTTCGGGGCGACGGTGGTGATGATGGGCGCTGCGGTGGCCATGCTGTTCCTCGGCGGGGTCGGAATGATCCGCTTCAGCCTGCTGGTGATCGCCGCGGTCGGTGCAGTGGTGGTCCTGGTGCAGACTCAGGAATACCGCCTGCAGCGCCTGATCACTTTTACCGACCCCTGGGCCGATCAGTATGGCGCCGGCTATCAGCTGACCCAGGCGCTGATCGCCTTCGGGCGTGGCGAATGGCTCGGCGTCGGCCTCGGTAACAGCGTACAGAAGCAGTTCTACCTGCCCGAAGCGCACACCGACTTCGTATTCTCGGTACTTGCCGAAGAGCTGGGCATGATTGGCGCGCTGGCGACCATCGCCCTGTTTGCCTTCGTCGGCGTGCGTGCCCTCTACATCGGACTCTGGGCAGAGAAGGCTCGGCAGTTCTTCGCCGCCTATGTCGCCTGGGGCCTGGCGTTCCTCTGGCTCGGTCAGTTCCTGATCAACGTCGGGGTGAATGTCGGCCTGTTGCCGACCAAGGGCCTGACGCTGCCCTTCCTCAGTTACGGCGGCAGCTCGCTGGTGGTGACCTGCGCGAGCATGGCGTTGCTGCTGCGCATCGAGTGGGAAAGCCGCACCGTACTGGGCAGCGAGGACACCGAGTTCGACGAGTCCGACTTTGCCGAGCCCTCGGCCAAGGAGGTCGCTCATGGCCGCTAATGTCCTGATCATGGCCGGCGGTACCGGTGGGCACGTATTCCCTGCGTTGGCCTGCGCGCGCGAGTTCCAGGCGCGTGGCTATGCCGTGCATTGGCTCGGCACGCCGCGTGGCATCGAGAACGAACTGGTGCCTGCTGCCGGGCTGCCATTGCACCTGATTCAGGTCAGTGGGTTGCGCGGCAAAGGTCTGGCGTCGCTGATCAAGGCTCCGCTGCAGCTGGTCCGCTCGCTGTTCCAGGCGCGCCGCATCATCCGCGAGCTGCGTCCGGTCTGCGTGCTGGGGCTTGGCGGCTACGTCACCGGTCCCGGCGGGCTGGCGGCCAAACTGGCCGGCGTGCCGCTGGTGATCCACGAGCAGAACGCCGTGGCCGGTACCGCCAACCGCAGCCTGGTGCCGTTGGCCAGCCGGGTCTGCGAGGCCTTCCCGGATACCTTCAGTTCCAGCGCCAAGCGCCGGACAACCGGCAACCCGGTGCGGGAGGAACTGTTTCTGGAAACCCCGCGCGACAGCCTGGCTCATCGTCGGCCGCGTCTGCTGGTGCTGGGCGGCAGCCTGGGTGCCGAACCGCTGAACAAGCTGTTGCCCGCAGCGCTGGCGCAGGTCCCCGCCGAACTGCGGCCGGAAGTGTTCCACCAGGCCGGCAAACAGCACGCCGAGATCACCGAGCAGCGCTATGCCGAGGCGGGCGTCGAGGCCGAGGTTGCGCCCTTCATCAAGGACATGGCGCGGGCTTACGCCTGGGCCGATCTGGTGATCTGCCGCGCCGGCGCACTCACCGTGTGCGAGCTGGCCGCCGCCGGGCTGCCGTCGTTCCTGGTGCCGTTGCCCCACGCGATCGACGATCACCAGACCCGCAATGCCGAATATCTGGCGAAGGAGGGCGCTGCCGTCCTTCTGCCACAAGCCAAGACTGACGCGGCCGCGCTCGCCGCTCAGCTGACCGAGGTAATGATGCAGCCGGAAAAACTCAAGGCCATGGGGACCACCGCGCGCCGCCTGGCCCGGCCCGACGCCACCCGCAGCGTGGTCGATATCTGCCTGGAGGTGGCCCATGGCTAAGTCTCCCGCTGCGGTGAAAGCCGAAGTACGCCGCATGCGGCGCATCCGCCGCATTCATTTCGTTGGCATCGGCGGGGTCGGCATGTGCGGCATCGCCGAAGTGCTGCTCAACCTCGGCTACGAGGTGTCCGGCTCGGACCTCAAGGAATCGGCCAGTACCGAGCGCCTGCAGAGCTTCGGCGCACAGATCTTCATCGGCCACCAGGCCGGCAATGTCGCCGGTGCCGACGTGCTGGTGGTGTCCAGTGCGATCAATTCGGCCAATCCGGAAGTGGCCCTGGCCTTGGAACAGCGCATCCCGGTGGTGCCGCGGGCCGAGATGCTCGCCGAGCTGATGCGCTATCGGCATGGCATCGCCGTCGCCGGAACCCATGGCAAGACCACCACCACCAGCTTGCTGGCTTCGGTGTTCGCAGCAGGCGGGCTCGATCCGACCTTCGTCATTGGTGGCCGTCTGACCGCGGCTGGTACCAATGCGCAGCTGGGTAGCAGCCGTTACCTGATCGCCGAAGCGGACGAAAGCGACGCCAGCTTCCTCCACCTGCAGCCGATGGTGGCGGTGGTGACTAACATCGACGCCGACCACATGAGCACCTATGGCGGCGACTTCGGCAAGCTGAAGAAGACCTTCGTCGAGTTCCTGCACAACCTGCCGTTCTACGGCCTGGCGGTGCTCTGCGTCGACGATCCGGTGGTGCGCGAGATCATTCCGCAGATCGGCCGTCCGACTACCACCTACGGTTTCAGTGAAGACGCCGACGTGCGTGCCATCAACGTTCGTCAGGAAGGCATGCGCACCTATTTCACCGTGCTGCGCGACGGCTGCGAGCCGCTGGACGTCTCGGTGCACATGCCCGGCAACCACAACGTGCTCAATGCCCTGGCCACCATCGCCATCGCCACCGACGAGGGCATCGATGACGAGGCCATCGTCCAGGGCCTGGCCGAGTTCGCCGGCGTCGGCCGCCGTTTCCAGGTCTACGGCAATCTGCCGGTGGACGGCGGCAGCGTGATGCTGGTGGACGACTACGGCCACCACCCGCGGGAGGTCGCTGCGGTGATCAAGGCGGTACGTGGTGGCTGGCCGGAGCGGCGCCTGGTGATGGTCTACCAGCCACACCGCTACAGCCGTACCCGGGACCTCTACGACGACTTCGTGCAGGTGCTCGGCGAATCCAACGTGCTGCTGCTGATGGAAGTCTACCCGGCCGGTGAAGAGCCCATCCCCGGTGCCGACAGTCGCCAGCTGTGCCACAGCATCCGCCAGCGCGGTCAGCTCGACCCCATCTATGTCGAGCGTGGCGTCGATCTGGCGCCGCTGGTCAAGCCGCTGCTGCGTGCCGGTGACATCCTGCTCTGCCAGGGCGCTGGTGATATCGGCGGGCTGGCTCCGCAACTTCTCAAGAGTCCCCTGTTCGGTGGCGATGACGCCGCAAGGAAAACCAAATGATGGCTTTGCAATCGACGCGCGACCCCAAGGAATTCGGCCGCGTCGCCGTGCTCTTCGGCGGCAAGAGCGCCGAGCGCGAGGTCTCCCTCAAGTCCGGCGCTGCCGTGCTCGCCGCGTTGCAGGCGGCGGGTGTGGATGCCTTCGGTATCGATGCCGGTGATGACCTGCTGCAGCGCCTGAGCAGCGAGCGGATCGACCGTGCCTTTATCGTCCTGCACGGCCGCGGTGGCGAAGACGGCAGCATGCAGGGGCTGCTGGAGTGTGCCGGCATTCCTTACACCGGCAGCGGCATCCTCGCCTCGGCGCTGGCCATGGACAAGCTGCGCACCAAGCAGGTCTGGCAGAGCCTCGGCCTGCCAACGCCGCGGCACGCGGTGCTGGCCAGCGAAGTCGACTGCCAGGCCGCGGCCCAGATGCTGGGCTTTCCGCTGATCGTCAAGCCGGCGCACGAGGGATCGAGCATCGGTATGGCCAAGGTTGGCGATGTCGCCGGGCTGATCGCCGCCTGGCGCGCAGCGAGCGCCTATGACGCGCAGGTGCTGGTTGAACAGTGGATCCAGGGCCCCGAGTTCACCGTGGCGGTGCTGCACGGTGAGGTCCTGCCGCCGATTGGCCTGGGCACGCCGCATACCTTTTACGACTACGACGCCAAGTACCTGGCCTCCGACACCCAGTACCGGATCCCCTGCGGGCTGGACGCGGCCCGCGAAGAAGCACTCAAGGTGCTCTCGGCGCGTGCCTGCGAGGCGGTGGGTATTCGCGGTTGGGCGCGGGTGGATGTGATGCAGGATGCCGAGGGCAACTTCTGGCTGCTGGAAGTGAACACCGTGCCGGGCATGACCGATCACAGCCTGGTGCCGATGGCGGCGCGTGCCGCCGGGCTGGATTTCCAGCAGCTGGTGCTGAGCATTCTCGACGACAGCCTCGAGGCGGGGAACTGAGCCATGATCACCACGCTGCGTCATTCGCAACCCGGCAACGGACGTGCCTCGCGCAAGCCCGTGCAACGGGGTGCGAGCCGCCTGGTGACGCCGCAGCCGCTGTCGCAGCGCCTGCCCAGGCCCAGCCTTGCCGGTCTGAAGCGTTTCGTCTGGCCGGTGCTGCTGGTCGGCCTGGCGGTCGGGCTGTACGAACTGGGCGAGCGCCTGCTGCCCTATGCCGACCGGCCGATCGCCAAGGTCAGCGTTCAGGGCGAGCTGGGTTACGTAAGCCGCGAGGCGGTTCAGCAGCGCATCGCGCCTTTCGTCGAGCAGAGCTTCTTCAAGGTTGATCTGAACGGCATGCGCCACCAACTCGAACAGATGCCATGGATTGCCCATGTCGAGGTTCGCCGCGTCTGGCCGGATCAGGTGATGGTGCGTCTGGATGAGCAATTGCCGATTGCCCGTTGGGGGGGCGAAGCATTGCTTAACAATAAAGGCCAGGCTTTCTCGCCGGATGACCTGAGCCGATATGAACACTTGCCACATTTGTATGGTCCGAAGCGGGCCCAACAGCGGGTCATGCAGCAATACCAGATGCTCAGCCAGATGCTGCGCCCGCTGGGGTTCTCCATTTCCCGTCTCGAGCTGCGTGAACGTGGAAGCTGGTTCCTGACCACCAACCAGGGCATCGAGTTGTTGCTGGGGCGGGACCAGGTAGTAGAAAAAATGCGTCGCTTCACTGCCATTTATCAAAAGGCACTGGAGCAGGAAAGCGAGAAAATCGCACGGATCGATCTGCGCTATGCGAACGGCCTGGCAGTCGCCTGGCATGAGCCGATCCCGACTGCGACGGATACGACCGTCGCTGCGAAGAATTGAGGAATGAAACACATGTCGAGCGTGCAAAGCGGCAAGATGATCGTCGGCCTGGACATCGGCACCTCCAAGGTGGTGGCGCTGGTGGGCGAGGTGACCGCCGATGGTGAACTGGAAATCGTGGGCATCGGTACCCATCCTTCGCGCGGCCTGAAGAAGGGCGTGGTGGTGAACATCGAATCCACCGTGCAGTCGATCCAGCGCGCCATCGAAGAAGCCCAGCTGATGGCTGGCTGCCGCATCCATTCAGCCTTCGTCGGTCTGGCCGGCAATCACATCCGCAGCCTGAACTCCCACGGCATCGTGGCCATCCGCGACCGCGAAGTGAGTACCGCCGATCTGGAGCGTGTGCTCGACGCGGCGCAGGCTGTTGCCATTCCTGCCGATCAGCGCGTGCTGCACACCCTGCCGCAGGACTACGTGATCGACAACCAGGAGGGCGTGCGTGAACCGTTGGGCATGTCCGGCGTGCGTCTGGAGGCCAAGGTGCACGTAGTCACCTGTGCGGTGAACGCTGCGCAGAATGTCGAGAAGTGCGTGCGCCGCTGCGGTCTGGAAGTGGACGATATCATTCTCGAGCAACTGGCTTCGGCGCACGCCGTGCTGACCGATGACGAGAAGGAGCTGGGCGTCTGCCTGGTGGATATCGGCGGGGGCACCACCGACATCTGCATCTTCACCGAGGGCGCGATCCGCCATACGGCCGTGATCCCGATCGCCGGCGACCAGGTCACCAACGACATCGCGATGGCCCTGCGTACGCCGACCCAGTATGCCGAGGAGATCAAGATTCGTTATGCTTGCGCGCTGGCCAAGCTGGCTGGCGCGGGCGAGACCATCAAGGTCCCCAGCGTTGGCGATCGCCCTCCGCGTGAACTGTCCCGGCAGGCCCTGGCAGAGGTGGTAGAGCCGCGTTACGACGAGCTCTTCACCCTGATCCAGGCCGAGCTGCGGCGCAGCGGTTACGAGGATCTGGTCCCGGCCGGGATCGTTCTCACCGGCGGTACAGCGAAGATGGAAGGAGCCGTCGACCTGGCCGAGGAAATCTTTCACATGCCGGTGCGCCTTGGCGTGCCGCACAGCGTCAAGGGACTGGCCGACGTAGTACGCAATCCAATCTATTCGACGGGCGTGGGCCTGCTGCTGTACGGACTGCACAAGCAGGCCGACGGCGTTCCCGTGCCTGGACTCGGCAACTTTGCCGACGAATCAAAGGCGTCTGTTCTGGATCGGCTCAAGGGTTGGATCCAGGGCAATTTTTAAGCAGTGCGCTGTAAAACCAAAACTAGAAAGCTGGAAGGAGAGAGGGAAATGTTCGAACTCGTAGATCATACCCCGCAAAGTGCAGTCATCAAGGTCATCGGCGTTGGTGGCGGCGGCGGCAATGCCGTGAACCACATGGTTCGCAACAACGTTGAAGGCGTCGAATTCATCTGCGCCAACACCGATGCGCAGGCGCTGAAAAAGGTCGAGGCGCGTACCGTACTGCAGCTCGGCTCGGCTATCACCAAGGGCCTGGGCGCCGGCACCAATCCGGACATCGGCCGTCAGGCTGCGATGGAAGACCGCGAGCGCATCGCCGAAGTGCTGGAAGGCGCTGACATGGTGTTCATCACCACTGGCATGGGTGGCGGTACCGGTACCGGTGCTGCACCGATCATCGCTTCGGTCGCCAAGGAAATGGGCATCCTGACCGTCGCCGTGGTCACTCGGCCGTTCCCCTTCGAAGGCCGCCGTCGCATGCAGGTTGCCGACGAGGGTATCCGCGCACTGTCCGAGTGTGTCGACTCGCTGATCACCATTCCCAACGAGAAGTTGCTGACCATCCTCGGCAAGGACGCGAGCCTGCTGGCCGCCTTTGCCAAGGCTGATGACGTGCTGACCGGCGCGGTGCGCGGCATCTCCGACATCATGCAGCGTCCGGGCCTGATGAACGTCGACTTCGCCGACGTGAAGACTGTCATGGGCGAAATGGGCATGGCCATGATGGGCACCGGTTGCTCCACCGGCCCGAACCGCGCGCGTGAAGCGACCGAAGCGGCCATCCGCAACCCGCTGCTGGAAGACGTCAACCTGCAGGGCGCACGTGGCATTCTGGTCAACATCAC
>Ga0209207_1001281_pt1 | contig 12051 bp, 7 predicted proteins | sample SaghotsprinmetaG_FD_184140 | JGI IMG/M metagenome (GOLD analysis project Ga0209207, IMG submission 184140) | Hot spring microbial communities from South Africa to study Microbial Dark Matter (Phase II) - Sagole hot spring metaG (SPAdes) (version 3) | ecosystem: Environmental > Aquatic > Thermal...
GCGCCTCGCTCATTGGTGGGATCGCGGTACAGGGGGTCGCCCGCATACCCCAGCTCTACCGACCAGATGTGCCGCGCTAACCCCTCGTCGGGAAAGATCGCGGCAACGCGGCGCCTGGCCAGCCAGACCGGCTGGGGCATCATGGTGGGCGGCAGGCAACTCGGGTCAGCAATCAGGTAGCGCAGCCCGGCATCGGCGGCTGCGCTCTCAACGTCGGCGCGCCAGCCAGCGCCGGGGAGCCAGAGGCCCTCGGGGCGCCCCAGGTGCCGGGTGATGTGCAACACGCCCTGCTCGATCTGCGCCCGTACCGACTCCTCCCGCCCCAGCAGGGGGAGATAGGGGTGGGTGGCCGGTACGGCCAGCGGCTCGATCACCCGCGCGGCAACCAGTTCGCGAATGGCGCGCGGCAGGTTGCGCTGGAAGCGCTCCTCGAAGCTTCGCAGCCGGCGCCGGCCCCATTCCAGGTAGAACCGCCCCAGATACTCGCCGTGGTGGTCGCCAGATCGCTCGGCGCTGGCCAGGTCGGCTTCGCGCCGGGCCAGCAGGTCGTGCATCCAGAGCACGAAGTGTTTCTGCACCACCGGGTCGGCCAGTTGATCCACCAGGAGCGGTGAGCAGGCCAGTCCCATCCGCGGGTGCATCCCGCTGGCGTGGAGATCGCCCAGCAGTTCCAGCAGCGGCAGCAGCCCCTGGGCCACCAGCGTGTGCAACCCCTCTTCGCCCAGGGGGCGCCGCCCCGCGCGGCGCACATACGGCACATGAGCAAGTGCTAGAAATGCGACGTGCATGGTTTTGCGTTGGTGAACATATGGAGAAACCGGGTTTCCCCGCGACCCTCCCGGTGGAGAGTTTAAGGGCGGACAGAACATCCGAGCCAACGTGGCTTGTAGCGCATTGGAACGCCTCCGCGCGCGACTCTGGCCTCCCCGCTTCGACAGGCTCAGCGCAGGCTCTCCAGCGAAGCTGGAGAGGGACTGGGGGTGAGGACCAACAAGCGCATGCCAACGCCGTAACGCCCGTCGGCGCGCCCATAGGTTCTGTCCGCCCCTGAACTCTCCCCGGGTCGGGGTCCAACCTCTTTCCCTCCAACCCGAGACAATCGGTTCGCCCGATTGCCCCGCCTACGGTGATGGGATCACCGGCGTGACCACGGTGGGCGAACCGAGTATCGTCGGCTCATCGGTTGGCGATGGCGTCGGCGGCAGCGTTGCGGTAGGGGGGGGAGTGCTGGTTGCCACCGTCGGTGTTGGCTCTGGCGTGTCCGTCGCTGTGGCCGTGGGGGCTTCCGGTGTACTGGTTGCCACCGGCGCTTCGGTGGGCGCTACGGTTGCCGGTGGCGGCGGGGCCGTGACCGGCGGCAGCGGCGGGGCCGTGACCGGCGCTGGCGCCAGGGTCGGCAGGTCCCGCGTCGGCGCCAGGGTTGGCGATGCAACCGGCGACGGCGGAACGGCGCTGTCAGGGATGGTCGGCGTGGCGGGAGCTGGCATCGGCGGCGTGGGGCTGGGCGCCCCCAGGCCGGGGGTGGGAACGTCCGGTTGGGGGCGCGGTGGCGGAACGCTGGCCAGCCCGCGCGCCACGACGAAGATAAACACCGCGGTCACGATCACCAGCAACGAGCCAAGCAGCAGCAAGGGCAGGGCGCTTCCGTCGCTCCCCTGGCGGGCGCGCCCGGACCCGCCAGGGCGTGCCGACACATCGCTGGTTGGTGGGCGCGGCGTGGGTGGAGCGGCAGGGGAGCGCGATGCCGGCGTTGTCGGTGTGCCGCTGGCTACGGCGGGCGCGGGCGGTGCCGATGCGGGAGGAGATGACGCCGCCGCAGCCGGCGACCACGCGCGGGGTGGCGGGGCCGGAATGCCCTGTGGTATCGGAGGCCGGGGCGCTACACCGTGTGGTTCGGCCAGGGCCGCCAGTTGTTCGCGCGTCGCCAGCGGTATGCCGTAGCGCCCGGCTACGGCGCGCAGCGCCTCTACCAGCGCCAGGCCACTCGCAAAGCGCTCGTCAGGCCGCTTGGCCAACCCCTGGGCTAGAACGGCGTCCAGCTCTTTCGGCAAGTGCGGCAGCACGCTCGACGGCGGCGGTGGGGGCAGTTGGGCGTGGGCGACGATCAGTTGTGGCGCCGTGCCGGTGAAGGGTACTCGCCCGGTGATGATCTCGTAGGCCACTACCGCCAGCGCATACAGATCGCTGCGCCCATCTACCCGCCGTGCCTCGGCCTGCTCGGGCGAAATGTACTCCGGCGTGCCCATGAACAGCCCGGTGCGCGTGAGCCGCTCGCCGTCGGAGTCCGGCGTCTGGGCGATGCCAAAATCCGTCAGCAGCACCCGGCCATCGTGGTCTATCAGAATATTATGGGGTTTGACATCCCGATGCACTGCGCCCAGGGCGTGGGCGTAATCCAGCGCGCGGGCGACCGGGTCGAGGATGCTCACCGCGTAGCCCAGGCCCAGGGTGGTGCGCTCCTCCAGCACGGCGTGCAGGCTGCGACCGGAGACGTACTCCATAGCGATGTAGTGGAGACCGTCTTCCTCACCCACATCGTAGATCGTCACGATGGCCGGGTGGTGCAGGTTCGCCGCGGTCGTCGCTTCGCGCTCAAAGCGCCGGATGTATTCGGGGTCGAGGCTGAGTTGCGCCGCCAGGATCTTGATGGCTACGGGTCGCTGGAGTTGTGTGTCCACCGCGCGGTACACACGGGCCATACCGCCGCGCCCAAGCTCGGCGCGGATCTCGTAGCGCCCCAGACGACGTCCGATCAGGCTTGTCACACGGCGCTCTCCTTGCGGCAGCAGGCGCGGTGGAGGCGCTGGGGAGCGCGGCCCCGCAACCGACACCCCCTCCCTCCGGGTTTGGGAGGGCGCAGCCCTCCCAAGAGAAATCGCTTTTCGTTCCTGGGTATGCGGCGCAGCCGCACGGGTGTTTGATACAGTATACACGATTGGCAACCCCGTTGCCCCGGGGGGAAAGGGCGGATGCACCGTCGTTGGGCCAGGCCCCACACCCTCGCAGTGCGGCCCGGCTGCCCTGCGCCCCACCGCGGCAAGCGGTGTGGGGAAACCCGGTTTCCCCACACCCCTGGCGGGTTGCCTGGCGCCCCGCTGGGCAGGGGGATGGGGCAACCCGGTTTCCCCATGGCCCAACCGCGGTTGGGCGCGGCTGGCGCCCCGCTGGGCAGGGGGATGGGGCAACCCGGTTTCCCCACACCCCTGGAGGGTTGCCTGGCGCCCCGCTGGGCAGGAGGATGGGGCAACCCGGTTTCCCCACACCCCTGGAGGGTTGCCTGGCGCCCCGCTGGGCAGGGGGATGGGGCAACCCGGTTTCCCCATGGCCCAACCGCTGGTGGGCGCGGCTGGCGCCCCGCTGGGCAGGGGGATGGGGAAACCCGGTTTCCCCATAGGTTCACGTTAGGCACCATGCGCATGGCGCACAACGCCAGAATGGAAAATAATATTGTTCTTGGGAGGGCTTCGCCCTCCCAAACCCTCCCGCGGGCGGGCTATTTTCACCTCATCCCTGGCGTAGCCAGGGATGATTGAGTTTAGACAGTGCTGATGGTATAATCAGCCAGACTACCGCAACTGCTCGTATGACAGTCTACACATGAGTCTCGAACCTGCCCGGAGGAACGCGGCATGCACGCTGTGCCCGCTCCCAAACTCGTCATAAAACGCCAGGGTGGTCAGTTCCGCGAGCTTGAGTGGACCGCCGATATCATTACCATCGGGCGCGATGGCGCCAACGATGTTATTATCGATCACCCGCTGGCCTCGCGACGCCATGCCCGCCTTGAGCGTACCGACGAGGGCTTCGCTGTGCGCGATCTTGATAGCACCAATGGCACCTTCGTCAACCAGGAGCGGATCGCAGGGCTGTGTATGCTCCACAATCAGGACCAGATCATCATTGCCGATACGATCATCATTTTCCACGATCCCGAGGCGACGGTGAAAGGCGCCCTGCCGCCCGAGGTGTTGCGCGCCGTGCGCGAAGAGCTGCGTGTGGATAGCCGCGCCAAGGAAGTGTACATTAAAGGACAGTTGCTCCGCCCCCCGCTGACAGTCAAGGAGTTTCAACTGCTGGAGCTGCTCTACGAGCGCCGTGGTCAGGTGGTAAGCAAAGATGAGATCGCCCGCCAGGTGTGGGACTATGAAGTCTTTGACTATAACGCGATAGACGCGCTGGTCTACCGGCTGCGCCAGCGCATCGAGCCTGATCACAGCAATCCGCGCTACCTGATCACGCAGCGCGGCTTTGGGTACAAGCTGGTAACCACGCCGGAGAGCTAGGCGACGCAGGCCTGGCCTTCCAAGCTCCGTACCTGTTCACACGTCTCCCGGGTGCGCGGGCATCTTGCCCGCCTCCGGGCTAGTGCAGGCGGGACGCCCGCTCCCGGGTGCGCGGGCATCTTGCCCGCCTCCGGGCTAGTGCAGGCGGGACGCCCGCTCCCGGGTGCGCGGGCATCTTGCCCGCCTCCGGGCTATGCTCCCTCCCGCGGTGGCCCGGAGCCCTCGTTCTCGCAAGCCCGGTCTACAGGCGTCGAGTTATGTCCAGCATTTCCCTGACCGCGCCCCGGCGACTGCGCGGCACCGTCCACGTCCCGGGCGATAAGTCAATCTCTCACCGCGCGGTGATTCTGAACGCCGTCGCCGAGGGGCCGGCCCGCATTACCAATTTCCTCCCCGGCGCCGATTGTCTCTCCACCATTGCCTGCGTGCGCGCCCTCGGGGTTGCGGTGGAGCACGAGGGCGCCGAGGTGCAGGTGTCTGGCGTTGGCCTGCGCGGGCTGCGCGAGCCTGCCGATGTGCTCGACTGCGGCAACTCCGGCACCACCCTGCGCCTGCTGACCGGCCTGCTCGCCGGGGCGCCGCTCTTTGCGGTGCTGACCGGCGATGCCTCGCTGCGCTCCCGACCGCAGCGCCGCATCGTGGCCCCGCTGCGGGCTCTGGGGGCGTGGCTCGATGGCCGCGATCACGGCGATCGCGCTCCACTCGCCGTCCGCGGCGCTCGCCTCCAGGGTGGTAGCTATGCCCTGCCCGTCGCCTCGGCCCAGGTCAAATCGGCCCTGCTCCTCGCCGCGCTCGCTGGCGAGGGGCCGCTGACCCTCACCGGTCAGATCGCCAGCCGTGACCATACCGAGCGTATGCTGCGGGCCATGGGCATTGATCTGCACGTAAGCCCTGAGCAGATCGTCCTCTACCCGCCAACCCATCCGCTGTTGCCCTATCCGCTCTCCCTGCGCGTGCCGGGCGACCCCTCTTCGGCGGCGTTCTGGTGGGTTGCCGCTGCCATTCACCCCGATGCCGAGTTGACAACGGTCGGCGTCTGCCTGAATCCTACCCGCACCGGCGCCCTCGATGTGCTGCGGGCCATGGGCGCGACGGTGGAGATTAGCGATGAGCGGGTGGAGGGCAGCGAACCGGTGGGCAATGTGACTGTGCGTTCCTCGGCGCTCCGTGGCGTTACCATCGGCGGCGACCTCATCCCCCGCCTGATAGACGAGATCCCCGTCCTTGCCGTTGCCGCCGCCTGCGCCGAGGGCGATACGCTCATCAGCGACGCGCAGGAACTGCGCGCCAAGGAGACCGACCGCATCGCCACTGTTGCTGCCGGCCTCACCGCCCTGGGGGTGAGCGTCGAGCCGACCGCCGATGGTATGAGCATCGTGGGGCGGGGCGGCCCTGCCCTGGTCGGGGCCGAGCTGCACAGCCATGGCGACCATCGGCTCGCCATGGCCTGGGCCATCGCCGCCCTCGTCGCCTCCGGCGCCACGGTCATCCACGATCCTGAAGCAGTCGCCGTCAGCTATCCGGGTTTCTGGGAGACGCTCGCGGAGGTGCAATGAGCGAACAGTACACCTTTACCGTCGAAGTCTACACCGATGCCCTCGTGGTGACCGGGAGCTACGATCTGCCGCTCTACCGCCGGGTGAGTGACGCAATCAACAGCGGGTTGCACCGTTTCATCACCCTGCGCGACGCCAGCGTGGCCCCCCTGTGGAAGCCCCAGCAGGTCCAGCGCGTCCCGCAGATCCTGGTGGATTGGAGCGGTTCCCTGCTCGTCGCGACCATCGCCGAGCCGCCGCCGCCGCCCGGCTTCCATCCTCCCACCCCGCCGCGTGATACGCAGCCGATGATGTTCTTTACCTCGATGTTCGCGCTACGGGCGGATTTTTTCAAACGTACCGATATGGAATTGATCGTCATGCTCAGTGAAATGACCGATGATTTCGTGCCCCTCAGCGCTGTGACGATCTACCCCCTGCAAGGCGGCGCGCCGTTCCATCGCGAGTTCGTATGCCTCAACCGGCGCCATGTGCAGGCGCTCTACGCGATTGGCGCCGAGATTGCCCACGCTCCCCTGCCTGCGCCTAACCCTGAGGTCTTCGTGCCCCCCTCCGTTCCAACCGCGCCCCCTCCCGTCGAAGCCGCACCGCCCTCCGAGGCGGTCGAAACGGGCGCCCCCACACCCGATGCCGATTCCCCCTGATACGGCAGCGTAGCGCTCCCGGGAACAGCATGAACCCACCACGAAGGCGCGAAGACTGGCAGGGGCCGGGCGAGCCTGCCCCTGCCAGGAACTGTCCAGATAAGCGAATCTGGAACGCGCCCGGCGCGCCTGTTCAGCGAGCGTTCATCCGCGTCTGGTACAACTCTGCTGGTACACTGATGTGAACATAGCCCGCGCGCGGGAGGGTTTGGGCGTGGAGGCGCGGCGCCGCCGCGCCTCTACGCCCTCCCAGGAAACAACCCGCCCACGGGAGGGTCTGGGAGGGCGCAGCCCTCCCAGGAGAATCTCTTTTCATTCTTGGAGTGTGCGGCGCAGCCGCGAGGGCGTCTATGGTCGTCATCTGGTTCCAGGAGCGTTCCCAATGAAAATCCTCGTCACCGGCGGAGCCGGGTACATCGGCTCAATCACCACCGCCGAACTGATCGCCGCCGGCCATCAGGCTGTCGTTTTCGACAACTTCTACCAGGGCCACGCCGCTGCGGTTCCGCCCGAGGCCGCATTGATCCCGGGCGATCTGGCCGATATTGCCAGTGTGCGCGCCGCCTTTGCCGCCCATCCGGATATTGATGGGATCATGCACTTCGCGTCCTACACCCTCGTCGGCGAGAGTATGGAGAAACCGCTGCGTTACCTGCGCGATAATGTTGTCACCGCCGGCAACCTGCTTGAAGTGGCGATTGAAGCCGGGGTACGGCGCTTTATTCTCTCCTCCACCGCCAATCTCTTCGATGAGCCGGAGAAGATGCCGATCGAGGCCGATAACAAGATTGTTCCCGGTTCGCCCTACGGCGAATCGAAGTTTTTCGTTGAGCGTATGCTGTACTGGTTTGAGCGCATCTACGGCCTGAAGTATGCCTGTCTGCGCTATTTTAATGCCAGCGGCGATACGCCCCACCGCGGTGAGGACCACGATCCCGAGACCCACCTTATTCCCCTGGTGCTCCAGGTGGCCCTTGGCCAGCGCCCCCACATCACCGTCTTTGGCGATGATTATCCCACGCCCGATGGCACCTGCATTCGCGACTACATTCACGTAGTCGATCTCGCTCAGGCGCATATCCTGGCGATGGAAGCCCTTGATCGCCTCGGCTCGCGCAAGTATAACCTGGGCAATGGCAACGGCTTCAGTGTGCTCCAGGTGATCGAGGCCGCCCGCAAGGTGACCGGCCATCCCATCCCTCACGTCATCGGCCCGCGTCGCCCCGGCGACCCGGCAGTGCTGATCGCCTCCTCCGAGGCCATCCGCGCCGAACTGGGCTGGAAGCCACGCTTCACCGATATCGAAACCATCGTTGCCAGCGCCTGGGAGTGGCACCGTAACTACCCCCACGGCTATCCAGAGAAGGGCGCAGGGCGGATTCGCGAGGGTGTAGCCTGATCAGGCGAAGCGTAGCAGGCCGAGTACGTGTTCGCACTTCTCCCGGGTGCGCGGGCATCTTGTCCGCATCCAGGCCAGCGCGGGCGGGACGCCCGCGCACCCGGGGTGACGCTTTACCCCACATGTGAATACGTACCAGGCCCGAATGACGTAGCGCATCCGTTCGCCTCGTGATATAATACACACCCGGCCAGGGCGCCGCTCCGCTCAATACTGAGGTGAAAATAGCCCGCGCGGGAGGGTTTGGGAGGGCGCAGCCCTCCCAAGAACAAATATTTTTCATTCTGGTGTTGTGCGGCGCAGCCGCATGGACGACTGTGGCCCTGACGTGAACATACGGGGAAACCGGGTTTCCCCACGCCCCTGCCCACGGGAAGGGTGTGGGAGGACGCTGCCCTCCCGAGAGAGTCGCTGCTCAATCCTGTGAGGCGCTGCGTAGCCGTACAGGCATCTGTGCCGGGTTGTGCCATGGACGTGCCACGCCGGATCGGTAACTACGCCCTGGAGCACATGCTCGGTCGCGGCGCGTCCAGTCAGGTCTGGCTGGCGCGCCATCAAGGGCTCCGCGACCACGTGGTGGCCGTCAAGGTGTTGATGGACCAGGCGCCCGAGGCGGTGCGCCGTTTTCAGCGCGAGGCGGCCATCGCTGCGCGCCTGCGCCATCCCCATATCGTTCAGATCTACGACTACGGGGCGATTCCCCCCCTCCACTATGCAATTCTGGAGTATGTTGACGGCGTTTCGCTGCGCGAGCGCCTGGCCCGCCAGGGCCGCCTGCCGCTGCCCGAGGCGCTAACGATCTTCCGACAGATTGCCCAGGCCCTTGACTATGCCCACGGCCTCAACATCGTCCACTGCGATGTTTCACCGGCGAACATCCTGATCGAACGCCAGCGCCATCGCGCTGCCCTCACCGATTTTGGCATCGCTCGCCATGGCGACGCGCCGGACGCCGGGCCCCGGGTGGTGATGGGCACGCCAGGCTACCTCTCGCCCGAACATGCCCGCCCATCTGCCAGCGTTACCCACCTTTCCGACATCTACTCGCTGGGGGTGGTGTTCTACCAGATGCTCGCCGGGGCCTTGCCCTGGGCCGAACCGCCCGGCCTGCCCGATGGTCCGCCCTTCGGCCCGCCCGCGCCACTCAGCGCCCACAGAGTGTCCGGTATTCCCCCTGCTCTTGATGGGGTGTTCGCCCGTCTGCTCGCCGTTGACCCGGCGCAGCGCTTCCCTTCCGCCGGGGCTGCGGTTGAGGCCCTCGATCTGCTCTTCCAGCGCCACGACCAGCCAACCCGTGTGCTTGTAGGTAGCCCCCCTACGCCTCCCCAGTCGGGCGAACTGGAAAGTGAGCCTGCCGACCCCACCCCCGTCGAGGTCGTCCTGGGACCTGAGCTGGACCCTGAGCCCATCCGGCGCGCCGAACGCCGCGCCGCCCGGTTGCGCGATCCGGCGATCCTCGGCGCCGTTCTTGATGCCTACGCTGCCGAGGGGCGCTTTGGCTTGCGTCAAAAGTGGCTCGGACGCCTGGCCCGCTTCCATAAGGCGACCAGCCGCAATCTGTTCTTTTACCGGCTCCGCGTGCTTTACGAGCGCCGTGGTCAGCCCGAAACCGAAGAGGAGCCTGACCGCAAGGCGGCTGATTATCCCCTCAAGCCGCCGCTGGATCGCTGGGAGGTGCCGCTGCCACTGGCGCGCGAGTTTGTCGATCAGCCCGGCGGGCGCGTGCTCATCCCCGGCTCCACCAGGGTAGTGGCATGCGATACCTGCGCCGGCGAGGGGGCGATTGTCTGCGCGCAGTGCCAGGGCCGACGGCGGGTGCTTGCCCCCGGCGCCGCCTCCGCCACGGTTCTCGTGCCCTGCCCGGCCTGCGACGGACGTGGCGGCCACGTATGCGAACGTTGCGCCGGCGCCGGGCGCCTGGTCCAGCGCCAGGCTTTCCACTGGAGCCGCCAGGCCCACGCCTTTGAGGGCCAGGATGACCATCCCGCCCTCGATAGCGGGTGGTTGCTGCGCGTCTGCCAGCCCGAAGTGGTCTACTGCCAGGCGCAGGCTGGCGGCCTGCGCCCCGAATGGTCGCTCGTGCCGCCCCTCGCCGCCCTCCTCGCTGAAGCGCGCTCCGCCGAGAATGATGAGACCCGCATCGCGCTCGCCGAGGTTACCGTGAGCTTTGTGCCCCTCACCGATGTGATCTTCGACCTTGGTCGGCCCGGTGACGCAGGGCTGTACCGGCTGACGATCTGGGGCTTCGAAAACCGCATCCCCCCCGACTGGCGCTTCTTTAACTGGGAGCGGGTGATGTTTGTCTGGATCATCGTGTTTCTGCTGGTTGTTATTGCTATTCTCGGTGTGTTTGCCTTTCTCTGAGGTGAACATAGCCCGCGCGCGGGAGGGTTTGGGCGTAGGGGCGCGGCGCCGCCGCGCCCCTACCCCCTCCCAGGAACCAACCCGCCCGCGGGGAGGGTTGGGGAGGGCGCAGCCCTGCAACGGGTTTCACCTGCTCTGGAATGGGCTTCCTGGGACGCAGAGGGGAAATGGGCCAACGAATGGGAAACGAATAAACGAATGCGAGCGGCGTGGCTGACTCTGAGGTGAACATAGCCCGCCCGCGGGAGGGTTTGGGAGGGCTGCGCCCTCCCAGGAAACAACCCGCCAGCGGGGAGGGTTTGGGTGTAGAGGCGCGGCGCCACTCCTGCCCGACGCCCACCCAGCGCGCGCCCGCGGCAGCGGGGAGGGTTTGGGTGTAGAGGCGCGGCGCCACCGCGCCTCTAAGCTTTCCACCTCCAACACAATCGGTTTGTAAAGCTACGGAAGTGTGAAAATGAAGGCCAGATTGTCAAACAGGACTGCGCCATACTTAGTAGATATAGTTTGGTAATTCCGATAGTGTATGGTATGTTGCAGTGCCGGGCACAGCGTTGCCACCGCCCGGCGTGGCTCTGGTCCGTAAGGTTAACCTGGTGTACGGGAACCCGAGGTTCCCCGTCACTCCTCCCGGTGGAGAGATACCAGGGCCTGGGATGGTTGCGCCCTGCCGCGCAAAGCTCTTTCCGGCTTGTCATCGCAGCATAGCGCCACAGGCAACTGATGGGCGGCGCCGCCGCAGGATATCGCGCCTCTGATGATGGGTGGACCGTTACGAAGGAGCGTTTTGCATGGACAATGCACACAGACAACCGCTACACTCGCATGTCATGACGCGGAGACCGGTGATGTTCGGGGGCCTGCTGGCGCTGGTGGCGCTGGTCCTTGGGTTCGTAGGGATTCGCACGCTGTTCGCCAACCCGATTGTCACGGTGCAGTTGCCCCCCACTTCCATCACGGAAGGCAATGTTGGTTCCACTACCGTCAACTTCAGCGTGAACCTTTCTCAGGCCCTCGGTTCGGGCCAGCAAATCGTCATCGAAGTTGCCACTGAGCCTGGTCCGTCTAACCAGGCTACTGCCGGCGCGAGTTGCAGCCCCGGTGTTGACTATGTGAGTGCCTCAACCACGCTGACCTTCGGAACCGGTGTGACCACCCAGAACTTCCCCGTGACCATCTGTGGCGACACGGTGGATGAACTGAATGAGTCCTTCATTGTCCGCGCAACCATCCAGAGCGAGACAGGTGTGCCCACAGTACAGCCGCCGGTGGGTAGTTCCACAGCAACGGTCGCAATTATTATTGACGACGATAATCCCACTGTGCAGACCATCAGCGCTCCCAGCGCAACCGAAGGCGCTCCCCTGAACTTTGTTGTGACGCTCACAGCGCCCGGGATTGAGAATGTGGTCATCGGTTACTTTATCAGTGGCGGTACTGCCGCCCTCGGTACAGACTTTACCGGCAGCAGTCCAGGAACTCTGGTCATTCCCGCCGGAAGCAACACAGGCACTATCTCCTTCTCAACCGTAAATGACGGTGTCAATGAGCCGAATGAGACGGTGGACCTTCAGCTCGATCCGTCAACATCCTTTAGCGTCAATACACCCTTTTTGCAGTCAACGGCTACCGGGACGATTATTGATGCTGATGACCCGCCTACGCTGACAACAAATGCGAGCCTGACCGTAACCGAAGGCGGGAGCGGGACGATTGGCGCGGGCCAGTTGGCGGCAAGCGACCCGGATACGCTGCCGGGGAGTCTGGTCTTTACCCTCGGGACCGCGCCGGCCAACGGCACCCTGTTC
>Ga0209207_1001288_pt1 | contig 11981 bp, 10 predicted proteins | sample SaghotsprinmetaG_FD_184140 | JGI IMG/M metagenome (GOLD analysis project Ga0209207, IMG submission 184140) | Hot spring microbial communities from South Africa to study Microbial Dark Matter (Phase II) - Sagole hot spring metaG (SPAdes) (version 3) | ecosystem: Environmental > Aquatic > Thermal...
GGAAATCTACAACGGTCAGATCATCGGCCTGAACAGCCGCGACAACGACCTGGGCGTCAACCCAACCAAGGGCAAGAAGCTCGACAACATGCGTGCTTCCGGTAAAGACGAAACCATCGCCCTGGTACCGCCAGTGCGCTTCACCCTGGAGCAGGCCCTGGAGTTCATCCAGGACGACGAACTGTGTGAAGTCACGCCGAAGTCGATCCGTCTGCGTAAGAAGATCCTCGACGAAGGCGAGCGCACCCGCGCTGCCAAAAAAGCCAACAAGGCCTGATGCGTAGCAACTAGCCCCGGCTGTAAATGAAAAGCCCCGCCAGAGCGATCTGGCGGGGCTTTTTGTTGCTGCGTGGATGATTGAGCTTCGCAATTGGTCGGGTTTTCTGTAGGGTTCGCGCGGCAGCAACCAGTGGTCAGAAGTTCAGGATGAATGCCCGGTTCTGTGCGCTAGCTCACACGTGGTGCGGCTGATGGCAAGTCGCCATGTGTTTTAATGCGCGCCGCATTTTTGCTTGATTGATTCGCTATTCAAAGGACTGAAGGCATGGCACTTCGTATTAGACCTTTATGGTCAGCCATTTCTGGCTGCCACCCTGCAGGCCGTCGCTGCGCGACATTAAAAATGGCTCCCGGCCATTTTTTGGTCGTCTGGCTGATGTGTTCCCTTATTCCCGCCGTATCGCTGGCGCAATCGCCAGGTGATCGTGACCGTATCCACGCAAATAATAGGGCGGGGGGCACGATTAGTTGTTCTGTAATTCGTGGTTTTTCCTCTAGCGTTTTGCTCCTCTGTATCTCGCTGTTGTATCTGGTTTTGGCCGGTTGCAATTCCACACCCAAGGCGCCGGCAGTTCACCCAGGGCTTGCAGTGTTCGACAAAGCTATTGTGTTACCGGCGAGTCCTCATTCAATTATGCGTGAAGGCGATCAGGTGACTTATCTGGTGATAAGCCCCGATGAGCAGTCGATTTATGCCCGCTTCGATGCATCTTGCAGTCAAGGTCTAGCCAGCATGCGCTTCCCGACCACTATGGGCATGCTTTCCTTCTCGGAGCGTTCTGCGCCAAATGATTCCTTGCCAGCGCCTCAGCTTCAGCAATTTTTGGGCAGCGCCCAGCTACGAGATGTCTGCTCGCAAAGGCCCGCACCTGACTGGCGTGCTCTGGAGCAGGCGCAAGGTAGCGACTGGCTGTCGTTTGATCTCAACAGCCTGCAGCGTGAGAACGGTCTGCTGTATGTCTGGCTCGAGCAGAATCCACTGCATTACACGGTCGGTTCAAAGGGGGCGGGGTTAAAAGGTCGCAGCCAGGAGCGACTGGCACTGGACTGTCAGCAGAACACCCTGAGGCAGGTCAGCCAATTCAACTTTGGCATTCAGGACGAGGTTGTAGGTGGCCAGATCCCGCGGCAGGCGATCATGCAACCGCTTGCCGCCGCCTCCGACTACCAGCAAAAAGTGTTCAAGGCTGTTTGTCCGTCGGAAGAGAGTGGGGCGGGGTTGCCGACGGCTTTACCGCGTACGCCATTGCCAGTCGTACTTAAAATGCCAGAGGTAGACCCCCAGGTAATCGCGGCTATCGATGGCCTGAAACTCCCCCCTCCTGGCCAGGTAATGCGCAAACTGCGTTACCGCTACGATGCGCACGTTCTCAATCGGATACAGGTGAAAGACTTGTCTCATGAGGTCTTTATCTCTACCGACAAGGCGTCTGGACAGGTATTGCAACATATCCAGGATCCCACGGTAGACCCGGCTTCACTTCACCTTACCTTTCGTGGCTTGTTCGATTTGTCTGCCCGCTCCATCAACAAAGAAAGTGGTGAGGAAGTCGCTGATGGTCGTCCGCTAATAGGTCTGAGCTTCGCCGGGGACTGGTACGGCATGCCGTCCGGGGCCGAGGTCAGCTATACCCGTACCTTCAGCAAGGTTCCGTCAGCACATGACGGGGCAACGAGTGACTTCAACACAGTTACCTGTCGTATCGGTCTTGCACGCCCCGCCAGCAGTATTCATCCCGCGCTCAAAGGGGCGGCTAAGCCTTTCAATTGCATCAAGATCAAGACCAGAAAGATGGCTTGGACCATGGACTATTGGTATCTGAGCGATTATCAGCTGTTCGTCAGGGCTGCCGAGAACAGTCCGCTGGGCCGCTGGCAGTGGCGAATCGACTCGATCGAGTGATGCTAAGGGTTGGGGATGTTTGGCAGTAAAAGTATGGAGTTTTACGATGCAAGGTGGCGCTGTTGGCACTGGATATACCCAGACTGATGTTTCCTGGCCGCGTGGGTTTGTCTTCCTCCTATTCGCATTGCTGGTTGCGGGGTGTGCAGGTAAAGGTACCGAAGTACCGAAGCAAGCGATAAACCCGTTACAGGGCACGAACAAACTCTTCCTTTCTCTGGCTGAGCGGATGGAGGAGCTCGCGACCAATGATGTCGAGCTGGCTCGTGCGCTCAAGAGCAAGGCCGCTTCACTGGATACGCTTGGCCAATCGCAGGCCGCACTGGTGGCCATCGACCGAGCGCTGGCAATGACACCGGAAGCGGAGCAGCAGGAGTTGCTTTCGACCAAGGCATCGATTCTGTTCAGCCTGGATCGGGCGCCTGATGCGCTGGCGATTTTGGTTCCCATGCTCAAGCTGGAGCATCCTGTTGCGCACAAACAGACATCGGCCGCTGAAGATGATCCCTCCCATGAGTACATCGTGGCTGCGTTCTGCTACATGAGGCTGGAGCGCTGGCCCGATGCGGTGCGGGCTCTTTCCCGTATCCAGCCATCGGGGCCAGAGGATGATCTCGCTGCCTATGCGGCACTGACCTATGCCTATGTCAAAGCCAGAGCTGCTGGGCAGGTAGCTGATGAATGGCTGGATGCGCAGACCGAGTTCTCGGCGGCCAAGCATACCGGGCACTACGGTGCCTTGATCCGCATGTGGCAGGGACATTTTAATAGTGACGAACTGACCACTGGCTTGAAGGCCTTGCAGGGGACGGCACAACAGGACGCTTTGGGCGAGGCCTTGTTCCACAGAATGGCTTACGTCAAGTATGTGGGGAAGGATCCGAGCGCGGCTACGGTGTTGTTCGAACACCTGAACGATCTGGCTCCGTACGGCAACATTGAGTGGATCTACGCGAAGCAAGTGTTGGCTGCAGTGCGCTGAAAAAGAGGATTGTGTGTCTATCGCCTGGGCAAGTTACGCAATGGCGGCGCTGAAGTGCATCGCTTCTGAGCCATGCACTTCAATCGGGTCTCGGACCTGTGCGTGGCCTATTGCTTGAGGCATATCACCAGCCTGCTAAGACCTTTTCTAGGTTTCAACATTTATCACGCCTCCCTGTGCGCAGGTATTAGGGGCGGCTACGAACATTCAATATCGCGCCGTTCAGGGCATGGGGCCCTGCTGTAGCGCCAGGGAGGCTAGGCATAAGCATGATCATCGGAATAGACCTGGGTACCACCAACAGCCTTGTCAGTGTCTGGGACGGCGAGACGGCGCAACTGGTCCCTAATGCCCTTGGCCGTATGTTGACCCCCAGCGTCGTTGGCCTGGACGATCAGGGGCAGATGGTGGTCGGGGACATCGCCCGTGAGCGCTTGCAAACCCATCCTCACCTCACAACTGCACTCTTCAAGCGGCATATGGGCAGTGCGCACAGTACCCAGCTTGGCTCACATCGCTTTCGCCCGGAGGAGCTTTCGGCGCTGGTACTGCGGAGCCTCAAGGAGGATGTGGAGCGTACCTATGGCAAGGCCGTCACCGAGGCGGTCATCAGCGTGCCAGCGTATTTCAGTGACGCGCAGCGCAAGGCGACGCGTATTGCCGGCGAGCTGGCAGGCCTCAAGGTCGAGAAGCTGATCAACGAGCCCACCGCTGCTGCATTGGCTTACGGTGTGCATCAGAAGGGTGATACCTCGTTTCTGGTGTTCGATCTTGGTGGCGGCACCTTCGATGTGTCCGTTCTGGAGCTTTTCGATGGTGTGATGGAAGTTCGCGCCAGTGCCGGTGACAACTTCCTGGGTGGTGAGGATTTTGATGACGCGATAGTCGCCCATGTCGTTGGTGTGTTACGTGCTCAGGGGATGCCGGATGCGGAGCGCCCCGCCACACGTCATCGTCTGCGCCGTGAGGCACAACGCGTGCGGCATGCGCTCGGGCAGCAGAGCGAGGCGGTGTTTCAACTGAGTGAAGACGGGCATGAATGGGCAGTGCCGTTGACTCAGGAAAAGCTCCTGGAAATCTGTGAGCCGCTTCTGGAGCGCTTGCGCGCACCAATCGAAAGGGCGCTGCGCGATGCGCGCATCAAGGTGGCGGATCTGGACGAGGTACTGCTGGTGGGCGGCACCACGCGTATGCCGTTGGTGCGCAAACTGGTAGCCAGTCTCTTTGGTCGCTTCCCTGCGATGCATCTGAATCCTGATGAAGTGATCGCTCAAGGCGCTGCAATCCAGGCGGCGCTCAAGGCTCGCGATGCGACGCTGGAAGAGGTGGTGCTGACTGATGTGTGCCCCTACAGCCTGGGTGTGGAAGTGTCCAATAGCGTTGGTGGGCAACTGCAGGATGGACATTACTTGCCCATCATCGAGCGTAACTGCGTGGTGCCGGTGAGCCGGGTGAAGAGCGTGCAGACGCTTCGCGATGGTCAGCGGCAGGTCAGTGTGCGCATCTTTCAGGGTGAGAGCCGCCTGGTGGCCAACAATATCTTCCTCGGCGAGTTGGAGGTCGATGTTCCGCCTCGACCGGCGGGTGAGGTGTCGCTGGATATCCGCTTCACCTACGACATCAACGGTCTGCTTGAGGCTCAGGTGGATACACCGCTGACTGGCCAGAGTAGAACGCTGGTGATCGAGAACAACCCGGGTGTGTTGACGCCACAGGAAATTGCCGAGCGTTTTGCAGCCCTGCAGGCACTCAAGATTCATCCGCGCGATCAGCAGGTCAACAGCGTCCTGATGGCGCGTCTGGAGCGGTTGTATCAGGAGTGTCTGGGCGATGTGCGTGAGCATGTCGGTGCTCTGGCCGGACATTTCGCCGGCGTCCTCGAACGCCAGGACGAGCGCGAGATACGTGAGGCGCACCAGGATATTTCGGCTCGCCTGGAGGCCATCGAAAGTGGCTATTGAGATGGGAATCTGGAGCCTGCTGGGGCTGACTCCCGACGCTGATGTGCGCAGTATCAAGCGCCGCTATGCGCAATTGCTGAAAAACACGCGACCCGATGAAGATGCCGAGGCGTTCCAGCGCTTGCGCGACGCTTATGAGCGAGCATTGAGCATCGCGCAGGAAGAACAGGATGGAGCCTTGCCGTTGCAGGCGATCGAACTGGCACCTGGCGATGTCCTGCCGGTAGCGGCAGTCGCGGTGCCGGACTCGGTACATGAGCAGGTTGCAGGGCTTGTCGAGGCATCGCCCTCGCTCGATGCTGCGCTGCAGCAGGCGGTAGAGACGCAGCTCGAGCGAGAGTTGCAGTTGTACCTGCTGGCTCGTTGCAGTTCGCTGGGTAATGAGGACGAAAAAGCCATTCTGCTCTGGGCAATTGAACGACTGCAGTGGTTGTCGCCCTGGCAGGCAGACTACCTGCCCCAGGCCCATCTCGAGATACTGGCTGCGAGGTTGCTCGCGCAGGAGCTGCAGAAGTCGGAGGCGTTTCTGCATGCCGGAGAGGAACGGGCTGCTCTGGATGGTTTGGTTGCACTCGCAAATAGTGAGTGGCTGCAACCATTCGAGCGGCGACTGCAATTTCAGGAGGGCGTGTTGCGTCTGCTGGAGCGCAGTGAGCATTGGTCGCCTGCCTTCTTTGAGCGCTTGACGGATCGTCTCGGTTGGCATGAAGAGCAGGGGCAGTTGCCGTGCCCGCTCGAACGATGGGAGCGTCTGTGCGGGCGTTGTGAAGGCCAGGCCATGAAGCAGCGCCTGCTCAAACATCTGGGCGAGCGATGGCCATTGAATGCCGAGCAGCGGGCGGCTTGGTTGTTGCTCAAGCCACTGAGTCCGCGTGAGCTGCGCTACCTAGTCGACTGCTTCAGCGAGGAGGACTGGTGGGCTTGCGAGTCACTCGACAGCCTGTTCAGGCAAAGCTATCCCGCTTTGCCCAGTCAGTTGGGTGCTCCGGACTGGAAGGATTGGCAGCGCTGGCAACCGCGTAAATGGGCATCCGCTGCGGCCTGTTATGCCTGGCTGTTGCTCATCGCTACGATGTTGCTCAACTTGCTGTATAGCGATGCCCCGCGAGAGGTGGCTGCGCGTGGCAAAGGCCTCCAGGGCTCCGTGGTAGAGACGATGATTACCAGCCTGGTAATCATCGGCCTGCTGGCCAGTCTGGTTAGAGGGTGGAGTTGGTTAACGCGTTACATGATTCGGGTCGATCTCCCCCTCAGTCGCTTGTTGCTACCTGCCGCGTGGTATGACCTGGGCGCAGGAATGCTGGTGTTGCGCCACTGTATACCTGCGGCGGCGTTCGCCTTTCTCGTTACGGTGTTCGACCCCTGGGACAGCGGCTGGGCGCTTGCGGCTGGGGTCTTTGCGCTGGCGTTGTTGTTCCTTGGTCGAGTCGGCAGCGGAGGGGCGCCTTGGCCACGCTTGGCTACGGGTCTCAGCGGATTGTTCAAAGTCGATTACAGCCATAAGGCGGAGTGGTAAGCATGATGACGCCCTGGGATCTGTTCGATCTCGAATCTGCTGTTGATGCCAGAAGTATCAAGCGCCGCTACGCTGAGTTGCTCAAGAAATACAGGCCAGATGACGATCCGCTGGCTTTCCAGCGTTTGCGCGACGCTTATGAGTACGCGCTGGAATGGGTGGGGCGAGACCAGGGTGAAGTGACGTCTGCTCCGGTATTGAAACAGACCGCCGACACTGCACTAGCGGACTGTCCGCCGTCCATTTTGGCCGGTGAGCATACGGAATCGCAGTGTTCTAGCAAGGAAGTGCAGGTTCGCACGTTGCCGGATACATGCGCCTCCTTAGACGAGGCGCTGGCGCAGGCGCATGAGGCGCAGATGGAAGATGTGCTGCAGCTGGAATTGTTGCGCCGTTGCCAACTGCCTGGGGAGCGCGCCCTTGAAATCCTGCAATGGGCGATCAAGCAGCTGAATTGGCTGACCCCGTGGCAAGCCAGCTACCTCCCTCTGGCTGCCATGACACAGTTGTCCCAGCGGTTGTTCGATCACGAGTTGGCTCAGCTATGGGAAATACTGCCCAGTGCCGATGAGACCGTGTTCTTCGAGCGGATTCAGGTTTTGGCAGGCCAGAAATGGATGCAGCCACTGGAGTTGAATACTCAATTACAGCAGGCGTTGGTCTCGCTATTGGAGAGTTACCGCAGTGGCTCGACAGATTTGCTGGAGCAACTATCGAAACTGTTCGGTTGGAATGAGAGCGACGGCTATCTGCCTTGTGACGCCGGGCGCTGGGAGCGCCTGGGCAAGCACCTAGCCTACACCGGGACATGGCGGACGCTGCAAAAGCAGTTATCCCTAGCCAAACCGCAACAGCCGAAGGAGAAGGCCTGCTGGTTCCTGCTCCAGCCGATGAGCGATGGCGAGCGTCGACGAATTGCAGATCGCTTCGAGCTCGCCGATTGGGCGGCCTGCGACTATCTGGCTCGCGAGATCGAGCAACATCAGCCCTATATTCCCGAACGTGCAGGTGTCAGCTACTTTGCCTGTTGGAGCCAGTGGAGGCCTCAGGAATGGGGTGGTTGGGCCACTCTGTATGCTTTTTTGATTGTGTTCTTGGTGCTGAGTGTCGATCAGGTTCTCCGTAAACAGTCTGTTGTCGAGCGAAACCTGATCCATGATCTTCTACTCGCCTCGGTTGCCAGCATCTTGATGATGCTGGTTCTGCATTACTTTGGGCGGGGCTGGTCTGGCTTGGCGCGTGCACTTGCGCGACTGGACATTTGGATAAGCCGTTTTCTCGTACCCCCATCTCTGTTGAGGCAGGGCAGTGGGCTGTTGATGATTCGTCATGTGTTGCCGGCCCTGGCTTTTGCAATAGTTGTCGGGTCATGGGCGCGTCACCTTCCACCTATTTTGAGCTTCGCACAGGGGGCGGCAATTTTTGCAGTGAGCCTCTATTTTCTCGCGCGGGTTACTCAAGGTGCTTCGCCCTATGCATGGTTGGCGTTGATCAGGCGTTCGTTGCCCTCCATGGATCTGTACAAACCCATACTGTTCTGGGTTCTGATCATTGTCGGGGTCGTTCTGCTGTCTCGCTTGATCGGCCCAGACGCGACTCAGAGTCGATCCTTGCGTTCGGAGCCTTTCAACATCTGCGCTCGTCCGAGCAATGCTCAGCAGGTCATGGATTGTGAGCGCGCTGCGCAAATGGTTCGCGAGGCTCCGCAGTCTCGTCATTGAATCAGATTCAACGACTGGGGAATCCAGATTTGCAGGCAGGGCCCTCAGCCGATTGGACCCAACTAATGCGGCCGGAGTGAGTACATTGGCTGACGCCGCTGAGCAGCAGAGGAAGCAATTTCTTCAGCATGGGAGGGTAACAATAGGGGACAGGCCACGTTTTCCTTAAATCGTGGTCTGTCCCCTATTATTCCCTGAGGATTTGGTATGGGTTATTTAAATAAAGAGTGGCGGCCAGGGTTTGGGACTATTTACACATGGTTTGCTATGGATCGATATGGTCGTATAGCGGTAATGGTTAATAATTGCTTTGGCGATTTACCTAGGATTTTGCTAGGTCTTGATGATGTTGATTCTCTTCTTGATAGTATTTCTGAGTTTGTATGGGAGGAGTCTCCGCAGGTTTCTGTTTATCCTGAGGAAAAAAAAGGCAGTGCTGAGGTCGATTTATTTTCTGCGTGGCGTTACCGGGGGTGTAGCACTGATGATGTTTTTGCTGATTTGCAAGAGGATTTGTTTGATCGCGGCGTTTTCTCTGAGCTCAATCTTCCTGTCAATAAAGGGTTTTATGTCTATCACGGAGTCGAGGGAGATAATCCGGGTGTAGACTACCCCGTTGGTTATTCGGGAGAGTCAGAGATGGGCGATTATTTTAGGTTTCTAGTTCCTACAAAATTTGCCGGTATCAAGGAGTTTCCAGAGTTTTTGCGCAAAGGAATTGTCGTCTCAAATGAAGTGGATTTTTCTACAGATAGACTTTTGCGAAGTAGTCTAATTAATGATTATTTTCCTGCAATGTATGAGGGCGAGTGATAGCGAGAACAATAGGGGGCAGACCACGTTTATTGGCCTAGGGTTATGGAATTCCATGGAAGGAGGTCTGTATGCCACGTCGAGCAAGCATTTCATTGCCAGGTGTTTCAGTTAATCTGATTCAGAGAGGGAATAATCGCTCAGCGTGTCTTTACGCTGACGAAGACTATCTTTTTTATCTGGATGTATTGGAGGCGCAAGCAAAGAAGCATGGATGTGCTATCCATGCCTGGTGTCTGATGACCAACCATGTTCATTTGTTGGCTACGCCCGAAAGTCCTGATAGTGCAGGACTCATGATGAAGGGACTAGGGCAGCGTTACGTGCAGTATGTTAATCGCACATACCGCCGTAGCGGGACGCTGTGGGAAGGTCGTTTCCGCTCTTGCCTCATGCAGGAAGAGGCATATGTGTTGGCTTGTTATCGATACATTGAGATGAATCCTGTCCGTGCAGGCATGGTTGAGCATCCGGCTGAGTATCGCTGGTCGAGCTATCGGGCCAACGCGCAGGGTGAGCCCTCAGTGCAGCGTTGCCCACACCCTCTCTATCATGCACTGGGTCGAGATGAGGTGTTCAGGACTGAGGCTTATAGAGAATTATTCCGCTATCAACTAGACCCTGGCCTCGTTGATCAAATACGTGCCGCGACAAATGGAAACTACGCATTGGGCAGTCAGAAATTTTCTGCCGAAGTTGAGGCTGCGTTGGGCGAAGGGTCACAAGAGGCAAGGCAGGGCGTCCCAAGAGCGCGCCAGATATTTAGTAAAACGTGGTTTGCCCCTCTATATGCGAGGTGTGTGACCTGCTTCTGTCGCTAATATAAAACTGAACTTGGAGTTCAATGTGTTTAGATTGTTCTGTTCGTTATTTTTGGTCTTGTTTGTGTCGGGCTGTGCAGCGCCTAACAAGTTTTCTTCCCACAAATATTCGCCGGGCACTGAATATCCCTATATTTCATTGACGGTGAACGACGGTTATGTGCGGCAGAGTTTAAATTGTGGGCAGTTTGGGTGTGCTACTTATGTAGATCAAACACACCTATTCGTGCTGGATGCGTTCAGAGCGACGGATAAATTTCAGCGCGTTGAAATAAACAATGGCTTGGCGCGTTTTAAGGTGGTAGTGGGCTTTGAACGTCAGGAGAGGGGCTCAGAAGCCGTTAGTTTCGGAAAAATGATGTTGGGTGCACTTACGTTATTCTTGTTGCCCATGCCGTATGAATATAACTATGAAGGGAGGTTTTCTATTATGGAGGGTGGCGATATTCTTGAGGACTACAGGTATCGCCGGGAGTCTGATGAGTTGAAATTTCTGTTTGTTGATGAGCAGAGCGCCAAAAAACATGCGATAGCGTCCATGGTTGATAACTTTCTGCAGGATATTGAGAGCGATAATGTGCTTCGAGCCAAGCTAGCAGCCAATTGATCAGGCGTGTTCTGCCTGAGCCATGCGTGGCCGCTTTACTCCGTTGATTGTTAATCGCTATTTTTTGGATTGTTATATCAAGGATCGTGTTGAGGGTTTATGAAAAAGTTAGCTGCTTTGGTTTTGGCTTTTGGTCTGCAAGGGTGTGTCAAAGACATGCCGCCGATGACTGATACGTCTAATGCGGTCAAGATTATTTATACGAAAATATCTTTTGCTCCAGGTGAAAGACAATCATTGTGGGTTTTTGATAACGCTCGATTTGAAAAAAGTGCAGGCATGGGGCGGCTAATAGAGCATGGGAATTTTGCGAGGCAGTCGGCGTCGGTATATGTTCCGGCAGGCGCGCGAAAGTATTTTAAAGCCACTTATCTTCTTGCGCTGTCGGCGGCATACGGCGGCTATCCTTCAGTTTCTCAATGCTCTGCAGGCATCAGTTTTATCCCTGAGGTTAATAGGGTTTACACGCTTACACAGCAGCCATCTACTGCGGGTTGTACGATTACGCTAATTGATGAGCAAGGTAATATCCCTGTAACTCTGCAGAATCATGGTTTTTTGAAAGACTAGGGTGCGGATATGGCCCATATAAATGGGTATGGCTTTTGCTCTGCCAGGGTTGCTTAGCAGGTATGGCAAAGGAGCATTGCCCTGCATAAAGAGCGTCCCACCACGTATCTTTTGGACGGTACTTTGCTAACGGTGTGCAGTGATGCCGAAGGCGAGCGCACCCGCGCTGCCAAAAAAGCCAACAAGGCTTGATGCGTAGCAACTAGCCTCGGCTGTAAATGAAAAGCCCCGCCAGAGCGATCTGGCGGGGCTTTTTTCCAGGTAAGCGCAGGCTTAGGCAGTCGTTAGCACATAAGCTTTTCCAGGCGGCTGGCAAGGCTGATGGCCAGCTTGCGCCGCCAGGGAGCGCTTTCTGGGTTGGCCAGCACGCGGTCTTCGTGCACGAAGCTCTGGATGATCGCGTTGTAGCCAAGCCAGCGCAGGGGTTCCGGCTCCCAGCGCGGCAGGCGCTTGAGCGGCTGGTCGCCGAGCACCCAGGGCTGGCGGGTCAGCTCGCTGTGCTGGTTGAGAATCAGGTCGGCCAGGGTGCGCCCGCCGAGGTTGCTGGCGCCCACGCCTTCGCCGCCGTAACCGCCAGACAAGGCGATGCCGTTGCTGCGGTCCACCAGCATGTGCGGACGAAAGCGCCGTGCCATGCCCAGGTTGCCGCCCCAGGCATGGGTGATGCGCACCTGCTTTAGTTGCGGGAACAGTTCGCCGAACAGGTAGCGGCGCAGGTCGCGCTCGTTCTCGCTGAGATTGAAATCGGTGCGCAGGCGGCCGCCAAAGCGGTAACCGCCACGGGCACCGAATACCAGGCGGTCGTCGG
>Ga0209207_1001294_pt1 | contig 11957 bp, 12 predicted proteins | sample SaghotsprinmetaG_FD_184140 | JGI IMG/M metagenome (GOLD analysis project Ga0209207, IMG submission 184140) | Hot spring microbial communities from South Africa to study Microbial Dark Matter (Phase II) - Sagole hot spring metaG (SPAdes) (version 3) | ecosystem: Environmental > Aquatic > Thermal...
CAGATCCACAGGTAATAAGTAATTTCCGACGTAATGCATACTCTACATAGAAAACATTCTGAAATTCACTATGATATGAGCTATAAGCTTCTATTCCATCAAGACCTAAATGAACTAATTCATTTAACAAGGACGTATCTTCTTTAACCGTATTTCCTGGGTGTGATAACACAGCTAAACCACCAGCTAAATGGATTTGTTCAATAATGGTGTTTAAACTAGGTAAATCACACTTCACATATGCTTCTTTACCATAAGCCATCGTATGTTGAATAAATAAGGTGTTGCTTGGTGATTGATAAGATCCTGAAATATAGGGTTTTAATAACTTGTTATTAATCGCATTGGGATTCGATAAAATATATTTCGCGATAAACTTAGGACTCATTACATACTTATCATAGAATATTTCAAAATCAGCTAATGCAAGGTTTAATTCAAGTAACTTATTTAACGCATCTAAACGCATTTTTAATACATCACGTTGAGCTTTTTTAACTCTAGCATATAAATCATCAAACCAAGAGAAATATGGATCTATACCATACCCAAGTACATGTAACTCTTTATCATTGTATGAACAGGTACATTCAATTGCAGGAATCCACTTAATATTCGAATAGGTTCTATACGTATTTACTTGACGTGCAGCCTCTATATTATCATGATCCGCAATTGCCGCAAGTGATAATCCAGCTTCTTCAGCTTTTTTGAATAAATCGAGTACACTATATTCACCATCCATCGAATAATGAGAATGAATATGTAAATCAACCTTCCCCATGATAATCTCCTTTATTTACGGCTTAATCGCCATGGCAAATACATAATGAACCAAACTACTAATAGAAGTCCTACGGTTAAACCAATATAACCTGGATTACCTACCCATTCTTCAAACATAACAAGAGGCGATCCTGGTGATGGGTAATTTAAGAAGAAAAAATTTGTACCATATTGTTTATTAAAATAATACAAACCAAAACAAATTAAGAAGAACAAAATAAACACTTGTGGTAATAACTTCTCATTTGGTTTTAACTCTTGACTCCATAGCAACATCACAATATATCCTAACAATAAACCATGCATCACAAAGCTATGTATTGATTGAAAGTGTAAGACAGGATAGACTAACCAATCCGCAAACAATAAAGCCATTAGTGCTCCAATCAATCCCATCGCATATAAACTTTCCTTAACAACCTTATTTTTAGAGAATGCATGGAAGAAAATAAGCAATTCTGTTAATCCACATAAATGAAGTGGTAGTAAACCCAACTCATATCGATTTAGTACCAAGTAGATAATTTGTCTTAATAACTCAAAGAAGAGAATGAATAAAGCATATGTCTTTTTAAATTGTTTCTTTTGATACGGTTTTAATCTTGAATAAAAGATACTAAGTAAAATGATAAACACAAAAATTGCGCCTAACCACAATAAATGTGTTCGTCCATATAGACTCAAACTCAATTGAGCAGGAATCTCTCTATCAGACGCAAAGAAATAATCCATCATCCATCCTCCCTTTAATTAATATAAGTTCATTATACCCTATTTTAAACAAGGCATAAAAAAACCTGTCTACAACAGGGTCATTTATAAATGGTGGCTCCGGCCAGAATTGAACTGGCGACACACGGATTTTCAGTCCGTTGCCTATTTAAAAATACCCTTTATTTATAAGGCTATTTGACAACCTAATTTAAATTTGACTACTTTTTGACTATCTTATAGTTTATTAAAATACATTTTATATCGTTCACGCATATTTCAATAAAAGATTAATAAATTCTTCCGTTATTCTATATCTCTTAACATTATTATAAGTAATATCAACTATAAATTTGGAATTTTCAAGAATTTTAAGTTTTGACTCTAAATCTTGATGATCATCTAAGTAATAAACTATAGACTGTCCATTATATATCCACCCTCTTCTCATAATTATAAATTCCCTATTAAGAGGAAATTTAGTTATATCCTCTTTCATTTCTAAAAATAAATCTGGCATACTTTTTTTAAGTTTTAAAAACAAGTTAAATAACTTTTTGCTTTCTCTCTTTTCATTTAAAAAATTATCTATAAATTTTGAACCAGGATTTACTAAAAAAATCGTAACCAATGCCCCAAAAATAACTAATAAAATTGCTTCCATTTTTCCCCTCTTTACTGATTAAAATCCTTATCTATTTAAATCATATTTTTTTCGTATTTTTTTATTACTTTATATAAATTATAACATTTATTTATACATATATTTTTAATCTAAAATTTGTGATATTAAATCAATATCAATAAAAAAACACTCCCATTTTTGAGAGTGCTATTCTTCAATATCAGATTTAACTTTTTTACTCTTATGCTTTTGAATTAAGACATATTCTTCAACATCTTTCACTCTTTTATCGAGTTGAACATGTTCTTCGCGATGATCCTTTTGAAATCGTTCGTTTTCACTCCGAATCGACTTAAGTGTATCATCCATTGTTTTCAGTGTGGATTCAAGAATCCCTTGAGATTTACCTTCTTGAATCTTTTTAGAATCACGTTTGGCCATGAATCCAGACCATCCATATAGAACACCAATTATTGCAATCAGTAAGCTAATTGTTATCGTTGTATTACCATCCATCATAACAACCATCCTTCACTCAATCTGTTCTGAAGTATACGTACAGTCCTAGAAACTTCACTAATTACTCCATCTGGAACTAATCCCAGTTTACGTTGAAGTGCAGTTAAAGTCGGTTTATCAAGTTGACCATTAACTTTCATTCCTAATAACTTCTGCAACTCTTTAACCCACATAGAACCTTTAACACCAAAAGTCACTTTTTTAATGTTACTTCTACTTCCATTTTGCCCACTTGTAATACCATCAACAATAATATTTGGATTATGATGTTCTTTTAGATATGTTTGAATATCCCTGGTGAACTGTTCATTCCATATTCCATTGATATAATGTTCTTGATAATCAAATTTTTCAGGATCAATATACTCTCCATTTGAAATTCTTTTTAATTCTAAATGCAAATGGATACCACTAGATAATCCAGTATTACCAGTTATACCTATTAATTTACCTTTTTCAACTCTTTCAAGCTTATTAACTGATTTTGATTCAAGATGTCTATGAATCGCAATTAGATCTATTCTTGGATAAGCTACATCAACAAAATTACCCACCGTATTGTTAAATCCTACGTCATGAATATAACCTTTCTCAACTCCCAAAAGAGGAAGATTACGCTTCTGTGTAGCGTAGTCTACCCCTTGATGATATTGTGGTTTACCGGTAATTGGATGATCGCGCCAACCATAGAGAGAACGTCCTGTAGGCTTAGTATATGTATCCGTTCCGAATATGGCTTCCGCTATCTTCATTGAGTAACCTCAGGACGTTTAATATCCTGGTCTTCTTCGAAATGACGTTTTAGTAGTGCCATGAAATCTTGAATAAAATTAGTAATCCCATCCTCACCATATCTATCTTCATATAACTGAACTAGATCATTAATTGTACGTGTAAACGTAGGGACAGTTTGTTTTAAACTTAATGCTTTTCCATCAAGATATGTTTCAACTACGATATACGCTAATGGAAATACAATAACTCCAATCTGACCAATCAACATCACTGACTCATTATTCTCACCATAAAGAATTGCCAAGATTGAAAATATAAGACCTCCTAATTGGATTAAAAACTTGCGAGATGTAAATTTCTTTAGAACTTCCATAGTTCTCCTTTCAATTAAAAAAGTCCCTAAGGACTTCGATTTTATCGATAACTTCTTTTGGTAATGACGCGATGATTTTAATCTTATTCTCAGCTCTAGCTTTCCATATATAGAATGCATTAATGCTACTTAATTCTACCCAACTTGCTAAAACTACATTTGAGAAAGCTGACATATCTCTTTCAAGCATAGATCCAGTAAATAGAGCAATCGTTAGAATAACAGCTAAGAAATAACTTATTCTTACTAACTTTTTACTAAACTCATTCTGGGATGATATCTTCGTATCCAATAGATCCTGGTGTCCTTTCTCCACGTACCATGGCAATATAATCAACTAATCGGCCACGACCAACCTTACCTCCAGAATCAACTGAAAAGGTTGTTGTGAATCCACTCTTTCCAAAGTTATGAGATATTTCAGTGATTAAACCCAATTCAGTTGTTCCATCTTGATCAACAATACTAGCTCCATCTCCTATTAATAAGAAAGGTCGAAATGGACCAGTAAAGCTCTCAACTTTACCAACACTCTCTAATCGAGCTGCAATAGATTCAGCGATACTCGTTGCATTAACTAATGTAGTTCCTTCTGGGACTTCAACAAACAAGGTCTTATTCGATTGAAGATTCCAACCAGCATATGATTGAACATCACGATACACTTCAACGACCCATTTATTGTCATGAATACAAACCTTTTTATAAGAGGACTCATCATCTCTTCGAATACTTCTACTGAAAATATCTTTATTTCTTAAAAAAGTAAAAGTAGATCTACTTGGAAAATAACTATATTCAAGATTACCAATAATAATTTGACCATCTAGTGACTCCTCAATCTTCCAAGTAACCATTGTTTTTAATATCTCATTTATAGCACTTAGAACATCTTTATCAGCTGTAAACTTAAATGATCGCTGATTCGCTTCATATTGTATTTGGTATTGATCTTTGGTCAAATTAGCATATTCGAGTAACTCTTCAAAAATACCACTTAAGGTTTTATAAGTAATATCTTTATGATTGTTTAGCGTTTGGTCTTTTAATGCTTTACCAATTAGATTTCTTCCATCTACTTGGACAGACTCTGATAAAACTGAGTAATCAGAATGATCAATATAGAATGTACCCATATCTATCTCATCTTCATCACCTAGAGCAAATTTAAAGATTATTTTTGCACCTGGTGAGAATAAACTATTCTTCTCATTTATAGCCACATTACCATCAAAATCACTTGTTTCATTCTTAGGATTCTCAATTGATAAATTAAATGAGTAAATAGGATTATCTACACTATATTGTATACTTCCATCTTTTAAATAACGATTCATATCATATTGAAACTCATATATGATCATCTTTTGAGTGTCTCCAGCTTTATATGAACCGATTAAACCAAAACCATTCAAAGTTTTAATTTCGAGAAGTGATACATCTGTGTCTAAACCAACTTTAATTTCAGTTAACCAATCTGGATTACTAAAATCACCTTTAAATTTTTCACTAGGTTTTCCATATAGCTCTCCACTTTTAGTATAAAATACTTGACCTTCGGTATCATAAAACTGTAAGAAATCCGGGAATGATCCATTAGCAATCACTCCCGAATTTTCAAATATTAGCTGCATAAATCACCTCACATTACTTCTGGTTCTTCAACAGACTCTTCGATAATCTCTTCCTTTACTGGAAAATTAACAGTCTCATGTGATAATCCACATGTAGTGCATGCAATAACATCTTTATTCGTTTCAAAATAAAACACTTGTCCACAAGTGCATTTAACTTCTCCAAATTTCATGTTATATTTCTCCAAACTGAATTGCAAATGCAGCATCTATTACATATTGATCAGTTTTATGAACACCATCTACAATATAATCTGCAGTTATAACGTCTCCAATAGTAGGTGCTGTATTGAATGCTATACTTATCATCTTAAATAGTCTTAATACGAAGAACTGTGGTTGTGTATTTGAAGAATTGCATGCAACAATATACTCATTATTCTCAGAAGATTTAATTGATTTACATGCTGCTAATACAGAATTTAAAGAAGTTCTTACCCAATTAGTACCATTCCACCAATATGTATAAATAAAAGGAGTTGAGCTCGATGCTATTGAAAGTGTTAATCCATTATTCGAGAGAGAAACACTATTTACATTCGTTGGATTGGATATTGATGGCCTTGAAATCCAAGCCGATCCATTCCAATCATATGTAATTATTTTCTGTGTACCAGAATTGCTTATAACCGCTAAAACATTTTTATCAATTGAAATATCGATACCGTTAGCACTCGCACTTGGTATATCAACTGGTGTCGCTCTTTTAACCCAAGCTGAACCATTCCAATCATAAGTATTAACAAATGGTGTTGTGTTCGTGGCTAACGCTAAAACATTACCATCTTGTGATATAACACAACTATTTACAGTACCATTTACAGATGGTGGGGTTGCTCTTTTAGTCCAAGCCGATCCATTCCAATCATAACAATGAATAAACGGTGCTACTCCATATTGAAACGCTAAAACATTACCGTCTTGTGACAAAGAAATACTATCCACATTATAAGCAACTGGTAGGCTTGGTGGATCGATTCTTTTTGTCATAACAACACCGTTCCAATCATAAACTGCTACTGCAGGATTACCATTAAAACCAAATGCAACAACACTTCCATCATTATTAAAAGTACAAGACCAAGCAGTATTTCCTAAATCTACAACAGACGGTCTTGCTACTAATGTATCACCAACTAAATCATAAACAAAAGAATCAGGAGTTAAGCCAGAACCTTGATTAAATACGAAAGTATTACCATTTTTTGATACTGCACTTCCATTTGGAAATTGTGTCACAAATGTTGGAACAGTTAAATAAGTTCTATAATCTGTATAAATATCATTCAATACATAATCACTTACAACAACGCCATTTTTCTTAACTACTAAACTCGATTGTCTTACATTCGCTGATGGAGTTAAAAATCTTTTTTTAACTCCATCCCCTACTCCTAAACTAACATCTGTATAACTTTGTCCATTAAAAACTGGTGCATATGGTAACAATAAATTAAAAATATTCGCAAATTCTAAATATTTTATATGTCCATTACCGACTGTTGTCGCAAATCGCGCTACATTTGTTTTTCTTTGTTTTAACACTGTATCACTCGTCCATGTTACGGTTGCAGTCGAGCCCACCTTTGATTGAGCGGTTATTTGATCTAATACACTAAAAACACCGGTTGGAGAAGGACCACCACCAATCAAATAATTAACTAATTGATTTGAACTAGGCATACTGATATAAGTTAAATTAGGATTAGATGTATCAAATGTTACAAACACTGTAGCATAAATTGTTATTACATCTAAATCGGTTTTTATGATTGATATTGTGTTACCTTCAGAGTCTTTCAACAATGAATGAGTTACTAAATTAGTGTTAGTAGATCCAAATGCAATTCCAACCTCTGAAATCGTGTTACCTATATATTCTTCTGGATTCAAGACAATTTTACGTTTCCAAACCGATAATGGTATTGCTTTAATTATCTCTTCATCTGCAGCTGCTTTAGTTCCTAAATGAGTAAATAAAGTGGTTCTGGATGGAGATAATGTACCAGCACCAGACCCAAAATGAATGTTTACGAAGTATGACAAACCACCACATAAACGAGTATACATTTGGTTTAAAACGATATTGTATGAAACTAGTGATTGTTTTAGTTCACCTGTATTTTTATCAATAATTTCAATATCAAATCGATTATGTATCTTTACATTATTTTTAATTTGCATAATTCTCCTTTATAGTGGATTACTTCCAACTTTAGTCACAACTAAGCTTATATTTGAAATACTAATTGATAAGTTATCTCCACTGTTTTTTGCATATGTATAATAGACTTGCTTTGGAATAAATGTTAATGGAAGTGATATAGAAATATTCTCAATATCATATCCTTCAGGAGGTGTTAACTCTGGAGTAAAATTAAACACAAAACTTTCAATTCCAAATCTACTGCCTTGATTCAAACAATCTAATTCATACAAACTTCTATCATACGTAATATACAAATCACCACTTGCACTCGTAAAATTACTCATATTAAATACAATTTCAGAGTTATCTACTCCTGGAGTAATTGAATTTATTGTGAACTGGATATTTGTATTATCTTTAATTGTGAATGCTGAAGCGGAAAGAGTCACATCGTTATCAATCAAATAATTAAATTTTAATCTTATAGTATATTCATCGTCATTTTCAGCACTTATTGGTGTCGGATAGATTGGTTCTGCAACATTGAACCATGGCAATAATCCTGCGTTAATAAACTCATCATTTTGATCATAACTTGTATGAATTAATGGAATGACTTCAAACTTAATGTTCTTGATTGATGATTTTAAATATTCATCAGGTGAAGCCATACCAGCCCAATTTCGTTGAGTAATGAACCACTGAATACTTCCAACATTATCCTCAACAACAAAACCCATACGATAATCATTTGTTATAAACATATTCAACGAAACTGCATTACCTGTAAATTCAGTTACCAATTGTTCGTTTTCCCATTGATAAGTACCATCAAACTGTTGACAATAACTGCGATAATTTAATGATCCATCTGTTTTAATAAATCCAACAACAATCCCTTGGTCTTTATCAATGTATGATGCATTCTTCCAAGCTCGAATAGCTTTAACTTTAACAACACCAGTCGCTAATTGAAATTTAGTACTTGCATTATCCCAATACTGAGACCACAAATTTCCTAATTCATCAACCCAAAAAATGAAAGGTTTTTCAGATGTTATTAATCTCCAAAGCTTTCTATATCTAACCCAATTACCATCGAACGCTATTGCAACTGAGCTTCCTAAACCTAAATCGAATTGATCTTTCCAACCATCTTTTAATTTGTCTGGATATTCGCGAGTCGCTGTTTTAACAACCCCAGTATCTACATGTATCTCATATATACGATCTGGTGGACCAAATGCTTTTAAACGTCTTCCAGCTAAACTAATATCACCTAATCCACTTTTACTTCTGATCGTTTCTGTTGTGAAATACGACGTATCCATTACTGTAGTTTTGGCACGTGCAATCGTAACACTCATTCTTGGATCAGAATTATTGGCTTTAGTTTGATGTTGAGACATCAATTTATTTAATAATTCAGCTGGAATTTCTCTCATAACTCTCCTATTTCATTGATATAGAATTTAAATATTCCAAAATAAAGAACATTTTCTTTCGTCCATCTAGGGGTCTTTCTAGCCCATTGCACAGGCTCGTCTATATAACCTGTATAAGAAACATCATCTTTTAATAAAGTGAATATTTCTCCATTTGCTTGACCTAAATTTATAATATCAAGCTGTAATTCGTTAACGAAAATCTCAACATTAACATATGGTTGAGAATCTCCAATAGTTTGAACATGATATGTCCCATCAAGTAATTTATTCTTGATTTTAGTTGATTCATATTCTACTGGTGATATCTCTTGAACATACTTTGAAACAAGAATATCGGATGAATTTTTAAGTTGCATTATTTACGGACCTCTCTTCTTAAACGATCAATTAAAATTTCAACAACTGAGTTCATTTGACCTTGATTATCAATACCTTCAACGCGAATAACACCAGTATGATTATGTACCACTTCACCTTGAGTAAATGCTGCAATCGAACTATCTGCCATTGCATATACCTGGTTATTTAGCTTTCCAATTGAGTTTTGTAAACCAATCGCAAAACCTTCACCAGTGAATGTACCTATCTTTTCAAATTCCTTAGATGGAGAGTTGATATCAAGAGCTTGTTTAGCAGAATCAATTAATCCACCAGCAATCCCCTTAATCCCATCAAACAAGTATCCAACCATGGAACTTATACCGCCCCATAATCCATTGATGATATCAATACCTATTTGATATAAATCAATACCTAGGAATGGTTTCAAGATATAGTCATTAATTAATCCTGGTATTCCACCTCTTAGAAAAGAAAAAAAGACATTCTTAATGCCTTCCCATAATTTATTAAAAATATTAACACCTGCATTCAAGAAATTTGTAAACATTGTGCCTAAACCAGTAAACATATTTGAGAAGAAGGTTGTAACAGTTGTCCAAATTTCCCCTGCTTTTGTACTAATCCACTCCCAATTATCAACAACAAGTTTACCAATAGCTATTAATGCAACAATGGCTACAACTACTCCACCTATAATTGGTAACATTCCAACGAATGCAGCACCAGCTGTTCCAGCCATAACTCCTGATATAATTCCCCATAATCCAATTAAACTAGAAATAGAACTTGCTAACATTCCAAGAATGACTAATACTGGACCAACTGCAGCAACAATCGCTAAAATAATTAAAATTGTTCGTTTTGTTGAATCATCTAACCCTTTGAACCAATCAGTGACATCTTTTAATATTTGTGATAATGATTCAAAAATTGGACCTAAAGCACTTTGAATTTCTTTTCCTAGTTCTGCACCAGATAAAGTGAGGTTATTCATTGCGATAGTAGAATTATCAATTGGATCTAATGTAGATTCAAATGTAGATGCAGTAGATCCGGCATAACCAGATAAAGCATCTGTCATACTATCGATTTCAAATCGTCCAGTTCTTATACTTTCGGTAAATTCTACTGCAGCTTTACTACCAAATGTCTCAGTTGCAATCTTCAAAGCTTTCGTTTCAGTTTTAGCGTTTTTTATTGCTTCTATTGTTTTAGAAAATTCTTTATTAGCATCCTTACCAGATGATGCCCAATTTTTATTCGCTGTTTTTAATGCAGCAAAAACATTATCTACGTTCATACCAGACTTTTCAATTTGAGCTAACAGTGCAACACTGTCATCCATATCGAATCCTACAGTTCTAAGTTGTGCTCCATATTTTTCGTATGATGAGAACAATTCATCAACTGATAAACCAGTCTTTTGACTAGCTACAGTCGCAATATCAAGTAAATCGTTATATTTAGTCAATGGTTCACCAGATGCTTCTAATGACCTAGAAACTGATGCTATAGCGGAATTGACATCAACTTTATTGATCTCTGCAAATTGTAAAAATGCTAATGAAGCATCTTCTAGCTCTTCATTAGCAAATCCAAATCGTGTATTAACTTCTCCAATTGCATCTGAAACAGCTTGAGTTTCGAATGGAAAGTTACCATAAATTGAATCAAATACTTTCGTTAGATCATCAAGTGCAGATCCAGTCGCACCAGTTTTAACGATGATGTTATCGTAAGCTTCATCAATGGTTTTAAACGCAACAATTGCACCAGTTGCAACTGCCATAATTGGAACAGTCACATTACGAGTCATGGACTCACCTGTAGACTTCATTTTTTGTCCAACATCATCAACTTTTTTTGCTAATTCTTCGAAATTAGCTGTACCTTTTTCAACTTCTTTTGATACTGCTTTTAAGTCTACTTCATATTTAGTTAACTGTGTCTTGGCACGTTCAATCGCTAAAGTTTTCTTCTTTATCTGATTTTCATTTGCACCTTCAGAAGCTGAATAGTCTTCCAACTCACGAGTTAGTGCTTTAATTCTATCTTTATGTAATGTAACTTGTTCTGAAAGGTATTTTTGCTTGTCGGCAAGTTTATCCGCAGCCTTAGTATTTTCATCATACGCTAGAGTGGTTCTTTTGAACTCATTCTTACTAATCGCTAATTGATTATTAACTTCACTTAAAGAACGTTTAAAGTCTTGTACGCCATCAGCTGTGAATTCAAGACCAACGCGTTTAATATCATTTTTTGCCATACTTACTCCTTTCTATTTCATTGTGATAATCAACCATTTTATAAAAAGTAATAGGATCTGAATTCCAAAATTCATCTTCTGATAACCCCATAACATGGGCTATGTAAAGACATTTAGACCAATCTATTTCGTTATCTTCAACAGATTCAACTTCTCTTGGCTTTTTTTTTGGAATTTTTCAACTTCTTCTTGAAACCCAGAAATTAGTTCAAAGAAAGTATCTGTTTCATCAATTGGAACTAACGCTAATGCATCTTCTTTTGAGATTTTTTTACCATTCGAATACATCAATGCGTAAATCATTGTAGACATCATTTCAATTTGCTCATTGGAGTCTTCTGTTTTACTTGCATCACTTAAATTGTGTTT
>Ga0209207_1001296_pt1 | contig 11944 bp, 9 predicted proteins | sample SaghotsprinmetaG_FD_184140 | JGI IMG/M metagenome (GOLD analysis project Ga0209207, IMG submission 184140) | Hot spring microbial communities from South Africa to study Microbial Dark Matter (Phase II) - Sagole hot spring metaG (SPAdes) (version 3) | ecosystem: Environmental > Aquatic > Thermal...
CATGGGCATGGCGCCCTATGGCGATGCGGCCAAGTACGACTTCTCGCGCCTGGCCAAGTTCGAGAACGGCGAGCTGATCATCAATACCGAGTACGCCAACGTCATCGGTTTCCGTCGCTACAAGGAGAACGGCAAGGGCTACTACTTTTCGCCCAAGCTGATCGAGTGGCTGGGGCCCAAGCGTGAAGGCGATATCGCCGACGATCCCTATATCCACTATGCCGCCAGTATGCAGGCGCTGTTCGAGAAGCTGGCGCTGCAGATGATGGAGTACTACCTGGGCGACATCCTCAAGGAAACCGGCAAGATTGCCTTCGCCGGCGGCTGTGCGCTGAACGTCAAGCTCAACCAGAAGATCATCGCCCGCGATGATGTAAAAGAGCTGTTCGTTCAGCCCGCGTCCGGCGACGCCGGCACCGCCGTGGGCGCTGCCGCCTACGTTTCGCACAAGCGTGGCGTGCCGGTGGAGAAGATGGAGCACGTCTACCTCGGTCCGTCCTACTCCAACGAAGACGTGATCGCTGCCTGCGCCCGCCATCCGAGCAAGCCAGTGTTCAAGCGTATCGACAATACTCCCGAGCGCATCGCTAAAATCATGGTCGACGGCAACCCGGTGGCCTGGTTCCAGGGGCGCATGGAGTTCGGCCCGCGCGCCCTTGGCGGCCGCTCCATCATCGGTTGCCCGAGCATCCCCGGCGTGGCGGACCGCATCAACGAGCAGATCAAGTTCCGCGAGCGCTGGCGCCCCTTCTGCCCGTCCATGCTCGATACCGTGGCGGCGCAGATGCTCAAGGTCGATCACCCCAGCCCCTTTATGACCTTCACCTTCGAAGTCAATGAAGAGTGGAAAACCCGGGTCAGCGAGGTGGTGCACGAAGACGGCACCTCCCGTGCCCAGGTGCTGGAGCGCCAGTACAACCCGCGTTGGTACGATTTGATGCTGGAGCTGGAAAAACTCACCGGCAATGGCGTGTCGCTGAATACTTCGCTCAATCGTCGTGGCGAGCCGATGATCTGCTCGCCCACCGATGCGCTGAATATGTTCTACGGCTCCGACCTGCAGTACCTGATCATGGAAGACATCCTCGTGGTCAAGGATGGCAAGGACTGGTATGACAAAGTGGCCACATAAGGAAAGTAATAAAGTGCTCGTAAATTCAGGCGCGGAGGTTCTGCATGTTGCACCGCCACGTTTGGTGGCAGCCAATGAGCTAAGTATTGCTGTTGGGGCCACTGGCGAGCATATATTTATGCGTGCTAGCGAAAACGTGCTTAGCCGCTCGATTGAGTCTGCCGCGCTACTGAATTTGCTCCCGGCGATGCGAGCACAACAGCGATTACACATCATGGGCACGTTTCCGGATGCCCTCGCTGAGGGCGTTATGCGGTTTTCGCAGATACTGTCCGGTTGGTTCAAAGAGCTGCACCCTGTGCAACTAGGGTCTGATGCCTCTGTCGTTGATATCGAGCGAGGAGAGCGCATTGCAGTCTTCTTTACAGGTGGAGTGGATTCCTTCTATTCACTGCTGGTACATGAGCCTGAAATAACGGATTTAATTTTTGTACATGGCTTTGATGTAAAGCTTGAGGACCATCAGCGTCGCCGTGATATTTCAGCCATGTTGGTGCGGGTCGGTACTGCCTTGGGTAAGAGGGTTATTGAGGTTGAGACTAATGCTCGGGATGTGCTGAAAGCCTATGGTGCATGGTCCACTCATAGTCATGGTCTGGCCTTGGCCAGTGTGGCGCATGCCTTGGGGTGCTCCTTTGGCAAGGTTTACATTGCCTCCTCATTTTCGGAGGGGGATCTGTTTCCTTGGGGATCCCATCCCGAGACCGATCCCCTTCTGGGGGGCGCGCTGAAGCTTGTGCACGATGGCTGTGATGTCACGCGAGCTGAGAAGGTGGTAAGGATCAGTGAGCATCAAGTGGCTCTGGATAATTTGCGAATTTGCTGGGTAAATCAGCAGGGACGGTACAACTGCGGCCAGTGTGAAAAATGTCTCCGCACCATGACAAGCTTGTATGCTGCTGGCCGTTTAAATAAAAGTTCAACACTGCCCGTTAATATCGAGCCTGGGCTGATCCACAGCCTTGTCTTGGGACGGGAAGCAAAAGCCGGTCGAGCTTTTGCCACGGAAAACCTACGGCTGCTTGAGCGTTTTGGTCATCAGAAGTCGCCCATCTATCTTGCTTGGCATTCGGTGCTCATGCGGCCGGATTGGAAAAATCGGTTGCTGGTGATGTATCGGAAGAAGAGTGCGTTCTGGCGTGAGCGATGGGGCCGGTTATGGCGGGCCTTAGAAAAGTAAATTCGATATATAGAGGCAGTTTTGCGGATTCTGCAGTTTTGTCATAGCTACGATGGCCCTTTTCTCGATTGCGCGCGCCAGTATGCTGCGTTGTTCGCAGATGGGAGTTGGAAGGTCACTACGGTTTATCTTACTGGTGAGCCATGCAAGGAGGTTGAGCGGAGTTCGGCTTCGGATGAAGTGATTTTCCTAAACTATACGAGCCGACAGATTCGTGGGCTGAAGCTAAAGGCCATCTTGGATTTGCGGCGAATTATGGCCACGGGTGATTTCTCCCTGTGTATCGCACACCGTTTTAAGCCCGCCTATGTGGCCTTGCTGAGCGGTGGTCTGCCCGTGATAGCGGTGCATCATGCTTTTGGTGACTACGAACGGCTTTCTCGCCGGTTATTTGCCAATCTATTTCGAAAGCGTTTGGCTCTGCTTGGCGTCTCTGATGCCGTTCGCGATGATATGCGGGCTTTCTTGCCAAACTGGCAGGCCGAGCGTATTGAGACTCTGTACAACCGTATAGATGTCGAAGCCGTGCAAACTGAGCAGGTCTCCCGCGAGGCCGCTCGCGATCATCTTGGTCTGCCGCAGACTGCTTGGGTAGTCGGTAATGTCGGTCGTCTGCATCCGGACAAGGATCAGGCTACGCTGATTCGCGGTTTTGCCCAGGCATTACCGCAACTGCCTGCCGGCAGCCTGTTGGCGATTATGGGCAGTGGCCGCCTCGAAGCTTCGCTCAAGGCGCTTGCCGTGGAGCTGGGGGTGAACGACTCGGTGCACTTTCTCGGCCAGGTGTCGAACGGGCGCCGCTATTTCAAGGCCTTTGATGTGTTCGCTCTAACTTCAGATCATGAGCCTTTCGGTATGGTGCTGCTGGAGGCCATGGCGGCCGGGGTGCCGGTGATTGGTACCGATTGTGGTGGCGGGCGCGAGGTGGTGCAGGGGGTTGGCGAGCTTTTCCCGCTTGGCTCTGTTGACGAGCTGGCTGCTGCCTTGCGGCGCCAGTCGCAGGTTGGTGATCTGCAGCTGGTTCGACAACGTATGCACGAGCGCCTGCAGCAAGTTTTTTCCGATCAGGCGGTTCGGCAGCGTTTCTGGTCGCTGCCGCTCAGCGCTGCGTTGAAGTCTCCATGACCCAGGTCAATCCCTGGGTCGCGAAGGCTCGCGCCCTGGATCGCTACCGCTGGGCGCTGTTGCGTGAGCGCCACGGACTGTTTGGCAGCTCCGTGCGCTTTGCCCGTGAAGCGCTTGGCGATTGGTGGTTCGGTGTGTGCGCCAAGCGTCGGCTGGCTAGGTCGGTGGTGGCCGAGCCCTGCGACTTTTTGCTGCTGCAGTCTGCACCCAAGGTCATTAAGTTTCAGCGCAAGAAACTCTTGATCGAGGGGCTGCGCGGTCGTGGCCATCACCTGGTGGAGACTGCGCTGCAAGAGCCGAAAGTGATACTGCAGCAGCGCCTGCTCAAGGAGCCGCCTATGTCTGTGCCTAATCGCTATTTCGGTCTGGCTGCCTATGCCCAGTGGCTGGTGGAGCATCATCAGCCGCGCATCTTGCTGAATGACCGCAACGGCAGTCTTTACGCGCCCTTCCTGCGCCTGGCGTTGAGCGCCCGTGGCGGTCTACTGGTGCACCTGGCCCATGCCACCACAGTGGAGGGTTCGCGCCGGCTGGGCATGAACGACTACGACTACTACTTCCTGTTCGGCCAGAGTTCACTGGAGGCCCTGCAGGCGCGCACGCTGCGCTTCGGTAGTTCGATCGCGGTGCTGGCCGGCTCTCATATGATCGACAGCGCCTATGATCTACCGCCGGCCGATCCGTCCTTGCGTACGGTGCTGATCTTGGGCGTTGGGCCGGACAAGGAAAAGGAGAGCGGCTATCAGGCTACCTATAGGCTACTGAGCGACTGGGCTGCGGCACATCCAGAATACCGGGTGTTGGTGAAGGCGCATCCGCGCAGCCAGGTGCCTTTCTGGCGGCAGGCCGCCGCCGAAATACCGAATCTGCGGGTGCTGCCGAAAGAGTGTGGTCTGGCCGAGGCGCTGGCCCAGGCATCGCTGGTGGTCAACATCATGTCGAATGCGGTGGTAGAGGCCGCGTTGGCCAGGCGTCCGATCTTGTATGTCAATGCAGGGGGGGATGCCGATATCTTTTCCCAGCAGCGGTTTCTGGGGGATAGAGTATCCAGCTTGATGCGGCTATCAGCGGCTGCGGAGCAGGTGGCCGTCGATTATGCAGGTTCGGTCGAGCGAGCCGAGCGCTTTGCTGAGTACCATCTCGCGCAGGGCAGTAAGGGCGTGCCGAGCTGTTTGGCAAACCTGGAGCTGTTACTGGCAGGGCAAGAATGCGTCGGCAGTAAGCTGCCGGAGTCGCTGGCTTGTGGGGTAAACCAGCTAGGGTTACAGCAGAGAGATAGTCTCAAAGGAAGCTGTTTTGAGCGTGCTTATGTGATCAATCTTGATCACCGACAGGATCGCTGGCTGCAAACGGTAAAGAATCTCGAGGCCGTGGGTATCGTCGCGGAGCGTTTTTCGGCTGTCGATGTTGCCAGATTGAATGTTGAGGGGGATCAGCCGCCCCAGGCTCTACGCGAGTTTCTAGCGCGAGTGGACGGCCCCAGTGATGTGGCCGAGCACAAGTTGATGACCACCTGGGCCTGTATGCGCAGCCACTTGGCGGTGATCCGCATGGCCAAGGCGCGTGGCTTGGACTCCGTGCTGATTCTTGAGGATGATTGTGATTTCGAGCCCTATGCGCGTGCAGTATTGAGGCGGGCGGCTAAGCAGTTGCACGGGCTTTCCTGGCAGATGCTCTACTTGGGGGGGACGCTCAAGAAAGGCAGCCAGTGTCAGGGTCTTTCCGAGAACCTAATGAGCGTCAGTCGTGTCAGGCTGGCGCATGCCTATCTGGTTCATTCGTCCTTGTATGACCGAATCCTGGAAGAAGCGCCTGCATCCGGGCTTCCGCTGGACTGGTACTATTCCGAGCGTTTACATGCTGAGGCGCAGATTTGCATGGTCAAGCCGGATCTTGCCTATCAGCGTTTTTTTGATATGAGCGATATTGAGCAAGTGGAGCGGCGTCCCAAGTTGAAAACCCGTCGGGCGATCAAGCGCTGGATCGCCACACTTCGCTATGGTCGTGACTAATGCCGCTTTCTAAGCACATTTCTTTCCCTGGACGGGAACACCCTGTATTGGCCATTTGGCTGGCGCTGGGTTTCGCTTGGTTTCTACTGGGCATGATGTTTCTACCGAGCAGCAAGTTGTACCAGCAGGGCTTGATTCTTCTGTTTTGGCTGCCAGGTCTGGCTGCTTGGCTACCCCGGATCAGGGCGAGTTTGCACTGGGATCGCTGGTTGCTTGCCGGATTGCTGGCCTGCGTTGTCTGGGCCGTGCTGTCCATCAGTTGGGGAGGGGACTGGAAACGTTATAAGGAAATACTCTATGTCATGCTGAGCGCTCAGGCCTTCGTGGTACTGGCGGGCTTGTATCGCGAACATTTCTGGCGGCTTCTGGTCTGCCTGGCAATGATTGGCAGCCTGGGCGCACTGTGGTCCATCGTCGATTTCTACCTGCTGCAGGGGCGCCCCTTAGGGCATCGGCTGGTTGGCGCAGGGTTGCTCGAACATCCCATATTGGCCGCCCATCTTATGGGGGCTCTGGGTGTCCTTCTGCTTGGTCTTCGCTCCCTCGTGCCGGAGGCGCTGCCGCGCTGGAGCTGGTGGCTGGCTTGTCTGGCATATTTTGCATTCATGGTACTGACGCGCAGTAAGGGGCCGCTATTGGCGCTAATTGCTGCCTGTCTGATTATCCCCATCTGTGCCCCGAGCCGGGGGCGCGTTCTGTTTGCCATGCTGCTTTTGGGGGGGGCAATGGTGGCAGTATTCCTATCGCCCGAGTTTCTCCTGCGCGGAGGTTTTTCCTATCGACCTGACCTGCTGCTTGGCGCTTGGGAGCTGTTCCTACAGCACCCTTGGCTGGGGGTGGGGTTGGGCGGTAGCTATGAGTTGAAGGTAGCGGTTAAGGGCGCTACCTACGAGCATGCCCATAACCTGTTCGCGCATCTTGCATTGCAGTTGGGGCTGCCGGGGCTGGTGCTGTGGCTGTCGACTTTGTTGGTAGTGCTCTGGCGAGGATGGGTGAGCAAAACGTCCGCCGCCGGCCTCGCACTCTGTGGTCTGCTTAGCTTCTCCGTGGTTGCGCTGATGACCGATGGTATTGGCCCCTGGGTTAAACCTCGGGAAGAGTGGTTTACTGTCTGGTTGCCGATTTTTCTGTGCTTCGCGTTACGTGCGGGTATGGCCGATGGGCGGCGGTGCTTTACATGATCAGGCAGTTTTACCCGCGTGGTAGCGACAATGTCGGTGACAGGCTGAATGCCTGGCTCTGGCCTGCGTTGTTGGGCGACATCCGTCATGACACTGATATGGCGCTGCTTGGTATAGGCACCCTTCTGAACGAGCCGTTCTGTCGGCAGTTGCTCTCTGAGCGACGCATTGCCGTACTGGGTACGGGGGCGGGTTATGGTGCGCTGCCGCAGCTGGATGAGCGTTGGACAGTCTACGCTGTACGCGGCCCTCGCACGGCTGCAGCTCTAGGGCTTTCGGCCGACCTGGCGATTGCGGATTCGGCGTACCTGCTGGCCGGTCTCGACTGGGCTGGGGGGCGAACGGAGGCACAAAGTGGGGAGGTCTTGGTGGTGCCCCATCACCGATCCTTGCCGCTGCTCGATTGGCAGGCCTTGTGTAACCGTGCTGGACTGACCTTTCTCTCGCCCCTGCTGCCGGCAGAGGCCTTCATGGCCCGCCTGGCGTCGGCTCGCCTAGTCCTGGCGGAGGCCATGCACGGGGCAATTCTGGCCGATATAGTTCGGGTGCCCTGGCGAGCTTTCAGTTTTGGTCGACAGTTCAGTTTAGACAAGTGGCTGGATTGGTCTGAGGCGTTCGAAATCGACCTCGACGTTCAGCAGCTTAAGGGCTTCTATGACCCTGGTTATGCTGAACACCTGTCCACAGCACAGATCAAGCATGTGATGCGCAGCCTAAAGGCAAAATGCTGTTCTTATGGGCTTGGCAAGGCCAAGTGGCGTTCAATTACGCCCCCCAGCTGGCAGGTTGCGCACGATACGGATTGTCTGGCGATGGCCTTGCGGGTGTTGGCTGGACATGCCGGGCAACTGAGTGAAGACCAGATCTTCCAGCGTCGAGTGGTGCAACTGCTAAGTGCAGTTAATGCTTTGCGTGCGGACCTTGGCGCTGCTCCGTCGAGCGGTCTGACCGGTTCTCCTGCGAATTTCTTTAGTGGAGGGCTGCAATGATCGCGCGGAAGCTGCATTACTGCTGGTTTGGGGGGCGGCCGATGCCGCTGCAGGCCCGGCTGTGTCTGGCGTCCTGGGCTTATAGGCTGCCGGATTACGAGGTGGTGCGTTGGGATGAGCAGCGTTTCGATCCGGCATCACACCCCTTCACAGCGGCGGCATATGCAGCAGGGCGCTATGCCTTTGTTTCTGACTACGTGCGCATGCATGCTCTATTGCACGAAGGCGGCATCTATCTGGATGTCGACGTTGAGGTCTTGGCATCGCTCAATGAGTGCCTGGGCGATGACTTCTTTATTGGCCTGGAGGACCGTCTGCGGTTTGCGACATCCCTAATAGGTGCCCAGGCGGGTCATTGGTTGCCACGTGAAATGCTGGCGTACTACGACAGAACCGCGTTTGAGGTCGGTCGCCTGTCCGAGTTGGTCAACGTCAACGAGGTCAGTCGCCTGCTGCTGTCGCGCGGTTTCAGCGGTGCAGGAAGCGAAGAACTGCGTGCCGGAGAGCGCGTCTATGCCATTGGCGCCTTTGGCGCGGCGCGCCCCGAACTCGCATGTGCTTCACGGGTTTTTGCCAGGCATCTGTTCGCCGGTACCTGGCGAAACAGTCGTGATAAAAGCTGGCTCAGCCGGGGGTGGCGGGGTTTGCGCAAGCTGCCCGAGACGTTTTCCGTCTGGGGGCGTCTTGGCTGTTATCGGATGCTGAGTCGTGTGAAGAGGCGTTAACGCAGGCTCTTTTTGCCGCCAACATGCTGCCCCTGTTTCGGGATCAAGTAGCGTTCTTTGCGTCCTGCTCCGTGATGCTTGTAGTAGCCATAGAACCCTTCGAACCGCTGGCGTTCGATCTGGGTTAACGATGCCGTTGCGGCCCGTGTCAGCCGGTCATACTCGGTTTCACTCACGTGCTTATACAGCTCGTACTCATACAAGATGCCGAACTGATAGCCGAGAGTCTCCGGCAGGTATTTCGTTGGCTGCAGAAAGCAGTTCTCGAAGTCAATCACGCGAACCTCTGGCTCAGGGCAGTCGGTCAGCATGAAGTTGCCCAGCCACAGATCCAGATGATGTATATGCAGGCGATTCAGTTCGAGAATGCACTCGATCAGACGAGGGATCAGTCTGGGAAGTTCGGCCTGATAGCGCTGCACCCACTGGGCGCCATTGATGTGGCCAGTGAGGTCTTCATGAATCAGCACCACTTCACCGACCAAACCGATGGCGTTGCGAACGTTGCTATAGCCGAGCAGCTTTGGGGCTGCCGATGTTATTCGATTGACCTTGCAACTGTTGCGCAGCTCCGCAATAGGCCAGTCGCGGGCTCCCGAGCGGCGGCGCAGTCCGAGGCTGACACGTAGTCTCGCTGCTGCGCTATCGAGCCGTGTCGTTTTGATGAAGTAGCGCGAGTCGTCGATCTGTAGCCAGTCCCATAGGCGCTGCCTGGTGCGCTTGCGTCGTTCCGCAATCAGCTCCGGTATGAATGCTTGCAGACGGGCGAGATGGCTGGCTGGGAGTGCCTGAAGGGAAACAATCGGCTGTTCAGTCATTCCTGACCTGAGAAAGGCTGTCCTTGGCATAGTTCCAGTAATGCTGTTCCAGTGTTTTGATCGGGAAGTGGGTGATTTTGCGCCGACGGAGATAACTCTCGAGATGGCGAAAATTTCGACGCACATGCCAGCGGGTCAGAGGCAGGACTTTTTGGCGCAGGTCGAGGAAGTCGATCAGGCCAAAATGGTTTTCGTCTACTTTTAATATATTACCAAGATGCAGAGAGCGGAAATACAGGCGTTTCGCATGTAGCTCAGCGATGAATCTCGAAAGTTTCGGTAGTAGCTGTTCGAGTAGTCCTGGGTCGTCTCGTAGTAACTGCTCCAGTGACTGTCCGGGCAGAGGCAGATAGAGGCAGGCGCTCAGCCCCTTCGATCGGTCGAGCCAGAGGACTTCGGTGACTTGCGGTGCGGCGATCTCCAGGCGGTGTAGCAGTTCGGCATTACGGGCAAACCGCTGCGCAGGGGGCATCAGTCGGGCGAGTGGTGCCGCTTTGCGGGTGTGGAATATCTTGAGAAAGCGGCCGTCGCTCAGGCGCACCACCTTCGGGCCGCGAGCATCGCGCTCCAGCACCTGCCCTCCAGCGATCCAGCACTGTAATTCTTCTGCTGATACACTCCGCATCTCTTTTCCTGGCTGTCTTATGGGGTTATGCATGGCCAATTCTACCCAGCAATCCGGTCTGAAGGTGTATTTGCGATTGCTGCGTTATGTGCTCCCCTACTGGGGGCTGTTTGCAATCAGCCTGCTGGGCTTTCTGATTTTTGCCTCCACCCAGCCCATGCTCGGCTATATGCTCAAGTTCTTTGTTGACGGGCTGGGCAACCCTGATGCCGGCCTGTTCGCCGAGGTGGCCTGGGTGGTTGAGCATGCCCCTTGGCTAGCCCAGCTCAAGCTGCTGCAGGCTGTCCCCATGCTGATCGTGTTTATCGCTCTGTGGCAGGGCGTGGGGTCATTTCTGGGGAATTACTACCTGGCCAAGGTTTCGCTGGGGCTGGTGCAGGATCTACGCATCGCTCTGTTCAACAACCTGCTGACGCTGCCCAACCGTTATTTCGACAACCACAACTCCGGGCATCTGATTTCCCGTATCACCTACAACGTGACCATGGTTACCGGCGCGGCTACCGATGCGATCAAGGTGGTGGTGCGCGAGGGGATGACCGTGGTGTTCCTCTTTGCCACCCTGTTGTGGATGAACTGGAAGCTGACCATGGTCATGGTGGCCATCTTGCCGGTGATCGGTTTGATGGTGGTCAGTGCCAGCAAGAAGTTTCGCAAGCAGAGCAAAAAGATCCAGGTAGCCATGGGTGATGTGACCCATGTGGCTTCTGAAACCATCCAGGGCTATCGCGTGGTACGCAGCTTTGGCGGCGAGGGGTACGAGCAGGATCGTTTTCGCGCCGCCAGTGAGGACAACAAGGGCAAGCAGTTGAAGATGGTGCGCATCAATGCGGTCTACACCCCCAGCCTGCAGTTGGTGATCTACAGCGCCATGGCGGTGTTGATGTTCCTGGTGCTATTGCTGCGGGGCGACTCCAGTGCAGGCGACCTGGTGGCCTATATCACCCTGGCTGGCCTGCTGCCCAAGCCGATCCGACAGCTTTCGGAAGTCAGCTCCACCATCCAGAAGGGGGTGGCGGGAGCGGAAAGTATATTTGAGCAACTGGATGAGCAGCCGGAAATCGATCGCGGGACCCAGGAGCGCGAGCGGGTCAGTGGCCGCCTGGAAGTCAATCAGCTGAGCTTCCAGTATCCGGGCAGCGAGAAGCCTGTGCTGCAAAATATTTCCTTTGTCGCCGAGCCTGGCCAGATGGTCGCCCTGGTAGGGCGCTCAGGCAGTGGCAAGTCGACCCTGGCCAGCCTGATTCCGCGCTTCTACCACCATGAGCAAGGGCAGATCTTGCTCGATGGCCTGGATGTCGAAGACTACAAGCTGCGCAATCTGCGTCGTCATATCGCCTTGGTGACCCAGCATGTGACCCTGTTTAACGACACCGTGCGCAACAATATTGCCTATGGCGATCTGGCGGGAGCTCCGCTTGAGGCGGTGCAGCAGGCGGCGGAAGATGCCTATGCGGCGGAGTTTATCGAGAAGATGCCTCTGGGATACGACACCCTGGTTGGTGAGAACGGTGTCCTGCTGTCCGGTGGCCAGCGCCAACGCCTGGCTATTGCACGAGCGCTGCTCAAGGATGCCCCTCTGCTGATTCTGGATGAGGCCACTTCGGCGCTAGATACCGAGTCCGAACGGCATATTCAGGCGGCGCTGGACAAGGTGATGCAGGGGCGTACCACTATCGTGATTGCTCACCGTCTGACCACCATCGAGAAGGCGGATTTGATTCTGGTAATGGATCAGGGGCAGATTGTCGAGCGGGGAGCCCACGCAGAGCTGCTGGCGCTGAATGGCTACTACGCACGGCTGCATGCAAGGCAGTTTGAAGATGATGCAGTAACGGAGGCGAACGCCTGATGTGGGCTTGGCTTCGTGCCTACCGCGAGCGTGGCTGGACACCTATTGATGCCGCCCTCTATGCCAAGGCCTGGAGCGACTTTGGCGGCAGCGTTGCCACCCATCCGCAAGTGGTCGAGCGCCTGGCGGCCCTGGCCGGGATCCCTGTGCGCTATCTGGGTTGGTTCGAGCAGGGCCGGCTGTGTGCGGCCATTCCGACCTGGGGGCGGTATCTGGCGCTGTCCAAGGAGGTGCTCAAGCAGCAGGGCAAGCGTGGCCTATTCGATCTGGGCAATGCCGAAATTATTCTGCCAGCGGCTTCTGAT
>Ga0209207_1001299_pt1 | contig 11933 bp, 13 predicted proteins | sample SaghotsprinmetaG_FD_184140 | JGI IMG/M metagenome (GOLD analysis project Ga0209207, IMG submission 184140) | Hot spring microbial communities from South Africa to study Microbial Dark Matter (Phase II) - Sagole hot spring metaG (SPAdes) (version 3) | ecosystem: Environmental > Aquatic > Thermal...
GGACGGCGCCTACCTCGCCGAATTCTTGCTGAACAAGGGCTACATCGTCCACGGCATCAAGCGTCGCACCTCGCTGTTCAACACCGACCGCATCGACCACCTGTACCAGGATCGCCACGAGAAGGGCGTCAGGTTCTTCCTGCACCACGGCGACATGACCGATTCCTCGTCGCTCATCCGCATCATCCAGCAGATCCAGCCCGACGAAATCTACAACCTCGCCGCCCAGAGCCACGTGGCGGTCAGCTTCGAAGAACCCGAATACACCGCCAACTCCGACGCCCTCGGCGTGCTCCGCCTGCTCGAAGCCATCCGCATCCTCGGATTGGAGAAAAAGACCCGTTTCTACCAGGCCAGCACCAGCGAACTTTACGGCCTCGTCCAGGAAATCCCCCAGAAGGAAACCACTCCCTTCTATCCCCGCAGCCCCTACGCCGTCGCCAAACTCTACGGCTACTGGATCGTCGTCAATTACCGCGAAGCCTACGGTTTCTACGCCTGCAACGGCATCCTCTTCAACCACGAATCCCCGATCCGCGGCGAAACCTTCGTCACAAGAAAAATCACCCGCGCCCTGGCAAGAATCAAGCTCGGCCTGCAAGACTGCCTCTACCTCGGCAACCTGGATGCCAAGCGCGACTGGGGCCACGCCAGGGACTACGTCGAAATGCAATGGCTGATGCTCCAGCAGGAAAAACCCGAAGACTTCGTCATCGCTACCGGCGTGCAATACAGCGTTCGCGACTTCGTCAATGCTGCCGCCAAGGAGCTCGGCATGCAGATCCGCTGGGAAGGCGCAGGCGTTGACGAGAAGGGATACGATGCGTCCGGCAAGTGCATCGTCCAAGTCAATCCTCGCTACTTCCGTCCCACCGAAGTGGAAACGCTGCTTGGCGATCCGACCAAGGCAAAGGAAAAGCTCGGCTGGATGCCGAGGATTACCTTTGACGAACTCGTCGCGGAGATGGTGCGCGAAGACCTCAAGGCGGCCGAGCGCGACGAACTAGTCAAGAAGCACGGCTTCAAGGCCATGGATTACCACGAGTAATCGACAGGGCGCATGAAAATCACCGTCATCGGCACCGGCTACGTCGGTCTCGTCTCCGGCACATGTCTGGCCGACGTCGGCGACGACGTCCTCTGCCTGGACGTCGACGCCAACAAGATCCGCATCCTCAACGAAGGCGGCATCCCCATCTACGAGCCGGGCCTCGAAGCCATGGTCAGGCGGAACAAAGAAGCCGGCCGCCTGCGCTTCACCACCAGCGTCGAGGAAGCCGTCGCCCACGGCACCATCCAGTTCATCGCCGTCGGCCCCCCTCCGACGAGGACGGTTCGGCCGACCTTCAGTATGTCGTCGCCGCCGCCCGCGGCATCGGCAAGCACATGAGCGACTACAAGGTCGTCGACAAATCCACCGTGCCCGTCGGCACCGCCGACAAGGTCCGTGCCGCCATCGCCGAGGAACTCAAGGCCAGAGGGGGGCGGCCATCGACTACAGCGTCGTCTCCAACCCCGAATTCCTCGAGGAAGGCGTCGCCGTTGAAGACTTCATGAAGTCCGACCGCATCGTCGTCGGCGTCGAGGACGCCCGCGCGCGGGGACTCATGCACCAGCTCTACGCCCCCTTCCAGAGGAACCACGAGCGCATCGTCTTCATGGACGTCAGGAGCGCGGAGCTCACCAAGTACGCCGCCAACGCCATGCTCGCCACCCGCATCAGCTTCATGAACGAACTCGCCAACCTCACCGAGAAGCTCGACGCCGACATCGAGCTCGTGCACCATGGCATCGGTCCGACCCCCGCATCGGCTACCACTTCCTCTACCCCGGCTGCGGCTACGGCGGCTCCTGCTTCCCCAAGGACGTCCAGGCCCTCGTGCGCACCGCCCGCGAAGCCGGGCAGGGCCTCAAGATCCTCCAGTCGGTCGAGGATGCCAACGAGGAATAGAAGCACGTCTTGGCAAAAATCAACAGGCTGGGTTTGATCTATGACAAATGAACACGAATTCAGGGATAAGTAAGTCATGGCTGCTGCCCGAAAAATTCCCGTGGCGTTCTTTGCCTACAATCGGCCGGCGCATGCCGCGAGCGCGCTCGATGCGCTGGCAGCCTGCCATCGGCGCGAGGACTTCGAATTCCACTTCTTCTCCGACGGACCACGCAACGCAGAGGCCGAAGCGGGTGTCGCCGAAGTACGACGCGTGCTTGCGGCCAATGCCGAAAGGTTCTCCGCACAGATCATCGAGCGACCGGGCAACCTCGGGCTCGCCAAGTCGATCGTCGATGGCGTGGGGCGCCTTTGCGAAAGCCACGGCCGGGTGGTTGTTCTGGAGGACGACCTGATGGTCTCGCCGGACTTTCTTCATTACATGGCTTCGGCGCTGAACCGCTACGAAGACAATCCCGAAGTCATGCAGGTCGGCGCCTACACTATTGCGCCGCCCGGGAATCTCGAGACCGACGCGTTTCTGCTGCCGGTGACGACGACCTGGGGCTGGGGCACCTGGGCGCGTGCCTGGAAGAAATTTTCCTGGACGCCGCAAGGCTGGCCCGCCACGCGGGTCGATGCGGAGTGGCTATCCCTGTTCCAGATCGGTGGCGCCGGAAAAAATTATGTCTCGATGCTGGAAGATCGCCTGGCCGGACGCAACGACTCCTGGGGCATTCTCTGGTGGTATGCCGTGTCGCGGAGCCGGGGGGAAGTGGTGTACCCGCGGCGCAGCCTGGTCTGGAACGGGGGGTTCGACGGTTCGGGGGTTCATTGCGGGACGGGCAGCGCCCCTGGGCAAATGCCCACGCGAGAATCCGGGCCGGTGCTTCCGGAAGTCATTTCCTTCCCGCGGGAATTGCATCATCGGCCCGACGACTTCGAGTCGTTGAGGGACGCTCTCCAGACCGAAACCGGGCTTTCGTCCCGCGTCGCCTCGAAGGTGCGCTTCCTGTTAGACAAGATGCGCGATGGGGTCCGGCATGCGTTTGGCTAAGTCCTTGCGATATCGCATGACACGCCTGCTGCGTACGGAGCGACCGGCGCCCGTTGGCGGCAATGGCATCTGCCGCCTCGGCGAAGGGGCGATACTCGGCCCCGAAGCGACGATCGACAACATTCGGGGGCAGCCGGAATACATCACCTTGGGCAGGAATTCGTACTGCCGCGGCAGGTTGCTGACCTACGGCCACGGCGGGCGCATCGCCATCGGCGACTGGTGCTACGTCGGAGTCCGCACCGAGATCTGGTCGATGGAATCCATCCAGATAGGGAATCGGGTCCTGATTGCGCATGACGTCAACATTCATGACGGCACGGCTCATTCCCTCGACCCCGCCGAACGCCATGCGCATTTCCGGCACATCATGGAAAAAGGCCACCCTACCGACGCCAGCGCCTTGCCCGGCATCCATTCGTCCCCCGTGATCATCGAGGACGATGTATGGATCAGCTTCGGCGTCACCATCCTGCGCGGCGTCCGCATCGGTGCCGGCAGCGTCATCGCCGCCGGCTCGCTGGTGACGGACGACGTGCCGCCGGGCGTGGTATACCGCAATAGCATCACCCCAGTCATTCAACCATTGCCAGTTCGCTGAGCGGCAAGGCCGCCAGCGTAAGTCTCGGAGCAAGCAAATGAGGTTATCCATATCGTCCCTGGCCCGCATGATCGCCGATCCCGTCATCCAGCAGGTGACCGGCCTCGCCGGGCGGCAGTTCGCCTCGTCGCTGCGCCAGATCGAAAACATGATGATCTTGCAGGGCAGGGCGCTTTCCCTGCAGAACGCCGATCGCGCGCCGCTGGCGCGCCTGGAGGACGCCGAGTTCAAGGTGTTTTCGCAATACGGCGAGGACGGCATCCTGCAATACCTGATCCGCGAGACGGGCATCGAGCGCGAGGAGCAGATCTTCGTCGAGTTCGGCGTGCAGGACTACCTCGAATCGAACACGCGCTTCCTGTTGCAGGGCGACTACTGGCGCGGGCTGATCATCGACGGCAGCAGCCAGTACATGGAGAGCGTGCGTCGCAGCGATCTCTACTGGCGGCACGACCTGACGGCCGTCGACGCCTGGATCGACCGCGACAACATCAACGAGCTCATCGGCGATGCCGGCTTCAAAGGCGATATCGGCATCCTCAGCGTCGACATCGACGGCAACGACTACTGGGTTTGGGAGAGGATCGACGTAGTCAATCCCGTCATCGTCGTCGCCGAATGGAACAGCGTCTTCGGCCCCAGGCATGCCGTGTCGATTCCCTACGCCCCCGCCTTCGACCGCGCCACCGCGCACTATTCCTGCCTCTACTGGGGCGCATCGATGCGCGCATTCGAGCAGCTCGCCGCGAAGAAAGGCTACGCCCTCGTCGGGTCCAACCGCGTCGGCAACAACATCTTCTTCGTGCGACGCGACCGCCTCGGCCGGCTCAAGGCGCTTACCACCGACGAAGCCTACGTCGTGTCGCGCTTCCGTGATTCTCGCGACGCCCAGGGCAACCTCAACTTCCTCGGCGGCGAACGCCGCTACGAGGAGATCAAGGGCCTGCCGCTGGTCGATGTCACCTCGGGGCGCACCACGACGCTGCAGGATCTCGACGCCGCCGGCGCGGGCCGCTGACGGAGACCACGACGATGCCGACGATTTCCTGGGAGCAAGCCGTTCAGTGGCTGCGCGACAAGCCGGACCAGCAGGAGCTGGTCCGTGCCTGCTATTTCGACGATCCACTGATCGACGCCGCGGACCGCTTCTGGCAGAGCGTGGAATGGAAGTCCAGCGCTGCCTTGTTGCCGCCGTCAAAGGGTCGCGCGCTCGACCTCGGGGCCGGACGCGGCATCAGCAGCTATGCCCTGGCCAGGGACGGCTGGAGAGTGAGCGCGCTCGAGCCCGATCCCAGCGCGCTGGTCGGGGCCGGCGCCATTCGTGCGCTGGCGCAGGAAAGCGGCCTGCCGATCGAGGTGGTCAGCGAATATTCGGAGAAGCTGCCGTTTCCCGACAATTCCTTCGATCTGGTCAACTGCCGGCAGGTGCTCCACCACGCGAGGGATCTGCCGCAGACCTGCCGCGAGATCTTTCGCGTTCTCAAGCCCGGCGGTCGCATGGTGGCCACGCGCGAGCACGTCATCAGCAAGCGCGACGACCTGCAGGCCTTCCTCGATGCGCACCCGCTGCACCACCTCTACGGCGGGGAGAACGCCCTCCTCCTCGACGAATATGTTTCGGCGATCTCCGGCGCCGGCCTCGTTCTCAAGCAGGTGCTTGCCCCATTCGATTCGCCCATCAACTACTCCCCGATGACCGAAGCCCAGTGGGTCGCCTACTGCACGCGGCCGCTTGCCGCCGTCATCGGCGAGCGGGCGACGGCCGGGATCTTCAGCCGCGATCATGCCCTCGGCTCCGCGCTGATCGCGCTGCTGGCGCGGCTGGTGAACTGGCGCAACCATTCGCCCGGCCGCCTCTACTCCTTTGTCGCCGAGAAGTCCGTTGATGGATAACACGAAACCGATCCGCACCTACGAGCCGATCGGCCACGCGCTGGGCTTCGTCGGCTCTCTGCGGCTGGCGTGGACGGAGCTGTACCTTTCGCGCCATGTGATCTGGCACCTCTTTGTGCGCGACTTCGTCGCGCAGTTCCGTCAGAAGATCCTCGGCTACTTCTGGATCGTCCTCGGCCCGCTGCTCGGCATCGTTCCCTTCGTCTTCATGAATCGCACCGGGATCCTCAACCCGGGGACGCTGGACATGCCCTACCCCGTCTATCTTTTCGCCGGCATGGGCATCTGGGGCATGCTCATCAGTACCTTCACGACAGTCAGTGGCGGCCTGCTCGGCAACGCTGACCTGGTCATGCGTACCAACATTCCGAAGATCGCCATCGCCATCACCGGCCTCGCCGGTATCCTTTACAACCTGATCGTGCATGTCGCCGTCCTGCTGCTGGTCATGGCGCTCTACGGCCTTCCGCCGGCGCCCGCCGCCCTGTTCTACCCCCTGGCCGTGCTGCCGATGATTCTCCTCGGCGTCGGACTCGGCCTGATGTTCGCGGTGGTCGGTGCCGTCGCCCGTGACGTGACTGGCATGGCAACGACTGCGCTCGGCCTGCTGATGTACCTGAGCCCCGTCGTGTATAAGGCCGAGTTTCCCCAGCCGCTCCTGCAGGCGTTGGTCAGTTGGAACCCGCTGAGCTATCTCGTGGACACGCCGCGAAGCCTCTTCATGGTCGGTACCGTGCCCGATCTGCACGGCTTCGCTTTGGCCGTGTTGTTCTCACTCGCCGTGCTCGCTTTCGGTGTGCACGCCTTCTACTTGATCAAGGACAGGGTGGCGGAACGGCTATGAGCGATGCACCCTGGGCCATCAAGGCGGAAGGCTTGTCGAAGAAGTTCGGCCTGACCCTGCGGCAGTCGATGAAGTATGGGCTGCGCGACGCCGCGCGGCGACTGGTGGGCAAGTCCGCGGAAAGCGCCATTCTGCGCGAGGGCGAATTCTGGGCCGTCGAAGACGTCTCGTTCGAGTTGCGCGAAGGCGAGGCGCTCGGCATCATGGGCGTCAATGGCTGTGGCAAGACGACGCTGCTGCGCATCCTCAACGGCGTCTATTCCCCGGACACCGGCCGTGCCCGGCTTCGCGGCCGCGTCGGCGCGATGATCGCCGCCGGCGCCGGCTTTGCCCCGATGTTGTCCGGGCGCGAGAACGTTTACGTGAACGGCACGCTGCTCGGCCTGACCACTCGGGAGATCGACGACCTCATGGATGAGATTGTCGCGTTTTCGGAACTCGGCCAGTTCATCGACCTGCCGGTGAAGAATTACTCGAGCGGAATGTACGTCCGCCTCGGCTTCGCCATCGCCGCCCTGAGCCGCCCCGACGTGCTGCTGATGGACGAAATCCTCGCTGTCGGCGACCTCAACTTCCAGAAGAAGTGCTTCGACCGCATCCTGCAACTCAAGCGTGAGGGCACGGCAATCATCCTCGTCTCGCATTCACCCGGCGCCATCTGGTCGGTGTGCGACCGCGGCCTGTTCATGGATCACGGCTGCGTGCGGGTGGATGGGCCGGTCGAGGACGTGATTCGAGCCTATGATGACCAGAATTCGAGGAATGCAGCCGCGTCCAGTGCCCAATTTGATCAGGCTGTCGCGGCACATGATCAAAAGAGCGCCGACACCCACCTACCTGCTAATTACGGCCATAGCCGAGGGGGGACAGGGGATGTGCTTTGCACACAAATAGCGCTTCTGGATTCGTGCGAGCGTAGCGCCGCGCTTCCTGAGTTTGACTTTGGGGAGTCATTCTATATAGAGGCCGATATTACGGTAAATCAGCCTCAAGAAGATCTCTTGCTCAGATTTACCATCGATGCCGCTCATTACCGTTACATCGCAATTCTGGATAGCTACGAGCAAGGATGCGAATTTCATCGACTTGCGGCCGGTCATTACAGATTACGCGTGAGAGTCACATCGCCTAATCTGCGACCTGGAACCTATGTCTTGAACATGGCCGCTTCTAGAAAGGCCGTCGGTGTTCATCTGTTTTACTGGTTTGGTGCTACCAGATTCGTCGTGCTGAATCCAGCTGATAAGTTTCTATATGCGGACAGTAATGCGGTGATGCATCTTACTGCCGACTTTCAGCTCACTGAAGTTCACAGGGAAATAGAGACACACAATGCCGCCTAACATTTCCAAGTTTATAGATTGGGTCCGTGAACTTTTTAAGCATCGAAGGGGTAAGCATGCGACGGCAACCGGGGCGACCAAAGATTCAATAAGCCGAACTCAGTGGTATTCACGTATAGCTTTTAGCAGTATTCAGACTGACGAAATTGTCTCTTTGGCACACGCGGAAGATCTGCACTGCTTGGATTTCACTATCGACAAAGCTCAATTTGATAACTGGCGGGCTTCGTGCGAAGACGCCTATCCGCGGCCAGACCCAGAATCCATTCCATCTGACATTCGAGGCATTGCGGATAGCCTCCGGACCGAAAAATTTCTCGAATACTTTACAACGCTTTCTCTCGCGAAGATTAGGCAAGGGGCAGTGATTGCAGACATAGGAAGTGCACAAAGCAGCTTTCTTGAATTAGTGGTAAACAAATTTGACGTCGCAGGCTGGGCTGTCGACCCTTCCTTAGCGGGGCTGAAATCCGAGCACCCGAAGATATCGTTCCTGCCTGAACTAATCTCAGTAGCCGCAAATCAACTTCCGACATTAGACGCGGTTTTCTTGCATTGTAGCTTTGAGATGTTTGAGCCAGTAGAGATGGAAGCAATGATTCGAGTTGCCGCTCAAAAGCTTGCTGTCGGCGGGCGGCTAATAATTGCGCCTTTGTACTTGGAAGATGCTCGGACCATTTATCTGGATCTTGATAAAGAGGCGTCGCCAGAGCGACTTGCAAGTGGTTCTGAATTGGTAAATCTTGTTCATGTTCGTGACTATTGGGGTCTCGATTGGTCTGAATGGTTAAGCCCCAAAGATTTGGCTGTTCGATTGGTTAGGCCTTTCGGAGGACTAGCCTTTACTCTTTATCGCGTGACGAATTCTGCGGAAATTGACCCTAAGGCATTCTTGAGATTTGTTGGTGTTTGGGAGAAAAGTAATGTTTAAAAGACTTTTTGGTCCCCGCAATGCTAAGCCAGTCCTACAAATGCCAAAGATCTTTCAGGTCGAAGTCTTCGCTGGTTGCGACCTAAAATGTCCCTTGTGTCACGCGGGTCGAAAGGAGCTTGATCGGGACACAAAATTTCTTTCGCTCGATAATTTCAAAAAGATCTTCGACAAGATTCAACCTCACGCTGAGCTATTGTATTTACACATTTGGGGTGAGCCGACCCTAAATAAACATCTGATCGAAATGATCAGATATGTGTCAAGAAATAGCCCAGGATGCGTAACCAATGTGTCGACCCATGGAAATGGGCTAAGTCGTGATTACATTTATGAGCTAATTGAATCTGGGCTCAGCCAACTCATATTCTCCATCGATGGCATTAGCCAAGAAACGTACGAGCAATACCGTATCGGCGGGCGGTTTGACGAGGCATACGAGGCGCTTAAAAGTGCCTCTGAGATTAAAACGCAATTGGGTTCATCAATTGCTATTTTTGCGCAGTGTATTCAAATGAAGCAGACCATAGAGGACGTTGAGCAATATAAGTTAATGATGGGTTTGCCCGGTGTATTGCCGCTAATCAAGCCACTCTATATAGGCGGGTATGGCGTTGATTATGAAAAATTTATCGCAGACGGCTGTGAGATACAGTCGCCCACGTTAAGTTCATGCACAGCTTTGTCTGATGTACTCGCAATTCAAGCTGATGGGCAGATAATTCCTTGTTGTCTTTACCCCGCGCTAGCAAATGGCTTTGACCTGGGGAGCATATTTGATATGTCGCTTGAAGACCTCATGCTCAATAGGGATCGCATGCGGATGAGGGATTCGATTGAATCAGGAATTGCTCCAACTGAGGTTTGCGCACGTTCTTGCGGCTCAAAACAGGGTGAGCGCAGTGAGTCGTCGGTTAAGCCAGTTTCGTTTAAGAAATGAAAGAATTCTTGCGGCGCATTGCGCTATCCCTTCTTTCTGGCGTAAAGGGAAACGATATTCAACCATTGGAGCCATATACAACTAAGGGCTGGGACCATATCCCGAAAGACCAGTATGACTATCTGCCGAAAGGCAAGTACATCTATGGGCCGGCCGACAAGTATCTCCTTGTCCCGAAAAACCGCTACAAGCTGGCTCTTCTACCCGACCAGGCGACGAGCGCCGACCTCGGCATCGGCTGGATCACCGAGGACAACACTGCCGCCAGCTATGACCAGCTCTGGGGCGACGAGGCCAACCTGGCGGCGTTTCGCGAGGAAGCCGATGGCGTCCGCGAGAAGCTTACGCGCGAGATCGTCGACTGCATCGAAGCCGACATCTGCGACGGTGCCAATGTGGTCGACATCGGTTGCGGCGTGGGTGACCTGTTGGCGGAAGTGCGCCGGCGCAGGCCGCGTGTCGCGGTGTCCGGCCTCGACTTCTCGCAGAAGGCGGTGGAGGCCGCCGCCGCGGCCTTCCCCGGAGGCAGTTTCAGGCAGCACGTGATCGACCGCACGCTACCCTATGACACGGCGGCCTTCGACGTGGTGATGTGCACCGACGTGTTGGAGCACCTGGAGCGGCCGAGGGTGATCGCCGCGGAACTCGTGCGCATCTGTCGCCCGGGCGGCCTGGTCGTCATCGTCGTCCCCGACGGCGATGTGGACCAGTTCCTCGGTCACTACTGGTTCTGGAACGAGGAAAGCCTGCGCGCAATGCTGGATGAATGGAAGCCCGAGGTGATGCGCCTGCCGGAAACGCGGGAGTTCCTCGCCCGCATCGCGGTGCCTGTCGCGAGGGATGGCCGGTGAGCGGGGGATTGCGCCGCTGGCTCGACAACGCGCTGGTCCCAGGCGTTCGCATACTGCTGCGGGCGTTGGCGCCGCTGGTCGAGCGCGCCTCGGCGAATGCCGGCGGCGAGGCCGATGCTGCGCTGCGGGCGTTGGCGCCGCTGGTCGAGCGCGCCTCGGCGAATGCCGGCGGCGAGGCCGATGCTGCGCTGCGGGCGTTGCTGCGGGAGCTGCTCGTATCCAGTCTGCCGCCCGCTTCGCGCAATTTGATCCCATCCTTGGCGAGGCGGGACGCCCCGGTGCGGAACACCTGGACCTATCAGAACGAAGTCATGCAGTGGGATTTAGCGCCAGACGACCGCGTCCTCGACGTCGGCTCCGGCGGCTGGCCGTTCACGCGCGCGACCCATCTGGCCGACAAGTATCCGGACCGCACGAGCCATCGCTTCGAGGCCATCGTCCGTGACCAGAGGCCGTTCTACGAGGTGGACCTGGAGAAACTGCCGTTCGCAGACAGGGCCTACGACTTCGTCTTCTGTTCCCACGTTCTCGAGCACATGGACAATCCCGGCGCCGCGATGCGGGAGTTGATGCGTGTCGGGCGCCGCGGCTACGTCGAGGTGCCGACGCGGCTGTCGGACGTGATGTTCAACTTCACGCGTCTGGCCAACCACCACCGCTGGCACGGCTTGGTGGTGGGGGCGACCGTCGTGCTCATCGAGTGGAACGACTGGGAGCGACGGGATCTCGGCAACGATTTCTTCGACGCGCTGCAGAGTGATTACGCCAACGCCTTCCAGGACTTCTTCGAGCGCAACCGCGACCTCTTCTTTGCGTCCTGCCACTGGAACGGCGTCTTCGACTTCATCATCATCGACAAGCACGGCAGGGTCATCGATTCGTCGGCGGGAAAGGTTGCAGGATGATGCCGGCGACCGGCGACCTCCGCTGCGTCGCCTGCGGAGGCGACATCGTCGTGTCCTCCGATGGCGCGGCGCTCGCCTGTGCGGCCTGCTGCGCCGCCTATCCGCGGGTATGGGGAGTGCCCTTCGTGGGCAGCTACGAGGCCGACGACATCCTCGGCCTGATTGAGATCGCCGCGAATACCGGAAATCGCGGCAGGTTCGGCGTCACGCCGGCGGTCGTCGAGGGCTGGGAGCGACTGCTCGCCGCCTACCACGATGCTCCCGACAAGGCCGCGTTCGTCGCGAGCAATCCCGAGGCGCAGTCGCCGTTCCTGCCGAACCGCTACGGGGAATGGGTCGAGGTCGCCCATCTCGCTCGCGACATCGACTTGCAGGGTAGGGAGGTGCTAGACATCGGCGCTGGCCTAGGATTCGACAGCCACCGCCTCGCCATGCGCGGCGCCAAGGTGACGGCGCTCGAGTTCTCGCCCTTGCTGGCCGAGGCCGGCAACGCCAATTTCCCACATATCCGCACTACTGTCCGGTAGTTTGAGAAATCAACATGTGCAAAGCCCTTCCTGACAAGGTTTTCCGGCCGATTGGCGATTCCGGCGATTTGAAATCGCGGAGCGCCAACCTGCCGTATCGTCACCAGATTC
>Ga0209207_1001301_pt1 | contig 11920 bp, 10 predicted proteins | sample SaghotsprinmetaG_FD_184140 | JGI IMG/M metagenome (GOLD analysis project Ga0209207, IMG submission 184140) | Hot spring microbial communities from South Africa to study Microbial Dark Matter (Phase II) - Sagole hot spring metaG (SPAdes) (version 3) | ecosystem: Environmental > Aquatic > Thermal...
TATTCCCATACCACCGGCGTGCTGGCCGGGGTACGGCGGTCACCGGAGGAGACGCCGGTCTTCAGCCCATTGAGGCGGGTGATGCGGCTCTTGAAGCTGGGAATGAGGATGGTCTGGCTCATCTCGTTGAGCGTCAGCGACTCGTAGTCGATCAGGAACAGGCGGTCCTGCAGGCCGAACGCAGCACCCAAGTAACGACAGCGAACCCAGTCCTCGGCCTGGCCGAGCGTCGGGCTGGCGCGCTCCTGGCGCTCCTGGCGCTCGAACAGGTACAGGCCGTCCTCCTCGCGCAGATGCACCAGGGAGATCAGCACGCTGCCCGGTACCGACATGCAGTTGGCGTATTCGAAGTAGTAGCCGCAGTAGCGCGACAGGCTGGCGGCGTGCTCGCGCAACGGCTGCAGCAGACTCAGCAGCGGGTCGCTGCGCGGCATTGCCTGGGCCTCGGGGTGGCGCGCACCGATCAGCCGGGCGAACTGCTCGGGCGGCATTTCCAGCTCGTAGCCTTCGACCCCGAAGAAGTCGCCGATGCGCTTGAGGTTGAACGGCGTCGGCCGGCTCTGCCCGCCCAGGTACTTGTTGAATTGGGCGCGATTGATGGCGAGCTTGCGACACACCTCGGCGATGGACCGGTAGTGGCTGCACAGCAGCTTGAGATTTTCAGCAAGGTGGGAGGTCACAGAGATGGCCCTGATCTGGCGCGAGTGTCGCCATTGTAGCATCAGGTCGCGCCACATCGCGGCCAGCCGCGAAATTGCTCCGCACGCCCTGCTGTTGAAACATCCCCCGCTTGCACGGCGCAGCGGCGCGCGCCGGACGCCCTAACAACGACAACAAGGTGAACATCGCCATGCTCGACCTTCTCAACGACCTTATCTGGAGCAAACTGCTGATCGTCATGCTGATCGGCCTGGGTCTGCTCTTCACCATCCGCTCCGGCTTCGTCCAGTTCCGCTATTTCGGCAACATGTTCACGATCTTCGGCCACGCCTTCGAGCGGCAGCCGGGGCAGCTCTCCTCCTTCCAGGCGCTGATGCTCTCGGTAGCCGGCCGGGTCGGCGCCGGCAACATCGCCGGCGTCTCCGTGGCGATCATGCTCGGCGGCCCGGGCGCGATCTTCTGGATGTGGGTGGTGGCACTGGTGGGCATGGCGACCAGCTATTTCGAATGCTCGCTGGCACAGCTGTACAAGCGTCGCGAGCCCGACGGCACCTATCGCGGCGGCCCGGCGTTCTACATCCAGCACGGCCTCGGCCAGCGCTGGCTGGGCATCCTGGTGTCGATCCTGCTGCTGATGACCTTCGGCTTCGGCTTCAACGCCGTGCAGTCGTTCACCGTCGCCAGCTCGCTGCACGACACCTTCGGCGTACCCACCGTGGCCAGCGGCATCGCCCTGACCCTGGTGATCGGCGGCATCATCTTCGGCGGCATCCGTCGCATCGCCAAGTGGGCCGACGTGCTGGTGCCGGTCATGGCGTTTTCCTACCTGGGCATGGCGCTGTTCGTCATCGGCAGTAACTTCAGCGCGATTCCGGAAACCTTCGGCCTGATCTTCCGTAGCGCCTTCGGCCTCGAGCAGGCCTTCGCCGGCGGTATCGGCGCGGCCATTCTGATGGGCGTCAAGCGCGGCCTGTTCTCCAACGAGGCGGGCCTGGGCAGTGCGCCGAACGTCGCTGCGGTGGCCGAGGTCAAGCACCCGGTGGCGCAGGGTATCGTGCAGTCGCTGTCGGTGTTCATCGACACCATCATCCTGTGCAGCTGCACCGCGCTGATCATCCTGCTCTCCGGCGTCTACGAGCCGGGCATGGACCAGGCCGGCGTGGTGCTGACCCAGACCGCCGTCGCTGCCGTCGTTGGCGAGTGGGGCCGGGTGTTCGTCAGCGTCGCACTGCTGCTGTTCGTGTTCACCACGCTGATCTACAACTACTACCTGGGCGAAAACGCGCTGGGCTTCTTCACCGAGAAGCGCACCCCGGTGGTGATCTACCGCGTGCTGGTGATCATCCTCGTGCTGTGGGGGTCGGTGCAGGACCTGGGCACCGTGTTCGCCTTCGCCGACGTCACCATGGGCCTGCTGGCCATCGCCAACCTGATCGCCGTGGCCCTGCTGTTCAAGGTCGGCCTGCGCCTGATGCGCGACTACGACAGCCAGATCCGCGCCGGCATCGAGCAGCCCGTGCTCGATCCGAAGAACTACGCCGATCTGGACCTCGATCCGGCCGTGTGGCAGGCCAATGCCTCTGCCACGACGGACGCCTCCGCGCGGCGCTGACCGCGACGCGACAGGCCGGTCACCCGCCGCTCCGTTAACATGCGACGGCGGGTGGCCAGCCCACCCGCCCGATTTCCCGACGACCTGCGCCGATCAGCGAGGAGCGCGCGTGAACCCATCTATCCAACGCCTGCTGGTCCTCTACACCGGCGGCACCATTGGCATGCAGCAAAGCGCCGCCGGGCTGATGCCGGCCTCCGGCTTCGAAGCCCGCATGCGCGAACAGCAGGCGCACGAGGCCGGGCCGCTGCCGGACTGGACCTTCCACGAGCTGCAGCCGCTGCTGGACAGCGCCAACATGCATCCACGCCACTGGCAGCAGATGGCCGAGCGCATCCGCAGCGCGGTGACGGCGGAGGGCTGCGATGCCGTCCTGCTGCTGCATGGCACCGACACCCTGGCCTACAGTGCCGCCGCGCTGTCGTTTCTGCTGCTCGATCTGCCCGTACCGGTACTGCTCACCGGCGCCATGCTGCCGGCCGGCAGCGAGGGCAGTGATGCCTGGCCCAATCTGTTCGGCGCCATGCGTGCCCTGCAGGCCGGCCGGGTGAGCGGTGTGCAGCTGTACTTCAACGGTGCACTGCTGCACGGCGCGCGGGTCAGCAAGCTGCGCAGCGACGCCTTTGATGCCTTCGCCGAAGCGCCGCGCCAGCGCCTGGCGAACGCCACCGCCGAGCGCCCGCCGGCCTTGCTGCCCCGGCGCCCGGCACAGGTCATGGTGCTGCCGCTGTATCCCGGCGTCGGCGCGGCACAGGTCCAGGCGCTGGTGGCCAGCGGCGCCCAGGCGCTGCTGCTGGAGTGCTACGGCAGCGGCACCGGGCCGGCGGACGACGCCGAGTTCGTCGCGGCGCTGCGCCAGGCACACCGCCAGGGCGTGGTGCTGGCGGCGATCAGCCAGTGCCCGGGCGGCCATGTGGATTTCGGGGTCTATGCCGCCGGCAGCGCGCTGCGTGATGCCGGGCTGGTCTCCGGCGGTGGCATGACCCGCGAAGCGGCTCTGGGCAAGCTGTTCGCCCTGCTCGCCGCCGGCCTCGACCAGGCCCAGGTGGAACACTGGTTCTGCCGTGACCTGTGCGGCGAAATGGCGGGCTGACGCCAGCCCCCGGTGAAACGATCGGCAGCCGCACTGGCGACTGGCGAGACCCGCCCGGCACCGCTACTCTCTGATGCGCCAACAACTACAAAAAAATGCGTCAAGGAGCCGATGCCATGGCCAGATCCCGAACTGCCCGGGCGCTGTTCGCCCTGCTCGTCAGTGCTGCGTTCAGCGTCCGGGCCGAACTGCCCGCCAACTACCCGATCACCCTGCAGACCGACAGCTTCCCGCCTTTCAACATGGGGCCCAACAGCAAGGGCTTCGCCCGGGGCGACGACGTGCAGGGAATCGCTACCGATACGGTGCGCGACATCTTCCGGCGCGCCGGCGTCTCCTACAACCTGACCCTGCGTGGCCCCTGGAGCCGGCTCTACGAACAGACCCAGCAGCAGCCCGCCCACGGCCTGTTCTCGGTGGCGCGCACGCCGCAGAACGCCGGTCAGTTCAAATGGGTCGGGCCGCTGGCACACCATGACAGCGTACTGCTGGCGCCGGCCGGCAAGGGCCTGAAGTTCGACAGCCTGGCCCAGGCCCAGGGCTACCAGATCGGTGGACATGCCAACGGCACCGTCAGCCTGTTTCTGGAGAGTCAGGGCATCCGCACCAGCAACAGCCTCAACGACGCCGAAAACCTGCGCAAGTTGCTGACCGGGCGCATCGACCTGTGGGCCGTGGCCGATCCGGTGTGGCGCTACTTCGCCCGGCAGCAGGGCGTCGAGGAAGGCCAGCTGCAGGTGGCGCTGAGCTTTCGCAGCGAACCGCTGCACCTGGCGCTGAGTCCGGATACCCCCGATGCCGTGGTGAACCGTCTGCAGAAAGCCCTCGACGAGGTGATCGCCGAAGGTTACGCCGGCTGCAGCAAGACACCGGACCTCTGCTACCTGATCCAGAACCGCGGCAAGACGCTGGCCGGCAGCCGCTGAGCCCTCAGCTCGCCTGATAGCGGGCGCGTGGCGTGGCCATTGGCAGTGGGCCGTCGCCGATCATGCGGAACTCGCCTTTCTCGGCGTCGTAGGCGCGGATCTCGCTGGTGCCGATGTTGTAGATCCAGCCATGGATGAACAGCTGACCGCTGGCCAACCGCGCCGCCACCGAAGGATGGGTGCGCAGGTGGTCGAGCTGCGCGACCACGTTCTCCTCGGTGAGGATGCCCAGGGTGTTGTGGTCGGCACAGCCGCAGTTCTGCTCCACGACGATCTTGGCCACCTCGGCATGTCGCAGCCAGCCCTTGACCGTCGGCATCCGCTCCAGCTGCGCCGGATTGAGCACCGCCTTCATGGCACCGCAGTCGGAATGGCCGCAGACGATGATGTGCTGTACGCCGAGGGCCATCACGGCGAATTCGATGGCGGTCGACACGCCGCCGTTCATCTGCCCGTACGGCGGGACCACGTTGCCGACGTTGCGGGTGACGAACAGGTCGCCGGGCGAACTCTGGGTGATCAGCTCCGGGATGATCCGCGAGTCGGCACAGGTGATGAACATCGCCCGGGGTTTCTGCTCGTAGGCGAGCTTCTCGAACAGTTCGCGCTGCTGCGGATACACCTCTTCGCGGAAGCGCTTGACGCCTGAGACGATGTGGTCGAGGGCCTCCTGGGCGGTTTCGCCCGTCTTGTCGTCGCTCATGTTCACTTCTCTCCAGTTGCAAGGGTAGGCGCCATCACGGCGCGTCAGAATACGGACCAGCCAATGCGCTGCGACAGCGCCTCCAGCGCGGCCATGCCGATCAGCGAGTTGCCGGCGGCGTTCAGTTCGGGCGACCAGACGCAGACGGTGAAGCGCCCCGGCACCACCGCGACGATGCCGCCGCCGACACCGCTCTTGCCGGGCAGCCCGACCCGGTAGGCGAAGTTGCCGGCCTCGTCGTAGAGGCCGCTGGTGGCCATGATGGCGTTGACCTGCTTGGCCTGGCGCGGCGTGAGCACGGCCTCGCCGCCCTGCGGGCAGACGCCGTCGCGGGCGAGGAAGCCGAACGCACGGGCCAGATCGACGCAGCTCATACGCAGCGCGCAGTGGTGGAAGTAGCTGCGCAGTACCGCTTCGACGTCGTTGTGGAAGTTGCCGAACGACTGCATCAGGTAGGCCATGGCGGCATTGCGTGCACGATGCTGGTACTCGGACTCGGCCACCCGGGCGTCGGAGATGACCAGCGGGTTGCCGGACAGGTGTCGGACGAAGTCGCGCATCGACAGTTCGGGCGTGGCGAAGCGCGACTGATTGACGTCGCAGATCACCAGCGCGCCGGCGTTGATGAACGGATTGCGCGGCCGGCCGCGTTCGAACTCCAGCTGCACCAGCGAATTGAACGGTTGCCCGGAGGGTTCGTGGCCGAGGCGCTCCCATAGCGATTCGCCGCGATGGCCGATGGCCTGCACCAGGCTGAACACCTTGGAAATGCTCTGGATCGAGAACGGCGTCTGCGCGTCGCCGGCGTGGAACAGCTCGCCGTCGGCGCTGCACACGGCGATGCCCAGCTGATCGGGCGCCACGTCGGCCAAGGCCGGGATGTAGCTGGCCACACGGCCCTGCCCGAGCAGCGGGCGCACCCCGTCGAGAATCTCCTGCAACAGCGCGTGCATCGTCAGCTCCATCGGTCCTGGTGGAGGATGGACGCCCGCGCGGGCCATGGCATCACAGCGCGGCTCAGAACTTCTCCGGGCGCAGCACTTCCACCTCGGCCAGGTAGCAGACCATGGCGAAGTTCGCGTAGTAGCGCGCCTGCAGGTGCTCGGCGATCCGCTCGGCCAGCTCGCGGTTGCAGATCACTTCCAGGCGGATGTTGCCATCGGTGTCCCAGCCGGCGCTGCGTACCCCGCGGCTGCCGCTGCCGCGGGCGTCGGACAGGGTCCAGCCCGGGGCACCCAGGGTTTTCAGGTCGGCTTCCAGCTTGTGTTCCAGAGCCGCCTCGCAGATCACGGTCAGCAGCGTTCGGTTGTGCGCGTTCATCTCAGAACCCCCAGGCGATCAGCCGCTCGGCCAGGGCCAGGTAGAGCGGTATGCCGATCAGGATGTTGAACGGAAAGGTGATGCCCAGCGAAGCAGTCAGCGACAGTGACGGATTGGCTTCCGGTACCGCCAGACGCATCGCCGCCGGCACCGCGATGTAGGACGCACTCGCCGCCAGGGTGGCGAGCATCGCCGTACCGCCCAGCGACAGACCCATGAAGCGCGCCAGCATGGCGCCGATCAGCGCGCCGATCAGCGGCATGATCAGGGCGAAGGCGGCGAGCTTGATGCCGTAACGCTTGAGCGAGCCCAGCTGGCCGGAAGCGATCAGGCCCATCTCCAGCAGGAAGAACGCCAGCACCGGTTTGAACATGCTGGTGTACAGCGGTTCGAGCGGCTTGATCGCCTCCTTGCCGGCAATCGCGCCGATCAGCAGGCCGCCAAGCAGCAGCATGATGCTCTTGCCGAGGAAGATTTCGCGGCCCAGCTCCTTCCAGTCGGTGTCGCGCGAGACGCCCTTGGCCAGCAGGATGCCGACCAGGATCGCCGGGATTTCCAGAATCGCCACGAACAGCGGCATGTAGCTCTCGAAGAAGATCTCCCGCGCGGCCAGGTAGGCCACCACCACCGCGAAGGTACCAGCGCTCACCGAACCGTAGTGCGCCGCTACCGCCGCTGCGTTGACCCGGTCGAAGCGCAGGCCGCGCAGCAGGACGAAGGCCAGGATCGGCAACAGCACACCCAGCGCCAGCACCAGCATCGACTGGCCCAGCAAGGCGGCACTGGCCTGTTCGGCCAGTTCCACCCCGCCGTGCAGACCGATGGCCAGCAACAGCACGATGGACAGCGTCTCGTAGAGTGCCGGGGGCAATTTCAACTCGCTCTTCACCAGCCCGGCGAACAGGCCGAAGACGAAGAACAGCACTACCGGGTCGATACCCATCTACATTCTCCACAGCTCGGAAATTGAACCGCTCCCTGGTAGACATTGGCTCGAAAAAAAGGAGCCGCTGGGGCTCCCAAAGGGGACCTGCTGCCAGTGCCGATCAGCTCGTCGCGCCGCGCGGCTTGCACGGCGCGGCTGGACAGCTCGGATCAGCCCTGACCTGGCGTGATCGCAACGCCAGGCAACCCTTCATTCAGGCCTCGATCTCTATCAAGACTTCTCCCGGGTTCACCCGGTCACCTTTGGCGACGTGAATTGCCTTCACGGTGCCGGCAATGGGTGCCTGGATTTCGGTTTCCATCTTCATCGCCTCGCTGACCAGTACCGTCTGCCCGGCCTTAACCGCATCGCCTACGGCAACCAGCACGTCGACCACGTTGCCCGGCATGGTGGTGCTGACGTCGCCCGGCGCGCTGGCCTGCTTGCGCTGGCTGCCGCCACCGCCGACGAAGGCGTTCAGCGGCTCGAACACCACTTCCTCGGGCATGCCGTCGATGGAGAGATAGAAGTGCCGCTTGCCCTCGCCCTTGACGCCGACGCCGGTGATGTCGACGCGGTAGGTCTCGCCGTGCACATCGATGACGAACTCGGTCGGCGTGCCCTCGACGCTGGCGGCCGCGGCCTTGCCGTCGGGGATCGGCAGCAGCACCTCGGGTTGCAGCGTGCCGGCCTCGCGCTCCTCGAGGAACTTGCGGCCGATGTCCGGGAACATGGCGAAGGTCAGCACGTCTTCCTCGCTCTTGGCCAGCTCGCCGATGTCCTTGCGCAGCTTGTCCAGTTCCGGCGCCAGCAGGTCGGCCGGGCGGCACTCGATGACCTCCTCGCTGCCGATGGCCTGGAAGCGCAGGTGCTCGCAGACCGGTGCCGGCGCCTTGCCGTAACGGCCCTGCAGGTAGTACTTCACCTCGGTGGTGATGGTCTTGTAGCGCTCACCGGCGAGCACGTTGAAGAACGCCTGGGTGCCGACGATCTGCGAGGTCGGCGTGACCAGCGGCGGGTAGCCGAGGTCCTTGCGCACCTTGGGAATCTCCGCCAGCACTTCGTCCATGCGGTGCAGCGCACCCTGCTCCTTGAGCTGGTTGGCCAGGTTGGAAATCATCCCGCCGGGCACCTGGTTGACCTGCACGCGGGTGTCGACACCGGTGAATGCGCTTTCGAACTGGTGGTACTTCTTGCGCACGGCATAGAAGTACAGGCCGATCTCCTGCAGCAGTTCCAGATCGAGGCCGGTGTCGTAGGGCGTACCGCGTAGCGCGGCGACCATCGACTCGGTGCCCGGGTGGCTGGTGCCCCAGGCCATGGAAGAAATGGCGGTGTCGATGTGGTCGGCACCATTCTCGATGGCCTTGAGCTGGCACATGCTGGCCACACCAGCGGTGTCGTGGGAATGGATGAACACCGGCAGGTCGATCTCGGCCTTCAGCGCGCGGACCAGATCGCCAGTGGCGAACGGGGTCAGCAGGCCAGCCATATCCTTGATCGCGATGGAGTCGACGCCCATGTCGCGCATGGCCCGCGCCTGTTCGACGAACAGCTCGACGGTGTGCACCGGGCTGGTGGTGTAGGCGATGGTGCCCTGGGCGTGCTTGCCGCTCTTCTTCACCGCGCGGATCGCGGTTTCCAGGTTACGCACGTCGTTCATCGCATCGAAGATGCGGAACACGTCGATGCCGTTGGCCGCCGCGCGGGCACAGAACGCTTCGACCACATCGTCGCTGTAGTGACGGTAGCCGAGCAGGTTCTGCCCGCGCAGCAGCATCTGCAGGCGGGTATTGGGCAGTGCGGCCTTGAGCTGACGCAGACGCTCCCAGGGGTCTTCCTTGAGAAAGCGCACGCAGGCATCGAAGGTGGCGCCGCCCCAGACTTCCAGCGACCAGTAGCCGACGCGGTCGAGCTTGTCGCAGATCGGCAGCATGTCCTCGGTGCGCATGCGGGTGGCCAGCAGGGACTGGTGGGCGTCACGCAGGATGGTGTCGGTGACGGTGATTTTCTTCTGGGCAGTCATGGTGCGTTCCTCACAGGCCTGCGTGGGCGGCAATGGCGGCGGCAATGGCCAGGGCCAGCTCGCCCGGCTTGCGTTTGATCGAGTAGTTCAGCAGTTCCGGATGGTTGTCGACGAAGCTGGTGTTGAACTGGCCGCTGCGGAAATCCGGGTTGGCGAGAATCTGCTGGTAGTAGGTGGCGGTGGTCTTCACACCCTGTACGCGCATGTCGTCCAGCGCACGCGAACCACGGGCCAGCGCCTCCTCCCAGGTCAGCGCCCAGACCACCAGCTTCAGGCACATCGAGTCGTAGTACGGCGGAATGGTGTAGCCGGTATAGATCGCCGTGTCGGTGCGCACGCCAGGGCCACCGGGCGCGTAGTAGCGGGTGATCTTGCCGAAGCAGGGCAGGAAGTTGTTGCGCGGATCCTCGGCATTGATGCGGAACTGCAGGGAGAAGCCACGATGCTGGATGTCTTCCTGCTTGACCGACAGCGGCTGGCCGGAGGCGATGCGGATCTGCTCGCGAACGATGTCGATGCCGGTGATTTCCTCGGTGATGGTGTGCTCCACCTGCACCCGGGTGTTCATCTCCATGAAGTACACCTCGCCATCGGCGAGCAGGAACTCCACGGTACCGGCGTTCTCGTAGCCCACGGCCTTGGCGGCGCGCACCGCCAGATCGCCGATGTAGGCGCGCTGCTCGGGGGTCAGCTGCGGGCTGGGAGCGATCTCGATGAGCTTCTGGTTGCGCCGCTGGATCGAGCAGTCGCGCTCGAACAGGTGCACGGTGTTGCCGAAGGAGTCGGCAAGGATCTGCGCCTCGATATGCTTGGGCTCGACGATGCACTTCTCCAGGAACACTTCGGCGCTGCCGAAGGCCTTGGTCGCCTCGGAGATCACCCGCGGATAGGCCGACTCCAGCTCCGCCTGCGAATTGCAGCGGCGAATGCCGCGACCGCCACCGCCCGAGGTGGCCTTGAGCATCACCGGATAGCCGATGCGCTCGGCTTCGCGCAGCGCCTCGGCGAGATCCCTGACGTTGCCTTCGGTGCCCGGCGTGACCGGCACGCCGGCCCTGATCATGCTGCGCCGCGCTTCGGTCTTGTCGCCCATGCGGCGAATCACGTCTGCCGAAGGACCGACAAACTTGATTCCACGTTCGGCGCAGATGTCCGCCAGTTCGGCATTCTCGGAGAGGAAGCCGTAGCCCGGATGCAGCGCATCACAGCCGGTTTCCACCGCCAGGTTCACCAGCTTGCGCGGGTTCAGGTAACCGGCCAGCGGGTCCTCGCCGATGAAATAGGCCTCGTCGGCACGCTTGACGTGCAGCGCATGGCGGTCGGCTTCGGAGAACACCGCCACCGAGCGGACGCCCATTTCGGCACAGGCGCGGACGATGCGCACCGCGATTTCCCCGCGGTTGGCGATCAGCAGCTTCTTGATCACGCTGTCTTCCCTCGGATCGTTGAACAGGCGACCCGCGAGCGGGTCAGGATCACTCGCCTTGCTGGCGAGTCGTTTCACCCTACGCCCGTGAGGGGGATTACTGAAAATGAATAATTGTTTTCTTTGGGATAAGTATTTACTTATATATGCGTCAGGACTGACTGTTTCTTGACCAGTCAGACAGAAACGCCGCAGGTTTGACTCTTCCGCGAAATGCAGGCGAACTACTGGTAAAACGATGCGAAAATCATTGATGCGCATGACATTGCGCCAGCTTCAGGTGTTCCGCGCGGTCTGCGAGACGCTTTCCTACAGCCGCGCAGCGGAGGAGATGGCGCTGACCCAACCGGCGGTGAGTCTGCAGATCCGCCAGTTGGAAGAACTGGTCGGCCAGCCGCTATTCGAATATGTCGGCAAGAAGCTCTACCTCACCGACGCGGCCGAGGCGCTGCAGCGCGCCAGCACCGACATCTTCGGTCGGCTGGACAGCCTCGACATGCAGCTCTCCGACTTGCAGGGCTCGCTGCAGGGCCAGCTCAACCTCGCCGTGGAGTCCAGCGCCAAGTACGTCACGCCGCATCTGTTCGCCGCGTTCAAGCGCCTGCATCCGGAAGTCAGCCTGCAGCTGGTGGTGGTCAATCATGCCCAGGCGGTGAAACGCCTGTCGGTCAGCCGTGACGACCTGCTGATCATGTCCCAGGTACCCACCGACATGGACCTGGAGTTCATGCCCTTCCTCAACAATCCGATCATCGCCGTGGCGCCCGCCGAGCACCCGCTGTGCCACGCGGCGACGCTGTCGCTGCAGGACCTGACGAGTTATCCGCTGCTGGTACGCGAACCGGGCTCCGGCACGCGCAAGGCCGCCGAGGACTACCTGCGGCAGAAACGCGCGCATTTCACCCAGACCATTCAGGTCGCCTCGCTGGATGCGCTGCGCGAATGCGTGGTGGCCGGCCTCGGGCTGGCACTGCTGCCACGTCACGCGGTGCATCTGGAGCTGGCCGCCGGCCTGCTGCGGGAATTGCCGGTAGCGGAACTGCCACTGTATCGCAGCTGGTGTGTGGTGCATCCGCGCGGCAAGCGCCTGAGCCCGGTGGCCCAGGCGTTCTTCGCCTTCCTCCGTGAAGAACGCGCGCAGATCAGTGCGCTGGCGGAGCGCTTCGCCGGCCCGCTGACGACTCGATCAGCGAGTTGAACACCAGCGTATCGGCATAGTCGTCCAGTTC
>Ga0209207_1001302_pt1 | contig 11919 bp, 8 predicted proteins | sample SaghotsprinmetaG_FD_184140 | JGI IMG/M metagenome (GOLD analysis project Ga0209207, IMG submission 184140) | Hot spring microbial communities from South Africa to study Microbial Dark Matter (Phase II) - Sagole hot spring metaG (SPAdes) (version 3) | ecosystem: Environmental > Aquatic > Thermal...
TCAGCCAGATACTCTTTGCCGGTAGCCTCGAAACCCCAGCGACGCTGAAACAGATCAGCGTAAATGCGCGCCTGTTCTTTCGCCGTCAAATCCAGCATCGGCTGTATGACTCCACCCGCCTCCTCCAGCAGACGCTGCTCGCGGCGCTGGTTGTAGCGAAATTTCTTGCTGTATTGCTCCGGTTCGCGAGCCAATGCCAGCCCCTCGGGCTGCTCGCTGATGCCAATGAGCCCGGTCGCATTGAGTTCGGACAGGTAGCGAGCATGATGGCGCAGCGAAACCCGCGCACCAGTTGCCAGCGGCAGAATGGTCTCGGCATTGCCCAGATCGAACAGACCGCGCTTGCCCTGCTGCTTGAGCACATCCTTGGACAAGGCCAGATGCCGCCCCCAGGTCGGGATAGCGGCTTGCAGCTCGCCATCGACCTTCCACCCCAGGTAACGCACCGGGATACCGGCCAGATCAGCCAGACGCGCGACCACCTCGGGATGGGTGGCAACGCTGCCGCCGAAACGCGCCCAGGCCTCCGCGTAGTCAGCAGCGGAAATTGGTGTCCAGCCACGTTCACGCCAGAATTGCAGACGACTCAACATCAGGCGTTCTGCTCGGCCACGACAGACTCGTCGCCTTCCTCGAACTGCTTGGCATGCAGGCGCGCATAGTAGCCGTTCTGCGCCAGCAGTTCGGCGTGACTGCCACGCTCGACGATCTGCCCCTGATCCATCACCAGGATCAGATCGGCCTTCTCGATGGTGGTCAGCCGGTGCGCGATCACCAAGGTGGTACGACCCTGCATCACCTGATCCAGTGCCGCCTGGATATGCCGCTCGGACTCGGTATCCAGCGCCGAAGTGGCCTCGTCGAGAATCAGTAATGGCGCATCCTTGAGCAGGGCGCGAGCAATGGCCAAGCGCTGACGCTGGCCACCGGAGAGCAGCACACCGTTTTCACCCACCAGGGTGTCGTAACCTTGCGGCATCTTCTCGATGAACTCGGCGGCATAGGCGTCACCCGCCGCCTGCTGCACGGCTTCGAGCGGCGCACCGGCCAGATCGCCATAGGCGATATTGTTGCGCACGCTGTCGTTGAATAGGGTGACGTGCTGAGTGACCAGCGCGATATGCCGGCGCAGGTTACGCAGGGTGTAATCCTCGACATCCAAGCCGTCGAGCAGGATCTGCCCTTGATCGTGGTGATAGAAGCGCGGGATCAGGTTGGCCAGGGTCGACTTGCCGCTGCCGGAACGGCCGACCAGCGCAACCATCTGCCCAGGCTCGGCGACGAAGGAAATGCTGTTCAGAACAGGCTTGTCCGACCCAGGGTAGCTGAAGCTCAGATCCTTCACTTCCAGCCGGCCGCTGATGCGCTCACGCTCCTGAGTACCGTGATCGACTTCCGGCTCCTCGTCGAGCTGTTCGAAGATGCTTTCAGCACCAGCCAGACCTTTCTGGATGGTAGAGCTGACTTCGGACAACTGGCGAATCGGCTTGGGTAGCAGACCCGCAAGGGTGATATAGGCCACCAGGTCACCCGCCGACGAATCGCCACGCAGCCACAGCACGAGAAACATCAGCACCGCCATGGCGCTGTAGATCACCAGTTGCAACGACGGCGTATACACCGCGCCGGTGCGCACCATCTTCAACTGCTTGTTCTTGTTCTCCTCACTGGCATCGAGGAAACGCTGCTTCTCGTAATCCTCACCACCGAAACTGCGCACCACCCGGTAACCCTGGATGCTTTCAGAGGTGACATGGGTAACGTCGCCCATGCTGGTCTGGATCTTCTTGCTCTGCTTGCGGAATTTCCGGCTGGTACTGGTCACCATCACACCAATTACCGGGAGGATGGCCAGCATCACCAGGGTCAGTTTCCAGTTCATCCACAGCAGCGTGGCGAACAGGAACACCACCGTCATGCCTTCGCGTACCACCACCTTGATCGCGTCGGTCGCGGCGCCGGTGACCATCGTCACGTTATAGGTGATGCGCGAGATCAGATGACCGGAGTTGTGGTTGTCGAAGTAGCGGTTGGGCAGCGTCAACAGATTGTTGAACAGCGCGATGCGCAGATCCTGCACCAGGCCCATCGAGACCTTGGCCAGGTAATAGTTGCCCAGAAACGAACCGATGCCCTGCCACAGGGCGATCAGCACGATTAACAGCGGCACGGCCTGCAGTAGCTTGAGATGAGCCAGCCAGGGAGCATTTTCCAGCAACCAGGGCACGCCAGCGAACAGGCTGGCCTCGGGATTGGACAAACCATCGACGAAATACTTGAGGATGTAGCCGAGCATCGGCTGGGTGGAGGCGAAGATCAGGAAGCCGAGGATACTGATGCTGAACAGGCCCCAATAGGGAACCACATAGCGCAACAACCGCAGATATATCTTCACACTGGATTGCTGAGTAGAATTGGCCATTCGGCTCGCCTCATGCACTGGCAGGATTAGCAAGCCGCCAATTGTACCAGCACAACCTGCTTAAGCACCCTGGGTTACCAGAACTTTTAGCCGACTGATGTGGTGATGTGACAGCCGATACGACGGCGATAGCTTAGAAACATGATTCAAACCATTAGGTTCCTTTTCTGAGACCGACGAGCTTCAGAAACCTTTTTTAGCCCGATAGGACGATGATCGTGATATCCCATGGATGGAGGCGCGGGCAACCAGCCCAAACCCAACGCGTTGATAACATCACCTTTTACGCAACCGATACCACCACCGAAACATCACTTAACGCTCTCTGGCCACACATCCAAGATGTGCTCTCGACTCGCCGAAAGACAGGGAAAAGACGCCTCACTCAGCCACTTTGCAAGAACGGTTCCAACGCCCTGTTCATCAAGACAGCTGCCTTAGATAGCATCCCCTCCCGGATTAGAACGACATTGGGCATTAGACGCCGGTCAGGCCTCTACGACTGGGCGCTTGAGGAGCTGAACAACCATACTGAAGCCCAGAAACGAACACATCTGATCCCCAAACTGCTGGGTTATGGACTGATACGGCAGCGATGGTTGGTCGAAGAAATATTCCTGAACTACGAGCACCTCGCGGACTGGGAGGACGGTTACGAGTGGCTTTGCAGAAACCCCTCTCAGGTGTACCAACTCACGGAAGCAGGCATAAAGCTGATCCTTCAGCTCAACCAGAAAGGAATCCATCACCTAGATTTGTGGGCAGGCAACATGATGCTCAGAGAGGACGACCTCACAAATCTAAAAGCCATCGACCTAGAGAACTGCTTCATCGGTGACAACCCGCACGCTAGCGAAACACTCGGTTTCCAGCTCGCCTTCTTCTATCAGCACATGCTGAACGGGTTCATCAGCGAGACGCTGTACGATCGATTGGTAGAACAACAAATTGCTGCATCGATGGATCTCCAACGAAATCGCTTCGATGCTTTCTATAGTCACTTCAAGCACCACGGCGCAGACCGCAAGGAACGCCACAGGATTCCCAAGACCGGGCTATGGCCATTTCCCTAGCAGGAAGGTCACTAAGCGCCGCCAATGGCCACTCAAGAAGGATTGCCGGGTAGAATCGTTCACCCGGCTTTTTCACATGTGGCAAGAGGAAAACGATGCGCACAGCACCAGCGAGCGAACTAGAGAACTGGCTCAGCACTGGAGAGATTCTCGAACAAGATAGCCGAGGCCCTAAGGTAGTTCAGCTGAACGACGGAACCTTCCTCAAGATATTTCGCAACAAGCGCCCACTGCTGGCTCGCTGGCGCCCAGATGCAAAGCGATTCATCGAGAATGCGCAAAAACTACAAGACCTTGGCATCGCAACGCTTCAACCGATAGAAGGCCTTTGGCTGCAAAGGCACAATGGAATTAGCGCTTGTCGTTACCAACCACTTGATGGCACATCGCTGGAACAGATTTTCAAGCAGGAGCGCCTGCGTTTTGACGAGCTACTGCCAGCATTCGCAAGCTACATTGCTTACTTGCACCAGCTGGGCATCTACTTTCGCTCCCTTCATCTGGGCAATGTTTTGTTGTTGGCCGACGGCCAGTTCGGTCTTATAGACTTTCTGGATATTAAGTTCAATGGACGCCCTCTAAGCCAGGCTCTTGTGCAAAGAAATTTCTCTCATCTACGCAACTATCTGAAACGCCGCAAGATTCAAGACTTCCCCATGCAAGAACTGCTGAACGCCTACAAGACGCGGCAGCTACATTAAAGCTGACTTAGCCTTTAGAGTTCGAGCTAACACCAAACCTAGCCCGACGGGTAACCATATCACCAACCAATCAGCATTGGGCTTATCCCACAGTCCGATTCCGTCGGTAAGAAGGCAAACAGTCGAAAAAGACCACAACCCAAGAAGAGCGCGCCCCAAAACCTGCTCACGCGCCTGCCAAGCCAGCCATACAACACGCCCCCATAAAATAAGGTAAAGCGCCAGACCGATTATCCCTGTACGTATCGCGATGTTGATATAAAGATTATGGGGATGTTTAAAGACAGTTTGGAGCTCCTGAACTCTCAATTGAATTTCATGAAATCCCAAACCTAACCAAGGACTATCGCTCAATAGATCTATGCCCGCACTCCACAGCTCAGGGCGATAGGATAAGCCGCGCTGCAACAGAAAATCCGGATATACTGCAAAAGTAATAGAAATAACGCCCACACCGGTGGAGACCAATATCCACCTGAGACGCGCTGGAAGCACAAGCAAAGCCACACACATTGCTGCCGCCAAACCGACCCAAACGCCACGTGTCTGGCTGGAAACCAGAAATAGGAGATAGCCGATAGCGGCAACGACCGCTAAACAGAGAACTCGCCGATCTCTGATACGCTCGATCACCAACCCTACGCCCAACACCGCAAGCGCACCAACAGCATGCGCCGCCATAATAATGGTATCCCAGATACCTAGCGCCATTACGCGGTCGGCAAAGACATTATCCTTGAAAAGATAGAACGAAACCCAGGATGCCCCAGCCCCAAGCCCTCCAACCAATGCAGCCACCAACAAAAGGTTCTTTAGTCTATCCTCACCGAGCTCCGAAAACAGAAGCATGGCGATAAGTGTCAGACTGATATACAACACCTGCTTAAAATCGCTGACAGGCTCTTCCCCACCCTTGATCACGATTACCAAAATCGTCCAGATCGCCAGAGCTACATATAACCCTATGTCACTCGAGAGCAGTAAAGACCTTTTCTTACCCATCAATAGAAATAAAAAGGCAGGCAGCCATAGCAGAGCGATGATGAGCTGATGATATAGCTTGTTAGATGGCATGAACCACGGCGCACATAGGAGCACCAGAAGCCCAACGCCAGCCCATTTCGATAGCCAAAAATCATTTTCTCTCATCGTTATGATCATTTTCTTCATCATGCTGATTGATTGCCCGTGCCGAGCAATCTACTGACCACCTCAGCCAAATGAGCCGGTTCGGCGTCCTGCCAACGACCGGGAATGCAGTATTCGTACTTCAGATAGTGCAGGAATGCTCGCCGTAAACCCGCATCAATAGGAAGCAGAGGGTAAGTAGCCAAAGCTGCCTCAACCGCTTGCGCCGATTCACAATGCACTACCACGTCCTGGACATTGAAAAACGCTTGGCCTAGGGTCAATAGAGGCTTCCCCAGGAGCAGGCTCTCCAAACCGACAGTCGAGTTGATGCTGATAACAAGGGCACTGGATTCAATGAGTTGTTGGGTCGGGTTGCCGTTAGCAAAAAAGAGCCGCTCATTGCAGCGAGCATGCAAATCAGGATAGCTCTCACGGCTGGAAGGATGCTCCTTGAAGACCACCGTCCAGTCGCTAGTCTGAGTAATACGCTCTCCCAGCTCGAAAAGCGCTCGCATATTGCGAATCCAAGGCGAGAAAAAGCGTATTTGAGTGTCGCGATCATCCTGAAAAGGGATGAAAATAAATCGCTGCGGTAGTACTACCGCAGCAGCTCCCTCATTGCGCGGCTTACGCGGAACGAGCCGAACCGTCTCGTCACCCTCAAGATTTGATACGCACTGAGCGTAACCACGATAAAAGTCGGCGGTTCGAGGTACCGAATTCAGGTAATTGACACCTTTGCAATCGAGCGTGGTCGTCCCCGGCAAAAGGCCATTTTCGAAAAAGAACTTCTGGGTTCCGGGCTCCAGCAACGACAGCATCAGTTGGCAATGGCGACTGGAGCCATTCCATACCACTAGTGCATCGGGACGCTCCCCCGCCAACAAGGCTGCGCAGCGCAGAGCCATGACCAGCATCTCAGCACGCAGCAGGAGCCGATAGGCCGTGCCGTAATACTTTCCCTTGACCTGGCGCTCCTGGCATTTTTCTGCCACTAGGCGAGCCCACTCAACTCGTTGTAAAACCTCAAACAATTTCCCCAGTGCAGGGAAGGGAAGTTGTTTCAACTCGGTGACACGCCCCTGCATACCAGGCTGCGCCAACAATTTCGAAAAATATAGCGTCTGATGTTTCGCCAAGGAAAAGAACAGGAACTTCATAGCCTCCAAGCCTTATCAATACCGCGCTCGGGCAAGATGGAGCCAGGGCAGTCGCCTCCATGCAATAGATGCTCAAGCAGAAAAATGGTGTGCTCCAGACCTTTGTTACCTTGACTCAAGTGATAGTCGGAAAATACTACTGCCTTCTGCAAAGCACTTACATAATCGCTCTCCAACACAGTTAGACGCTCTTGCAACTGCTTACTACTGACAATGCATTCGCCAAAAAAACGCTCTTGCTCGAAGATATCGGACTGCCCACTGACATTGACAGGTAACACCGGACGTCGTGCCAGCGCAGCTTCAATAACCGCATTCGACATTATATTGATCACAACCGAAGCTCGGGACAACGCAACTGCCAGACTGCACTCTCTAGGCAGCACCTCGACATTCGATAGTGATCTGGAAGTCTGCTGCCAGAACGACACATCACTTCGAGGGTGCGGTTTGACCAATACCTTATACTCCGGGCTATTCATGGCCCAATCCCGAAGTAGGGCGTAGGTAGCTTGATAGCCGACCTCACGTTCCTTATCTGGACCAACCCCTAGTATCAATACCGTACGCAATGACGGCTCCGCAGGCTCCAAGTCATAAGAACCGTCAATCATGTGCGACCCTGAGAGTACCGCGGTCGAGCAACCAAATCTTAGCGACCGCGCCTGAAGAGCCTCAAGTGAACTCTGCCCAAACAAAAAATAATAATCATAGTCGTTCATCCCTAAACGCCGCGAACCCTCTACCGTACTGGCATGCGCAAGGTGCACCAAAATGCCCCCCTTCTCGTTCAGAGCCAAACGCAAGAAGGGTGCATAGAAACTACCGTTACGATCATTTAGCAGAATACGTGGCTGATAATGATCCACCAGCCATTTGGCATGGGCAGCCAAACCGAAGTAGCGTGTCGGAACCTTACAGGTGGGCTGTTTAAGTTGACGTTTGGAGAGAATGACGCTGGGAGTCTGCAGCGCAGACTCTAACAAGTTGTGCCCCCGGGATCGCATTTCCTGAATCAACAATTTCTTGCGTTGAAAAGCGATAACTTTTGGCGCTGACTGCAGCAATAAAAAGTCGCAAGATTCGGGCACTACCGTGATAGCGAGGCGACGCTTGGCGCGAAAACCGAACCACCAGTCATCCAGCATTTCTCGCGCGAAACGCAAGCCACTCCCCAACAACCCGTGACGTTCTCGTAGCAGAGCCCAACGATAGCGATCCAGTGCTTTGGCCTTGGCAGCCCATGGATTGGTCTGGATCATTTGATATCTGTAAGCAGGGATAATGACAGGAATTGCTGACGCACGGCTCGATCAGAAAAAGATCTCTGTAAGCGTTCCTGAACATCAAAGTACATTTCTTGCATACCATCAATCTGAAGCTGATGTTTTATGCACTGCGAAAGCTCGCTCGCGTCGCCAAGCGGAAAAAGATCCCCCACTCCCAGAACAACTTCGCGCGCTCCACCGCAATCGCTACAGATCACTTTGACACCTGCCGCCATCGCCTCCAACAACACCATGCCGAACGGCTCATGGTCAGAGGTCAGGGCGAATACATCGAATGCCTTGAAATAGCGGCGCCCATTGGGCACCTGGCCACTGAAGCGCACCGAGTCGCTTATATCCAACTCCAGCGCCAGGGCCTTGAGATCGGATTCCAGACGGCCACTTCCCATGATCACCAGCAGACTGCCCACCGGAAGTTGCGGCAACGCCTTGGCAAAACCGCGAATCAGCGTGGCCTGATCCTTGTCCGGATGCAGGCGGCCGACATTACCGACCACCCAGGCGTCCTGCGGCAGCCCCAGATGCTCACGTGCCGCTTCGCGGGAAACCTGTTCGGCCTGCACCGCCTCGACGTCAATACGGTTATAGAGTGTCTCGATACGCTCCGCTGGCCAATCCGGCAGACAGCTACGCATATCGTCACGCACAGCATTGGAGACGCCGAGCAACGTCAAGCGCTTGCGGAAGAAGTTGGCGAACAGTTGGCGAGAACGGCGCTTGTAGTCGCCAAAGGCGTGGTGCACGCCAATAACCGGCAGGTTGCTGCCCAGCAGGGCAACGTAGATCGGCTTGAAGCGGTGCGCGATGCACAGGGCGAAGTCATGCGAGGCTACGATCCGGCGCAAATCGCGGATCGCAGCCAGTTTCAGGCCACGCACCTGTGCGCTCGAGTAATCGAGAAAGATCACCTCGTCGGAAGCCGAGCCGCGCTCGACCGCCTCCGACTGCTTGCCGGTCAGGTAGACCGTGCAGACCTTATAGGGCGTACCCTTGAACAGCACGGCGTACTGCCGTGCGCAATCCAGAAAGGGGCCGTCATAACCATGGCAGAACTGCAGAACCCAGCGCCGCGCCTGGCCGTCCGCCTGCTCAGACGCCGTCATACCAGTCCTTGCCAACCTTGACCACGAGTACGTCTTCCATGATGAGGTACTGCAGGTCCGAACCATAGAACATGTTCAGCGCGTCAGTTGGCGAGCAGATCATCGGCTCGCCACGACGGTTAAGCGACGTGTTCAGCGATACGCCATTGCCGGTCAGCTTCTCCAGCTCCAGCATCAGGTCATACCAGCGCGGATTGAAGCGGCGCTCCAGCACCTGGGCACGCGAAGTGCCGTCCTCGTGCACGACTTCACCCACTCGCTCCTTCCACTCCTCGTTCACCTCGAAGGTGAAGGTCATGAACGGGCTCGGGTGGTCGACCTTGAGCATCTTCGCGGCCACGGTATCTAGCATCGACGGGCAGAAGGGTCTCCAGCGCTCGCGGAACTTGATCTGCTCGTTGATGCGGTCGGCCACGCCCGGAATACTCGGGCAACCGATGATCGAGCGGCCACCCAAGGCGCGCGGACCGAACTCCATGCGCCCCTGGAACCAGGCCACCGGGTTGCCGTCGACCATGATCTTGGCGATGCGCTCAGGCGTGTTGTCGATGCGTTTGAACACCGGCTTGTTCGGGTGTTTGGCGCAGGCAGCGATGACCTCTTCGTTGGAGTACGAAGGGCCGAGGTAGACGTGCTCCATCTTCTCCACCGGCACGCCGCGCTGGTGCGAGACATAGGCGGCGGCGCCGACGGCGGTGCCGGCATCGCCGGACGCCGGCTGCACGAACAGCTCCTTGACGTCATCGCGGGCGATGATCTTCTGGTTGAGCTTGACGTTCAGTGCACAGCCGCCGGCGAAGGCGATCTTGCCGGTTTCCTTGAGGATGTCGCCCAGGTAGTACTCCATCATCTGCAACGCCAGCTTCTCGAACAGCGCCTGCATGCTGGCCGCGTAATGGATGTAAGGGTCGTCAGCGATGTCGCCCTCACGCTTTGGCCCGAGCCATTCGATCAGCTTGGGCGAGAAGTAGTAGCCCTTGCCGTTTTCCTTGTAGCGGCGGAAGCCGATGACGTTGGCGTACTCGGTGTTGATGATCAGCTCGCCGTTCTCGAACTTGGCCAGACGCGAGAAATCGTACTTGGCGGCGTCACCGTAGGGCGCCATACCCATGACCTTGAACTCGCCATCGAGCATCTCGAAGCCCAGATACTCGGTAATCGCGCCGTACAGACCGCCGAGCGAATCCGGATCGTAGAACTCCTTGATCTTGTGGATCTTGCCGTTCTCGCCGTAGCCGAAGAAGGTGGTGGCGTACTCGCCCTTGCCGTCGATGCCGAGGATCGCGGTTTTTTCCTGGAAGCCCGAGCAGTGGTAGGCGCTGGAGGCGTGCGCCAGGTGGTGCTCGACCGGCTCGATCTTGACCTTCTTCAGGTCGAAGCCGAGCTGTACCAGGCACCACTCGATGCGCTTCTTGTAGCGCTTGTAGCGGCGGTTGCCGAACAGGATGGCATCGAGAGCGCGATCCGGCGCGTAGGCATAGCGCTTGGCGTACTGCCAGCGAGCTTTCTCGAAGATGCTGATGGGGGCGAAGGGAATCGCTACCACGTCGACGTCGGACGGCTTGATCCCGGCTTGCTCCAGGCAGAACTTGGCCGATTCGTAGGGCATGCGGTTCTTCGCGTGCTTGTCGCGCACGAAGCGCTCCTCCTCCACCGCCGCGATCAGCTTGCCGTCGATGTACAGCGCAGCGGACGGATCGTGACTGAGAGCGCCGGACAGGCCGAGAATGGTCAGTGCCACAGGTTTGAGCCTCTAATTCGGGCAGGTGCCGGGCACCTGCGGTAAACGTTGGTCGAGCAACTGGTGCAGAGCCGAGTCCACTGGCCAGTTGCGCAGAAAACGGGCGCGGTCGCGGGCATAGGCCCGGGCGAAACTGCGCGTACTGCGATGCTGGCGCATGGCATCCAGGTCGATCAGCGACCAGGTGTCCAGCGCATCATCCCAAAACAGATTGTGCCCCTTGAAATCACCGTGGCTGATGCGTTCGCGCAGCAGTGCAGCGAACAGTCGATCCAGCGCCAGCAGCTCGGTTTCTGGGGGTGTTGCCTGCTTATATGCCTCGAAACGAGCGATTATATCCTGCCCGCCACAATAGTCAGTAATCAGGTAAGCGCGACCGCGCAGCCAACACCAGCGTCGTTCGATCACGGCCAGCGGCGTCGGCGTGGTCAAACCGAGCAGTTGCAGGCGATTACCTTCGCGCCAGCTATGCCAGGCACGGCTCGGCCGCCAGAAGCGTTTGAGCCAGTGCAGCCAGTTCTTCACGTTGTAGCGTTTGACCACCAGCGGCCGAGCGCCCACCTCGACGCGCGCCACGGTGGCGGCGCCGCCGGTCTTGTAGATATGCCCGGCCTCGATGCGAGCGTCCAGATCGGCCAGCAGCGGTTGCAGCGCCGGCTCGGCCTCGCGGCGTACCACGAGCAGACCGAAGGCGCCGATGCGCGCAGCGAACAGGCTGCAATCACGCGCCGCCTTCTTCAGGTAGTCGCGCAGGCGCCAACGACGCACCTTGGCGATCTCGGCCTGGAGCATTTCCAGTGGCAACGCATGCTCGCCATTGGCCAGCAGGTAGTGAATCAGCAGCTCTTCAAGAAAGGGATCTAGCTCGGCCGGCAGTTGAGCGAAGAACACGCCGAGGTTTTCCAGCACGCGCGCGCGTGACAGCGGCTGGCCCGGCTTCTCCCAGCGCACGCCGCCGCCATCGATCAGATACAGGCGCTGATCATGACGAAGCAGGTTGTCCAGATGCAGGTCGGCCTGCCACAGTCCCTGACCGTGCATCTGCCCGATCGCACCCAGCGCCTCGGCCAACACCGCCTGCTGGGCATCGCTCAGCAACGGCTCGCGAGCGGCGTGGTGCCAGGCATCCCAGAGGCTCTGCGCGCCCTCCAGATAGTCGAACAGCAGCCATCCGCCCTGCCCGTCGGTAAAACCCTGCGCCAACAATTCAGGCGTAACCAGCCCCTGCCGAGCCATCAGTTCGGCACCTTCCAGCTCCCGTTGGAAATGCCGCTGCGCCTTGCTGCCTACCAGCAACTT
>Ga0209207_1001304_pt1 | contig 11891 bp, 13 predicted proteins | sample SaghotsprinmetaG_FD_184140 | JGI IMG/M metagenome (GOLD analysis project Ga0209207, IMG submission 184140) | Hot spring microbial communities from South Africa to study Microbial Dark Matter (Phase II) - Sagole hot spring metaG (SPAdes) (version 3) | ecosystem: Environmental > Aquatic > Thermal...
AAAAATCCTTCACCAGCCCTTCCTACTTGATTTTATTAACTTTTCAATTCTATCGCTGATTTTGGGCTAAAACCTTAAAATAGCGCTTAGGAAGGGCTGTTTCAGGATTTTTATAATCGACAAATTTTATTTATAATTTTGATTTATACATTTAAAACAATGCCTTATAACAAAGCCCTACAAACTTTTTTTTATAAGGTGTCGTATAAAAATCCTTCACCAGCCCTTCCTATCTTGCCTGCTACTTTTTAGTTTTATCGTCGTTTTGTTGAGGAAGCTTTTTAAAATAGATTTCAAATTCAGCCCAAAAAAGCTTGAAATTATTTAGTTTATTCTTTTTGATAAAAGGGAAGGTTTGCAACCATTTCTGATACAAGCTTATCTATTTGTGGTAATTAGTTGTTTTTGAGTATTATTGTAACCTTAATGATTAAGATGACTTAAAGGTTATTAGCACTATTTGATTAAACATATAATGGAGGTATTAATCACCATGGCAATGAATTTAGTAGAAAAGATTTTTTCAAGGCATCTCTTGGTCGGCGAGTTAAAAGAAGGCTCTCCAATTTCTCTTTCAGTGGATCAGGTTTATACTCAAGATGCTACTGGCACTATGACTTGGCTTGAGTTTGAGGCAATAGGTATTGATAAAGTTCAGGTGCCGCTTGCAGTATCTTATGTTGACCATAACATGCTCCAAACAAACTTTATGAATGCCGATGACCACCTTTTTCTTCAGACCTCTGCACAAAGATTTGGTGCCTACTTTTCAAGACCTGGTAATGGGATATGTCATCAAGTTCATCTTGAGAGATTTGCTTCACCTGGAAAGATTGCCCTCGGCACTGACAGCCACACACCAACTCAAGGTGGTGTAGGAATGATTGCAATAGGTGTTGGTGGACTTGAGGCTGCTACTGTCATGGCTGGTGCAGGTTTTGAGATTAATATGCCAAAGGTAGTAAAGGTTAATCTTAAAGGCTCCCTCAGAAAACCATATCTTACTGCAATGGATGTTATATTGACACTTCTTAAGATGCTTACCGTTAAGGGTGGTGTTGGGAAGATAATTGAATACGGCGGTGATGGGGTAAAGTCTTTAAATGTAACTGATAGGGCAACAATTACTAACATGGGCGCCGAATTAGGTGCAACAACCTCAATCTTTCCAAGTGACGAGGTTACAAGACAATTTTTAAAGGCACAGGGTAGGGAATCTGATTGGATTGAACTGTCTGCCGATGAAGGGGCGTCTTACAGCGAGATTATCCATCTTGATTTAGATAACCTTGAGAGCATGCTTGCCTGTCCTCACAGCCCAGATAATGTTAAAACAATAAAAGAATTAGCAGGGACAAAGGTTCATCAAGTATGTATAGGCAGTTGCACCAATTCATCTTATCAGGCAATGAAGACCGTTGCCTTAATATTAAAGGGCAAGACTGTTTCACCAAATGTAAATCTCATGATTAATCCAGGTTCAAGACAGGTTTATGAGATGCTTGCCAGAGAAGGTTTGATTTCTGAGATGATTTCAGCAGGCGCAAGGATACTTGAGTCCTCTTGTGGACCTTGTATTGGAATGGGTGCATCACCAGGTTCGGGACAGGTTTCAGTTCGCTCATTTAATCGCAATTTTAAAGGACGCTCAGGGACAAAGGATGCTGATGTTTATCTAACTAACCCCGTAGCCTGTGTCATTATGGCTATAAAGGGTGAGATGATTGACCCGAGAGATAGTGACATTGAGATTCCTTTAATAGAAAATCCTGATACTTTTTTGATAAATGACAGTATGTTAATTCCACCAACCAAGAATGTCAAAGTAGAGATTATCAGGGGACCAAACATAAAAGAAGTCCCTATAAAAGAGCCAATCAAAGATGAATTACTATCAGAGGTTATATTGAAAACAGGTGATAATATTACAACTGATGACATCATGCCTGCAGGTTCACAAATATTGCCTCTAAGGTCAAATGTGCCTGCCATCTCGGAATATGTCTTTAAAAACATTGACGAGACCTTTGCAAAAAGGGCAAAAGAGGCAAAAGGCGGTGTTATTGTAGTCGGTGGAGAAAATTATGGGCAAGGTTCATCTCGTGAACATGCAGCACTTGCACCAATGTACCTTGGATTACAGGCAGTCATAGCAAAGTCCTTTGCACGAATACATAGGGCAAACCTCATAAATTTCGGGATTTTGCCTCTTATATTTAAAAACCCCCATGATTATGAAAAAATAAATCAAGGCGATACAATCAAGATCAGCAACCTGATAAATTCAATCAAGACAAATCAACTTTTTATTGCAGAGATACTTAGTAAGGGTATTAAGATTGAATTAACAGGCAACCTCAATGAGAGGGAAAAGGATTTAATCCTTAAAGGTGGGTTACTACCTTATACAAGATTAAAGAGGTAATGTTTTATGAGGCATATCTTTCAATAATTTTTGACTATTACATTGTTGGTTATCTCACCTTTATGTGCCAATTCAACAGAGATTATCTCTTTTACTCCCATAGGTAATGTTAAATCTCCTTCTCAGGTAAGGGCAGAATTCAACAGTCAGATGGTTTCACTTGGTTCAGTCTCGTTGCCTGACCCCAAGGGATTGTATCAGAATGGATCATCCCAAATAATGCCAAGCTTGGTAATTATCAGGTCTCACCGAAAGGTATCCAAAAGGGAAAGGATACACAACCTATCATTTCTGGGACATTCAGGGTAGAGGAATTTAAAGTCCCACTGATAAGGGCATTTTTAAGTCCTGTCAGAGATGAGTTAAGTAATTCACAATCCTTATAAGATTAAATAATGAAGGATATTTCAATCTCCCAGAGACAAGGATTGAAGCCTTATACGCACCTGAATTGTATGGTGAAATACCTAATAAGAGTTTTGAAGTTAAGTAGTTAGAAAGGCAATTTTTGCATATAAAAAGGCAATTATTGCATCGTGCAGGTTTGTTTAATCACCTTAAATTATAATATTCATTGAATTTGCTTGTTTTTTTAGACTTGGCATAGATTGTGATGAATTCAAGCTAATTAAACAAGTAAAAAGGAGGTGATTAAGAAATGACAAATTTACTAAAGACCTTATCAATAACGGCTGCAATTGCAGGCATGTTGTTAACTTATTCAATTGCCGATGCAGGTAATAGAGGGAAAGGTCAGATGTTAAGAGATGGCTCTTGTGCGGGCACTTGTTCACAATTTCAAGGTAAAGGACAGAGAGGCGACTGCCAAGTAACAGACACATGCCCAAATGTTGGAACTGGTAGATATGGAGATGGCACTCGTCCGAGACCACAAGACGGCACTGGTTTTGGTGCAAGAAGGTAAAACTAAATTTTAATTAATCAAAAAAAGGAGGATTTCAAAATGTTTAAAAATTTGCTCTTAGTAGTAATTTTATTAATTGCTGTAGGTTCAGCTCAGGCAGGTAATTTTGGTAATAATGGTAATTTTGGTAATTGTGGTAATAATTGTACTGGTTCACTCCCAGTTTATAACATTTGTGCAGGCGCCCCAGAGACTATTACTGGTGTAGTAACAAGATTTGGTATACCTGGTAATGGTGTAGTTATCAACACAACTAATGGTGATGTAGCCGTATATGGCATGGGTCCATATTGGTATTGGAATAAGCAAAATGTAGCAAGACCTGATTTTGGTGAGACAGTAACGGCAGTTATAGCACCAATTACAACCTCTACTTATAAAGTGCTTATGAGCATGACCATTGGTAATGATAGCATCCAGTTAAGAGATAGCAACACCTGTCAGCCTCTTTGGAGAGGAGCAAGGTAAGTTTTAGCTTCATCTTTTCCCTTCTTCTTTTTCTAAAACCCTTTAATCAAGTTATCCTTAATTAAAGGGTTTTTTTATATTCAAGTGAGCATTTATTTTTTCAACCATACTAAGCCTTTTGTCTTGAAGTTTGCAATTTGCTATGCTCATTTCAGTAGCAGTGATTAATGAATTAGTGAGTTTATGAGTCTATTATATCCCTTTTTTTAAGGGAGAACCTTGATGTTTTTGAACTACAATCCACAAATCTTTTATCAAACTGGATTGTTTTCTTAACTCATAGCTTTCTGTGGTAATATAACTACATTGATAAACAATGAAGCAAAAAATTATTTACAATATTACCAATGAAAACTAAGACATCAGGCATAATCATCATAGGTGATGAAATACTCTCAGGGATGGTAAAAGATACCAATTCTGCCTTTATTATTGAAAACCTGAGAGATACAGGTGTTGAAATCAAAAGAATCCTTACTATTGGTGATGACATTGATGAGATAGCCCATGAGATAAGGGTTTTTGCAGATAGGTATGATTTGGTTTTTACCTCAGGGGGGATTGGTCCTACTCATGATGATGTAACAATAGAGGCAATATCAAAAGGCTTTGGTGTAGAAACTGTAAAACACAATACCCTCATTGAGCACCTCAGAAAAATAATTGGCAAAGAACCATCAGAAATTCAACAGAGGATGTCTCTTATTCCTAAGGGCGCAGAGGTGATAGCGGATAAAGACATTGCCTTGCCCTTAATCATATTCCGTAATATTTATATTTTGCCGGGGATACCAAAGTGTCTTCAGAGAAAGATACTCATCATAAAAAAAATATTAGGTCAAGGACTTTCTGCTACTGTAAAAAGGGTTTATGTAAATGACTTCGAAAGTGTAATTGCCCCTATATTAAACAATTTAGTATCAAACAACAAACATATAAAGATTGGTTCATATCCTACTATGGACAAAAGTGACTACAAGGTAATGGTCTCTTTTACCGGTTACGACAAAGATGAATTAGACAGACTTGTCCAGCATTTTGTATCAATGATTCCTAACGACAAAATAGTTAAGATTGAAATTTGAGGCAAAGATGGTCAATAAGCCCATAGTTTTATCAGAATTTCTTGGTATAGTTAGAGAAGTCATAAAACAAAACATGCCTAATCTTTACTGGATTATTGCTGAGATATCAGAGGCAAAGGAAAACCAAAAGGGGCACTTTTATCTTACCCTTGTGGAAAAAAAAGATGACAAAGTGCTTGCACAGATAAAGGGCAACATTTGGTCTTATGAGTATAGAAAACTACTGACAAAGTTTAAAAAGGCTACTGGTGAAGGTTTTAAGGTTGGTATGAAGGTGCTTTTGCTGGTAGGTGTAGATTATCATGAGGTTTACGGCATGAGCCTTTTGATAAAAGATGTTGACCCATCTTACACACTTGGAGAAATGGCACTAAAAAAGATGGAAATCATAGAAAGGCTAAGACAAGAGGGATTGATTGACCTTAACAAGAGATTAGACCTTCCGATTGTCCCTCAAAGGATTGCAATCATTTCATCACCTAATGCGGCAGGGTATGAAGACTTTTTAAAACAGCTAACACAAAACCAACAAGGTTATTTTTTTTATATAGAACTTTTCCCATCACTTATGCAAGGTGATGAGACAGAGACTACATTGATTAATAGGCTCAATGAGATTGAAGGACGTACAGAGGAATTTGATATAGTAGTCATCATAAGGGGTGGTGGTTCAACGGTTGATTTGAGTTGCTTTGATAATTATAACATTGCCAAACGGGTTGCACAATTTCCACTCCCTGTCATTACAGGCATAGGGCATGAAAAAGATGAAACAGTCTTGGACATAGTAGCCCATACAAGCCTAAAGACCCCAACAGCAGTAGCGGATTTTCTCCTTTCTGGTTCGAGGTCCTTTGAAGAGGAGATTATCAAGCTTCAGCAGAGGTTAAAGACAGCAACAACAAACCTGATAAATCAAAACAATCAGTGGCTTCAGAGTATATCTGCCAAGTTTATATATCTATCCAAAAATTATAGTACCAACAGATTAAATAGAATTTACCTTATCCAAGTAAGATTACAAAAGTCATTGGTTCATCTCATCCATTTACATCAAACAAGGTTAACCAATTTAGGACAGGCAATAAGGCTTCTTAGTCCCGAAAACATTCTTCAAAGGGGCTATAGCATAACTTATTTAAATGGAAAGATAATAAAAGATATCTCCCAAATTAAAAATGGTAGTATGATAGAAACACGATTAAAAGATGGTTCTTTTCAGAGTATGGTTAAAATCAAGAAAGGAGGAGGAAATAAAAAAATTGACCAAATTAACCTATTCTCAAGCATTAACGGAGATTGAAAAAATAGTCCAAATAATAGAATCTCAAGAGGTTGATGTAGATGATTTGACAGACAAGGTTAAGAGGGCTTCAGAACTTATAATTTTCTGTCGTAACAAGCTCCGTGGCACAGAAGAAGAGATAAACAAACTTTTTGATGAGAAAGGACTAAAGGCAGAATAGCTATCCTTTGGAGTACTCGGGATAAAGCCTTTTGATGAGAACAGGGCATAGAAAACTCTCGTGTGTTCAGATACAAAAGCATCTATTTGTTGTTAGTAGCCATCGTCATCACGGACTTTTTTGCAAGATGCACAAATCGATTTACTTTATGGCAAATGCAAGCAAGATGATAAGAAACATTTTTTTAGAAATATTATAGAAAGTGGATAATTTTGTCACCCAGAATACAGCCCTTAAAATAGCGATAGTAAGGGCTGAATTGCCGCAGTTTATGACGTCAAAAGGCTCTTTAAGATTGCCCAGACCTTTACCATAAACTATTAATTCTGTCCCATAATTTCCTTTTGATCGAATCTCGATTCCAAGACTTTTCATAGCATTCATAGTGCTTATAGGGTCTTCTGCCATAAGAAAATTTCTAACGATGCTCTTGCCATGAGCAATAGAGGCAAAGATTACAGCTCGATGAGATATTGATTTATTAGGCGGAATAGTTATTTCACCCTTTAAGGATTTAATCTTTGATAATTTTATTTCGCGCATATATTTGGTTTCCTTAGTTTTTATGATTAAGTCAAAAAACATGTGTCCTATGGCATAAGATACACTATCGAGCAGGCAAAATTCGTTTCATTATTTCATAATTCCGAAACCAATGAAATCGGTCCCATAAATTTTACATCCTCAAACTCCTTGAAATGAGCCTTTCCGCAGTTAATTTTCATCCGTTCGCTTATTCTTAATTCCTGTCCTGCGCTCTTTGTCTCAGCAACGAAATATATTTTCTTCTCGCCTTTAAAAACTATTGCCCAGTCCGGATTATATGTCCCTATCGGCGTATTTATCTTAAACCATGCAGGGAGCTTGAAATAAAACTCTATATTTTCGCTGCTCTCGCAGTCCTTCGCAAACTGATTTTCCACAGACGAGTCCAGAGGAATGTAGTTTTCATAAATAGTCTTACCTTTGTTGTTCACCGTAAAGGTAAAATCATCAAGGTATATATCAAGCTCATTGTCTTCAAACAGGTGCATTTCGTAAATTTTATCACCAATTTTTTCATACTTAATCCCGTCAACCATTAGGCTATATAGAACATCTTTTACTGCTCCGACTGCATTGTCCATAAAAAGCTGCGGATTAATCAGTAGTTCGTGCAATCTTTCAGACCTTGTGAGTATTTCCAATATCGTATGCCGCGTCAATTCGGTCTTTGATTGAATATATGAAAGCGCATCAGGTATTTCATACCCGCTTCCATAATCATCATTAACACTGTCGCTTATCAATTGTCCGTCAATGCCTTCTTCTGTAATCAGAATTCTTTTCTTGGTTGATTTGATGGAAGGTCTTTTCGTCTCAGGAATGTTCCTTACAGCCTTTGCAGCCTCATTAATCAGATAACCTGTATCATAAGAAACACTATATCGGGTATGGAACTTTATCTTTTCCCAAATCTGCTCCTCTGTCAATGCAAGGCTATTGCCGATGCCGTTTTCAGAAAGAAACGAGCCTGTATCGGACAAGGAGAATTCAAAATCCCCGCCACTTAAAGGCTGCCCTTCAAATATATCGGTAACAGCCCTTACAGCCTCAAGTTGATATTCCTGATTGCCGTCAAAATGAAGTTTCATGTTTTTATGTATCCATAAAATTAATTAATAGTCCCTGGTCTTGACATGTTTTTATGTATATGTAATGCTATAAGTAATATTACACTTGATGTCATTTGTCATACTTATGCGCCACTAATAACTGAAAACCCTGATGATGTCAGGGAAACCGTTAAACGGTAGCCTTCATAGGCATAGGTTTTTAGGGCGCATTTTATTTTTGCAATTTGAAATTCCATAATGTAAACCTATCCTGTCCCCATGGAGAATTCTTCTTTAAGTCAGGTAGTCCCGCCTGTTCAGCAATATATGTTGCCAATTCCTTTTTTGCCTTCTTTGCATTTGCTAACAAATCATATCCATTTTTCTGAAATCCAATAGCTCCAAGAATAATATCATTAATCTGAAGTAGTTCTGATTTGCGAGAATCACGAGGTTCGATTGATACAAAAGGAAAGGTATTGATTGAACATTTTTTTATCATCCCTCTATTTAGAATAATTTTAAGCTTATTTAGAGAATAAGAGGTTGTCCGATAGTCTAAATAAACAACAAAACGATCATTCTCTCCTTCTCTGCAATATCTTTTGCCAAAACCATGTAAGAGTAGTTGATAATAAAACTTATAAAACCCGATTTCTTTGTCCCCTTTATTAAATTTCTTATGGTTGACTTGATGATTATCAATAATTATACAGTGAAAATGCAGCTTGTCTGTATTGTTAAGCGCAAAAAAATAATCAATAAATCTTTTGTATTCAAGAAGTTTTTGATTGCTAACCTTTGACCATTTCAATTCTGCGAACATTTTTTGTTCTGTCCGATATTGCTTCATCGTATTGTTGAAAATTTCAATGTTAGACAACGGAATAATAATTCCGCCAAGGATCATATAGCGGTCTTTTGATTGTCTGCTTTCATCGCAATAAATATGATAAGTCATTATTCAACCTTTATATCGTTTTAAAATCAATCCCAGCATCACGCATCTGCAGAACTGTATTGGTTTTCAATTGATCATTGCCGCTGAACAGGCTGTCAAGAGTGATGACCTTTTGCGGCTTAGAGGCGATTATTTGCCCGACAATTTTTTCATTCATTGCATCGAGGGCAATAATGAGTTCATTATTATTGATGCTGTAATAACCCATGCTGTCAGGCTTTCGCGTGGCTTTACCCTTCGACAAGCTCAGGGTGACAGTTCCTGGGGTTGTGTCATGGTGAGCCTGTCGAACCATGACATGCTGTACAGGACTGGTAAGCTCATACCCTGCCTTTAGCATCAACTCATAGAGCATATTTTCCTTTTCAGCCTCTGGCTTTACAGGTTCGGTAAAGGCACTAAGCTGTTCAAGCAGCTTTTCCTCACTGTCTATATCGCTGCCTCTCCAAATCTTGAAGTTGGATGGAAAGAGTTTAAAGACCTTGAACCCTGCCTCACCCCTTTCTCCCCTCTCCTGAAGGAGAGGGGAGAAAGGGGTGAGGCGGATAGCTTTCCTCCGGCACAGGCTTCAATGTAGCGGTGGTAGGCTGCTGCAAGACCCTAAAGGCATCTGCCTTTCCAGCCCAATTCAGCACATACCGCTCGTTGGCAAAGTTAATATCATCGCCAAAAAGCGCTTTCAGCTTTTCCCAGTCGAGTCTATTTTCAGTGAATACCTCCGGGAAAAGTTCCTTCAGCCTTTGAAGCTTTTCTTGTTTGATATTAAAGGATTCCCCTTCAAAATTCTCTTTCATATCAGTAAAATCTTACCATAATTCTTTGCTTCCATCAAAAGCCGTATCTTACGGAAACCTTGCCGTTATCAAACCTTGAAACCTTTATATCAATATCGAATGCCCCTCTGAGGGTTTCATCAGTAAGCACATTATTCGGCTCTCCATTTCCAAGTATTTGCCCATCCTTGATTAGTATAACTCTATCAAACTGGAATGCAAGATTGAGGTCATGGATTGCCATTAAAACAGTTATATCCCTTTTTTTTACTATTTCCCTCAAAAGCCGTATTATCTCAATTTGATACTTGATATCAAGGTTGGCAAGCGGCTCATCCAGAAGCAGTATTCCAGCGCCTTGTATAAGTGTCATGGCTATAAATACACGCCTGACCTCACCACCGCTCAACTGGCTTAGATAAGCATCTTTTTTGTCTGATAGACCTACCGTTTCGAGCGCTTTGTTGATATCAATCTCCGGTGGTATGTCGTAAGGATAAAATCCCATCTTAACTATATCGAGCACTTTAAACGGCATATGTATATCGAGCATCTGGGGGAGATAGCTAATGAGTTTTGCCCTGTCTTTCCCTTTGTATTGATTAATGTCCAAGCCCCAGAGCATAACCTTTCCAGATTGAGGTTTTATCATGCCGGCAGATATCTTGAGCAGGGTGGATTTGCCAGAGGCATTGGGTCCCATAAGGCAGGTAAATTCACCGTTTGAGAAAGAAAGCGAGATGTTTTCCATAAGCGGCTCTGAGGTATAGGAAAAGCTAACTTTGCACATCTCAAGTGGGTTCATGATATCCCTCATCCCCCAATAATCTCCTTTTTTCTAAGGAGATACAAAAAATAGGGCGCACCAAGCAGAGCGGTTATGATTCCAGCAGGCAGTTCAGTGGGAGAAAAAAGAGTCCTCCCCAACAGGTCTGCAAAACACAAAAGCGCTCCCCCAGCAATGGAAGATAAGGGTATCAAAAAGGCGTTGTCCGCACCAGCCGTCATCCTTACAATATGCGGCATCAGCAATCCCACAAAACCGATTGTCCCGCCGAGGCTGACAGAAGCCGCGACCATGAGACAAACTGATACAAAAAGAACAACCCTTTCCCTTGATGGATTATAGCCTAGACTCCATGCGAGTTCATCTCCAAGCATCAAGGCATTAAGAGCCTTTACCCTTGCAAGCGCAATAGACAGCCCGACAAGGATGAAGAAAATCCCATAGGGGATGTTGTCCCAGTCGGACATTGAGAGTTCGCCAAACATCCATAGCATCGCCCTTCTTAGTCCTTCGTGGGTCGAGACTCCCAGAATAAGCATTACGAGGGCTGAAAACAGAAAACCAATTCCTATCCCAGCGAGCAAGAGCCTGCCATGCCAGAAAGCGCCTTTTCTATAGCTGATTAAGCCTACTATTAAGCCAGTTATAATTGCGCCTGTAAAGGCAAGAAGCGGAACAGAGATAAAGCCGGCATAACCGAAACCAAAGACAATTCCAGCAACAGCCATCAAAGACGCTCCCCCTGAGATACCCAATATATAAGGGTCTGCAAGGGGATTTCGGAGTATGCCCTGAAGTATAGCGCCAGATGCACCGAGAGCTATCCCGATAAGCATAGCTGTAAGCATCCTTGGCAGTCTGACTGTAAACAGAATTTCTTCATCCAATCTGCTCATGCTAAATGGATTTATCACTTTAGGACCTAGATACAGAGATGAGATGCAAATCAAGGAAGAAATTAAGACTATAAATGTTATCCTGAGCTTCACTTTATATAGCTGTAGAGTTCTTTTATCCCGTCAATCACCCTTGGACCAAGCCGGTAGAGATTATCGCTTATGAAATAAACCCTGTGATTTTTCACTGCACTGACCATTTGAAGTTTATTAAGGAGTTTTGCGGAAATATTCTGCATGTCTTCATGCCCTTTTCCTATAAAGATTATATCGGGGTTACTCCTGATAACCTCTTCAATAGAATACTGAGGGTATCTTGTTTTTGAATCTGATGCAATATTTTTGACGCCTAAAAGGGCAAGTGAGTCATCTATTGCGGTCTCAGCGCCTGCAACCAGAAGAGGCTCGGGCCAGATTATAAAGAGCGCTTTGATATTATGAGTGCTCGTTTTCATAGCTTTTAAATTCGCCATCGAGTTGCTGATTGATTGGGAAAGACAGGCAGCGCTT
>Ga0209207_1001312_pt1 | contig 11848 bp, 10 predicted proteins | sample SaghotsprinmetaG_FD_184140 | JGI IMG/M metagenome (GOLD analysis project Ga0209207, IMG submission 184140) | Hot spring microbial communities from South Africa to study Microbial Dark Matter (Phase II) - Sagole hot spring metaG (SPAdes) (version 3) | ecosystem: Environmental > Aquatic > Thermal...
GACCACGCCCAGCGGCTCGCGGGTGACCTCGACGCCGACCCCGGGGCGCACCGACTGCAGCGTCTCGCCAGCCTGGCGCAGGCATTCGCCGGCGAAGAACTTGAAGATGTTGCCGGCACGGGCGACTTCGCCGATGGCTTCCGGCAGAGTCTTGCCCTCCTCGCGGGCCAGCAGCGTGCCGAGCTCTTCGCGGCGGGCGAGGATTTCCAGGCCGACCTTTTCCAGCGCATCGGCACGCGCCTGAATGCCGAAGCTGGCCCAGGCCGGGAAGGCTCGGCGGGCGGCAGCGATGGCCTGCTCGACCTGGGCGGCATCGGCCTGGGCGTATTCGCCGATCACGTCCGACAGGTCGGAGGGGTTGACGTTGGCCTGGTAGCGATCCGAGGCGACCCACTGGCCGTCGATGTAGTTGTCGTAGCGTTGTACGTCAGCCATGCAAACTGTCCTCTGGTGATGCCCGGCGCGACCGTGCGGCACAGCGGCGCCAGGAGGTCGGAAAAGGCCGCGCTTACTGCGCGCCCTGCTGTTCGATCAGCACCGCCAGGCGCTGGTACTCGTCTGGCTTCAGCTCGGTCAGCGGTGCGCGGACCGGGCCGGCGTCGAAGCCGGAGATGCGGGCGCCGGCCTTGACGATGCTGACCGCATAGCCCTTGCAGCGGTTGCGGATCTCCAGATACGGCAGGAAGAAGTCATCTATCAGCTTGCCGACGGTTTCATGATCCTCACGGGCGATGGCCTGATAGAAATCCATGGCGGTCTTCGGAATGAAGTTGAACACCGCCGAGGAATAGACCGGCACGCCCAGTGCCTTGTAGGCCGCGGCATAGACTTCCGCGGTCGGCAGGCCGCCGAGGTAGCTGAAACGGTCGCCGAGGCGGCGACGGATCGACACCATCAGCTCGATATCGCCCAGGCCGTCCTTGTAGCCGATCAGGTTCGGGCAGCGCTCGGCCAGCTGCTCCAGGTGCGTCGCGGTCAGGCGGCAGACGTTGCGGTTGTACACCACCACGCCGATGTTGACCGACTTGCAGACCTGCTCGACATGGGCGGCCACGCCTTCCTGGCTGGCTTCGGTGAGGTAGTGCGGCAGCAGTAGCAGCCCCTTGGCGCCTAGGCGCTCGGCCTCCTGAGCCATCTGAATGGCCAGCCGGGTGGGACCACCGACGCCGGCGAGGATCGGTACGGTGCCGGCGCAGGTATCGACGGCGGTCTTGATGATCTCGCTGTACTCGCGTGGCTCCAGCGAGAAGAACTCACCGGTGCCGCCGGCAGCGAACAGCGCCGAGGCGCCGTACGGCCCGAGCCACTCCAGGCGCTTGACGTAGCCGGCGCGGTTGAAGTCGCCCTGCGCATCGAAATCGGTGACCGGGAACGACAGCAGGCCGGAGGAAAGGATGGCCTTCAATTCTTGTGGATTCATTATTCGACATCCTGAATGCGTGTTGTGGAGGTACAAGGGCATCAGCCTTGAGATACGTTATCGTACAACCACAAATAGTCCAACCGTTTTTTCTTCGCATTTTTTCAAGCCTTGAAAGCTGACTGAAAGCTTGCTCCGCTCCACTGCCAGAGCCTTCGCATTGGCTGCGCATTAACTGTAGAGCGTGCCCCTCCAGGCGACATGACCTGCCAGTCAGCTGCCCCCGCGAGCGATGACGATTTCGTTTGACAGGCGCCAGAGCGGGCTGTAAAAAATCCCACATGTCGTACGACGACCTATGACCACAATAACAATAGCGAGGCCCCGGACATGTGCCGAAACCGCCCAATCCCTGCGCAGCCATCGGCTGCCGACGCCACCCGCCGCCGTACCGCCGCACCCGCACTGCAAGCCGCCGCAGGCCTGCTGACCGGCAGCCTCGGCCACGGAGGTCGTGCACGATGAACCTGCAGGCCCGTGCAACGCCCCGCGTCCAGAGCATGCAGGTCATTCCGGTGGCCGGCCACGACAGCATGTTGCTCAACCTCTGCGGCGCACACGCCCCCTACTTCACCCGCAACCTGGTACTGCTTACCGACGATGCCGGTAACACCGGCATCGGCGAAGTACCGGGTGGCGAAGGCATCCGCCAGGCGCTAGAGCGCTGCCGGCCGCTGGTCATCGACCAGCCGATCGGCCTCTACAACCGCACGCTCAACAGCCTGCGCAGCGCCATTGCCGGCAACGCCGCCGGCACCCCGCAGGCGACCCGCCACGAGGTGACCTCCGAAGCCGAGGCCGCCGTGCTGCGCCAGCCGCACGAGATCAACCTGCGCCTGGACAACGTCATCACCGCGGTCGAGGCCGCGCTGCTCGACCTGCTCGGCCAGCACCTGCAAGTGCCGGTCGCTGAACTGCTCGGCAGCGGTCAGCAACGTGACGCGGTGCCGATGCTGGCCTACCTCTTCTATATAGGCGATCGCCAGCGCACCGACCTGCCCTATCTGGCCAGCACCGGTGAGGATTGGTACCACCTGCGCCATCAGCAGGCGCTGACCCCTGATGCGATTGCCCGTCTGGCCGAGGCCGCCGCAGCGCGCTACGGCTTCGCCGACTTCAAGCTCAAGGGCGGCGTGATGCGGGGCGCGGAGGAGATGCAGGCGATCGCCGCGATCAAGGCGCGCTTCCCCGATGCCCGCGTCACCCTCGACCCCAACGGCGCCTGGTCGCTGGACGAGGCCATCGCCCTGTGCAAAGGCCAGGGTCACCTGCTGACCTACGCCGAGGACCCCTGCGGCCCGGAAAACGGCTACTCCGGCCGCGAGATCATGGCCGAGTTCAAGCGCGCCACCGGCATTCCCACCGCCACCAACATGGTCGCCACCGACTGGCGGCAGATGGGCCACTCGCTGCGCCTGGAGTCGGTGGACATCCCGCTGGCCGACCCGCACTTCTGGACCATGCAGGGCTCGGTGCGCCTGGCACAGATGTGCGAGCAGTTCGGCCTGACCTGGGGCTCGCACTCGAACAACCACTTCGATGTTTCGCTGGCCATGTTCACCCACGCCGCAGCTGCCGCGCCGGGGCGCATCACCGCCATCGACACCCATTGGATCTGGCAGGAGGGCCAGGAGCGCCTGACCCGCGAGCCACTGCAGATCGTCGGCGGCCAGGTCCGCGTGCCCGACCGCCCGGGCCTGGGCATCGAGCCGGACATGGATCGGATCATGGCCGCCCACGAGTTGTACAAGAAGGTCGCCAGCGGCGCCCGCGACGACGCCATGGCGATGCGCTACCTGGTGCCTGGCTGGACCTACGACCCGAAGAAACCCAGCCTCGGCCGCAATACCTGAACCCGCTGCCCAAACCCGGAGAACTCCAATGAAAACAATATTCCGCGCCTCCCTCCTTTCCGCCCTCGTCGGCATCGCCGGTCTCGCCGCTGCAACCACCACCATGGCCGCCGAGGTGAAATGGCCGACCCGCCCCGTGCAGGTGGTGGTGATCGCCAACCCCGGTGGCGACACCGACTTCAATGCCCGCACCATGGCCAAGTACTTCAACCAGATCACCGGCAAGAGCATGGTGGTGACCAACATCGCCGGCGGCGGCGGCACCCTTGCAGCCGAGCAGGTCAAAGGCGCGGCGGCGGATGGCAACACCATCCTCTTCACCCACCCGGGCCAGCTGATCGTCAACGAGGTTGCCGGCCTCACCGAGGACAGCTACGAGACCTTCGACGTGTCCTGCATCGCCGGCGTCGACAAGAGCACGGTGTTCGTCGCCTCCAAGCAGTCCGGCGTGACCAGCATGCAGGACCTGATCGACAAGTCGAAGGCCAAGCCGGGCAGCATCACCTACGGCACCGAGATGGGCAGCTTCTCCCACGTGCAGGGGCTGATGCTGGAGAAGCTGACCGACATCAAGCTGAAGATGGTCGACGGCGGCACCGTGTCCGACCGCGTGGTGGGCATGCTCGGCGGCCGCCTGGACCTGGGCGCGATCACCTACGGCTCGGTGCAGGACTACGTCAGCGGCGGGCAGATGGTCGCCCTCGGCCAGCCCAACGACGAGCGCAACCCGCTGCTCGGCGACGTGCCGACGCTCAAGGAGCAGGGCCTGGACATCACCATGGACAAGCCGTACGTGGTGGCCTTCCCGAAGGGCACCGACCCGGCCATCGTGAAGAAGATGGCCGACGTCATGAAGCAGATCACCGAAATCCCCGAGTACGCCGAGGACCTGAAGAAGTTCAAGCAGCCGGTGGCCTACTACGACACCGACGAGGCCAAGCAGATCCTGGCAAAGACCCGCGAAGACTTCATGCAGTTCAAGGGCGAGCTGCGTCAGGCCAAGAAATAAACCCGACGCAGCGCCAGCCGGCCGTATGGGCCGGCTGGCCGCTCCTCTTCGCGTACGGAGGTTTACCATGACCACTGCGAACAAGAAAGAACTGATCATCGGCGTGGCCATGCTCGGCGTCAGCGCCACCTACATGGTGATGGCCTATCGGCTGCCCGGCCACGAAGGCATCGATGCCGCCACGGTCCCCTTCCTGCTGGCCGCCCTGCTCTCCCTGCTCGGCGTCTTCCAGGTCGTCAGCGCGTTCGCCGGCAGAACCCAGCCGGCGAGTGATAGCAGCGCCGCCACGCAGGACGAGCCCGCGCCCACCGTGATCGAACCCGCCACGGTGCTCAAGACCCTCGGTCTGATCCTGCTCTACGTGGTGCTGCTGGGACCGGTGGGCTTTCCCATCATGACCACGCTCTACCTGTACCTGCAGTTCATCGTGCTGACGCCGGTGGATCGCAAGATCCGCCACCTGCCCTATGCCGGCATCGCGCTGGTCACGTCCATCGTCATCTATCTGCTGTTCCGCGAGGCCTTCGATCTGTTGCTGCCCGCCGGCCTGCTGAATTTCCTCTGAGGAATCGACCATGCTCGAATTACTGCAGCAAGGCTTCGGTGCCGTCTTCTCGCTCAACATCCTGATCCTGATGTTTCTCGGCGTCGCCGTCGGCATCGTGTTCGGCGCCGTGCCCGGTCTGTCCGCGACCATGGCGGTCGCCCTGTGCCTGCCGCTGACCTTCACCATGGGTCCGCAGGCCGGCCTGTCGTTGCTGGTCGCCCTGTTCATCGGCGCCACATCCGGCGGCCTGATCTCGGCGATCCTGCTGAAGATTCCCGGCACACCATCGTCCATCGCCACGGTGTTCGACGGCGGCCCGCTGATGGAGCAGGGCCTGGGCGTGAAGGCGCTCGGCGTCGGCATCGTGTTCTCCTTTCTCGGCACCATCTTCAGCATCATCGCGCTGATGTTCATCGCCCCGCAGCTGGCCAAGGTGGCGCTGAGCTTCGGCCCGCACGAATACTTCGCCATCGCGGTGTTCTCCCTGACGCTGATCGCCACCCTGTCGGCCGGCTCGATGGTCAAGGGGCTGTTCGCCGGCACCCTCGGCATCGCCGTGTCCACCGTCGGCATCGCCCCGGTGGAGGCGGTGCGCCGCTTCACCTTCGGCCTCAGCGAACTGAACGGCGGCTTCTCCATGCTCACGGTGATGATCGGCATGTTCGCCGTCGCCGAGGTCATCAAGCTCGCCGAAACCGGGCGGCACGCCGCGCGCAGCAAGGTCGGCTCGGTGAGCATGAAGCACATCAAGGGCTTCGGCTTCTCGCTCAGGGAGTTCCGCCAGGAGCTGCCCAACGCCAGCCGCTCGGGCCTGATCGGCCTGGCGGTGGGCATCCTGCCGGGCATCGGCGCCGGCACCTCCAACCTGCTCTCCTACATCGTCGCGAAGAAGCGCGCCAAGCAGCCGGAAACCTATGGCAAGGGCAACATCGGCGGCGTGGTCGCCAGCGAGACCGCCAACAACGCCGGCATCGGCGGCGCCATGATGCCGCTGATGACCCTGGGCATCCCCGGCGACACCACCACGGCGATCCTGCTCGGCGGCTTCCTGATCCACGGCATCCAGCCCGGGCCGCTGCTGTTCGTCAGCCAGGGCCCGCTGGTCTACACCATCTTCGCCGCACTGCTGGTGGCCTCGGTGATGATGCTGTTCATGGAGTTCTACGGCCTGCGCCTGTTCATCAAGCTGCTCGACGTGCCCAAGCACATCCTCCTGCCGATCATCCTGGTGCTCTGTGTGGTCGGCGCGTTCGGCCTCTCCAGCCGGCTGTTCGACGTCTGGTCGATCCTCCTGTTCGGGCTGCTCGGCTACGGCTTCGTCAAGGCGGGGATGCCGGTCGCGCCCTTCATCATCGGCTTCATCCTCGGGCCGATGGCCGAAACCAACCTGCGCCGCGGCCTGATGCTGTCCGATGGCAACTTCGCCGCCTTCGTCAGCAACCCCATCGCCGCAACCTTCCTCGGCCTGGCCCTGGCCTTCGTACTCTGGCAGCTGTACAGCGCCGTGCGGCCACGCAGCGGTGCCATCGCCCAGGCCCTGCGTACCTGAACCGACGCCCCTCATCCGGCCGGAGGAGGGGTTTGGCTCAGCCGCGCCGACCGAACGCATCGCTTGCCAGCGTCCAGCCCGCCACCCGCTCGCTGAGGCTCAGCCCCAGTCCGAGCCGGGTCGGCACCTGGATGCAGCCCCCGCTGATCTCGAGCCGCTCCTCGAACAGCGGCTCCAGCCATTCGAAGTGTTCGACCCAGGCCACGTGTTCGTAGGCGGCCGCGAGGTGGATATGCAACTCCATGACGAAATGCGGCGCCAGCACCAGCCCACGTCGCCGCGCCGCCTCCGCCACCTGCAGGAACGGGGTGATGCCGCCGATACGCGGAGCGTCGTGCATGATCACATCCACCGCGCCGCGTTCGACGAAGGCACAGGCGTCGGCCGCACTGGCGACCATCTCGCCGCTACCGACCGGGGTGACCAGCTGCGCGGCCAAGGCGGCATGGCCGTCCAGATCGTGGGCATCCAGTGGTTCCTCGATCCACGCCAGCTCCAGCTCCTCCAGCGCGCGCCCCATGCGCAGCGCGGTGGTGCGGTCCCATTGCTGGTTGACGTCGACCATCAGCGCCACATCCGCCCCCAGCGCCTCGCGCAGCGCCCGCACGCGGCGCAGGTCCTCGCGCCGGTTCGGCTGGCCGACCTTGAGCTTGATGCCACCGATGCCGCGCGCCAGCGAAGCCTCTGCGCGCTCGATGACCTCCTCGATGGGCGCCTGCAGATAGCCACCGGAGGTGTTGTAGCAAGGCACCGCATCGCGCTGGGCGCCGAGCAGCTTGGCCAGCGGCAACCCGGCGCGGCGCGCCTTGAGGTCCCACAGTGCGGTGTCGAAGGCGGCGATGCTCTGCAGCGCCAGGCCGCAGCGGCCGATCGAGGCGCTGGCCCAGCCCAGCCGGCCGCACAGACGGGCAATGTCGTTGGGGTCTTCGCCGAGCAGCAGCGGCGCCAGCTCGCGGGCATGAATGTATTGCGCCGGTCCGCCGGTACGCAGGCTGTAGCTGAACCCCAGCCCCGCGTGGCCCTGTTGCGTCTGCAGCTCGACGATGAGCAGGCTGACCGCATCCAACGGCTGCTGGCGACCGGTGGCAACCTTGGCATCGCTGACCGCCCGGGCCAGCGGCAGCTCTACCGCGCGCAGGCCGATCCAGCTGATGCGGTCCGCTTCATAGAAGTCGCTCATTCGTGCCGCCGTTTCGCCAATCTGGGGATGCGCTGGATAATCCCTCTGCGGATTGATACGGTCCAATTCATTAACGCACTCGATTGATACCAGGAACGGATCAATGTTCGAACTCGCCCAGCTGCGCTGCTTCACCACCCTGGCCAGCGAACTGAATTTCCGCCGTGCCGCCGAGCGCCTGAACATGACGCAGCCGCCGCTGAGCCGGCAGATCCAGTTACTGGAGCATCAGCTCGGCGTCGCGCTGTTCACCCGCAGCACGCGCTCGGTGGCGCTCACCGCCGCCGGTCGCGCCTTCTTCGTCGAGGCACAGGCGTTGCTCGACCAGGCCCACCGCGCGGCTCAAGGCGCGCGGCTGGCTGCACTGGGCGAGAGCGGCTCGCTGACCATCAGCTTCGTGGCCAGCGCGGTCTACGACTTCCTGCCGCGCGCGATCACACAGATACGCCGGGAACGGCCGGGCGTGGCCATCAACCTGCTGGAAACCACCACCTTCGAACAGCTGCAGGCTCTGCGCGGGCGCCGGGTCGACCTGGCGGTGGTGCGCGAGCCGTTGCAGCAGCCGGGGCTGGTCAGCGAATGCCTGCTGCGCGAGCCCTTCGTGCTGGCCGCGCCGGTCGGGCATCCGCTGGCGCAGCATCCGGCGCCGACCCTGGCGATGCTCCACGGCGAGCCGTTCATCCTCTATGCCCACGGCGCCTGGCAGCCGTTCAACGAGCTGCACACCGGGCTGTTCCGGGCCAGCGGCATCCAGCCCGACTACGTGCAGTCGCTGGGCTCGACGCTGACCATCCTCTCGCTGGTGAACGCTGGCCTCGGCCTGGCGCTGGTGCCGCGCGGGGCCAGCGCGATCCGCTTCCAGCAGGTGTGCTTTCGCGAACTGCCGCTGCCGCCGGGCATCTGCGCCGAACTGCACCTGGCCTGGCGCGATGACAACGACAACCCGGCGCTGGAGGCCGCGCGCGATGCCGTGCGCCAGGCGGCCGGCGACATTGCCCAGGGCCCGCCGCCGCTCTAGCCGTACCCGCGCTGAACCGCACAGGCGCTCAGCCTCATGGCGCCTGCTGCACCAGATCCTCCGCTTCGCGCAGCTGAATGCTGAGCCCATCGCAGCTCGCCGACCACTCGCGCAGCCATTGGGGCAAGGGCGGCGACTGCTCGTCCAAGCCAAGTTCCCGGGCGAACTCGCCAGGCGCAACGACACCCTCGCGCCCCCTGAACAGCCCGCGCATGACCACCACGGCGATTACCCGCTGGTCCTTGACGAAGCGGTGCTCGACGAAACTCCACTTCGTGTCCCAGCCGAGCATCCGCGTGTGGATCTCGAAGCGCTCGAACAGCTTCAGTTCGCGGCGGAACTTGCCGCACACGTCACCCACGATCGGCAATGCGCGATGCCGAAGGGCCACACGATAAGCGCCGCTGCGAAGCACGTAGTCCATGCGCCCGACATCGGCCAGGGTGAAATAGCGGCCATTGGTGACATGCCGGTTGAAATCCAGATCCAGAGGCCAGACGCGCAGCCGAACGACGGTGGTGGCGAGGCCCGGTACCGGCTTTCGCCAGGGGCGGCGCAACAACATCAGCAGAAGACGAAACCACAGGTTCATGTGAGCAGATCCGGTTGGCATGACAGATGCCGCACTCTAGGTGGCGCGCTCGGGGTAAGGTAGATGCAGAAATGACCAATACCATGCGATTTACGCAACCACCTGCCATGCACATTACGCTTTTGCTTGCCGAGCACAGCTCCCAGGCCTCCGCCACGCTGGCGCTTGAAGTACTGGATGCAGCAAACCGCCTGGCCGCGCCCTCTGCGGTGCCGTTTGCGGTTGTTGTCGCGTCACTCGATGGGCTGCCGGTGAAAAACGCCCTGGGCCGTACGATGGCCGTGGACGTCGCCCTCGACGCGCTCGATCACACCGATCTGGTACTCGTTCCCGGTTTTCTGTTCAGCCTGCGCGAGGCGCTGCCCGCCTTCGGCCGATATCGCGACTGGCTGTGCCGTCAGCATCGGCAGGGCGCCTTCATCGCGTCGATGTGCACTGCCACCTTTATGCTCGCCGAAGCGGGACTGCTCGACGGCGTGCAGGCCACCACCCACTGGGCCTTCGCCGACCTCATGCGCCGGCGCTATCCGGCGGTACGCCTGGACGAACGACGCATCCTCTGCGAGGACGGCCGGCTGATCAGCAGCGCGGGCGCGAGCGCGGCCATGGATCTGCTGCTGCACCTGATTCGCCGCTTCGCCTCACGCGAACTGGCGCAGCAGTGCAGCCGCTACCTGCTGGTGGACGGGGTCCGCAGCGAGCAGTCGGTGTACATCAAGTGGTCGATGCCCCGCGATCATGCCGACGAGGCAGTAGCTCGGGTCCAGGACTGGCTGGAGTCGAACTTCACCGCCCCCGTCGGCATCGACGAACTGGCTGAGCGCTTCGGTTTCGGTGCGCGCAACTTCAAGCGGCGATTCAAGGATGCCACCGGCTACACACCCCTCGCCTACCTCCAGGCCCTGCGCCTGGAAAGGGCCAAGCACCTGTTGGAAACCACGCGACTGGGGTTCGACGCGATCACCATCCGCGTCGGTTACGAGGACGGCAACTCGTTCCGACGCCTGTTCTGCCAGCGCGTCGGCATCTCGCCGGCCGCTTTCCGCAAGCGGTTCCTGCGCCTCCCGCCCGCCCAGCCCGAGACGAGCCGCTGACACGCCATCGACACCCTGTTCCGGGGCGCAACGGCCCGGCCAGGAGCGTCGCGCGAATCTGTACCGCACGATCAGACGCCAACTGCGCTGTTCCGTCGCAGCAACAGCCCCTAATCTGGCTGGCTGGACGTTGATTGACGTCGTCGATCCGGCGCTGCCACCTGGAGGACTCGTGCATGACTGACGCGGATAACGAGCTGCATCATTTCGACCGGCGCATGGTCTGGGCCGGTTTTCGCCAGCTCGCGCCGATTTCCATCTTCGTCACCCTGTTCGGTGCCGCCTTCGGCCTCGCCGCGGTGCAGACCGGGCTGGACGACTCGGTGATCCTGGCGATGAGCGCGCTGGTGTTCGCCGGCGCCTCGCAGTTCGCCGCGCTGGAACTGTGGGGCCCACAGGTGCCTCTGTTCACCCTGATGGTCACGGTGTTCGCCATCAACGCGCGCCATCTGCTGATGGGCGCCACGCTCTACCCCTGGCTGCGCCAGTTGCCGCCCGGCCGGCGCTACGGGGTGATGCTGATCGCCTCGGACGCCAACTGGGCGATGGCCATGCAGGCGTTCAACCGCAACCGCCCCGGCTTCGGCCTGCTGCTCGGTGGCGGCCTGGCGCTCTGGTCGTTCTGGGTGCTCGGCAGCTGGCTGGGCATCCATTTCGGCAGTGCCGTCAGCGATCCGAAGCGCCTGGGGCTGGACATGGTGATGGGCTGTTTTCTGCTGGCGATGGTGGTGGGCGGCGAGAAAAACCTGCGCATGCTGGTGATCTGGAGCGTTGCAGCCGCTGCCTCGCTGCTCGCCTTCCGCTACCTGCCGGAGAACAGCCATGTGGTGGTGGGTGCCCTGGCCGGCGGCGCGACGGGGCTGCTGTGGAAGGAGCACGCACGTGAATCTTGATGCGACGGGCGCCGGCGCGCTGGCCGTGGTGCTGGTCATGGCACTGGTGACCCTGGCGACGCGCTGGGGCGGCGTGTTCGTCATGGCCTTCGTGCCCATCAGCGACCGCGTCCGGCAGTTCATCACCGCCATGTCCGGCTCGGTGCTGGTGGCGATCGTCGCGCCCATGGCGCTGCAGGGCGACGCCGGCGCCCGTCTGGCGCTGCTGGCCACGGCGGCGACCATGCTGGTGCTGAAGAAACCGCTCCCGGCGATCGCTGCCGGTATCGCGGTGGCGGCGCTGGTCAGGCAGTTCTGAGCGCGACCGCTCAGGCACTGCCGCGCTCGACCACCTCGAATCCCACATCCAGCCGCAGCGGCGTGCGCGTCAGGGCGGGCTCGGCGATGCGCACCGTGGACAGCGGCGGATGGCAATGCGCGGCGCAGGACAGATCGCCAAAGCCCATCACCGGGAGGTCGTCCGGCACGCGCACGCCGCGGCTGGCGGCTTCGGCCAGCACGCCCTGGGCCAGGGTGTCGGAGCTGCACACCACCACCTCGCCGGCCGCGCCCGCATCGAGCAGGCGGGCAAGACCTTCACGACCGACGGCGAGGGTCGCCGGTGCCGGCAGGAGCGCCGTGGCCAGCGGCGCCACGCCATGCCCTGCCAGTGTCGCGATCAAGCTGTTGCAGCGGCGCAGGCCACGGGGATCG